>Ga0210014_1000496_pt1 | contig 32710 bp, 30 predicted proteins | sample CryGeymeta201519_FD_183983 | JGI IMG/M metagenome (GOLD analysis project Ga0210014, IMG submission 183983) | Groundwater microbial communities from Crystal Geyser aquifers in Utah, USA - Crystal Geyser metaG 2015-19 (SPAdes) (version 2) | ecosystem: Environmental > Aquatic > Deep subsurface >...
CCACTAAACGTTGACAGTAACCTTATCAACAGTTTACTTCCATTTTTTTCGTGCTTAGTGTATAATACCCCGTATAGTATATTGTGAATATGCTGGAGTATCTACCGTGACTTGTCTTGTTGAGTACGGAGGTGGTTAAGGTCGGCGGTTTGGCGGGTTGTAGTAAGCGCATGCTAATGTGCTAATGTTTACCGCAACCATGCCGATTAAGAAGCTAGAGATGCTAACTACCAGCTCAGACATATAATTCGAAGATTCTAGCTATATGTGTTGATTGGATTATAAGAATTAAAGGAGGTTACTGGGCGTGAGCGAAGCTGAAAAGCCTAAAAAAGCAACGATAGTTGCTTGGAGCGATGATCTGGACAAGGTTTACCCGCAACTTATACTGGCGACTACTGCAGCCGCCTATGACGTTGAAGTTACCGTGTTCGTTACCTTCTGGGGCCTGTTAGCGTTCAAGAAAAAGAACGTTGGAATCACAGGCAAGGACTGGATGACCAAGATGATGGGATTCATGAAGAAAGGTCATACCAGCAGACTTAAAATATCCCAGATGAATATGGGTGGCATGGGCACCTGGATGATGAGGCAGATATTTAAGCACGAAAAGGTCGCGAGCCTCGAGACTTTGATCGAGATGGCCATGATGTCGGGCATAAAGTTCATACCGTGCCAGATGACCATGGATGCTTTTGGATTAAAGCAGGAAGACTTGATTGACGGTATGGAACCGGCCGCGGGTGCGTCAATGGCCATAGCGTCGGCTCTTGATTCGCAAATCAACTGGTTCATTTAATTAGTTAACCAGATATTAATCAGATATTAATCAGGCATAAAATAGTAAATTCTAAAACAGCCGGGAAACCGGTGCCGGAGAACACATAATGTGTAGCCGACACCGGTCTTTATTTTTCCTTGCCAGTTCTTGTTATTTCTAGCCCTCGACGTCTTGGACTTGTATTTCGAAGCGGAGTGTTTTACCGGCGAGAGGGTGGTTAAAATCAACATCGACGTGATCGGGTTTAATATCGGTTATGACGCCTACAAACATGCTGCCGTTATCGCTCATGGCCTGAAGCTGCATGCCGGCCTCGGGTTCGACGTCTGTGGGTAGGTCTTCTCGCGGGACGTGCATAAACCGCTCTTCGGAGTACTCCCCGTATGCCTCCTCGGGCTCTACAACGACCTCTTTCGTGTCGCCGGCGTTAAGCCCCTCAAGGTTTTTTTCAAGCCCGGGGATTATCTGTCCCTCGCCCTGGACATAGACGAGTGGCTGGTCTGGATTTGTCTCATCTACGAGTTGGCCGTCGACGTACACTTTGTAATCCAACGTAACGGTTGAACCACTTTTAATTGGCATATCTTACCTCTCCTTTTAAACCGGTGGCTATAAAGAATGGGGTTCAATCCGAACCCCGCATATCAAAAATTCTTTATACCGATTTGCAGATTTTTTTAACCATAACTGTAATCAAGCCCCATGTAAAGGGGTGTTTAAGCGCCGGTAGGTGGGGCTAGGAGAGCCATCGCCTCATCGACGCTTTTTACGATGACGCAGCTTTCCTTTTCGCGCAAGATGTCGTAGATAGCCTCGACGTATTCGCCGGGATTGACGAGCAGCAGTTTACCGCCCGACTCGGTTATCTGCCTGCAGCAATCGTCGAGGGCGTGGAACCCCGCGACGTCCATGAAGTTTAATCTACTTATATCAACGATTATTCCCCTGTATCCCTCAGAGATCAGGGAGCTGATAGCGGCATGAGCGAATGATGCGGTAAACGCATCACATTCGCCGGCAAGCACAATATGTGGGATACCATCAGTGCTCCTGATACTTATTCTTAATTGGAATTGCTCTTCAGAGTTGCTCATGTTCACCCCTCATGGTCTTAATGTATCTTAACTGGCGTTATAGTGCAAATAAGGGCGCTGGTGCTTATGGTTTCTGGTTTGACTTACCTGCCGGTACAATTATGTAAGGTTCGCCACATAATCTTGTAATTATAAGGTATTCCTGAGAAAATCAATGTAGTGGTTGTTTGGTATTGAGGAGATGGTACGATGGCTAAACGCAAAGAAAAAGGCAAATCAATCGGAAAAGTTCACCAGAGCAAAGCAAGCCCACGGGCAGTACAGCAGCAATCGACAAATAAAATGATGCCATGGTTGATCGCGGGAGCAGCTGTCCTGGCTTTGGTTATTTACGTAGCTCTTTCGAGTTCTTCGGCATTGAGCCCAAATAGTGGCCAGGTAAGCCAAAATGCGCAGACATCGGTTGCGCCGCCGATGAGTGGGGTGGAGGATTTTTCGGCTGGGCAGGTCGATGCATCTAAAGCAAAACTGACCACTTTTAAAATGGATGAGCTTGCGGGCACCGATTGCGTGCAAACGATTATGACCGAGCTTGTTAAGCTGGGAGGCATTGGGAGTCTTAAGGCGGATTATTCTAACAGGCTTTTGGAGGTGCAGTACGATCCGTCCAAGGTGACCAACGCCAAGATCATCGATGCCTTGATTAAGGGCCAGCACCCGGGTCAGGTCACAGCGGAAAAGATAGTCGAAAAGAAGCCTCCCATATATGTTGGCGGAAGCATTGTCGAGGAAACTGGTGCAGCCGCAGGTGCAAACAGCAGTACCACCGATACCGGAGGTGCTAAGTAACTACGAGTTCGTAGGGTTTATGCAGTATAGAGCCATAAGAAAAAGCCCCGCCGGATAGCGGGGCTTTTTGGCCCGATTAGCTATTCGATATTTTCAAAATCTCCTCCCGGGACATCCCGTATGGGCAGTGCAAAATTGCTCGACCTTAGCCAAAAATCCAGCCGCCGTATTCTTCAAAGTAGTAAGCGGGGTCTTCAAGGTACCGCTTCGAGTAGGCGAGAAGATCGTAATGCTCTTTCTCTTCATAAAGCATGAACCTGAAGAACGTTTCCACCTTTTCGTCTTGTGGCACAGCCAGGGCACGTTCGTAGAGTTCGTAGCTTTTTGTTTCAAGCAGCATCGCCACATCGTAGATATCCAGGTCGTTGCTGTTGAGATTGACGTTTTTCTCGGCTTCTTTCATCCGTGCCTGGGTCATTACGCGGATTCTATCCGTAAGTTCGAGGCCGCATTCGGCATCAAAATCGAACCCGCCTTTGCCAAGGAGAGAGTCGTTGAATTCTTCGATTTTTCGAACGTGCTCGATTTCTTCATCGGCCAGAAACTCCAGGACTTTTTTTGCGAAGGGGTCGGTTACTTTATCGATGAGCTGACGGTAAAATGTTTCACCGTTTTTCTCAAATTCAAATGCGATCTGTAATGCTTCGCAGTACGCTTGCTCCATTAGAACCATTCCTTTCTCAAGTTTACATAAAATTTAGCTGTTATTTTTAACCAATGCAAGCAGGATTATATTTGAACAGGGTTGCTTTAGTGATTTGTTTGTATTATTCCCCAGGTGGTGGGGAGTTAAGCATCTGGGGAAGGAGTGAGTTTATGCTTGGATTTTTGGATGTGGTGAGTGCTGGGGAACATGGTCTTGGGGCGGTACTAGGTGGTTAGGGGTTGTGTTCAGCAGCCCGGCCATGCAGGTGGGTGTCCTTGTCTCGCCTCAAAGTTCGCGACCTGCCTGCGCTTATCGCTTATGTGGGGTAAAATCCTATCCGGCCCTAAAGGGCCACGGATTTTTCAACCACCACATAAGCGATAAGCTCCGGCCCACGTCGCTCAATTTCGGCTACGACAAGGGCACCCACCTGCAGACCCCTCGTTTCCTTTACCTTTAAATCACACCTACATTGACTAGCAGTACTATTGATTACACATATCACCTATCCTGCAATACCACACAGCCCTGAAGTGGGATTAAACATTAAAAGAATTAAAAGCGTCAGCCATAGTGCGTCCCTATCGAACGTTGGCTTTATCCGGAGACAAAGGGGAGTCTGGCGTTGTTCGCATCTTCAAAATGCTACAAACATCATACAGTTATACAAAGTGGCTCTTACACCAAAGTATTTTGCGTATATAAACAACGTCCCTTAAGTTACACATCCAAATATCCGCCCGCGTCGACCATATCCATCCGGCCATCCGTAAACTATAAATCCCCGATCTTGGGAATAAAGGGTAAGTAAGGGAAGGCATGCTTATTTACTCAGCTACGGTTATGCGCATGCTCTAATGCTATTTTTGACCCTGCAGTCAAAAATAATTGACCAATTGGTCGAAAAGGATATAATTAAATTGACCAGCTGGTCGAAATAACTAGCGTATAACCAAACCTGATATGCAACTGGATGGTTCGCTGAGGCCATTGATATCGGAGTAAACCGCAAGAGGAGTAAACCGCAAGGTCGGCAAGGAAGGGCATATGCCTGATAAAGATGACAACGAGAACTTCATAGAGCTTTTTGAAGAGGACTCGCGTCCCATGACGAAAAGCGAGCGTACGCGTCTGAAGATAATGGCGAGCGCCGCTAAGGTGTTTGATGAGAAGGGTTTCGATAAGGCGTCGATTCAGGATATCGCCGATGATGCCGGTATCGCAAAGGGAACCATCTATTATTACATCGAGAAAAAAGAAGACATCTTGGTCTCCATTCTCAAGTTCGGAAAAGCCCGCCTGTTCTCGAAGATAGAAAAAGGCATGGATAAGGCGGAGACCGCTTCAAAGAAAATCGACCTTATTATTCGCAATCATATGAAAACAGTAAAAATCGTTGGGCCGATAATCCCTTTTTTTGCACATAGTCTGGCATCGACGGATTCGGCTACCAGGGATGTTATGGCCGGTTTTCGTGAAGAATACCTGCATCTGCTTGAGTCGATAATCGAAGAGGGGATTAAATCCGGGGAATTCAGGCAGGTTGACCCCGGTAAGGCGGCGCTCGGTATTTTGAGTCTGGTGGTCGGGCAATTATTGCAGGCCAAGTTATTTACCGGAAAGCTCAACGCTAAAGAAATCGCGGACAACACGATGGACATCGCTTTAAACGGGCTGAGGAGCAGGCATGAAGACTAAGGCTATCGCCGTTGGTGTTGCGTCATTGCTTATAGCGCTTTCGCTGGTCTTCTTTGCGGAGGCCGGGCAGGGACGCAATGCGGTTAAGGTATCGATTACGACATCGGGTGCGCTGGAGGATGAAAAGAACGCCGTGAGCGTCCCGGCCGAACTTGCGTTGATCGGCATGGAGCAAGGCAAGCAGGCACAACCTCTGTCGGTGAGAACATCCCAGAAGCCTGTGGGTGTAGTGAAAGACGTAAAGGTCGAGCCGGGGGATTTTGTTAAGCGGGGCGATGTGTTGTTTACGGTTGACGATACGCTGGCAAAGCAAAACCTGAAAAAAGCCCAAGCCCAGTACGATACCATCGAGGCGACACTCGATAGTCTTGGCGCCTCGCGAAGCGATATTTCAAGCAAGAGGGCCGATTTGAACCGGGCCGAGGCTACGCTGAAATCAAAACGCGCCGAGGCCAAACAGACCTTTGCGGCAAAATATACGGAAGGCCAAACAAAGGTGGCCGGGTTAAAGAGTAAGCTCGCATCTGTGACGGCGGGTCTTGCAAAAGCACGGGAAGGGCTCTCGTCGGTAACTCAGGCGGAAGACGCCGCACAGCAATCGCTTGCTGCCGCACAGGCGCTACCCGATAGCGACCCCGCTAAGCCGCAGAAGGTCGCTCAGGCGAAGGGGATGCTGGAAGGCGTTCTGCAGAAAAAGGCGCAGCTCACGGCTACCATAGGGCAGATGTCTACCGCAAAAGCAAAGCTTGCCAAAGGGATTGGCGCTGCTACGGCGGGGCTCGCGCAAGGTAAGCAACGGTTCAACCAGGGCTTGGCGAAAATGGACCAGGCGCAGGCGAAAATCGCCGAGGCAAGGACGAAAATATCCGAGGGTGTTTCCAAGCTCTCGAGGAAGATAGAATTGCTCAAACGAAGAAGAGACCAGGCCGAGGTGGGAGTGAGGATTGCGAGACAAGCGCTGGATGCGACTACGGTACGTGCATCAACATCCGGCAACATCACCGCCATCAGGATATCTGAGGGTTCGGTGGTGTATCCGGGACAGACGGTTATGTCGATTGTGCGCACTCGTACCTTGAGGCTTGCTATCTATGTCCCGCTGGATGAAGTCGGTACGGTTAAAAACGGCGATTCCGTTGATGTGGAAGTCGATGCCGCCCCGGGGCAGGTGTTTGAAGGCAAGGTAATCGGGGTGGGTGGTAAGGCGACGTTTGCACCCTCGAATATGACGACGGATAGGTTGGAGCTTGTGAGGGTGGTCAAGGTGATCGTCGAGGTCGTTAATAAGAATGGCGTTTTAAAGGCAGGTATGCCCGCGGACGTAAGCGTGCATTAATAGCTTCATCTATTAAGGACTGTTATTAGTATCTTAACCTGTATCTTTGGAGGGTGGACTATGAATAAAAAGGTGGCCGTGGTTGTTGTTGCGCTTGTAGTGCTCGGCGTGGGTTATGTCGGGTGGAATTCGTATACAAACGGCGGCAAATCCGCGAACGGTAGAATCGAAGGGTCGGGCACGATTGAAGCTGCCGAGCTAAACATCGGCTCGCAGGTTGCCGCTGAGGTAACCGACGTTAAGGTGAGCGAGGGAAGCAATGCAAAGAAGGGACAGGTCCTGGTTGTGTTGGATGATAGGGTATTGAAAGATCAGGTTGCGGTCGCAAAGGCGGGAGTCGATGCGGCAAAGGCCGGGGTGGACGATGCCGACACGTCGAACAAGAGAAAGATAGCCCAGGCGCAACTCGATCAGGCGGAAGCAAGTCTTAGCATCGCCAAGACCCAGCAATCGTATGCGGTCGTAAAATCCCCCGCTGATGGGGTCGTGCTCAGCCTGCCGTTCTTGGTGGGCGAGATGGCAAGCCCTGGCGCCACGCTTGCAACAATCGGCAAGATATCCGAGCTTGATTTGACCATCTATGTGGACGAGAAAGAGCTGGGTAAGGTAAAAGTCGGCCAAAAGGCTTCGGTAAGTGTGGATGCGTATCCGAACGATGAGTTTACGGGCAAGGTTTCCGAGATCGCGTCCGAGGCCGAGTTTACACCGCAGAACGTTCAGACCAAGGAGCAAAGGAGCAACCTGGTATTCGGCGTGACGATCAAAGTCGACAATCCAAAGGAACAGTTGAAGCCGGGAATGCCTGCAGATGCAGTGCTCGACTAGGGTCGAGAACGCGGGCTAAGATTTTAAACTATGAGTAACTATATTATCGAAACGGATAATTTAATAGTGGAGTTTCCGAGTGTTCGGGCGGTTGATGGTGTGAGTATTCGGGTTGAGGAAGGCGAGATATTCGGCCTGGTGGGGCCGGATGGGGCCGGGAAGACGACCACGATACGGGTTCTGGCGACCATCCTGAAGCCGACGTCTGGGAAGGTCTTGCTGATGGGTAAGGATATCCTCCGCGATGCGCGGGCGGTACGCGGCAAAATCGGCTATATGTCCCAGAAATTCAACCTGTACGGGGACTTGACGGTCGAGGAAAACCTACGGTTTTTCGCCGATGTCTACAGCCTGTCCGAATCCGAGCGGCGCACCAGAATGAAGGAGCTTCTGCATTTTGCACGGCTCGAAGAGTTTACCAGCCGGCGGGCCGATTTTTTATCCGGAGGCATGAAGCAAAAGCTGGCGCTCGCATGCACCCTTATTTACGAGCCGACCATCCTGTTCCTGGACGAGCCGACAACCGGCGTCGACCCGGTGAGCCGCCGCGAGTTCTGGGCCATTCTCTCCGAGCTTCGAAGCCGCGGCATCACGCTCTTTGTTTCAACGCCTTATATGGACGAGGCCGAGCGCTGCTCGACAGTTGCCTTCATGGATAGCGGGAGGATCGACGTGTGCGATACTCCGAAATCGATCAAGGCATCTTTTAGCGGCGAGGTGGTAGAGCTTATCGCGAGACCGCAACGCGAAACCCAGAGGCTGGTCAAAGACTTGCACTATGTGCTTGATGTTGAGATTTACGGTGAGCGTTTGCAGCTTACCGTGTCGAACGCCGAGGATGCGGCCGAGAGGCTAAAGCATGACCTCGCGGGCAAGGTCGAGCTGGTATCCGTTATTCCGAAGGCGCCGACGATGGAGAGCGCATTTATTGAAATGATTAAGAAGAGCAATAAGAGCAATAAGAGCGGTAAGAAGAGCCGGGGGTAACCGCGATGGAACTGATAGAAGCGATTATGAAAAAAGAAATAATCCATATCCTGCGGGACCCGCGGACGCTGGGGATTACGCTGTTTTTACCACTCTTCCAGCTCTTGATGTTCGGATATGCGTTAAGCCTGGATATCAACCATATTTCAACCGCCGTCTATGACAGCGACAGGTCGGTTATGAGCAGGAAGTTAATCGAAAACTTTTCGAGCTCGGGGTACTTCGATATAAATGCAAGACCTAACACGGCGGATTTTACCAAGCGACTGGATTCGGGACAAATCAAAGTAGCGATTATCATCCCAAAGGGCTTTGAGGATAAGGTTCGCTCCGATGGGAACGCCAGGGTGCAGGTGCTGGTCGACGGGTCCGACCCCAACTTTGCGAGAGTCGGCGTTGGCTACTCATCGGTAATAATCAACAGGTTTTCGCAGAACGCGACTGCCGAGTCGCTCTATAAAAAAGGCATCGTCATCAGGCAGGGCGTGCCGCCGATCGATATCAAGGCGAGGGTGTGGTACAACCCCGAACTGAGAAGCGTAAACTATATCGTCCCCGGGCTGATGGCGCTTATCATGATGACGGTTACGACAATCAGTATTTCAGTTGCGGTCGTGCGTGAGAAGGAGAAAGGGACGCTCGAGAACCTCATCATGTCCCCGATCAGGAGTTCTCAGCTTATCATTGGCAAGATAATCCCGTACGTGGTCATCGCGTTTTTTGAGGCGGCGCTTATTACGGGGGTCGGGATGCTGTGGTTTAATGTGCCGATGAACGGCAGTTTCCTGCTGCTGTTGGGAAGCCTGATCATTTATGTAGCCGGTACGCTTGGGATGGGCCTGGTGATTTCGGCGGCGACCGATTCGCAACAGGTGGCAAGTTTTACGTCGTTTATGGTCACATTCCTACCCGCGTTTTTACTCTCGGGGTTTGTCTTTCCCATAAAAAGCATGCCCGTCGTACTGCAGTTTATCACATATCTTGTTCCGGCCAGATATTTCTTGGTGGTTATTCGCGGGATTTTCTTAAAAGGTGTCGGTATTAGCGTGCTGTGGCCTAATCTGGTTGCGCTGGGGGTTTTCGCCCTCCTGATGATCACGGTCGCCTCGCTGCGCCTGAGGAGGTCGTTCGCATGAAGCGCGTCCTGATGCTTGCCAAAAAAGAGATCATCCAGTTGTTGCGGGATAAAAGGATGCTGCCGCTGGTCTTTGTGGCGCCGTTACTTCAACTCATTCTTTTTGGATATGTCGTGCAGACGGAAGTAAAGGATATCGGGATCGTTCTCGTGGATCACGACCGCACAGCCGAGAGCAAGGTAATCGCCGAGAAATTTACCAACGCCGGTTATTTTAGGATCGAGAAGCGCGTGGAGAGCGAATCGTCAATGCCGGGCCTTATACGGGCCGACAAGGCGACGCTTGGCGTTATCATCCCGCAGGGCTATCAGCGTACGATAAAGGCCGGCCGCACGGCCGAGATCATGCTTGTCATTGATGGCTCGGACGCCAATACCGGCGTCCAAGCGCAGCAATATGCATCGCGGATAATCGCCGCCAGGTCGCAGGAGATTATGCAACGCAAACTCAGTGCGATGAAGGCGATAACCGCTCGAATAGCAACCGTTGAGCCGAGGGTTAGGGTTTGGTATAACCCGGACTTAAAGAGCGTAAACTATATGGTACCGGGCTTGATCGGGCTTATTCTAACCATCATTACCACCATTATTACTTCGGTTGCAATCGTCAAAGAAAGAGAACGGGGAACGCTCGAACAGCTTATCGTCACCCCGGTAAAGCGCTGGGAGCTTATTATGGGCAAGGTGCTCCCGTTTGTCACTATTGCCTTTATCGAGGTCGGTTTGATTATGGCCGTCGGCATGCTCTGGTTTAAGGTGCCGTTTAGGGGAAATATATTCCTGCTGCTGGCGTTATGTCTGGCGTTTTTGTTTACGACGGTGGGGCAAGGGCTGTTTGTGTCAACGATTTCGCGCACCCAACATCAGGCGCAGATGACCGCCTGGTTTTTTATGATGCCGGCGATGATGCTTTCCGGCTTTATCTTTCCAATCGAGAACATGCCGAAGGCGATCCAGCTTTTAACATACGTTATACCGCTGAGGTATTTCCTGGTTATCGTGCGCGGCATATTCCTCAAGGGCGTGGGGATGGAAGCGTTATGGGACCAGGTGCTGGTGCTTTCACTGCTTGGGGTTTTGATTTTTGGCGTGAGCGTATTGCGATTCCAGAAGCGGTTTGCTGATTAAAACAGCGAATAGCGAGGAGCGAGCAGCGAATAGCGATTAGTTGTCATTCTGAAGGAGCAATTAGCAAATGGTGAATAGCGATTAGTTGTCATTCTGAAGGAGCGATTAGCAAACGGTGAACGGCGATTAGCTGTCATTCTGAAGGAGCGATTAGCAAACGGTGAACGGCGATTAGCTGTCATTCTGAAGGAGCGAAGCGACTGAAGAATCTTGGGTGCGGTTGGTTTGTTTGAAGTGAGAGGGTCTAGGCTTAGATAACCTAAGTGAGATAGATGGTTGAGAAATGCTTCTTAGAAAGGCATATCAAAGCTTAGACGCACTTAAGTGACAGAAGTGCGTGAGCGCCCGCTAGATTCTTCACTTCGTTCAGAATGACAGTAGACTAGTGTGCACAGGCTTTTTGCCTCTGTTCTTGCGCCCGCTAGATTCTTCACTTCGTTCAGAATGACAGGCAACAGCAGTCTGTGAGTGTTCTCTGGATTCGGAGTTTATCCTGAGCGATAGCGAAGGACCTGCTCAGAATGACGATTGCCGGCGCTTAGAATGACATGAGACTATAAGTTCAGGGATAATTTGGTGATGGTTTTGAGCACAACAAGTAATGGTTATGAAAAATCGATAGTGGTTGATGGGCTTACCAGGAAGTTTGGTGAGTTTACGGCGGTTGATGGGGTTTCGTTCGATGTGAGGCGCGGGGAAATATTTGGATTTCTTGGGCCGAACGGGTCGGGTAAATCGACGACGATCAGGATGCTCTGCGGGATCCTCGAGCCGAGCGGGGGCCGGGCGAGCGTGCTTGGCTTTGATGTTGTCAATCAATCGGAGCAGATCAAGCAGCACATAGGTTACATGTCGCAGAAATTCAGCCTTTACGACGACCTTACGGTTATGGAGAACCTCGACTTCTACGGCGGCATCTACGGCCTGGGGAATTCAAAGCTTGCCGAGCGTAAGGATTTTGTCCTTGAGATGGCGGATTTGAAAGGCAGGGAGCACGAACTCGCGGCAAACCTGTCAACGGGGTGGAAGCAACGCCTCGCTCTCGGATGTGCGATTATCCATGAGCCCCGGATGGTGTTTTTGGATGAACCGACCGGCGGCGTCGACCCGGTATCCAGACGAAATTTCTGGGACATGCTTTATCACATGGCCGAAGCGGGGACCACGCTTTTTGTTACGACGCACTACATGGATGAGGCCGAGCATTGCCACAGAATCGGCTTTATCTACCAGGGCAGCATCATAGCGCTCGGGACCCCCGATCAGTTAAAGAAGGATCATATGGCGGGGGATATCGTCGAGATAAGTATCGATACGTCACAGCGGGCCTTAACGGCGGTCGGGCAGACGCCGGGGGTTGATGAGGCGTACTTTTACGGCGCGACTATTCACGCCAAGGTGGGGTCGGCGGCAAGGGAATCCCTGGCCATAGAGAAAAGCCTTAAGAGTACGGGGTTGAGTGATTTTACCATTCAGGTCGTCCAACCCAGCCTCGAAGACGTTTTTGTAAACCTCATCGAAACGATGCGCTAGGTCGAACGGCCTGGTTTTTTCAACCGTTTATGGTTGATTAGTCTAGATTGATATACCCAGAATCAGGTGTTTTACACGCGTTTTAAGCGTAGCGGCGCATTTTTGTTAGATAAGCGGTACGGCCGGGCGGATTGCAGTGACCACGGCTTCTTGAATCTGCTACACTTAGCCTAAAGGGGAGTTATTCATGCTGATCGCAAGAGTGAATCGCGACTTATGTATTGGATGCGGGAACTGCGAGATGGTGTGCCCGATATCGTTTGAGGAGAAGAAATAGGTGGACGAGCTAATCAAGCGGCTCAGGGATGAATATCCTGACGCCAGGATTGTTCTGAATTACTCGAATACGCTTGAGCTGCTGGTATCGGTGATCCTTTCGGCCCAGTGCACGGATAAAAAGGTAAACGAGGTCACGGCGACTTTATTTAAAAAATACAAGGATGTTCACGATTATGCGAACGCGCCGCTGGAGGAGTTAGAGCAGGATATCCGCCCGGCGGGGTTTTACCGGAACAAGGCGAAAAACATAAAAGGGGCCGCCGCCATGCTCATCGAGCGCTTTGGCGGGGAGGTGCCTTCGACCATGCAGGAGCTGATCCAGCTTCCGGGCGTTGCGAGAAAAACGGCGAATATCGTGCTTGGCAACGCGTTTAATATCGTTGAGGGAATCGCGGTCGATACGCATGTTAAGCGTCTCTCTAACCGCCTGGGTTTAAGCACGAACACCGACCCTGAGAAAATAGAGCGTGATCTCATGAATAGCGTTCCCAAAGACGAGTGGTTCAAGCTTACATATCTGTTGATCGAGCACGGCAGGGCGGTCTGCGACGCCAAGAAGCCCAAGTGCGATATCTGCTGCCTTAACGATATCTGTCCCTCGGCATGCCGACCTATCCCACGTTTTCAAGCAATTGAGGGCGGAAGTAAAGGATGGCGGAAGTTATAAGAAGGACGGCGGCGCCGATGGCGAGCGTAGGCGGGCTACCGATAAGCCTGGCCAACGAGCCGACGATGAGGCTCCCGATGGGGAAGAGCCCCATAAACGCCCAGACAAAGAGGCTCATCACGCGGCCCCTGATCTGCGTTGGCGCCATCAGCTGCAGTGATGTATTAATTGAAGATGTGGTCGTCAGAAACGCGATCCCTATACCGACTTGTGCAAGCAACGAGATGATAAACACTTTCGAGAACGCGAAGACTAGAAGCAGGATGCTGTAGCTGAATATCCCGAGCTTAATGAGGTTCCTTCGCGGGATGATATGGGTGAGGCCGGCTACAATAAGCGCACCGGTAACCGCCCCAAGGCCGGTTGCGGCAAATAAGTATCCCAGTCCCCGAGCGCCGGTTTTAAGGATATCGATGGCATACACCGGCATGAGCGTTGTGTGCGACATCCCGAAGGTAGTCAGCGTACCCACGCAGATAAGTAAAACAGCCGCCGAGGTATGTTCTTTTGCATAGTTGATACCTTCAGTGAAGTTTTTCCATACGCTCACTTCGCTTTTACGGATTTTTATAGGGGGCGGTTTAATCAGCAAGAGCGCGATTATGACCGCTAGAAAGCTCAGCGAATTAATATAAAACGAGGCCGCCACGCCAAGCAAGCTTATGATAAATCCTGCAATTGCCGGGCCTATCAACCTGGCGACGTTAAACTGCGCCGAGTTAAGGGCCACCGCATTGAGCAGGTCTTTCTTTGGGACCAGTTCGGGGATGAGCGACAGCCATGCCGGAAAACCGAAGCTTGAGGCTATCCCGGTGACCAGGGAGATGATAATTATGTTGGCAACATTTGCCGTATGCAGCGATATAAGTATGCCCAGGGTCAGGGCGAGAAGCATCTGTACGACCTGGGTTACGATAATGAGCGACCTTCTTTGATAACGGTCCGCAACGATCCCGCCGACAAGCGCCAGGAAAAGTGTCGGGATGCTCGATGAGAAGTTAACTAATCCCAGGGTGAATTCGGAGTGCGTGAGCTGAAAGACGAACAAGCCGAGGGCGACAGATTGAATCCATGTGCCGATATTTGAGAGGAGCGCCCCGGACCACAAATAACGGTACTCCGCATACCTGAGGGAAGAGAAAAGGCTCCAGCGCCTGGTACCTTTTTCTATAAGAGCGGCTTCGGGCGAAGCCGCTTCGGTCTCCAGCACTTCAGTCTCTGTTAATCTATCGTTCCCAAGCTCATTATGGTTTTTATCCATCGTGTATCCTTACCCATAATGAGCCATACGCTGAGTGCAATCAAGCCCCGGCATAACCGGGGCTCTACCCTGCCATGGGTCTTTCAAGTGTGGTTATAATATCCCGTATCTTTCGCAGGTCGTGTTCAAACTCATGCTGTCTCTCGCCTTCGTCTCCGGCCGCGTACGATCTGAGAACAGCCGCTGGGTGGAAGGTCGGAAGGATTTCTATCCCATGCCAATTATAAAACTTCCCGTGGTTTTCGGTAAGCTTAAAATCCTTTCCTAAAAACCACTGGCCGGCCTTGGCCCCGAGGGTTACGATCAGCTTTGGCTTGACCAGCGCGGTCTCGCGGTCGAGGAACTCGCGCTCGATGTTGATTTGCTTTACCGTCGGCGGCTTGTTTTCCTTCTTCCCCGAGGGGAGCGGCTTATAGGACCGGTGCTTCACGACATTGGTTATGTAAAAGTCGCGATTTACATCAAACCCCAGGTTTGTCAGGGTATGCTCAAGGAGCCTACCGGCGGTGCCTACAAAGGGCTTCTGCAGCTGTTCTTCTTTTTCGCCCGGGCCTTCGCCGACCAGCATGCAGCGGGCATTCGGATTTCCGCGGGGGAATACCGGCCTGTCTCCGACACCCGTGAGCGTCCGACACTGCTCGCACTTTTTAATATCTTCGATTATTCGTTGCAATACAACCGACTTGTTAATCTCAGCCATTAAGATGTGGATACCTCAAATCACACCGCTATAAACAGGCGGTTTTTGCAGCGCAAGGACGGGGTATAAATTAGCTCGTAGCTAAGAGCAAAAGTTAGGTTGTCGAGGCCGGCCACGCAGGAGGATTGGTGTTTTGTTGTCTATAAGCCTCAACCTATTAAGTAAGCATGGATATTTAGGAGGCAGACTATGAAGATTGCTATGATCGCCGGACCCTGGTTACCCGTGCCGCCCGTAGCTTACGGGGGCGCCGAGCTTGTTATAAGCCAGCTTGCGGACGGATTAGTGGAGAGAGGGCATGAGGTTCTTCTTTTTGCTTCGGGAGACTCGCGGACAAAAGCCCAGCTCGTACCGATATCCCCTAAGCATTTAGGACAGGACTGGCCCGGCTACGGGGCCCCTCTGCAGAATGCGTTCTCAGAGTACTCGTATGTCCGCTCGTTTATGGAGAAAGCGGATATTATCCACGACCACACCATGCATCATAACACGTGGCTTCCTGTGAAGGCGATATATACCCTGCACGGTCCGGCCGAGTGGGGCGCAGAGCTGGCCCGCAGAATGAGTTCGTTCGCCCAGCAAAACTACTTTGTCGCCATCAGCAACACACAGCGACGCCTTTTTGGCGAAGAGGGGATAAACTTCGTGCACACGGTCTACAACGGGATCGACCTTAAAAATGTGCCGTTCTCGGACAAAAAGCAAGAATATTTGTTCTTTATCGGCAGGGCCAGCTGGGAAAAAGGCCTGGATATAGCGCTTAGGGTGGCCATTGCCACGAAACGCAAGCTGGTCATGGCGATAAAGATGACCGAAGCCCACGAGAAAGAATATTTCAGAAAAATAGTAAAACCCCTGCTTATACAGGCGGAGGTTAAGATTCTCGGAGACATAACGGTAGAAGAGAAATTCAACCTTTATAAAAGCGCGGCCGCCACGCTTTTCACCAGCCAGTGGGAGGAGCCGTTCGGCCTGGTTATGATCGAATCTATGGCTACGGGAACCCCGGTTCTGGCGCTGAAGAGGGGTGCCGCAAGCGAAGTTATCGAAAACGGTGTGACCGGTTTTATCGGAGATTCCATTGATGACCTTATAAAAGCAGTCGGTCATATCTCCGAGATAAGCCCCGAGGCGTGTCGCCGGCATGTGGCCGAAAACTTCTCGGTTGAGAGGATGGTCGAAGGCTACGAGGAAGCTTACAAAACGGTGCTCTACGGCTTTAAGAGAGCGATTATCGCGAAGGATGTTATGACTACCGATGTGATTACCGCTAGCCCGGATATGTCAAGAGAAGACCTGGTCAAGGTACTTGCCAAGTATGACGTAAGCGGTGTCCCCGTGCTATCCGACGGCAAGCTGGTCGGCATAGTCTCGGAGGATGATATCCTTTCCAAGCCGGGCGAATATGTATCCGAGATAATGTCGAGAAACGTTATCATGGTCAACGAAAAAGATCCGGTGCACAGGGTCGCCTCGATTCTTATCAGAAACAGGTTCAAACGCGTACCCGTGATGAGCGACGATCATGTGGCGGGCATTATAAGCAGGCATGACCTTGTCCAGGCGCTTGCATTAGAAAAATACGGCGCAGCCGGATAACTTGCTTCCTTAAATTATTCACTTCGTTTCGCCTGATGATATAATAACGATATCAAGGGTGATTAGCCTGCACGGAATAGTTTGAAAGGGAGCCATGTCGCAAGAAGAGAAGAAGAGAAGCCGTCTTGGGGTTATGGGCGGCACGTTTAACCCCATTCACTACGGGCACCTGGTGACGGCCGAGGAAGCGCTGTTCCAGTTTAAGCTGGATAAAGTGATCTTTATGCCCTCGGGGCAACCGCCGCATAAAACCGATAGAGAAATATTACCTCCTGAGGAGCGGTACCTGCTTACTGTAATTGCAACTGCGTCCAACCCCAACTTCGTCGTTTCCCGGCTTGAAATCGAGCGGACGGGCCCATCCTACACGATTGATACGTTGCGTGAGCTGCATGAGGTATACGGCCCGGATATCGACATCTTTTTCATTACGGGGGCCGATGCGGTTTGGGAGATCTTGACCTGGAAAGATGCCGCAAATCTTGTTGAGCTTACCGAGTTTATCGCCGCAACCAGACCGGGCTACAGCCTGGAGAAATTCAAAAAACTTCACGTTCTGCCCGAGGGCCAGGAGAAAAACAAGCCCAGGGTATCCATCATGGAAATACCGGCGCTTGCGATATCCTCGACCGATATACGAATGAGAGTCCATGAAAATCGTCCGATAAGTTACCTGGTACCGGAGGGGGTCGCCAATTACATACAGAAATGCGGCTTTTGGAAGGATTGATCTTAAGTCTTTACTATGGGATGGCGGCCGACTACTATGAGCTATAGCATAGAAGAAATCAAAGACAAGCTAAGAGAAAAACTCGAGCCGCAGCATTACGAGCATAGCCTGCGCACCGCCGAGGCCGCTCGGGATATGGCGAGGGCCTTCGGTGTGGATGTTGAGAAGGCCTACCTGGCGGGCCTGTTGCACGACTACGCCAAGTCGATGAGTAACGAGCAGTTATTTGAGGTGTCAAAGCAGTGCGGGATAGAGCTGGGGCCGATCGATACCGTTGTGCCCCATCTGCTGCATGCCAAGATAGGTGCGTGTCTGGTCGAGCTGGAGCTCGGCATCAATGATGTTGAGATCATCGAATCGATACGAAAACACACGACCGGATCATCCGTGATGAGTAAACTCGACAAGATAATTTACGTTGCGGATATGATCGAGCCGGGTAGGTCGTTTGAGGGCCTCGACCCCTTAAGGAAGATGGCCTTAGATGATCTGGACGAGGTGTTCCGGGCGGCCTATGTGCGTTCTCTCGAGTATCTGGTGAAAATGAGAAGACCCATACATCCAACAACGGTTGAAGTATGGAATAACGTAGTATTGAGCTGATTATGGGTGATTTCTTTAAACCGTTAGAAGAAGAAACCGAGCGCACGTCGAGGCTTGAGGCGCTGGGTGAAGCAAAAACCGAGCGTCGTAGGCGCCTGGCTATAATTCTCACCTCGGTCTTTCTGGTACTTGCCGTAGCGGTGGGCGGCTTTTTCGCGTTCAGGGCATTGGCCGGGAAAAGGACTGCGGGGCCGGAGCGGACGGCCAAGCACCAAAATACCGTAGAGACGAAGCGCGGTGAAGACAAACAACAGCAGGGAGCCCGGGAAGATCAAAGACAGGATAGCACCGACACGGCCGCGCAGATCAAACAGGTCGCAAATGTGCTTATCGTCGGCGTTCAGGAGCAAAACGGGCACAAGCAGGCGCGCGGTATCCTCTTTGCGAAGATCGACCTGTTAAGCGGGACGATCCAGGGGATAAATATCCCGGAAAAAACGTATCTCAATATAACCGGGCTCGGCCTGGACCAGATCGGCGCGTCGTTCTCCCTGGGCATGGATTCAACAAAAAAGGCGGTCGAGGACCTGTTGCACGTTCCGGCCGATAGCTACATAACCATGCACTATGAGGATTTTGAGTATATGATAAGCGAGAACACCTTCCAAACGGCATTCGACAAAGCGGTTGAGACCAATCTTTTCGAGGGCGAGAAGAAGGAATACAGCAAGCAGGTTGCAAGGATTATGCCCGCAAAAATAAACATAGTCCCGCTTCCGGTGAAGTTCGTAAGCATAAACGGGGAACCTTATTATCAACCAAACAATGAGGAAGTGGGTCGTCTACTCACGGCGTTATGGGGAATAAAAGTAGAAGTAAAAACCGATAACGCCCGGGTGATCATACTCAACGGCGCCGGTTTGCCGGGCGCGGGCAGGGTAATTTCGGACAAGCTTACGCCAAACGGGTTTATGGTGATAGATATTAAAAACGCGAGCAGCTTTAATTACCAGAAGACCGAAATAGTCGCCTACAAAGAGGAGTATATGGATAAGGCCAAGCAGATACAGCAGCTCCTCGGCATCGGAAGCGTCGTCTATCACCCGGTTTCGCAGGATGTTGCGGAAATAGCCATCATTATCGGGCACGATTTTAAGCCTACAAACAGTATTACGAACGGTACTACGAACAGTACAAATTAAAGGGGGATAAAAACTGGAATCCAAAGACATTGCAGAGATAGCCGCCGCTGCGGCATCCGATAAGCAGGCAAGTGACATAGTAATTATCGATATCAGCAAGATACTGATAATCGCCGATTATTTTGTAATATGCAGCGGGCAGACCAACCGCCAGGTTCAAACCATCGCGGAGAGCGTTGTAGATAAACTTCGCGAGCAAAAGGTACGCAAAGTCGGCATCGAAGGAGACAGGCTTGGGAATTGGGTGTTGCTCGACTACGGCGGGGTCGTCATCCATGTCTTCACTCAGGATCAACGCGAGTTCTACAGCCTGGAGCGCCTCTGGTCCGACGCACCCCATCACAAGTGGGAGGAAACGGGCTAGTTTGACATAATCGCAGTAAATCATTACTATATGTAGGGACGTAGAGGGATACTAGTGCCAGAACACCATAATTATTGTGTCATTCTGAGCAGGTCCTTCGCTATCGCTCAGGATAAACTCCGAATCTAGAGAACACTCACAGACTGCTGTTGCCTGTCATTCTGAGCGAAGTGAAGAATCTAGCGGGCACTCACGTACTTCTGTCACTTAAGTATGTCTAAGCTTTGATTCACTGTGCTAAGAAGTCTTCACTCTAACTCTATCTAAGCTTAGACCCTCCTGCACATGTAGAAGGTTTCTGCGCCCAAGATTCTTCAGTCGCTTCGCTCCTTCAGAATGACAATCAATTGCTAATCGCTCCTTCAGAATGACATGCACAGAAAGTAGGATGTCGCGGTACTAGTACAAAAAGTGCACTCTTTCGTTAGTCCAAGCTGAATCGCCTGACCGCACGGGATCACCATCGCGGGATAGGGATAGGTATTGCTGCATGAGATAGCAATGTGGGAACGCTACGGTCGCATGATATACACATGCAAGAGAGCGCATTTGGTGTGTATAAGTGCGGCGAATAACACCTGGAGACTTTACTGAAGCCTCCCTGAGCCTGGAGCCGCTAAATGATCAGACTACCTCTAGCCCATGATCATATGCATGATTTTACATAATACCGTTAAGGCTGGGCCCAAGTTTAAAGACAAAGGCTTTAGCAAAGTAACTGCTCTGCGGAAAACAAGCTGCTTGATTTTGCCGATCTCAAACGGCGAGATAAGCAGGTCGTGACAGACCGATTGTTTTTAGAGATCGCCTACACCTAAGCCTGGAACCCAGCATTTTGCCTGGGCTGAGGCATCAGCGCCGCAACAACATTACTATGGTATCGTGCCAGCAATGTCTTCACCAATATTAAGTTGTACGGAGTAGCCCGATCTATCAGGATGCCACGTCGTTGATCAGATAAACCGGGCACTTACAATTGCGTAGCATACCATCACCTCCCCAACGTGCTGTATTTTATTGCGTGAATCATCTCACCCTAATACATGCTGCCTAACAACAAAATAATGCTGGTACAACAAACGCAAATCAAACAAGTGTTACTGCAAAAAACGCTAATGAAACACTTATTACAGAAACAAACTTGCTAAAAACCTACTTCACGAACCATTCTGATTTAAAACAAGCACTTAACTGTGCCGGTAGACGCCCGATTTACCGCGTTGTATCGTGTGAAGCCCTTTGCGAGCCGCCGATAAACCGGGCACTCACATTTACTTTGTATCGCATCACCCTTCCCTCTTTTCTTTCTCTTCATGGGTTGGACATTACCTTACCTACCTACTTACTTATTTACTTACCTACCTACCTACTTATTTACTTACTTACCTACTTGCTTACTTACTTACCTATCTATCTACTTACCTACCTACTTGCTTACCTATCTATCTACTTACGTTATACCTTGTCTTTTGAATCGCCACGTCGCTTTTTTAAAAGCTCAGAACAACGGAAGCCGCCCGGTTCCACCGAAACGTAACCCCTATTTTACCTTCCGGTAAACCGGGCACATGCAATTTCTTTCATGTCATCCCTCCCTTCCTTTTTGCAAACAAGCGTAAATACTCCTATCCCCTGCTAGAGCTAACTACTCTATTCAGGGGGTATTTTCAAATAACGTAACGAAAACTCCGCGACTTTACTGAATACAGGCGCCGCAACCGAGCCCCCATAGATACTCTCCCGGGGCTCGTCGATAACGACCGAAATAACAAGCTGCGGATCTTGTATTGGCACCATTCCTATAAATGAAGCAACATACCTGCCCTTGTCATAACCACGACCGTTAACCTTAGCTTTCTGCGCGGTACCCGTCTTGCCGCCAACGCGATAATGAGCGACCTTCGCCTGCGGCCCAGTACCGTCCGTCACGGCTTTCTCCAGGATCTGCTTCATTTTCCGGCAAACCGCGACATCTATAACCTGTTTCTCCGGCATTGCGGGGGCACTAAGAATAACCCTTCCCCTCTGATCCGTCGCATCGAGTAACAAATGCGGTTTTATCGGGATACCATCATTGGCAATCGTTGCGTATGCCTTTACCATCATCAACTGTGTGGTACATATCCCCTGGCCAAATGGGATATTAGCCAGTGACATCACAGACCAGTTTTCTTTTTTGGGATAAAACCCCCGGGACTCGCCCGGATAATCCACGCCGGTTTTCCTGTCGAAACCAAATCGCGACAGGTAATCAAGAATCTTGTCCTTGCCCATCAACATACCGATTTTAACCATTCCGATGTTGCTTGACTCCTGGATGATGTTTGAGAACGTGTACATGCCGGCGGGCCGTGTGTGCGCATCCCTGATTCTTTTGTGGCCGATTTGGATAGCCGATTTTAAGTAAAATGGGGTTGAAGGGTTGCATAATCCCTCTTGCAGCGCACCGCTGGCAATAATAGCCTTCATCGTCGACCCAGGCTCATATAGATCAGTGATCGTCGTGTTTTTCTGGTTATCCTTATTAACTGTTGCAAGTTTGTTCGGATTGAAGTACGGGACATTCGCCATAGCGTAAATCTCTCCCGTTTTTGGGTTCATTACGATGACGCTGCCCCGCTTGGCCTTGTATTTCTTTACAACCGCCGCCAACCCAAGCTCGGCTTCGTACTGGATTTCTTTATCGATGCTGGTACGAATGTTTGAGCCATCGATCGCCCGCCGTGAACTCTGTACGCTCTGCGGAATCGGTCCGCCCTGACCGTCTCGCTCGGCAACGATTTTGCCCGGCTTTCCGTAAAGCATTTCATCGTAATACAGCTCAAGCCCGCTTAATCCGTGGTTGTCCATACCCGCAAAGCCGATCACGTGCGCACCGAGCGCGGCGTTGGGGTAATACCGCTTGCTCTCTTTAATAAAGCCAATGCCCTTTATATGCTCTTCTTTAACCAGTTGCTTTACTGCTTTAACGGTAGAAGGGTCGGTTTTTCTTACAAGATAGGTGAAGCCGCTTTGCTTGAGAAGTTTTTTGAGGATATCCCGCTCATCCATTTTCAGGACGGGCGCGAGTTTTTTTGCAAACCCCTCGCGATCGTCGATTAATGAGGGACTCGCGTAGATGGTGTCCATAAGGACGGATACGGCAAGCTCATCGCCGTTTCTGTCGAGGATGGTGCCCCGTTTAGGGGGCAACTCTACGATACTTAATCGTTGCTTTTCCGCAGCCGCATCGTATTTGGCGGCCGAAACCCCCTGAACGAAGACAAGCCGCCCCGATATTCCTACAACGCATAAAAATATTATGACCAGTAGAGCAGTTAACCGTGTCTCAGTGCTGCTTTTAACTCTACCCACTCGCTCCTCTTCCCTCTATTAACGTGCTAAAGCATGATAACCCAAGCGTCCACCATAGGAAGCTTCGACTCGGCCTTTGGTTATACTCTTACCGGATACATAATGTTTATCACCGGATGCACTCATAGAAGGGCTAGTGTTGCCCGTCGAGCTAATACCCCTCGATCCGTCATCAAGGATGCGAAGATAAGACACCTTCGGCGCCTTGACCATCGAGAGTTTCTCAACGGCAACTGATTCAATTCTTTGGGGCGATTGCAGTATGGCTTTATGCGCATAGAGATTATCCTGCGCCTGCTGAGCTACCTGAATTTCTTTCTTGACGGATTCGATCATGTAGCTTTGCTGGGATATAATCGCCTGCTGAGCTACGTTTATAATAATACCCGCTGTAATAACCGTAACGGACATCACAAAAACCGGAAAAGGGATCTCTGGTAATGCTAAAACCTGCCGGCTCTGCCGTCTCTTTGGTTCTACGACTTTCAGTTTCTTCTTCGGTTTCGGCTGCTCTTTATACCGTACCTGCTGCTGCTTGACCGCTAATTTTCTTGCCGCTTGTGCTATTGTTCTCACCTCTTACAGTTTTTCGGCGGCCCTCAACCGGGCGCTTTCCGCTCTTGGATTCTCTGCTATCTCTCCAGGTGTCGGCCTTACGACTTTCCTGGTTACTACACTCAGTTGAGGCATGTGCCCACACGTGCAAACCGGCAACCCCGGCGGGCAAATACAGCCTTTTGACAGGTCATTTATTACATTTTTCGCTACCCTATCTTCAAGCGAATGATAGGATAGTATAACTAGTCTTCCTCCCGGCCTAAGCCATTTTATGGCGTCCCGAAAACTCCGCTCGAGAATCTTGATCTCGCCGTTCACTTCAATTCGCAGTGCTTGAAACATTTGCTTCGCGGGATGTCCTCCCCGGCGTCTGGCAGGGGCCGGTATCGCATCCTTAATCACGTCCACAAGCTCAAACGTCGTTGCTATAGGACGATTTTGCCGCGCTTTAATAATAAACGCGGCGATTCTGTTGGCCCAGCGTTCCTCGCCATACTCTTTGATGACACACGTGAGGTCTCCCCTTGAATACGCATTCACCACATCGAACGCCGTTAATGCCTGTCTTTGATCCATACGCATATCAAGCGGAGCATCAAAGCGATAACTAAATCCTCTCTCGGCACGGTCGAACTGGACTGACGAAACCCCTAAGTCAAACAATACTCCGTCTATCGCATAAAGGCCGACCTCAGCCAGAATGCGATCCAGCTCACTAAAATTGCCTCGAACTAAAGAAAAATTTTGCTGGCTGAAGCGTGCTAATCTAACCCTTGCTGCGTCCAGTGCTGCGATGTCTTGATCGATTCCTAGTAAGAAGCCTTCCGGCGTTATTAAATCTAATATTGCCTCTGCATGTCCTGCCCCGCCCAAAGTGCAGTCGATGACTATGCTACCGTTAGTGCAACGTAATTGCTTCAAGACTTCAGCCAGCAAAACGGGTTTATGAAAATATTCCATCGTGGCCCTTTATTCCGTTGTGCTTTGCTAAACACCGATATCAGCTATCTCTTCCCCTATCTCAGAAGCTGATTTTTCAGCGTCAGCTATAAATCGTTCATATCTCTCCTTTGCCCAAATTTCTAGTTTATTTGCTACTCCAATTATTACAATGTCTCTATCGAGACCCGCAAAATCGCGAAGGTTCTGCGGGATTGAAATCCTTCCCTGGCGGCTTACTTCGTCTTCCACCGCACTTCCGATCACAAATCTCTGGTAGTTCCTTACTTCGGCTGTTGCGGGCTTCTTCGACATGATCTCGTCTACCCGCTCAAACCAGTCTTTCCTGGTGTAAACCAAAAGGCAGCTGTCAAACGATTTTGTTATGAAGAGGCCATCCGCCAGCGCATCCCTGAATTTCACGGGAAGTATAACGCGTCCTTTTTCATCTAGCGAATGGTAGTACTCTCCAAAAAACAAGTAGTTGCCCCTTTGGCGTTCTTTGTGTAATCCACTCTACTCCACTTTATTCCACTCTGCAACACATTTCTCCAAAATTTATAACTTTCCTTCCGTTTTTGAAAGAATTTTCTGTGTTTTGTGCGCTATGAATTTAACCAGATGCTGAATAAGCCCTGGATAACCATGATGCCAATGGATCGCCAATGGATTGGGGTATTTTTATATTTTTGTAGAGCCACATGGGGTTGAAGTTATGGCGCTTGCCTATTAAGGGGCTATTCGGGTAGATATAGGAAGCGTCGCAGAGAAATTATAGACGAACTATTAAATGACTTATTTGCGAAGGGTCGCTATAAGTCTCTTTGTATTGGCCAGCAGATCCAGGGCGTCTTCTGACCTATTTACAATTATGTCAGCGGCTAAAAGCGCATCCGTCGCGCATCCCTCACCGCCGATTACAACTATTCCTAACTGTGCTTTCTTAAGCATCTCGACATCGTTTGACCCATTGCCAATCGCAATACAGGCGGAAGCGCCGATTTTTTCGATGAAGGCCGCCTTCTGTAATGCTTCCCCCGGCGGATGCACGCGCTCAATAGTAGCCGCTATTTTGTCCTTCTGCGATTCGAGTTTTCCATAGGTATCAGCGGTAATTAAATACACCGTTAGGCCTTGCGACAATGTCTCAATCCTGTGTAATACCTGGTCGGGGATAATGCCGTCTACGGCAAGCGTGCCATTCATGTCGAGAACCAGGTTATGAAGTTCGTAACGTCCCCTCCCGGGGATATCAACTTTTATCATCTCTTACCCGCCAATCAGAGCTTAGGCAAAGGGGCAGAACCAAGGCCTACCCCTTCAATTTCTCTCTTAATTCTCTGTTATATCTCTATTTTATCTCTCTATTCTCTATTATATCAGACATATCGGACTCATGTCAGGCTGATATCACCTTATATCTGATTTTCGGGTAGGCTTGTTCGAACAGTTAATTTGCCGCATCCCGTGCCACAAGCGCCGCACCCAGCGCACCCGCGATTTCGGGATGTTCGTAAACCTGCACGCTATGCCCCAGTTTCTGCTGGAACAGCTCCCGGATGCACGGATTTCGCCCAACGCCGCCCGAGAGCACTATTTCGTCTACGATGCCCACCTTATGCAGCATCGAGCTTACTCTCTCTATAATAGACTGGTGAAGTCCCAGCGCGATGTTTATCGGCAGCTCTTTTTTTGCCAAAAGCGAGACCACTTCCGACTCTGCAAATACCGTGCACATGCTGTTTACGCGGACAGCCTTTTTTGCGGTAAGCGATGCCGCCCCAAATTCTTCAAGCGTAAAGCCCAGCGTTTTTGCCATAATCTCAAGAAATTTTCCGGTCCCCGCCGCACAGCGGTCGTTCATTTGAAAATCGGCCACCTTACCGCCCTCATCAAGCGATATAACCTTGCTGTCCTGCCCGCCGATATCAATAATCGTGCGGCAGCCGGAAAATATATGGCGCGCGCCTATGGCATGCGCCTTAATCTCGGTGATTACCCCGTCGGCGAAGTCTTCCCGCGCAAAATGCCGCCCGTATCCGGTCGCGATTATCTTTTTTGCACCATACGGCTTGATCAACTCAAGCGATCGCTCATATGGGCTAAACCCCGTGTCGGCGACTTTGAAATCTTCAACGCCATTGCCGTTTAAAGCAACCACCTTTATGCATCGAGACCCGATATCAATCCCGACATACACCTATCTAACAGCCCCTTCGCGGTCTCTAATGGTCTCCATAAAGGCCTCGACCCTGGTCGAAAGCTGCCCTGCATCCTCCATGCTATAATCAGTCTCAATCTTGAGAACCGGCACTCCGGCGTTTTTAAGCGCTCTCTCAACGCTGTTGTACTCGACCGTAAACGGGTCGCAGAACTGCAGCGAGTAATGAATCACACCATCAACATTATAATCATCAACAAGTTTCTTGATGTTATCGATTCGCTCCTTGTTCGGTGTAAAGCATGCGCAATCGAGCTTCATATAGCGGCTTGCAACTGCCTCCAACCCCGCATCGATATCAGCTGCGCCCTCGCTCACCATGTCCCTAAAATACCTGTGCCCAATGCAGGCTTCCTCGGCAACAATTACAGCACCGGTTGATTCTACTATATGATGGAGTTTCCAGTTCGGCACCGCCATCGGGCATCCCGAAATTAGAATTCTCGGGGCGCCTTTCTCGGCTGCACCGGCGCCGTTAGCAATTCTCTGCTCAAGCTCGGCGCTTATTTTGTTGATCATTTCGGTAAAACGGGCGGGATCATCGTAGAACGCCACCTGCTGTATTAATAGAGCATCTTTTCCGCTGATCGGAACCGGGTCGGCCTTTCTAGCATCGTTCATCCTCTTCAAGGCCGCACGCTTTGCGTTAACCGTGGCGATTCCCTTGGCGAGGGCGGCCGCATCAATTTGATTCCCGGTAAGTTCTTCCATCTTATCTTTGAATTTCTTAACTTCTTCTAACCAGAGCCTGCGGCTCGAATCATCCTTCATCTGCGGGGTATGCATAACATAGACGTTTGTATATTCCCCAAGAATCTCATAGCTTTTTTTCTTGCCGTCGCAGGTCGTTTCGCCGACGATCATGTCGCTCGACTCAAAATAAGGGCACACCTTTGCAATTTTAAACGACATAAAGGACTTGATGAGCGGGCAGAGGTTCCGTGGCAGCACCTTTTCAGCTTCTGCGCTTGGCCAATCGGCCCCGCCGCAAATGCCCACACACGCCGCCCCCGAAGCCAGCACTATTTCTTCCGGCACATAGAGACAAAACGTTCCTACTACTTTGCCTCCGGCATCCCGCAAATCGTTAAGCTCCTTAACCCTTAAGCCGTGAATCTCAGACATAACAAAGTCCAAGTATCCCATTCCTTCCGGACGATCTTTTTGGGTTAGGTAAACATCTCCGTAAATTTGCGGAATCACCGCTAGCAGTTGGTCGTGGGCTTCTAAGTCAAGCCCTAATTCTTTCCACATCTCACGATAATCCGACATACGCTTGCCTCCTTGGTGCTCTCCTGGCTGATACAAAAACAGTAGATAACTCTTTATATCCACTAATAGCTTTTATAATATATAATTATATATTAGACAAGAGGATTATTCATATTAGCTGGGGTTATAATACATGCCCTTAGGGGTTGTAGCGGTAGTGATTTTGGGGTAATACCAGGCCAATCCCGCATAAGACCTGGTATCATGGTATGCCCGGATGCATATCGCTTGATCTCGTAACAATACTAACCCTTAACTATAGCTTTAATTAAAAGTCTAGATTAAAGGTCTAACGGTAGTATACCGACGCTACTTCATTACGCCTAATCTCGGACGCACAAAAGGGCCGAGATGCGCTCGGCCCTGCTACTGCTGTTTGCCCTTTTAACCGCTCACCTATTTAGCAGGTCGTCGGTTCACTACATTAAGTCCAGCTTGGCGGCAATATCGGCAAGGGTTACTGTGCCGATGAGTTTGCCTTCCTCGATAACCGGAAGCTTTGTCAAGCGGTATCTATCCATAAGTGAGATGAGTGCGAGGATATCCATCCCCGGATTTGCGATCGGGGGGTTAAAATCCATGAACTCCCAAATCTGGTGCTCCGTCGGTGCGAAGCCCTGAGCGACTACGCTATATAATATATCCGAGTCCGTGATTATTCCGAGTAACTTATCCGAGTGCGTTACAAATAATGATGTAGTCCCCTTCTGAAGCATAACGGCGGCTGCATCGGCGATGGATGCCGATGGGCCGATGGTGACGAGATCCGAAACCATAATATCTTGGACAAACATAAAAATCCTCTTTCCAACCTAAATAACTGGCAAAATATGTAAATAGAATCGACAAAACCAGCTGCGAACTTAAGTTGTACTTGCGAGGAGATACTAACGCCTGCCGCATATGACCGTGAGTTAGGCGACTTTGGTTTCTTTAATTGAATCGATAAGACAATCGATTCTGGTAACCATCTGCTCGGATTCCTTACTTACGTGGTTATTTACTTTCTTGCCTTCACTGGCGATTGAACTCCACGTGCTCCAGTTATCCGAACCCAGTTTTTTGACTTTCGCTTTGCGCTTAAACATAAATGCACCCCCAAAAAGTCCATTCCAAAAACATGCCCTCACTCTATATCGGATAACTCTTCCCCAACTACACCTTTATTATTTCTGCCTCCACGGCGTCGTGATGCATTATTAATCATAATGGTTGTTTACCGCAGAAGCCGAAATATAAACGCAAATGAGGTGTAATCGGGTTTTGGGCTTTATATTAGCGGCTTAATCTAGTATTATTATGTAGAGGGTTGCTTGCGGCCTCTCTATTAAAGGAGGAACATTTGGGCAGATTTGTGAGCAGATCGATCGTAGCTTTCTCACTTTTGCTTTTAGTTGCAAGTGTCTACATGTATATGAACTTGAATAGAGCCCAGGTTCAACTGCAATCGCCGGCTTCCGGTATCTTCTCGACAAAAACAACAGAAAAGCCGGCACCTCAGAATAAGTATGTTATCCGAAACGGCTCAAATGAAATGCCTGCAGGTATGGGTCAGGCCGATGCGAATAAACCTGCACAGGGAATCCAACCCGGTGGAGCACCCGCGGCTGCGGGTCAAGGTTCGCCCGCACCTCAATCGCAAACAGGAATCGATGTTAACGCCGGCGGTGGTATAACGCCGGCACCTGCCAATCAATCGCAGGGCGCCGCTATACAAATGCCGGATGGCACGTCAGAAGATAAACTCTCAGAAGAGAACCTCACTACTAACCACGAGGCGAACAACAGCGCAGTACCGTAAGGCTAAGAGTCTCTTTAAAATCCACTTTCTCGACCCATACTAATCGCTCTTCGCTAATCGCTATTCTTAACCCCAACATGGAGGGCGACGGCGCCTAGGAAGAAGTTGCGGTAGGTTACATCCGTCCAGCCTGCTTCTCTCATCATCGACGCAAGTTCTTTTTGTGGCGGGAATACCTGCATACTCTCGGCAAGATACTTATAGGCCTGGTAATCGCTAGAAAATATTTTGCCTAAGAATGGAACAACGGACGTGATAAACCATGTGTATGGAGCATTTACTAATTTTACTTCAGGATGGCTGCTTTCGAGGATAACGAGACGTCCCCCCGGTTTGGTTACGCGATAAAACTCACGTAATACCGCGCGGTAGTCCGGAGTGTTTCGAAGGCCGAACCCGATCGTTATGGCATTAAATATGCCGTCTTCAAACGGCAGATCGTCGACAGATGCCCATTCAAATGTTATGTCGTTGCACGCATCGGTTTTCTTAATTTTCTCCCCGGCCAGATCCAACATATCCCGGCTGAAATCAACGCCAACTACTTTCGACCCGGTTATTGCGTTGACGGCGAGTGCAAGATCCCCGGTGCCGGTGCAGGCGTCAAGAACCAGTGAGTTCGTGTCGGCGGCCGTGCTTTTGGCGGCTATCCTACGCCAGCGCTGGTCCCGCCCCATTGTCATCAGGCGGTTCAGTAAATCGTAGCGCTTGGCGACCACATCGAACATGGATTGGACCCGTTCGGGCGGCTTGATTGCTTTCTTCGCGTAACTTTCCGTCGTTTTGCTCATAGCCTCTAATATACCAGACGGCGCGGGATTGCAAAACACTTGTCGCCACTATAGGCAGTCTAAGAGCCCTGATAACCGTAGATAAGAAAGTAGATACTTTCTTATCTCTAATCTCTAATCTCTAGCACAGCTCACATATGTGAGCTGTGCTCAGGCGCTCTGCAAGGCGGGTGTACCTTTGCTGGATGCGATTGTTTTTAATCGCAATGGCCAGCGCTTTTTTGCTGCCAAGAACCACTACAAGCTTCTTTCCCCTGGTAATTGCGGTGTAGAGCAAGTTACGCTGCAGCATCATGTAGTGCTGGGTGTGAAGCGGGACGACAACCGCAGGGTACTCGCTCCCCTGCGATTTATGCACCGAGCACGCGTACGCCAGGATAAGCTCGTCCAGTTCGGAGTACTCATAGGTGACGGGGCGACCGTCGAAATCGACCTTCACCACTCGCTCCACCTGATCCAGAGAAGTGATTTTCCCGATGTCGCCGTTGTAGACGTCGAGGTCGTAGTTATTGCGGATCTGCATTACCCTATCCCCCACGCGAAAGATATGGGTTCCGCGCGAAAGCGCCTCACCTGAAGGATTAAGGAGCTGCTGCAGCTCTTTGTTAAGGTTCACGGCACCAAGCAGGCCCATATGCATCGGCGTTAATACCTGGATATCCTCTGCGGTAAGCTTGAAGCTTTCGGGTATCCTTCTGGCAACGAGCAGCTTGAGCGCTTTTAAGATATCCTCGGGCTCATTGCGCTCGATGAAGAAAAAGTCGCCTTTTCCTTCTTTTGCCTTGGGATACGGTGTCTGGCCTGCGTTGACACGGTGGGCGTTGACGATGATCGTGCTCTGCTGCGCCTGGCGGAATACCTGGGTGAGACGCACGACCTCTACACGGCCGGAGGATATGACGTCCTTGAGTACATTGCCGGGGCCGACCGATGGGAGCTGGTCGATATCCCCAACCAGTATGACCTGCGAGGTCGACGGCACCGCTTTGAGCAGGTTATAAAAGAGCACGATATCGACCATGGAAACCTCATCGATAATCAGAATATCGGCTTCGAGGGGATTCTCTGAGTTTCGCTCGAACCGCATGGACCGCGGACTGAATTCGAGCAACCGGTGGATGGTTTTAGCTTCAAGGCCGGTCGCCTCGCTGAGGCGTTTTGCGGCGCGCCCGGTCGGCGCCGCCAGCAGGATGTTTTTTTCTTTGCGTTTTAATATCTGGATGATTCCGTTAATGAGCGTGGTCTTGCCCGTTCCGGGACCGCCGGTTATCACCATTACTTTTTCGGCGATTGCGCTGCGAATGGCATCGCGCTGCTGCTCAGCAAGGTTTATTTTATAGTGTTGCTCGAACCACTCTAAGGCTTTTTCTATTTCTATATCTATGGGTTTGAGGTCTGTTGCAAGCAAGCACTCGATTTGTTTTACGACACCCACCTCAGACGCATACAGGGAGCGCAGGTAGATAAGTTCGTTCGTGACTAACGGCTCCTGGGTAACATCATCTGTAACGATTTCGGATGCGATTAAATCTTGCTCGATAAGAGTATCGACTGCGGTTTTCACGATTTCTTCGTCGATTTCCAGGATTTTAGCGGCCTTTTCGATTAACCGGTCGCGCGGGACGCAAACATGCCCCTCGTCGCTTAACCCCCCGAGCGCATGCAGGACGCCGGCTTCGGCGCGGCGCGGTGAGGTCGACTCGATGCCGAGGTTAACGGCGATTCTATCCGCTGTCTTAAACCCGATCCCGAAGATATCGACCGCCAGGCGATATGGGTTGTCCGCGACGATATCTATCGCCTCGTTGCCGTAGGTCTTGTATATCTTGATGGCGTAGGTCGTGGTCACACCATGCGACTGCAAGAAGAGCATGACTTCCTTGATCTCTTTTTGCTCCTGCCAGGCGTCGCAAATCCGCTCGGCCCGAACTTTGCCAATACCCTCGACCTCGGTGAGTTGTTTGGACTGGTTTTCGATGATGTCCAATGTATCCAGGCCGAAGTATTTTACCAGGCGAGATGCCATGACGGGCCCTATCCCCTTTATCATCCCCGAGCCAAGGTACTTTTCCATGCCGACAAGAGTGGCCGGTTTGATGGTCGTGTAGGATTCCACTTTAAACTGCTCGCCAAATTTGCGGTCGCTCACCCAGTACCCCTTCATCCTGATGCTTTCACCAGGCTGAACACCCAGGAGATTACCAACTGCGGTAACTAGATCGCGGTATCCTTTTACACCCACGCGCACTACACTCCACCCGTTCTCTTCATTAGAGTAGACGAAGTGCTCGAGAATTCCTTCGAGGATCGAAATTTTGTTGTTATTGAATTTGTTGAATGATAGTTGATCCTGGGTCATTTATAAATACAGAGAGCATGCCCCCATCGTAGTTGAAATTCGAGGCAATCCCAGTAAGCCCATTCTAAGCTACAGCCTCCTTTACGTCAACACTCTGTCGTACCGGATTAAGGGCACT
>Ga0210014_1000503_pt1 | contig 32290 bp, 30 predicted proteins | sample CryGeymeta201519_FD_183983 | JGI IMG/M metagenome (GOLD analysis project Ga0210014, IMG submission 183983) | Groundwater microbial communities from Crystal Geyser aquifers in Utah, USA - Crystal Geyser metaG 2015-19 (SPAdes) (version 2) | ecosystem: Environmental > Aquatic > Deep subsurface >...
CGCCGCTCCCCGGACCGACAGGTCTCCAGAGCCCTTTGAGACCTTCCGGTCAAGCGTTTCGGGGCGGTCGGAGACCTGCCCCGAGCTAAGTACGGTTGTAGTACTAAGCTGACCGGAATCGTAGCTTAGCCACCTGTCCAAAAAACGGGGGGAACTTCAGGGCGGTTAGTAGAAACAGGAACGTGCTGATTCGGCGCTGTCGCATGTCTGTCAACTCCTTTGGGAACAACGTACGGCGGAGCAGCTTGCCCGCCCGGTCATCCTCGCGTATCCTTTGGCTGGATAGTTCGCCGAGCGCACTGCCCGTTACTGACACGGAGGTCTTCTTCATGGCAACCGAAATCCCACGCCGACTGCTGTTAGAGTGCGTCGAACTGGTGCGAGACAACCGGGGCACTCGGGCTCTCTACCTTGTGCAGGGGCACGGCATCACCACCTTCGGTCAGCTTCAGCGAGCGTGCGAGGCGGCTGGAATCAGGACGTGGCGCGACCCGCTCACCGCGGAGGAAATCCGCAAGCGGGAGGAAGCGAAGATCAAGAAGGAGCAACCCTTCGAGGAGAGTTCCGGGAGCGGCCGGGTTCACGAGCTGTAGACCGAGTGGCGAAGGCTCCCCTGGAGGTCGGCGGCAAAGACGCCCTTCATCGCGGCCATCCGTCCCACCGGAGCAGCTTCTCCGACACAAACGCCACAATGTCTCTCGGGACCTCGCTGGCGTGCGCGCGGAGCGTCTCCGCCAACCGGGCGGGATCGAACACGCCATCACGCACGAAGATCGGCGTCATGCGGGTCCACGGTCCTGCTTCGCCGTCATCAACCCTCATGTGCGCGAACCCGCCGTCTGCGCGCCACTCCGCGACGTGCTCATCGGCCGGCTTTCCGTAGCAGAACTGGAACCGCACGACGTCGCCGTCGGCATCGCGCCACACGAAGAGGTCACACCGGCTGTCGTTGAACCAGAGCTTGTGGAGTGACGACGCGTCTTGTCGGACGGCGCGTATCTTGTGCATGGTCGGCTCCGCGGTGCAGGCGAGAACGCTCCGGCTGGACTTGGACCGATTGGCGTCCTCCAGGGGTTGTGCTACACTGCCCGTCACGATGACGCTGTTAGTGTACCTGCTCGCCAGCCCGCTTGCTTACGCCGCCGCCGGTCCGGTCGATTCGCTGCCGAACCCGAGTTTCGAGCGAGTCGACGAGAAGACCGGCTACCCGCAGGATTGGGAATCGGTGTGGGGCCGACCCACCACGTGCGCCTACTCACTCGCGACGGCCCGAACGGGGATCGCCTGCGCACTCGTCACAGACCACTCGGAAACAGACAGCCACGGTTTGCGGTCGAAGCGCGTCGCTGTCGCGCCCGGGGTCACCCTCGCGGCCAGTGTGTACGTCAAGCTGGCCGATCCCGGCGGCTTTGCCGTCTACCTCGAGTTCTGGAACGCCGCCGGCCAGCGCGTCTTCAACCGCTCGTCGGGCACCTCGGCGGCTACCGACTGGACCCAACTCTCCGTCACCGGCAAAGCACCGCCCGACGCGGAATCGGCCACGCTGCTGATCTACTGCGGCTCTACGTCTACCGGCGTTGCTTACTTCGACGACGCTTCCCTGATGGCGGCGCGCGAGTAGGGCACGGAAGGGACGCACCCAGGCGTGCTCACCGCGGCTGCCAGCCGAGAGCCGCCGTGAGCACTGGCTTGAGGTAGTCCAAGTCCCTCGCGGTCTGCTCCACCAACTGCTCCGTTGTGCAGTCACCCAGGAAACTGTGTCCGCCCTTGTACTCGCTGTGGACGGAGACCACACCGTCGAAGCCAGCCGCCGCAAGCTTCCCAAACACGTCCGGCCACGGGACCATCCCTTCAGAGAGCGGCACCAACTTGGCTGCCCACTTCTTCGTGCCTGGCTCCGCCTGTGACCACCCGAAGTCCTTGACGGCGACCATCTGCGCATAGGGCTTCAGCAAGTCCAGCCCCATCATCCAGCCCGACTTCCCGCCTTCCACGATCATGTGTCCCGGGTCGAGATACGCGCCGATGTGCAGCGGGTCCCGGTCTTTGAGGAGCAGCCACACAAGCGTCGAGTTGCCGCTGAGGAACGCGCCGGAGTGGCTGTGAATGCAGCAGCAGACGCCGTGCCTTTCAGCCAGCTTCTCGATGCCGTCCATGGCGCGTTGGGCCGCGTCGAGTTGCTCTACGAGGGTGCCGTAGGTGTATGGCCAGTACCCAAGCTTGTAGCGCGTCACGCCGCTCTGAGCGCCGGTCCCCAGGAGTTCGTCGGCATACGCGTGGTCGCCGGAAGCAATCTCGGTGGTGATCATCGGCACGCTCAGCCCGGCAGCCCTCACGGTCTCAACCGCGCTCGGCAGTTCGGCCGTTGCGTTCTCCGGCAGCACGAACCCACCGGTGCGCACTGTCAGGTCCATGCCCTCGAGACCCAACTCGGCCATGGTTGCCGCAGCGCTTGCCAGCCCGTAGTCTTGCACCATCTTCGCGAACATCACCAGTTGCATGGGTCAAGTCTCCTTCTGGAACGCGATCCGCGCAGCGTAGGGGCGGTGCCTGCGTGCCCGCCCCGATGGGCACACCTGCACGCCTGCGCGGCCAGGGCAGACACGCAGGTCTGCCCCTACGCTGCGCCGCCGCCGTCCGGCGGAAGGCGGCTCACTTCTTCTTCCCGGTCACGCCTTCCTCGGCCCCCGGGAACGTCGATAGGTACTTCTCCAAGTTGCGGTAGAGCACCGCGCCGTCGCCGTCGTCCGTGTTCAACTGCCCGTTGCAGAAGATCACCTCACCCTTGCCAAGCTTGACGATCGCACAGAGGGCAGCGTCCGGTAGAGGCGCGAGCTGCCCCGCGAGGGTCACGCTTAGCGTAAGCAGCGGCTTTGCAGTTGGGTGCCCAGTCACGCACCAGCCTGTCGCGGGCGATGACAGCGACACGTCGACGACATCCGCCAGTAGCCAAACGTCCCTGGCCTTCGGGTCCCTCTTGATCGTCACGCGAGCGCCAGGCGCAATGTCAAGCGGCGCCACGCTGAACCCGAAGAGTGAGGCGGCGGCGTCCTGAACCAGTGCCCGGTGCCCTTCCTGGATCCACTTGGAGAGTTGCTGCGCCGCGACGTCAGTCAGCCCCGCACTCACGACCACCCCAGCGTAGCCTTCTTCCTTGAGCAGCTTCCGCACGTCTCCGGACTTGCGGACTTGGGCTACCTTGCCGCTGGCCTGCTCTTCCCCAACCGCTCGCGGGATTGCCGGGAGAATCCCTTCTACCCAGTCTTTGCAGAGGTCCCGCCGGCCGCCGGGGAAGCGACCCTCCTGCATCTGCGCGCGCAACTGATAGGCGGTTACGTGTAGCTGTGCCACCGTCACGAAATCGCGCTCTTCCTGGGTCTCCGGATCCTCTTTCTCAAAGTGCTTGAGAATGCTCTTGAAGTGCTTCACCGCGTCTTCGTACTTGCCCTGATCGGTGAGCACCATCGCGAGCTTGAACTCCTCGTCTGGCGGCTTCGGTCCGTACTCCTCATCGTCCTGGGACAGCGCAGGCACCGCGAGAGCGCAGACAAGGAAGCACGCGAACAGGGATCTCATGGTTCTCACCTCGAGGCGACAACAGTGCCGAGGGCGGCGGGAGGGCGTGGGCTGGGTCGCCCGTTGTCAGCCGTGGTCACTCAAGGAGTTTACCGTGATTACTTCGCCGTTACGAGGGAAGCACACGTTGGCGAATATCTCGCGAGCAGCCGCGAGGCTCTCTTGTTGACGCGTCTCCTCACAGTGGACCAACGCGAGTTGCCCCACAGCCGCGTCCCGAGCAATCCGCGCGGCCTGACGCGCCCCCGCATGCCCCCCCCGGGCGTCAGGGTCCGGGTCAGTCGCCCCCCACGACGATTCGTGGATCAGCAAAGCAGCCCCGCGGACGTGGTCCACCAACGGCGGGTGGTACGCGGTGTCGCCGGTGAACGCCACGTGGGCGCCGGTGCGCAGGTCCTCGAACCGATAGCACAGGCCCTGGACTGGGTGGCGCGTCTGCGCAGTGCGAAGGCGGAAGTCAGCGCACTCGTACGTATCGCCGGGAGCAAGCGGAATCACCTCCGGCCTGGCATCGATCTCAGGGAAGCTCTCAGTCTGCAGAAACGCCCGCGCGCGGTTGACGACGCGGCGCACGTCCGCCGCCGGACCGATGATCTTGAGCGGCGCTCGTTCTGGCGCCCGGTCGCGACGCATACGAATGTAGAAGAGCAGTTGCGGCAGACCGAGGTAGTGGTCGTGGTGGCAGTGGGTCAGAATGACGTGCTCCAGGTCGAGCGGGGTCAGCCCGTGGTCGAGGAGCCGATTGGCGGCGTACCATCCCGTATCCACCAAGTGCCGATCGTTCAGGAGGAACGACGCCGTGTCGTTGCCCGCGGCAGGGACTACGCTTGAGACGCCGAGAAACCGAACGGTAGTGGCAGACACTGGGACACTCTCCTGAACGCGTGCATCCATCTGTCGGCTTCTGATCGTACGCGAGGCGCCCGCTCAGCGCAAGGGGTTGCCGGCGCAGGAGCACTACAACTCCCCGGCAGACTCCCGGGCGAGCAGCGACACAAACTCCCTTGCCCGTTGCAGTCTCTGCCGCTCCAGCCCTGTGCCGTCACCCCGCCCCGCCAGGTCAGCTTCGCGCTCAGGCAGCCACTCAGTCTGCAGGCCCTGCAGTTGTGCCGCCATGTTCGGGTCGCCGTGGAAGCCCATCAGGTAGTCGATGACGCCCAGCAGCCCACACCGCCGGCTGCACTCCCAGTGGTCGCGCTCTTCGGCCAGGTGCTTCGCCCATTGGTTCTTGCGTTCCTGCCGCGCCTTCGCGACCGCCTGCCCCGAGGGCGTCAGCAGTTTCCCCAGGACATCCCACTTCATGTCGATCCACGCCGGCATGTAGTTGAGGTACTCCTCGAGACTCAGTTCTCCGCTCTCCTCCCAGTGGCGGTGCGTGTGAATGCCAACATTGCGGAAGAAGGCGACCAGTCCCAGGTTCGCGTCCATAAGGTCGGCGTCGTAGAGCACGCAGCATTCCGGGCGTTCGCAGAGGGGGCCACTCTCGCTGCCGTTGCCGCGAACGTGGGCCCGGATTATGTCGCCCACGGAGCGCGCCTGCTCGTCGGTGACGCCGCGATGCTTCAGCAACTCCTCTGCGACAACCGCGCCGGACAGATGGTGCATCTGCCCGGCAAGCCCGAGCCGGTCATACAGACGGGTGACCTCATTCTCCCGCGCAGGCGGCAGGAACTCGTTCTTCCAGAAACCGTTCTCATCAAGCGTCCGTTTGCCGTCAGACCCGGTAATGACCTCACCGTCGTACCGTTTGGTCACGTCGTGGAGCGTCGCCGCCAGGGCCACCAGGTCGCGGTCCGCGCCCTCGCGTTGAGCCAAGGTCAAAGCCAGGTTGCGCACGCGGATTGTGTGGTTGAGGAAGTAATGCCGCCAAGAGAACCCCACGCGGACCTGATCCCACAACAGAAACGTCTCGCGGACCAGTTCTTCGATCTCGGGCAGGAGGTCTCCAATCAGCGGGGGCGAACTCTGTCGGTCGATCAAACTCACGGTCCTTTCGTTCAGCCCCGACTTCCCGTAGGAGGAGCAGACATGGAACTGACGCTCGGCGCCACCACGCGCCCCTGGAACCAATGGTCCTTTGAGGCGGCATGCAAGGCGATTGCCCAGTCCGGCTACACAGACGTCGCCCCGTTCAACCACGAGGGAGCGGTTCCGCTCAACGCGGACAGCACCCCCGAAGACATCGCCACCGCCCGCGAGGTATGCGCCGCTTACAACTTGGACCCGTCGATGCTCATCACCGGCACCAAGCTGGAACTTCCCACGGCTGAAGCCGTGGCCGACTACTGCAAGGTAATCGACGTGGCCGCCGCCGCCGGCGTTGAGTGGGTCATGAACTGCGGCTGCGGCAACCCCGACCAGTACGCAGCCTACAACGAGCTATTCCGCCAGTGCGCGCCGTACGCCGCCGACAAGGGCACGAAGCTGACGATGAAGCCCCATGGCGGAAACGGGCTCACCGGCAAGCTGATGCGGGAGGTCGTCGAGGCGGTCGGGCACCCCAACTTCTCAATCTGCTACGACCCGGGGAATATCGTCTACTACACCAAGGGCGAGCACCGCCCCGAGTCCGACGTGCACGATATCAAAGACCACGTCGGCATCTGCATCATCAAGGACTGTGCGGTGGTTGACGACAAGCCCGACGTGCACCTGCTCCCCGGCGAAGGCTTGGTCGACTTCGCCAGCGTGCTTGGCAGCTTGGTCGACGCCGGCTTCCGCGGTCCCCTCTACGTCGAATGCGTCGGGGGGACCGAGTGGGACGACATCAACGACCGCGCCAAGCGGACCCACGAGTACGTCACCGGGATCGTCGAGAAACTGGGCTGACTGCTTCGGCGGTCCTCGGGGCGACTTACGGCAACTGCAGGCCAAACCGATCCGGCTGACCGAAGTTGCCGTAGGTGAACCGGTTGAGGAATCTGAGGGAGGCAATGCCATCGAACCCGGCTGGTAAGCGCGGATGTCGCAGAGCCACGGCGGGGACCCACCTCACCTCCGGCCGCAGCGGGAGCACTATCCCCACTGGATAGACGAGAAATCGGCCGGAGAAAGCCCCGCCCAGCTCGGTGGCGCCCATCGGCGCAGGTCCAAAGCGGAGGCAGTCGTCCTCGCCCAAGAGGAGCTCGTATGGCGCGTACACGGGGCCCGCGCCGGTATCCGCCAGCAGCCTGCGCGGCTGGAAAGCCGGCTGGCCGAGCCCCAGCCGTATCTCGATGGCGGGGCGGCCTGCGTGGAACGGCCAGAGGGTCGGGGTGCCGCCCAAGCCTACCACACCTCGTGAACCGAGTCGTAGTCCGCACTGGCGTCGAGCGCAAAGCATCGACCCGGGTCGGCCTTCAGTGCGAGAAGGCGCTCCATCATTTCGGTCAGCGAGTCAGCCACCACCGCCACCTCCGCGTCAACAAACCCCACGTACTTGTGCGCGTACTGCGAGTTGGGGTTCGCGCGCGCCTCTCGGTTGATCTGCTTCGCGACCTCCCAAGACCGCTCCTGAGTAGGCGTCCACGTGAGCGCCATGGGCATCACTCCCGTCTGGTGTGCGCTTGAGCGAGTTCGAGTCAGTCCCGCATTGTAACTGCTCTCGACGCGGCAGGCGACTTCCTGCCTGCGTCACCCCTTCAGCCCCGAAGTCGTCATCCCCTGAATAAACCTGTGGGGGTATGCACTTGACTCCAGCGCACCCCACACATATAGCGTTTCAGTCGCGAGTGACGGCGCCGAGTTGGCAGTTCGGCACCGGATCCACTGCCACGGCTTGCTCGACCAAGCGGAGGAACAGCTTCCCGCGTGCGCGAGACGTTCGCCGATTGAAACGGAACGTAAACTCATCCAAGTAGTACGGCAGAGGGGAAGCACGAACAGCGCCTTGATGAGTCCCCAGCAACCAGCGCTGCAACAGCGACGCCACCCGGTGCACCCGCGGCAGCGGATGCTCGCCGACGTGTGCTTCCGGGCGGATCACCTGGTGCTGGTAGCCGCAGTCGGACAGGCGCTGGTAGCCGGACCACCCGTCGGTGAGTACAGTGCTTCCCGGGGTCACTGCCGTCTCCAGTGCAGCGGTCAGACTGGCGGCAGACGCAGCGCCCCCCTGACTCAACCGAATGCGACCGATGCCGGCACCGGCGACCTCCGCGGACATGACCACCAGTGCCTTCCCGGCGGCTCCGCGACCTCGCTTCCCGGCTCGTTCCCCGCCAACGTAGGTCTCGTCCACCTCCACCACTCCCGCCAGTCGGTCCCGACCGGGACGAACCAGGGCGCGACGGAGCTTGTGCAGCCAAGTCCAGGCGGTGTGGTATACCCGCGAAGGTTGGGAACACACCGAAGTCCCGGTGCGACTTCGGCTCCGTCTGGGAGAATACCCTCTGTCCTACGTCTGCTGCACGCCTGCCGGGGAAGTTCCGCGAACTTCCACTTCGGTGTGTTCCCAACCTTCGCGGGTATACCTCAGCAGCGTCCCGAGGATCCAGTAGGCCGCGCGGGCGGAACCAATCAGCGATCCGGTGATCTTGGATTGCCCGATCCGCTTACGGTAGCGTACCGGCACCTCAGTGACGCGGTAGCCAAACCGCGCTGCCTTCGCCTGCATCTCGACGGTCCAGCCGAAGCGGCGGTCCTGCATGTCGAGCGCCTGCAGTTTGTCCCAGCGGATGGCGCGGAACGGTCCCAGGTCCGTGGCTTGCTGACCGTACAGCCAGAGCAGAAGCTTCCCGGCCAGCCGGTTGCCGAACGCGGAGTGCGGCGGCAGCGCGCCTTTCTCCCGCTCGCCCAGCATCCGCGAACCAATGACCAGGTCCGCGTCTCCATCCAGGATCGGGCGAACCAGGGCGGTCATCTCCTCGGGGTAGTCGCTGTAGTCGCCATCGAGGAAGACCACCGCATCTGCCGGCTTCGCCAGCTTCGCCACCTCCTCCATGCCGCGCCAGCAGGCTGCGCCGTAGCCGCGCCGTGGCTCGTGCACGACATGGGCGCCGTGGGCGGCCGCAACTTGGGGCGTAGCGTCGGTGCTGCCGTTGTCGGCGACGATCAGCGTGGCACTCAGCTCGGCGGGGATCTCGCTCAGCACCTTTCCGAGCGACTCCTCTTCGTTGAGGACCGGCGTGATGACAAAGGTCCTCGCGGCGCTTGGCCGGATCTGCTGGGTCATGGGTCACTCCACCAGGCAAGGGAGGCGTCTCTGGCAAGTGTACCTGATCGGCAGAGCGCCGGCCGCCGGGTTGCGCGAGGGCATTGGCTATCCTGCCAACTGAGTGTATACTCGGAGCGGGCTGCTTCATGTGGGTGAGGCTTCCCGCGCTCGTCATGGAGTTGGCACGCCATTCAATGGATGGACGGCACGGCAATCGAGTAGCGCGACAGGAGGGCGCGCGGGTGTGGCGGGGAAGCTTCCGCGCACGGATGCTGCGAGCTGCTTGCAGGCTCTGCGCCGGAGCGCCTGTCGCGCTGCTGGCGACCGCAATGCTGCTCGCCGCAGGTGCGCCAGCCGGGCACGCGGGCGAGGCGGGCCGCGGCTTCGCGGTGCTCATCGGCGTAGATGACTTCTCCCGGGCCGCTGGTTTCGACGATCTCCCCGCCTGTGTGAACGACGCCCTGGGGATCGCCGCGGCGTTGGCTACGCAGGCGCTCTACACAGCTCCCCCGGGAGAGACGCGCGTCCATGTCTTCCTGGCGCCGCGGTCTGGGGAGCCGGGCGTTCGGCCGGCAGAGGTCCTCAATGCGAAGGTGCATGTCGGCTTCGACGACGGCAGTGCGCCCGTGCTGGCTGCCCTGTCAGAGGTGGCAGAGAAGGCGACGCGTGCCGACGATCTCGTTCTTGTCTACCTCGCCACTCACGGACTGCTCGCGGAGGCAGAACCGGGCCAACAGCTCCGCTTCCTGCTGCCTGGCTACCAGCCCGACACTCCGAGCACGTTCCTCACCTTCGACCAGCTTGCCGGCTCGCTCCAAGGCGTCAAGGCACAAGTCGTGTTCCTCCTGAACGCCTGTGACGCTGGCGGCGGCACCGGCAGCGCGAGCGAGGCGTACCTCGAGCGGCCGCTCAGCCAACGCCACGGCTACCGCTGCGTGATCCCGTCGTGCGCGCGGGACGAGCAGTCCTGGATTGGGCCGGGGAAGGCGCAGAGCCTCTTCGGGGAGTGCGTGATCGAGGCGCTTCACGGCAAGGGGCTGGGCGGAGGTCAGACGGAGGTCACGGTCCACAACCTCATCGAGTACTTGGTGGATCACGTCGGCAAGCGCGCCCTGGCCCTCGGGAAGCAGCAGACACTTACGTTCCAGTCGGTGAGGCAGTACTCCGCCGGAGAGTACGCCCGAGTCGTCCTGGCCACAGTCGAGCCGGGTCCTCCCGCGCCAGCGTTGCCGAGCGGTCCTCCGGTTGTCACGCCGATCCCCGCTCAGGGGTCAGCAGTTGGGCCGACGCCGGCCCGTTCCCTGCCGCCCTGCATTACGGACGCAGCCCGACCCGCCGGTCGCGCGCGGACAGCCGGCCTCGAGACGCCGCCGCCGCACGCCCGGTCAGCCGCAACAGCCGGCCGGGTGGTGTCGCAGCCGGCCGACATTTGGGCTGCCTTCCCCACTGAGTTGCCGGCGGCGGCACCACCTACAGTCCAGGAGGGCTGGTGCACAATCCCTGCGGATCGAGGGCGCAGTCTCGCCCCCCCTGCGGCCCCCTCCCGGGGAGTGCCTCCCGTGTACACCGTGCAGCGAGGCGACAACCTGACGCTGATCTCCCGGCGGCTCGGTGTGTCCACGGCGGAGCTGGTCCGCTGCAACAGGCTGGCGAATCCCGACCAACTCACGGTGGGCGCTGCCCTGCTCTTGCCCGAGGGTGGGCCGCAAACCACCACTCCTGCCACGACTCGCCCGCCGCTCCTTCCCGCCGATGCCGACGGCTTCGCCAAGCTCCCTGCCCAGACCCCGGACCACCGCTACGCCCTGCCGCGACTGACGGTGCCGTTGACTTTGCCGGCCCTCGTGCCGACGCCGGGCACCACCGGCGCCAGCGAGGCCGCCCCGCCAGCGCCGACCGCCGAGAGAGCGCTCACGACAAGGGCCACAGGAATGCCGCATGAGCCACTGGCGCTGCCGCCTCTTGCCGGCCCGGCCGGGCACGCCTTCCAGTCCAATGGGCGATTCGCCACGCTCCCCTTCACAGTGCCGGCAGGATCAGGCGCTCAAGTACTCGTGGATGGCACAGAGGCGGAGCTGTGGGCGGGGCGACTTCCGCTCAACGACTCCCTCGGCAAAGGGGAGGAAGTCGTCGTTCGGCAGGGCGACCTGGAGTTCTGGCACGGTCGGCTGATCAAGGACGTGGTGCGTCCCGCAGACTCCCCGGACGGATTCCTGCGGAGGACGCTCCGCGTAGCGCCCGCCGTGGAGGGGTTGGTGTGCACACTCAGACCGGTGCGGGGGCGGGTGCCCCACTGCGACCGCGGAGGGGGAGAGCCCAGGCTATTCGCCGCTACCCGCGAGGGGAACTGCCTCGTCTGTCGGGATCTCCCGGTGGGGACGTACGACTTGGCGGTCCACCTGCCCGGACTCACGCCCATCAAGGCCCGTATCCCCTTGAGTGACGGTACCGGAGACGCCGTCGTGCACCTGCGGTCGCTGCTAACGGCGCGCCAGGTGCTGCGCGCCATTCGCACCTTCGAGGTATCCGTCAAGGCAATGCGTCGAGGGGACGGTCAACCGGAGCTGCTGGCGGGCGGGACCGTTCTCAGCCTGGCGCCTACGGCGGAGCCGCTTGCCGTCCAGGCACTGAAGCGCCTGCAGGAGGCCGGCGTCGGCGACTGGCGAGGAGTGCTTGCCGAGAACCCGGCGCCTCGTCCCGCCCCGCAGTCCGTCGGCGACGACGGAGCGGCCCCATTCAGCGGAGTCTGGGAAGGCGAATACCGCGTCGAGGTCGCCACCGCCAACGGAGCGCCTGGCGTGAAGCTGTCGTCTGCCCCGCTGATGGTACTGGGCGAAGGGGAGGCGAACCGGGTCGACGCGACTCTGCTCGTCGAATAGGGGTGCCCCCGCGAGGAATCTCGGCATGCAGAGACCCCGCTCTCAGAGCCCACGCATCCGGAGTCAGCGCCAAGGCCCGGCAGCTCGCCTCCGCCACCATTGCCGGACTTATCTCCAGCATCAGCTTCGGGTCCCGTAACTTGCTCTGGCCCCATGCCGCCCGCCGCATTCCCTCGGCCTGGATCACGACGGCCCGGACGCCGTAGGGGCCGGTGATGGAGGCGTCGGTGGGGCCCATGATGGCCACGACGGTGGTGCCGACTGCTACCGCCAAGTGCATCGGTCCTGTGTCGCCAGTGACGACGCAGGTGCAGCGTTTGAGCAGAGCGGCCAGTTGAGGGAGCGTGGTGCGGCCGGCAAGGTTGAGGGTCGGGGCGGAGGTGGCGTCACAGATGGTCTGGGCGAGGGCGCGTTCGGGGGGCGAGCCAATGACGACGAATGCCGCCTCTCCCTGGCGACGGATCTCGTCCGCGGCGCGGGCGTACCGTTCGGCCGGCCAGCGTTTGTAGGCTGCCGAGGCGCCGGGGTTGAGGGCGATCAGCGGGTAGCGAGGGGGAAGCGGCTCCAGCAGTTGAGCGACGGCGGTCTCGTCTTCGGGCCAGGTAAGCGCGCCCCAGGAGGGTGGCGCCTTGTGCGCGCCAGCAGCTTCGGCCATGGACCGGAAGCGGTCGACGGCATGCCGGCCGGCGGGGGGCACTCGCCGATTGACGAAGACGTGGTTCAGCTCGCGAAGCTCGTCGACGAAGCCGAGCCGTTCCGGCGCCTTGCTGAGGTAGGCCGTGGCGGCGCTCCGGAGGAGCCCCTGGAGTTCCAGCGCGGTGTCGAACCGGAGACGCCGGATACACCGGACGAACCGGCGGAAGTCGGTGTAGAGCGCCGGAGCGCGGAGGAGGTCATCCCAGCGGACGGTCTGGCCGTTGGGAACTGGCAGTGGGAGGACTTCATCCAGCAGGTTTGACCGGCGAAGCAGCGGCGCAAGGGGACCATCGACCACCCAGGCGAGAAAGGCGTGGGGGAAGGTGCCGCGCAAGGCGTGGGCTGCTGGCAGAGCGTTGACGACATCGCCGAGAGAGCTGAGGCGGACGATCAGCAGCCGAGGCGCGCCCCCCCCCGCCGCGGGTCGAGTCCCCAAATCCGCAATCCGTAATCCGCAATCTGCAATCCGCTTCATCGTCCCAACACCCGCTTGGCCCAGCGCTCCAAGAAGGTGGGGAACAGCAGGTTCCGTTCTTCGTCCTCGGTCAGCCACTGCGGGGAGAGGCGGCGCTTCAGTTTTGCGATGGCGTTGAGGTCGATCTGGCACAGTTGCCGGAAGAGCCCGTTGCCGAACACGTCCCAGCCGGGCCGCCGGGAGACAGCGGAGGCGAAGTCGATCAGGTAGGGCCGCAGCTCGCCGTCCACCAGGATGTTCCGGCGGCGTTTGAGGTCGCCGTGGGCGATGCCGTGCTGGTGGATGGTCTCGACCAGCGCCCGGAACCGGGCAAAGAACTCCGCTGACAGTTCGCCGGGTTCGAACAGGCTGCCGCAGGTGGCTTCGATGTACTCGCAAGCAAACGCATAGGGGTCGAGCATACCCAGTGGTCTCGGAACGCCCTCCACACCATCCACCTGGCGGTAGGCCCAGTACTCGCGTCGTGCCAGCCATCGGCCGACGACCTCGCGCTGCAGACCAGGACACCCAAAGTAGTCCTTCAACACAGCCAGCCCGCCGTTGCACCGGATGACGCGCACTTCGGGCCGAAGCCCCTTCGCCGAGTGCACAACGCGAACCGTTGCCGCGGTCAATTGGTCTCGGGTCAGGTTCAGTGCCACGGGTCAGCTCCTCGGCGTCCGTCTCGGGAGCGGCCGACTGCGGATGACCTCTCTGTACATGGACTCCGTCTCTGTCACCATCCTGTCCAGGCTGAACCGCTCCACTGCGCGGTTCCTGCCGGCTTCGCCCATCCGCCGCCTCCGCGCGGGCGACGTGAGCAATGCGGTCAGGGCTGCGGCCAAGCGGTCCGGATCGTGCGGCGGCACGAGGTAACCCGTCACCCCCTCCTCGACAACCTCCGGCGCGCCTCCGGCGTTGCAGGCAATCACCGGGAGACGTGCCAGCATAGCCTCCACATAGACGATCCCAAAGGGCTCGCGGTGAGAGGGCAGCGCCATGGCATCCATCGCGCACATCAGGTTTGCAACGTCACGGCGGTAGTCAAGGAAGTGGACTCGGCCCGCGATCCCCAACCCGCTCGCCTGCCGCTGCAGCGCGTCCCGGCACGGGCCGTTGCCGACGCAGAAGAGCCGGAATGGCACGTCAATCGGCACCTTCGCCACAGCCTCGAGCAAGTCGGCGTGGCCCTTCTTCCGCGAGAGGTGGGCGAAGGCCCCCACGGCCAACTCGTCGCGAGCCAGACCCAGTGCCTGCCGCACGGCCTCGCGGGGGCGCTTCGGCACGAACTCGGCAGGGTCGACGGCGTTGTATACGCGGCGCACCCGGTGCGGCGCAAACCCGACCCCGACGGTATAGCGCCGCACCGCGTCGGAGCAGGCGATCAGACCGTCCGCGGCCCCGTAGCACGACCAGAGGGTGCAACTGTAGTGGAGGCCCTGCACGTGCGCCACCACCGGCGTCCGCGCCAGCCGTGCCGCCAGCCCGCCCCACAGGCTTGCCGTCGAGTTGTGGGTGTTCACGAGGTCGGGCTGCCACTCGCGGATGACTGCTGCCAGCCGCCTCGGCGCCACCAAGTTCGCCTTGCCGTGAATCGACAACTCACGAGACGGGACGCCTTGCCGAGCCAGGGACTCGCGCATGAGCGATCCGGGTCTGGTCACGACCAGAACTGCGTGCCCGCGGTCCAGCAGCCCCCGGCACAGCCGGATCATGTTAATCTCGGCGCCGGACACTCTGGACTGAGTGATGACCTGCAGAACACGGAGCGGCTGTTGGCACATGGGGTAGCGGGGGCACGTTGTTCGACTGCCGGATTTGTGTGAGAATGGAGCCACCGCACGCGCACGCATGCAGGCCCCGCACGAACCCGAAGCTCGTCACCCGGAGGTCAGGTCCCCGCGGGTATATCGTACTACGGAGAACCCTCCTTGTCAAAGATCCTGATCGTCCGCCTGTCTGCAGCCGGGGACGTGATCCAGACCACTCCGATCGCCCGCCAAATCCGTCGCCAGCACCCCGACTGCCACCTGGCGTGGGTCATTGAGCGGAAGGCGCTTCCCGGCATCGCGCACAACCCCCACGTGGATGAGATTGTCACCATCGACTCGCCCGAACCTCGCGCCTGGCTGGCGGCGATCCGGCGGCTGCGCAAGCGCTTCGACATAGTTGTCGACGCGCAGTGCCTGCTGAAGAGCGGCTTACTCACGCGCCTCACGGCCGCGCCCGTGCGCATTGGCAGGCAGGATGCCCGCGGCGGCAGCCGCCGGTGCTACACCCGGCTGATGCCGACACACATGAACCAGACGTACATCTCTCAGCAGTACCTCGAGCAATGCGCGGACCTGGGGCTTGACGTTGACGACTACGTGCCGGAGTTGCACCTGGCAGCCGACGACCACCAACGCGCCGCCGCCCTGTGGCAGGAACTGGGGCTGGAGGGCCGCAAGCCCGTCGTCGCGCTCATCGCCTTTTCGGCCGAACCCACCCGCGAGTGGAGCGCGGACCGGTTCGCCCAGGTGGGCGACCTGCTGAGCGAGCGGGTGGGCGCCACGTGTCTGGTGCCCGGCAGCAAGGCCGAGGTTTCGCGCGCCGAGGCGCTCATCGCGCGGATGCAGTGCCGGCCGCGCTCTCTTGCCGGCCGGACCACGCTGGGGGAAGCTGCGGCACTGCTTAGCCGGTGCGACCTGGCGATCGGCGCGGACACCGGGCTGATCCACTACTCTCTCGCTTTGGGGGTGCCCCTAGTCTGCCTGTTGGGTCCCAGTCCGTTGCGGAACGGGCCGAAGGCGGACACAGCCGTCACGCTCGCCTCGCCCTGCAAGTTCCGCCACTGCCAGCCCGCCGAGAAATGTAAACGCGGAGAGGGAAGACCATGCATGGACGAGATCACCGTGGAGGCGGTGGTTGAGGCGGCGGAAGCGCTGCTGGCGCGGGGAAGGCAACCCCGCGGGGCGACACAACCTCCCGCAACGAGGCGATGACCCGGTCCGGCGAGATCGTTGCCAACGCCTGCGCGTCGGGCAGCCCAGCGGCTTCCCGAGGATCGGGGAGCAGGATGGTGTGCGCCGCTCCGTACGGGCGCAGGTGCCAGTAGCGGTCGCGGTTCATCACGGCCACCACCGGGCACTTGGCCGCCACGGCTAGGTGCATGGGACCTGTGTTGCCCGTGACGGCAGCCGCGCAGCGCGACAGCAGGGCGCCCAGTTGGGGCAGTGTTGTGCGACCGACGAGGTTGACGGCGTTGGCCGGCGTCAACCGGACAAGCTCCTCGGCAGCCGCGCGTTCGAGCGGGCCGCCAATGAGGAGGGGCGGCGTGCGCAGATCTGCCGACACCCATTCCAGCACTCGGGCGAAGTGAGCGAGCGGCCAGACGCGCTTGGGGTCTGACGTCCCGAGGACCAGAGCCACTGCCGGGCGGTCGCTCCCGAGCCCGGCTTCCGCGAGCGTCCGCGCGGCCCACGCGCGCTCCTCGTCGCTGACCGGCAACACCAGCTCCGGCTCAGCCCCCTCGATGCCCAGCGCCCACAGCAGCCGCTGATAGCGCTCCACGAGGTGCAGCTCCGGCTGCCGCGCTATCCCCGGATCCACCACGACATCCGCCAACAGGCGCGAGGCCCTGCGGGAGGTGGACAGCGTCGCGCACACCGTCGCCCCGGACAGCTTCCCCAGCAGGCTGGCCCGGAGCATCCCGTGCAGGTCCAGGGCCAGGTCGAACCGGTGCCGCCGCAAGGCGGTGAGCGTCCGCAGGTAGCCCAAATAGGGCGAGTGGCTGAGCGGTGCAACGAACACGCGCTCCAAGTGGCGGTTCCCCTCCACGACGGCCCGGCACCTGTCCTGAACCACCCAGGACAGGCGCGCCTCGGGAAGCGCCCGTTTGAGCGCCTGGCTGACGGAGGAGGCCAGCACGCAGTCCCCGATGGAGGTCAGCCGCACAAGAAGAACATTGGGGCGCTCGGAGATCCTGGCCCGCAGCCTCTGTGCCACCGGAGAGCGGCTGAAGGCGGCGTTGTCGCATTCGAGGTTCAGGCGCATTGCGGGTCCGAGTGGGCCCCCCTCAGCGGGCCGCGAGGGATTCGTCCGAGTCGCGGAAGCGCTTGTGCATCCACAGCCACTGGTCCGGATGCCGCCGGATCTGGCGTTCCATCGCGTCGACCAGTTCCCGCATACCTACCGCCACATCGGTCTTGCGGTCGGCGGTGCGCGACACCCTCAGCGGCGGCCCGATGACGGCGCAAAGCTCGTTCTTCGCGTTTCGGGTGGCGCAACCGGCGAGGAGGGAAGCGCCGGTGCGCCTTGCCAGCAGGGCAGGGATCGGGTGCATGGGCGTGCGTCGCCCGAAGAACTCAAGAGGCATGCCGCTGACGCCGGCGTGCTGATCGGGCAGGATCCCGAGGATCCGGTTCTCCTGCAGCGCGTTCAGTGCCTGGCGCAGCGAGCGGGCCTTGGAGAGCACCTCGACGCCGCCGCTTCTGCGCAGCGTCGTCACCTCGCGCGCCACGGCTGGATTGGCCGAGTCGCGCCCGATGACGCTCAAGGGGAAGCCCTCCAGCGCCACGCGGGCGGCCATGTACTCCCAGTTCCCCAGGTGTGGGGTCACCAGAATCAGCCCGCGCCCCGCAGCCAACCCGGCAGAGAGATGTTCGGCGCCGACCAACGGCACCCGCGCTCTCAACTCGTCGGCGGTCAACTCCGGCAGGCGGACGAACTCGAGTAACGTCTTGAGCAGATGCTGACACGACCGCCGAGCCAGTACCTGCCGCTGAGACGGGGTGAAGCGGTCACCGAGGGCCACCGCGAGATTGTGCATCGCCACTTGTCGGCGCCCCCCGGCTGCATGGTAGAGCGCCGCTCCGGCCAGGTCGCCGAGCGCGTACAGTGTAGCCCAAGGAAGGCGCGGCACGACACTTCGGGCAAAGCGCACCAAGGCCGCTTCGGCTCCAAAGTGAGTGTCGCTCCACTCGCTGTTAGGTTCGGTTGTCGTTGGTTCGATGCTCAGACCACGAGGCTCCTTGCCGCGGACAGCAGGCAGGCCTCGAAGGCGCTCTGCCCACAAATGTCCAGTTCCATGCGCAGGACGTAGGTCGGCGTCCGCACGCAGTCAGGCTTCAGCTTGGCTGCGTCCTTCTCGGTCGTAACGAGGGCGTCGGCGTCCAGCCGCCGCGCGTCGTCGTCCACGCCCGGCAGCGCCTGTCGGTCGTAGGCGAAGTGGTCCGGCAACTGACGGTGGCCGACGACCGTCAGCCCCAGGCTTGCCGCTGTGCAGGCAAACTGCTCGTTGGCTGCGATGGCGGAAAACAGGTAGACGCGCCGGTCTCGCAGTTCGTCAAGCGGCACAGTGGTGCCCGTGGACAGAGACGCGAAACAAGTAGCGCGCAGTTGGCAGGTGAAGATCGGCGTGCCAACGGGGGCCATACGCTCCAGCCGCTGGATCGTGCAGCCAACCTCTCCGGCCGACACGCGCTCTGTGTGGGTCACAAAGAGCGCGTCCGCTCGACGCAGCCGCGAGGGCGGCTCCCGAAGCAGACCGCGCGGCAACGCCCGGCCGTTCCCGAATGGATCGTCCGCCGGCACCAACGCCACGTCGAGGTCGCGCTGAAGGCGCCAATACTGAAAGCCGTCATCGAGCACCAACACCTCGGCGCCCGCCTGTCCGATCAGCAGCCTCCCCATCCGCACCCGGTCGCGCCCAACAGCCACCGAAACGGCGGGCAGCGCGCGCGCGTGCATGACCGCCTCGTCGCCCGCCTCGGAGGCGCTTAGGAGCACGCCTGAGCCGACGGAGACGATTCCCCCTTCGCGGACGAGGGTGCCGCCGTGCCCGCGCAGCAAGAGACCGACGCGCAGGCCGGCAGCCGTGAGCCGCTGCGCAATCCACCGAGTCAACGGCGTTTTGCCGGAGCCGCCAAGGGCGATGTTGCCCACGCTGATGACCGGCACCGGGAGGCGTTCCCGGGTCCGGAGACCGCAGCGGTACGCAGCCTGCAGGGCAGCCGTGGCGCCGGTGTAGCCGAGCGAGAGCGCCGACAGCCCAAACCGGACGCCGGCCGCCAACGCGTCGCGCTCCTCCCCGCGAACGACCCTCAGCAGGTAGGCCGCCAACTCGGTATCCTCGAACCTCCGCGAGCGCGGCTCAACGTCACCGCGACGGACCGCAGCGACTGCTCTCTCCGGTCCGCCGGGGCGGCCGAGGCAGGACACCGCAGAAGTCACGGCCGCCACCCGCCCGCAAGCTTCGCGATCAGCCGCGCATTCCGGCGCGACGCACCGCGGTTCTCGGCGATGGTGGCAGCCGCCCTCTCTTCGACAGCCAGCAGTTCGGCTGGGTCGCCCAACAGCAGGCACACTCGTTCGGCCAAGTCCTCCGGGGTGGCAACCTCCCAAGCGACCCCTTTGCTCTGGAGCAGTTCAGCCAAGCTGCGGAAGTTCTGCATGTGGGGCCCGAAGAGCACGGGACAGCCCTGGATCGCCGGCTCCAACACGTTGTGCCCGCCACGCGGCACCAGGCTGCCGCCGATGTAGGCGATATCGCACGCGCCGTACAGCCGCGCCAACTCACCCATGGTGTCCAACAGCAGCACCGGCTCCTCGACGCTGGCGGGCCGGTCGGCCACCGACTCCTCTTCCGGTGCCAGCCGTTGCAGTTCGGTGCGTCGCAGCGGCCGGAACCCGTGGGACTGAATCGCCGCTTCCACTTCCTCGAGCCGGTCCAAGTGGCGGGGCGCCAGCATCAGCCGCGTCTCGGGGTGCTTCATGCGGATGCGCCAGTAGGCATCTAACACCAGCTTCTCTTCGCCCGGGTGGGTGCTGCCAACCAGCAGCAGCCGCCCGTCGTCAGGTAGGCGCAGGTCGGCACGGAGTTCCGCCCGCTCCTCCGGTGCCAGTTTCTGGAGCGGCTGATCCATCTTCATCTCGCCGGTGACGTAGACTCGCCCCGGCGCAACGCCCTGCTCCAGCAGCCGGTTGGCATCGAACTCCGCGCGCATGGCGAACGCATCCACGTGGTCGTACAGCCAGCGCATAAACGGAGTCAGGTAGCGCCACGATTTCAGGTTGCGGTCCGAGACGCGCCCATTGGCAAGCAGCGCGCCGACATCGGCCCGTCGCATCGCGTGAAGCACATTGGGCCACAGCTCGGTCTCGATCATGACGAAGACGTCGGGCCGCAGCGCCTTCATTGCGCCGCGCACGGCAAAGGCGAAGTCCAGAGGGAAATACACCAGAGCGTTAGCCGACTTGAGTTGCTTGGCGGCCGTCTCCTGTCCGGTGTCGGTCGTGGTGGACACGATGAGGCTCGCCTCGGGCAACTCCTGGCGGAGCGCCTCGACCAGGCCGGCGGCCGCCATGACCTCACCCACCGAAACAGCGTGGACCCAGATCCGGGGCTCGCCGACCAGGCGCCCGGCAAGCTCCTCGCGGTTGTAGAAGCCGAGTTGCTGTACGAGCCCGCGGCGCGCCTTGCCAAGCACTACTGCTTTGTACAGATAGTAGAGCAGTAGCAGCGGCGACGCCAGGCACAGCAACACGTTGTACAGCAGGTAAGGGGTCAACTACGAAGCCTCCAACAGAAGGTGCTCAGCCCGCCGGCCGGCCGCGACCAGGCACTCGCGGACGAGCTGCTTCAGCTCGGGCATCTGCTGGCGCTCCAGCTTTTTCGGCAGGAACACCGGCTGGCCGAATACCACGGCGGCGGCGGTGAACGGGTACGGAATGACGTACCGGTCCCACGTCCGCAGGTGGTGCCGTCGCAGGGCTGCTACGCCCATGGGCAGCACCGGCGCCTGCGTCCGCGATGCAAGGTAGATGGTGCCGGCCGAGATCGTCCCCGCCGGGCCGCGCGGCCCGTCGGGGGTGATCCCGATCAGCGCGCCCGCACGCAGCTTCCGCATTGCCTCGCGGACCACCCGACTGCCGCCTTCGTTGGTGGAGCCTCGGATGGACTTCCAGCCAAACCGCGTGAACAGCCGGTGCACGTACTCGCCGTCGCGGCTGAGACTGGCCATGGCGTGAACATCCAGGCCTCGCAGGAAGTCAACCGGGACGATGGTGGTGCCATGCCAGGCGAGGATGATTCCGCCGCACCCGCTGCTTCGCGCGTCGTGCAGATGCTGGGTGCCCTCCGTCCGGAACCGCAACGTCCGGTTGAGCGCCGCGATGACTGCCCACGAACCGAGGGCTTGCCAATCGAGGATTCGGTCTTCCCGGGTCTTAGAACCTACCCGAAAAGCGCCTGGCCGCGCGGTCGTCTCCGGCGGAAACGGCAGTTTCCGCGGCGCGGCCAGGCGCTTTTCGGGTAGGTTCTCAGCAGACATGGCAGTGGTCAGGTCGGCTACGCGGGCGCTGCCGCCGGCGGCCGCGCCAGCTCTTCCGCCGACTTGCGGCCTGTCTGGATGGAGTATAGCTTGGCGTAATGCCCCTCGCGCGCCATCAACTCGTCGTGCGCGCCCTCTTCCACCACCCGGCCCTGCTGGAGGACCAAGATCCGGTCCGCTTTCCGGATGGTCGACAGGCGGTGCGCAATGACCAGCGTAGTCCGGTTCTCCATCAGGATCTCCAGCGCCTCCTGCACCAGGGATTCCGACTCGGCGTCGAGCGACGACGTGGCTTCGTCGAGAATGAGGATCCGCGGGTCGCGCAGAAGCGCTCGGGCGATGGCGATCCGTTGCCGCTGCCCGCCGGACAGCTTGACGCCGCGCTCGCCGACAAGGGTATTGTAGCTCTCCGGCATGCCCTCAATGAACTCAGCGGCGTTGGCCTTCCGCGCCGCTTCCTGCATTTCCTCCGGTGTGGCCTCCGGCCGACCGTACAGAATGTTATCCGCGATGGTCCCGCTGAACAGCGTCGTCTCCTGAGGCACTACGCCCATCTGGCTTCGCAGCGACAGCAGCTCGACCCGGCGCACATCGTGCCCGTCCACCAGAATCGAGCCGGCGCTGACATCGTAGAGCCGCGGCACCAGGCTGGCCACGGTCGTCTTCCCGGCGCCGCTGGAGCCGACCAGCGCCACGACCTCGCCAGGCCGAACGTCGAACGAGATGTCACGCAACACCGGCTCGCCACCGGTGTAGTTGAAGTGAACATGGTCGAAGCGAACGGCGCCCTCCACCCGCTCGAGTCGCTCGGCGTCGGGTAGGTCCTGGATCGCCGGAACCTCATCCAAGAGGGTGAAGAGGCGACTGGCGGCCGCGGACACTTGCTGCAGGACAAGCACCACGTTGCCCAGTTTTCTGACGTTGGAGTAGACCTGCTGGACCATGGCTGCAAAAGTGAGGATGGACTCCGCCGGAACCCGTCCGGCGAGGGCTTCCCGCCCGCCAAACCACAGCGCCAAGATGAGGCCGAGCGCGGCCAGTAACTCGACGGACGGCAGGAGCCCCGTCTGCACGCGAGCCTCGCGCATGCGCGCCCGGAACGCCTCGGTGTTGCGGTCGCGGAACGTGGCGATCTCCACGTCCTGCGTCCCGAAGGTGTTGATGATTCGGATGGCAGAGAGGCGTTCCTGCATCACCTCGGAGAGGTCGGCAAGCTTGATCAGCGACTGAGCGGCCGCCCAGTTCATCCGCATGCCGGCTCGCCGGATCAGGAACACGGTGAGCGGCAGGCAGAGGCACGCCAGCAGACTCAGCCGCCAACTGAGACAGAAGAGCGCTACGGTGCCGCCCACGATCATGAGCGGGGCGCTGAGCATCTCGATGACGGTGTTGACCAGCATCACCTGAAGCGCCGCCATGTCATTGGTCAGCCGCGACATCAGTTCACCGGTCTTGGCGCTGTCGAAGAACCCCACCGACAGGCGCATGAGGTGCGCGTAGACCTGTTGCCGCAAGTCCGCAACCAGCCGCTGCCCCACCAGGTTGGTGAAGTAGATCTGCCCGCACATGGCGAGGCTTCTAGCCAGCGCGACCCCCAGGACGATGAGCGTCACGCGGGTCAGTGCTCGAACGGTCCCCCCGTGGAGGATCGGCTGGAAGAACGACTTGATCATCCAGTAGAGGGTCAAACTCAACAGGCTTGCGGCGATCATCGTGACAACCGCAACGAGCCCTGCCCTGAGGTGAGGGCGGAAGTACCTGCTGAGGCGGATCAGCGCGTTGGTGTCCAGCCGCTGGAGTCGGGCGCGGAGCCCGCGGCCCTGGCGGGTCGTGTCGGATTCGCTGGCGGGGGTAGGCAATACTGCTCCTTCGAACGTGCGCCGTCAAGCCGAGCCGCGAAGGGGACAGAGCGGCCCCGCAGCGTTGCCGCTCTGTCCCCTTCGCGGCTCGGTTTGGCTCGCCTCTTCACTCGCCGGGGTGTTCAAGCGAAGCGCGAACATGGTTGATTCCTGCGAGGAACGTTGTTGGAGATTTGCCTCCCCAACAACGGGGCTTCAGCCGCCTCTCGCGGCCAAGGCGAACAGCAGCGCGGCAACCGCGTTCGCGATCAGTGCTTCGTACTCGCGATTCCTCCGAAGCTGCGACCATGAGAACCCCGTTCGCAGCAACTCTCTCGGCGGCACGCGGGGGAAGAGGCGTGGCGTCTGGTGGCAATAGGCGTCGTACGCCTCGCCGAACTTCCGGCGCAGGAATCCCTCTTCGTGCCGAATCGTGGGATGGTAGACCGCCCAGAAAAGCGGCAGCAGCACAGCCGACCAGAGAAGCCCAGACATCAGGCAGTGTCCGAGACCGATCACAAAGCTCCCCAGGTACAGCGGGTTGCGCGTGAAGGCAAAGGGGCCGCGGGTGGTGATCTCGGAGTCCTTGTGCAGACACCCTGCAGCCCACAGCCTCAGCGACTGCCCCAGCAGGGCTACTGCAGCGCCCGGCCAGAGCAAGTGGAACTGGGCCGGGTGCAGGAACGCAGCCGCCACGAGCACTCCCGGCAGGGCGACGGTCAGTGCCGTCCGGTGCCGCGCCGGCCAGGGCATACCCGTCTTGACGCTCAGCTCTTCCGTGGTGTTGAGCCTCCCGCAGGAGCCGCGCGCGGTGAGCGCCCAACCAGTTCGCTCACAAGCTGGGCGGTACACCGGATGGCTCCGCCGGGGCCGAGAGCAGCCTTGACCTGCCGCAGTCCACTGAGCATCTGCCGGCGAGCAGGAGTGTCGGTCAGGAGCTCGAGCACATGAGCGGTCAGCCGCTCCGGCGTGGCCACTGCCTTCCCCAGGAGTTCCGGGACGACAGTTCTGCCGGCGATGATATTCGGCAGCGACACCTGGCGCACGTTCCTTCGCGTCAGCTTGAACTCCAGCCGGCCGGTCGCCGGCCCGTCGTAGACGACAACCATCGGTGTTTCGAAGCACGTCGCCTCGAGGGTCGCCGTCCCGGAAGCCACAATCAGCGCGTCGGCGGCAGACATAATATCATACGCCATATCCTGAACCAGCGGTACGTCGAGGCCGAACCGGCGGAGTTGGTGTTCCACCACGGCGCGCGGCAGGTTCGGCGCCGGTCCCAGCACGAGTTGCACGTCGGGCCGACGCGCCTTAAGCTGACGCGCTCCGGCGAGGCAAAGGGGCAGCACGTACCGCATCTCCTGCAGGCGACTTCCGGGCAGCAGCCCGACAACGGGTCGGGCGACTTCCAGCCCCAGCGCCACGCGCGCCGCGTCCCGACCCCGGCGCTGGGCGCAGAAATCGACAAGCGGATGCCCTACAAACACCGCGTCGCCACCATCCCGCCTCAGTAGCTCCGCAGACCACGGGAACGGCGTGGCGAGCTTGGTCGCCACCTGCGCCACAGAGTGGTGACGCCGGGGATCGCGATCCCACGAGCGGGGAGGCATGAAGTACAGCACGGGGATGTCCAACGTCGTCGCGGCACGGGCCAAGGGCACGTTGAAGGCGCCGAAGTCAATGGTAATGAGCGCCGCCGGCCGGTCGTCCCGCAGAAGCTCCTTCAGACGGTCGAAAACAGTCAGCATCCGCGGCACCATCCGCAGACTCTCACTCAGACCCAGACAGCTCCAGGTGGAGCTGTCGAACAGCAGCCACACCCCGGCGGCTCGCATGCGAGGGCCGCCGATCCCGTAGAGCTGAAAGCCGTGTGTCTCCTGAAGCTCGCGAGCCAACGCCGCGCCGGCAGCGTCCCCCGAGGCCTCGCCGGCGACGATCATGAGCCGGGGAGGGCTGGAGATCTCGGATTCCGGATTCCGGCTTTCGGACTTGCGGTCCTGGAGTGTCACCGTGCCACCGTCGCGACGAGCGTTCCTTCAATCGACAACCGGCAATCACGGGCAGCTCTGCGCCCCCGATCCTCGCCTCAATGTGCCCGCTGTTCCTGCCGGCCCTTCGTCCCTTCGCGGATCTTGTACAGGAACTTCACCAGGTAGTCGATCTCGACAGTACGCTCCAACTCGGCTTCGAGGCGCTCCAGCGCTTGCGAGATGTTGAGGTCCGCTCGGTACAGCAGGCGGAAGGCCTGTTTGACGACCTCGCGGCCCTCGGCAGCCACGTCTGCCCGGCGCAACCCCACCACGTTGACCCCGCGAGGCTTGGCCGGAGCCCCCTCGGCCGTCATGAAGGGCGGCACATCCTGCATCACGGAGCTGTAGCCACCGATCATGGCCATCTTGCCGATGGTTACGAACTGGTGAATGCCGGTAAGCCCACCCACCACTGCGCGATCCTCGATGACCACGTGGCCACTGATCCCGACGTAGCTCGAGATCATGATCCGGCTCCCCAGGCGGGAGTTGTGCCCGACGTGGGCATAGGCCATGAGCATGTTGTCATCGCCCAGCGAGGTGGCCGCGCCCTCGCCGGTCGCCCGGTGGACGGTGGCGTACTCGCGGATGATGTTGCGGTTGCCGAGGATCGCGAAACTGCGTTCGCCCGAGTATTTGAGGTCCTGCGGCGCTCCACCCAAGACGGCATGCGCTTCGACGGAGCAGTCGTCTCCGAGGCGTGTCCCGGCTCGCAGGCAAACATGCGACTTCAGATCGCAGCGGTCGCCAACCACGGTGTCTTCGTCGATCACGCAGAACGGGCCGATCCTCACGTCTACCCCCAACTGCGCGTCGGGATGGACGATCGCCGTCTCATGGATCTGCATTTCTCACCTTCTCAACTGCGCCGCCGCGACCCCGCTCAGCCCCTGGGAGCGTCCCTATCAGTCGCTCGTTCGCTGGGCTACGGGGTCCATGGGCTCGCTGGTGAGCACAAACGAGAACGTTCCTTCGGCCACGACCTCGCCGTCCACGCGACCAACCAGTTCCACCTTGCCGAGGTCGCCCTTCCGCTTGAGGAAGGTCGCCTCCGTGAAGAGCTGGTCGCCCGGTACCACCAGTCTCCGGAACCGAACTCTGTCCATTCCCACAAAGTAGGGCTGACGGCTGGGATCATCTGCAATGGTAAGCAGCAGGATGCCCCCCACCTGCGCCATGGACTCCACCACCAGCACCCCGGGCATGACCGCGTGGCCGGGGAAGTGCCCCTGGAAGTGCGCCTCGTTCGCCGTGACGTTCTTCAGTCCCAGAGCGCGGACGCCGTTCTCCAACTCCAGGATGCGATCCACCAGCAGGAATGGGTAGCGATGTGGCAGCGTCTTGCGGATCTGCTCGATGTCCATCACCATGATTGGTCTCCTCGGGGAATGGGTGTCAGGTGCCAAGTCCGTGCCGTCGGTCCCATGCGTCCTATCGGTCCTATCGGTCTTCTTGGTCCTTCTGGTCCTTCTCGCGCCGAAGCGAGTCCACGAGCCTGGCGTTGAGCGCGTGACTTGATTTTAGCGCAAATAGGTGCGCTCGCACGGGTCGCCCCAATACAGCCAAGTCTCCCAGCAGGTCCAGCACCTTGTGGCGGACGAACTCGTCGGGGAAACGAAGCTCCGCGGAGAGGCGGTCCTCCCAGATGACAACCGCGTTGTCAAGGGAGCCACCGGCAGCCATCCCTTGCTGCCTCAGCCCGTCGATCCACTCCGCCAGAGCAAACGTCCGGGCCGGCGCGACTTGCTCCGCAAAGACTTGACCGCGGGGGCAGCCTTCGTACACCTGCTTCGGGGCCAGCGGTTTTCGGTAGTCGACGCCGTAGGTCACGCGGAACTCCGGCGCGGGGCACGCCAGGACATGTGCTTCGCCGTTGTCCACCCAATGCCACTCGCGCACGACTAACTCGGGTGGGCCCGCGACAGCGGGTTGTGTTCCCGCCTCGTGAACGAGATCGACGTACGCCAAGGCGCTGCCATCGAGGATCGGGAGTTCCGCGCCGGTCAACTCCACCGTCACCGAGGTGAGTCCCAGCGCCGACAACGTAGCCAATAGGTGCTCGGGCGTCCGAATCACCGTGTCGCCACCGCGAAGGGTGGTGCACCAACCGGTGGGCTCGGCGCACCCGGGCGCAACCGACACCTCCGGCGAGCCGGACAGGTCGAGTCGCCGGAAGACGATCCCCGGTTCCTCCGGCCGAGGCACCAGTCGCACGATGACTTCCTCACCCGAGTGCAGCCCCACACCGGAGACTTCGGCTTCCTGCTGGACTGTGAGACCGGACGCGATAGGGAGGCTCCTTCGAGAAATGCGTATCGCAGGCATCCTGCCTGCATGTTCCACGCCAGAACGCGTGCGGCATTATAGCACACGGCTGCCCGCAGAGGAACCACCCCGCAACCGCCGAACTTGACACGCACAGCTTGCGCAGATACAAAGCGGCGAGCCGCCCCACAACACGGGAGTTGAACGCACACGCACGAGCACAGCCAGCCCTACAACACGTTCCTGTGGGTTGAATTGATCGGGTTCGACAACGAATTGCCGGACTTCGGCGTCGGTGCGTACCTGCGCAACGCCGGCTTCACGCCCGACGCCGTCTCGCTGTTTGTCTTCAACCCCGACTTCGTCCACACCCACGACGGCGGCGGCGACGATCGCCCGCTGCCGTTCGACTGCGGCTCCTATGGGGGACACCCCACCAGCTACGAACGCTCTCGGCAGAACTGGACGCGCTCCCAGCTCCTGGGTCTCGTCCGGGAGCTGCAGGGCCACGGCGTCGCGGTCTTCTTCTCGATCTTCGACATCTTCGCCAGCGACCCGTGGATCGGCGGTCATTCAGAGATCCTCAACCTCCTCCACGACGGCACTCGCAGCCGGTCGATCTCCCCTTTCAAGCATCTCTCCGACGGGACGCTCTACGAGGACTTCTTCGTGCGGCAGTTGGCCGCCGTGCTAGGCGACTACGGCTTCGACGGGTACCACCAAGCGGACGGCTACTGCCATCCTCGCTATTCCCTGGACAAGGCCGACTACTCCGCCGACATGGCCGGTCAGTTCACTGCCCACACCGGTGTCGCCTTGCCAGACGAGATCGGTCCCGAGCAAGGCGATGAGGCGGCCGTCGTGACACGGCGCGCCGCCTGGATCTGGCGTAGCGTCCGGGGCGAGTGGATCCGCTTCCACGCCGACCGCATGGTGCAGTTCTGCGAAAAGGTCATCCAAGCGGCTCACGGCGAGGGCAAGCGGGTTGTCCTGAACAACGCGTTGACCCGCGACCCCTTCCAGGCGCTGTACCGCCATGGCGTGGACTACCAACGGATCGCCGCGGCAGGCGCCGATGGGTTCATCGTCGAGACAGTCGCTCCAGGGGTCATCCTGGGCGGTGAGAGCGGCCAGGAGGCAGACCCGCACCACGACTTCCAAGCGATGCTGCTCCTCATTGCGGCCGCCTTGCCCGACCGCAAGCTGTGGTGCCTCAACAACGCGCATGATGTCAACGAACAGTGGGACGTGCTGCTGCACGGGCCGACGCTGCTGGAAAGGGAGATCTACTGCGAGACCAGCCTGTTTCACCGGAAAGGAGATGGCACGCTGCGCCGGTGCGTCACCGGGCCGTTGGTGTGCCTTGCCGACGGCATCCGCGCCCACGAGTGGCAGTGGCTGCAGCGCTGGTGGGGCCTGGGCTACGGAGCAGTACCGCGTGGGATCGTCGGCGCCACACTGGTGTGGTCGGACGCGGCGCTCGCCAACCAGCTCGACGACTACCTGACCACCCGGCGCTTCAGCACGCACAAGCTGCTGTACGAACTGATGGCGCGAGGAGCACCCGTCCACAGCGTGGTGGGTGTGGCAGACGTGGCCGCGGCAAAGGGCCCGCTGGTGGTACTCAACCCACACCTCTTCCCGCGGCAGGAGCTGGAGTCCGTGCTTGCCTATGAGCACGGTTCCGTCGTCCTGGTGGGCGACCTGCCGGAGCACCTGCCCGAGCCGGCACTGCGGTTCGCCGACTGCCACGAACCGGGCAACCTCTCCTGTGCAGTCTACGGAGAGACCTCGCCCTACGAGTTCGCCATCGAGGACGAGACGGAGGATATCCCCCCTGATCTGACAGACCTGCCGGAGCCTCCCTACTACTTCCGCGAACTCTACTTCCGCAAAGTGTCCGACAGCTTCCTGAAGGCCTGCGCCGGCCTCCTCGCTCAGGTCAGCGGCCAGGTCAAGATTAGCTACCGAGCCGACGTGATCACCGTGCGCGCCCTGGACATGGGCCCCACAAGCCTCCGGCTGCTGGTTGGCAACGACAGCCACTACTACGCCATCACCGAGCTGGACGTACAACGCACGCTCAAGAGCGTTCGCGTCGCGACGGCATTCCCAGGGACGCTCCCGCCCCTGAGCGACACCCGAATCTGCAACCTCCGCGTGCCCGGCAAGGGGATGGTGGTTCTGGACGTCGAACTGGAGCCGTGAACGGGCAAGACCGCAGCCGCTGAGGCAGCCGATTCCTGCGTTGCCGGGTTCAGCCCCATCCGGCACCCCCACCGCAGCCGCGTGCGCCAGCACTTGGACCCGCCAACTCCAACGCCTGCTGAACGTCCGCAGCGCCCGAGCAAACTGCCCCTCCTCGGTCCGCGCCGTCACCTCCATCACATACAGACCCCGTGGCAGCGCGCCGCCCGCAGCCGCTCGGTCATCCCAGTTCTGGCCGTTCACACCAGCCGCCCCGGCCGACTCCGCAGCCATCACCGCGACCACGCGGCCTGCAGACGACAGCACGCGCACCCGGACCAGCGCCGGCTTGCTGAGCGCATACCGTACGGCGACGCCGCCGGCTCGCCCCGGCTGAACGGCCACGCCGCTGATCCGCAACGGCGCGCCGGCGCCACGCTCGGCCACCAACTGGAACCGCCGCGGTTTGCCAGGCCTCAAGGAGACCTCGTACGCCCGTGTCGTGCGCATGTAGCGCCGCTGTCCGGTATCGAGGTCCACCAGCGTCAGCGACATGTCCGTGGGCGCCGCAGACAGATCCGCCCACGACAGAGTCGCCGTCGTCTCGGTCTCGGACGTGGCTTCCAGGTTCCACCCCATCGGCGGAACACCCGGCAGTCCGCGCATGTCGGTGGCGCACCACTCCGTCGCCCCCGCCGTCCGCGACCGCCACTCAGGATGCACGAAGTGCAGCGACACCCCGCCCGGCGACGGAGGTGGAAACGGAGCCTCTGCCCGGAACCCGTCGAAGCTGTCGGTGGCGCCGGCGGAGACGAGGGCGGTGGCGGTGGAACGAGAGCGACCGGATTGGAGGATCAAAGGGACCGACCACGACTGAGCCGCGACGGTAACAGAGCGACCGGCTCCCACCTCAGCTCCGCTCTCTGACGTTCGCGGCTCGGATCGGGCTTCGCAGGGCGCAGGTGTCCGACCGCGCCCTACTCCCGACGGGAGGTCTCCACCACTGCCCGCCGCAGCCGGCACCACCACCGTGCAGTCCTCCAACGCCAACACCCACCGCCCGTCCCACGAAGTGAGCGTGCCGGCGTCGGTCCATTCGGCGACGTACTCCGTCGACTCGGGCCGCCAGCGCCACAGGCATGGGGCGACGAGGCTGTCGGTGTCGAGCAACGACGCCGCCGGCCGCGCGCCGGCCAACACCTGGCAGTCGAACCATTGGACCGCCGCACCGGGACGCGGCAAGCCGACCAAGTTCCAGCCCTGTCGCAGCCGGATGCCGCCAGCCGCCTCCGACCCGGGCAGCCGGCCGACGGCCGTCAGGCCCGTCGATTGCGCAACAAACGCCCAGTACGTGCGCCCCAACTCCGCCGCCGGGTTGAGCACATACTGCGTCCCCGTTTAGCCATAGGTCACGAGCCCTCGGGCGGAATCCGAACCGCGAGGGTAACCGAGCGGTCCAAACAGGTCCGCCAACTCCCCCGTCACCGACGCCAACGGCGGCGCCAACAAATGCCACCCACCACACAACCGCGTCGTGGCCGCCGTCAACCCCGCGCTCTCCTGCGCCCCCAACGCAATCGCCTCCCCCTCCTGTCACCGCCTTCGCATTTCCCGCCAACGCCCGCGACACCGGCGCCCGCGCCCGTTCCACCGTCCGCACCTGAACCCACGCCCGCACCCCCGCGTCACCGCCACGAACTGGAGTCCCATTCAGTCCGCAATGCGCCAACACCACCAACCGTCTCGGCGCCCGCAGGTTCGACTGCACTTCCCAATCGCCGGTGAAAAGCGCCCCCGTGCGCACCCCCGTCACCTCAACCTGCGCCGAATCGAACCGCACCTCCACCTGCACCCCGGCCACCTCAGCCGCGCCGTGCAGGAACAGCGGAACGTCGATAACGCCGTCGCCAGCCATCGGCGCCCCCAACGAGGCGTTGCATATTCCGTCGCCCGTCGCCGCCCGCCCTGCATCCCGAAGGGACTGACCGAGAATAGCGAAGGAGTTCACTCCTGGGACCGCAACGGAACCCGCCTCCGTGCCCAGTCCCGAAGGGACGGCTGATCCATCGGTGTTCAGCCGTCCTTTCAGTTACTATGTAGCGGCGGAGGTAGCCGCCGCCGCATGCGACTCCAGCTATCTTGGGCTTGCGTCGCATGCTGCGGCTGGGTGAGCGCGTTGTGCGGAAGGCCGGCAAGGACAAGTCGAGGAGGGAGTTGCCTCCCGCGGGAACCGAGAGTACAAATGCTCGGCGAGCAGGATTTACATTCCGCAGGAGGTCTCCCATGGCTGAGTATATCATGACTGGTTGTGACCCTCACGATAAGGACAATCTTCTTCTGAGCGCAGAAGATGCCCGGAATCCAGAGCAGCGGTCGTACCCCAATACCCAGGCGGGTCGCGGGAAGATGATTGCTGAGCTGAAGCGCCGACAGCAGGAGTCCGGCGCCAAGAAGATCCTGTTTGCGTACGAGGCAAGCAGTTTGGGGTTCGGTCTGTACGAGGAATTGACGGAGGCCGGGATTGTCTGCTTTGTGCTGGCACCGACGAAGTTGCTGCGCTCGCCCAAGCGCCGGCTGGACAAGCCGGATGAGCGCGATGCGCGGGACATCCTGGGCGCCTTGCGGGCGCATGTGCTGGCGGGCAACGAACTCCCGGACGTGTGGGTGCCCGACCCGGAAACGCGAGCCGATCGGGCGCTGGTGCGGATGCGCCTCAACCTGGCCGAGAAGCTCACCGTAACGAAGAACCAAGTTCAGGCGTTGCTGAAGCTTCACGGACTCAAGAAGCCGGCCTCCGTGCGGAACAACTGGACGGAGAAGTTCCACCAGTGGCTCGCCGAGCTGGCGACGAGTCCGCAGTCCCCTCTGGTCCCCCGCGAACGCTTGGCGCTGGCGTCCCTGATTCGGCAGGTTCGGAGTGCTGAG
>Ga0210014_1000514_pt1 | contig 31847 bp, 30 predicted proteins | sample CryGeymeta201519_FD_183983 | JGI IMG/M metagenome (GOLD analysis project Ga0210014, IMG submission 183983) | Groundwater microbial communities from Crystal Geyser aquifers in Utah, USA - Crystal Geyser metaG 2015-19 (SPAdes) (version 2) | ecosystem: Environmental > Aquatic > Deep subsurface >...
GCAATTTCTGACGATATGTATTCTTGTGTTTTGTTGTATGATTTAGTAATTCTGTTAGAAGCATTTTCAAAATTATTATAATAATCAGGAGTAATTATTATTTTTGTATTTTCTTGTAATTCAAGATCAAGATTCCAAGATCCAATTATTGGATCTATAATAGTTGTATTTATTGATGAGGCATGTGTTGTATTTAATGAGGTATGTGTTTTAATATCGCTCTCCCCATTACCAATACTTATAGGATTAATTAAATAATTATTATTGCCCCCACATATAGAAAGTCCTGCCTTTTCATTAAAACAACTAATATTATTTATAAGTATGTTGTTTGAAGAATAAAATAAATAAATTCCATACTTCTTATTTGAATTTGCTGTGTTGTTTGTTAAGAAATTATTTGAGGACAACCATATCTTAATTCCATCCCTATCATTTAAATTTGCTGTGTTGTTTGTTAAGGTGTTTTTTGAGGAAGAATTTAAATAAATTCCATTATCACTATTTGAATTTGCTGTGTTGTCTGTTAGGGTGTTGTATGAGGAAGAAGATAAATAAATTCCATTATCACTATTTGAATTTGCTGTGTTTTTTGTTAGGGTGTTGTATGAGGAAGAAGATAAAGAAATTCCACCCCAACTATTTGAATTTGCTGTGTTGTTTGTTAAGGTGTTGTTGTTTGAGGAATAAAGTAAATAAATTCCATTATCACTATTTGAATTTGCTGTGTTGTCTGTTAGGGTATTTTTTGGGGAATGTTGTAAATAAATTCCACACATTATATTTGAATTTGCTGTGTTGTTTGTTATGGTGTTGTTGTTTGAGGAAGAATTTAAATAAATTCCATACTTCTTATTTGAATTTGCTGTGTTGTTTGTTAGGATGTTGTTTGAGTTATGTTTTAAAATAATTCCACCATAGCTATTTGAATTTGCTGTGTTGTTTGTTAGGGTGTTGTTGTTTGAGGAAGAATTTATAGAAATTCCATGATTATTTGAATTTGCTGTGTTATTTGTTAGGGTGTTGTTTGAGGAAGAAGATAAAGAAATTCCATCCTCACTATTTGAATTTGCTGTGTTGTTTGTTAGGGTGTTGTCTGAGGCATTTATTAAATGAATTCCTATTTCGTTTTCTTCTGATTTAATAGATTTAATAATTTTTTTGTTTTCTATTGTCTCTTTGTTTTTTCCGGTTAAAAAAAGTGGCGGGCTCTCTTCTTTTTCCTCTTTCCCGTTCGTTTTGTTCGTTTCCTCTTTCCCGTTCGTTTTGTTCGTTTCCTCTACCATATTATTATTATATCAGAGTATTTAAAAACCCCAAAAAAATAATAAAAAAACAAACACTAAGAAGTATATTTCAAATTTTAAAAATGCGCGTTTTCTACACTTTTGTAGGTAAAAATCCAAGAAAACCCTATCAAATCACTCCAAAATATTTAAAAACCTAAAATACTTAAAACCAAAAGTATTTAAAAGCAATATACGAGCACTTAAAAACCAAAATACTTAAAACTCAAACTCAGCTACAATTCCATTATATTCTGCTCTTTTTTTCAATGACATATCAACAAACCCAATATCTTTTGCCCCAACTGCATCTTTAATTTCATTTTCAAACTTTTTTAAAAAATTAGGGCCCTTTATTTTTAAATTGATTTTGTTAGTTATATTTAGGTTCGCGTCTTTTCGATTTATTTGAATCGCGCGCTTTAATTCTGCCAAAAGTCGCAGCTCTTTGACTTCATCTGTTTCTTTTGTTGAAATTCGCAGATTGAAATTATCTTTAATAGAAAGAGTTTTATCTTTTACAGGCACAGATCTTAATATAATGTCATCTGTCTCAAGTGTTATGTCTTGTCCTTCAATCTCAATTGTTGTTGGAAGTTTTTCAATGATTTTAGGATTGCTTTTAACATATTCTTCAATCTTTTTTAGCAATTCGCGGTATTTATTTCCAAGTGTTTTGTAATTTATCATTATATCTTTTTCAGTTTCTTTTTCTACTATTTCAATATTAATTGTATTCCCGTCTTTTTTTATTTTGTCGCGATTTTCTTCAACAAGCGCGCGCATTTGCTTGTCTCCTTGCTTAGAAAATTCGATTGTAAGCTTTTCAATTGGCCAACGCAATGAAAGTTTGTTTTCATTTCGCAAGAAGTTTGCGCGCTCTTGAATTTCTTCAAATAACTCATAGGTCTGCTCAATTTGATTGTTAATTAAAGTGTTGTTAAATATAGGCCATGTTTGTAAGTGAATTGATTCTGTTTTTCCGATCTGATTCCAGCAATATTCTGCAAAAAAAGGTACAAAAAGAGCCATCAATCTTAAATAGCGATCAAGAACATAATATAAAACTAATAAAATATTGTTTTTTTCTTTTTTATTCTCTTTAATGCGTTCTCTTATTGCTTTTATATAATTTCTGCTTAAATCATTTACGCCAAAATTAATAATTTTTTTGATTGCTAAATGGGGCTGTAAATCTTCAAGGTCTTGTGTTGTGCTTTTAATTAAATTGTTTATTTTGGACAAAATATATTTGTCTTCTTTTTTTAGATCATCGCTGTTTATTTTGGACAAAATATATTTGTCTTCTTTTTTTAGATCATCGCTGTTTATTTTACCTGTATTTTTTTCACAATATGTTTTGTAAAAGTTAAGTATGTTATCAATTATAATTATGTTTTTTATTCCTTTGCTAAGAATTTTTGTGTTAAATTTTAATCTGTCCCACGGAGCATCCCATAAAAGATACAATCTAAGCAAATCAGACCCATATTTATGAATTACATCTTGGGGATCAACACCATTTCCTAAACTTTTAGACATTTTTTCACCTTTTTCATCTAAAACAAATGCACTCATCAAACATTTTTTGTACGCTGGCTGATCAAAAACTGCTGTTGATAGCACCATTTGGCTGTAAAACCACCCGCGAATCTGATCTTCTCCTTCTGCAATAAAATCAGGAGTGTTAATTTGCTCTTTTATATTTGAAAATGGGTAATGAAGTGAAGCCCAGCCCGCTGACCCTGAATCAAACCAAACATCCAAGGTATATCCACAGTGTTTCATTTCTTTTCCTGATTTGCTTTTTATTTTGATGCTACTTATTCTATTTAAATGCAAATCTAAATTTTCAGGCAAATTTTCTGTACTTTTCTCTTTTAATTCTTTAATTGAGCCAATTACTTCTTCATTTCCATCTTCATCTTTCCATAAAGGAATTGGAATCCCCCAAACTCTGTCGCGCGAAATTGGCCAATCATTATCAGCTTCATCAATCCAATTCAAAAATTGTGTTTCTGCGAATTTTGGACTCCAATATACTTCTTCTTTTGCGAATTTTTTCATTTTTGGTTTTAGTGAAGATATATTAAGAAAAAGTTGATTGCTTAATCTTGTTATTAAAGGAGTCTTACATCGCCAGCAAACAGGATAAGAGTGTGTAATTGTTGTGCTGAAAAAAAGTTTATTGTTTTTATCAAGATGTTCTATAATTGATTTGTCAGCATCTTTTACAAAAACCCCCCGCCATTGTTCAACTTTTTCAGTGAATTTGCATTCGTCGTCAAGAGGAGAAACAGATAACAAGCCATAGTGTTTTCCAATTTTAGCATCAACATCTCCGTGTCCTGGCGCGCAATGTACTAATCCAGAACCTGTTTCCATATCAACCACATGACTAAAATCAATTTCTTGTTCAATTTCTTTTTTTGCTGCAATTTTTCCTGCTGCTTTTTGCTTTAGTAAAGGAATTGAAAGATAAACTTTGTGGGTTTTGAGATTTTTAGAAAGTTCGCGCTGTTGATTGCAGTCAATGATCGGCAAATATTCCAAGCCATCAAGGTTTTTTCCTATAAATTCTTCGAGGATTTCATAATTTGTATTTTTAGATTCTTCAGCAATGGGTTCTATTCTTTTTTTTGCTAAGATTAAAATCTCATCATCATATTTTGCTTTTATATAAATTTCATCTGGGTGCGCAATTATAGCAACATTTGCTGCTAATGTCCAAGGTGTTGTTGTCCAAACAAGCAAAAATTCATTTTTTTTATTGACAATAGGAAATTTAATATAAATTGAAGGATCTGTTTTGTCGCGATATGCGTCTGTAGATTCATATCCTGTTAAAACAGTTTGGCAACGAGGACACCACCATACTGGCTTTTCCCCCCATCGCAATAAATCTTTGTTATAAAGTTGTTTAAAAGTCCACCAGGCACTTTCAATAAATTCATTAGATTTTGTTAAATATGGTTGTTTCCATCCACGCCAACAAGCTAATTTTTTATATAATGGTGACCAAACTTCAAGTCCATGATTAGTATATTCTTGGCATTCTGCTATAAATGCACTAACATTTTTTCGAATTTCTTGCTTAGAATGAATTGCTAATTTTTCTTCAACTTTAACCTCGATCGGAAGGCCGTGAGTATCAAATCCTGGCTGCCACCAAACAGCATAACCTTGCATTTGTTTAAATTTTGAAATTACATCTTTAAGTGTAGATGTTAGTGTATGACCTAAATGCGGAACCCCAGTTAAAAAAGGGGGTCCATCAAGAACATAAAACTTGCGACCAGTTCGCACAAAGTTCGCTTGAAAATCTGTTATTTTCTGCGGGATTTGCTCTTTTTCCCAAAAGTTAAGGATTTCTTTTTCTGTTTTTAACGGGTTGTAAGGCATAAACTATTTTTACAAAGCAAAAATTTATAAAAATTTGCGATACAAACCCTTAACCATTATATAAATAATATATGGAAAAAGGTGCCTTGTTACAAAAAGTACTTGCATTAAAACAAAATGGGTACACTAACAAGCAAATCATAGCTGGCCTTTCTAATGAAGGTATTTCAATGACAGATATTCAGGAAGCAATAATTCAAGCAGAATTAAAGAGAATTATCGAAGAACAAAATAAACCTCTACAACAACCCCTACCTCCTACCTTACCTGATTTACAAAATATACCTCCTCCATCTTTTCCACAAACACAACCTTTAATGCCAACGCCAGTCGAATCAAAAAAAGTCCAGCAAAGTCCATATTCTCTTCCTGTTTCTAGCTCACAAAATTTCGAAGTTCCTGTTTCAAAAAACATCCCTGTAAATGTCATTCCCTCATTGCCACATCCTCAAACAAATTTGCCCCCACCCTATCTTGATTCAGAAATGAAAATAGAAAGCAGTCAAAACATTACAACCTCAAACATCTCACAGGAAATTGCTGATGGAATTGCAAAAGCAAAGGGCGAAATAATTGCAGAAATTAAGTTAGAATTAGAAAGAATAGTTGAGATTATTGTAGCTGAAAAACTTAAACAATATGAGACCTTTGCAGATGAAATTAATGAGTCACAAAAAGAAACTTCAGCAAAAATCAAAGCAATAGAAGTAACAACTAAGCACATTAATTCTGCGATTGAACGCAATGACATTGAATTAACAGAACAAACAAAAACCTTGAATGAACACATCCAAAAATTAACAGCAGAACTAGTTGCAATGAGCAATATTGTTGAAAAAATACTTCCTGTTTTTGTAGATAATGTAAAAAAACTGACTGCGATCACTGATAAAATCAGCAGAAACACAGATAATATTACAATTAAAGGTAAAAAACAACCAGAAAAAGAAAAAAAAGAAGAAAGCTAAAAAAATAGAATAAAAAATAAAGATTAAAAACCCAAAAGTAAAAAAAGAGAAAGAAAACCAATATATATTTTATATAAATTTATAAATAAAGATAAATATTTATTAAAGGCCTAGACCGAACAGAACTTAATAGAAATTGGAGAAATTTGTCGGGTGAAATAAAATTACAATCTAAAGGAAGTCTAACATATAAAAGTTGAACAAAAAAAAGCTAAAATTAGAACAACAAATAAACCAAAAGAAAGGGGAATTATTACTGAAAAGAATGTATGATATAAAAAAGGGATTAAAAAATTTAAAGTTTTATATGAACTTCAGCAAGATATAAATGAAAAAAAGGAGAAGATGCAAATTTACTCTTCCAGAAAACGACAAAAGCAATATAACATTAGTTTTGTTTGTTTTTCTTGATTTTTTGTTTTTAAGTGGGCTCGACGGGATTTGGACCCGCGACCAACAGATTAAAAGTCTGCTGCTCTACCAGGCTGAGCTACGAGCCCAACAAACAAAGTGGTTATATGCATTACTAATCTTTTTTGTTTGTTTTATTTTTATATCTATATATTATTAAATAACATAATAATATATAAATTATTTTGGCAAAATTTGCTCTTTTACTTAGGCTGCGCGCTTTTTATGCACTCTTTTCTTTTTCTGGTTTGTTGATTCTTCTTTTTGCTTTTTCTTTTTTTATATTGTCTTTATGTTCTTCTATAATCTTATTATCTGTTTCTGATTCTTTTTTTATGTATTCTTTTAAAATTTTAACTATTTTCGTTTTTCCTATGTATTGGCAAAAACCTGCAAAGTTTGGACCTTCGTCTTTTCTGAACAATATTTGATAAATCTTAGCATAAAATGCCTTTTTGTCAAGCGCATCTGCTGTTGTAATTTGTTCAAGTTTTGTTTTTATAAGCTCATCACTTACTTTTGGCTGATTTAGTAGTTTTATAATTTGCTTTATTATTTCAATTTCAAAAGGTAATATTTGCTTTTTAATTTCTTGATCTACCCCCTGCCTAAGTTTATATTTATATTTTGAAGGAGCATATTTTTTTAGCCAATTTTGACAGCAAGTCATGTATTGCAAGTACAATTCTTCGTCATTTACACTTAATTTAATTTTGTGGTTTTTTTTAAGATAAGCAAGCGCTTTTTGAGGTGTTTGGAAAAAATTCATCAAAAATACAAGATTGCGAATGTCAGGTTGCACTGGTTTTATGACACTTGGTGTTCCAACAACACTCATTTCATAAATACGGCAAAACTGTTTTATATTCTTTTCACTTATTCCTTGCCGAATATTATTTGAATTAAAATATATGTCTTCGTGCTTGAAAAAATCAGCAAATGTTTTTAAATAACTCTCATCATCAATGACAATGCTATACTCTGTTTCAGGCCGCGCCCTTGCAAATAAAAACCGCACTATTGATGGAGAAAATACTTCGAACAAATCGCCAGGACTTATGTTTCCACCAACTGATTTTGACAACTTGCCTCCTTCTCGCCCAATAATAAAACCATAATGTTGGTGAAGGGGTGGTTCGCGCGCCCAGACTTGATTTATAATTTCTTTTCCTGTGTCAAACGAACCGCCAGCTACTGAATGATCACTTCCACTAGATTCAAAATCAACATCATAAAATTTCCACCTCATAGGCCAATCAACTCTCCAACCTAATTTATAATGAAAATCCTTTAATATATTAACTGCCCCCTCAAAACCGCAAGACGAACAAGAATATTTATAATTTATTCCTTGATTTTCAATAATTTGTGTTGTGTCCTTGCTGCATTTTTCACAATAAATTTGAATTGGCAAAAAATCCTCAGCAGCTGTTTTATTTGTTTTGATCTTGTTTAAAATTTCAGTAATTGTTTGTTTATTCCCAAGTACGCGCAAACATTCTTCAGCATATGTGCCCTTTGTATATTCTACAGATTGATATATATACTTTGGACTAATTCCTATAATTTTAAGCTGGTCTTCAAACGGTTTTTCAAAATGCTCTGCCCAAGAAGAATGGCACCCCCACAGATCAAAAACTTTGCTAACAGGAAAGTAAAGATATTTCTGCATTTCTTCTCTGTTGAGAAGATCAGAGGGTAATTTTCTTAAACGATCATAATCATCCCATATAAAAAGAAAGCGCACACTTTTGCCAAGATCGAGAAGCGCGCGCTCAACAAAACTGCAAATCATCACTTCTCGCAAAGTTCCAATATGCATATTTCCACTTGGTGTAATACCTGCTTCAATAGTATAAAATAACTTGTTAGGTCGCTTATTAATTATTCTTCGTGCTAAATTATCTGCCCAAAAAAGCGGTTCTTCTAAACTGTTTGCCATATTATTTTTGTTGTAAATGTATTATATAAATATTATTATATAAATAATATGGTAGAAAAAACTCCTAACAAACAAGACTCTCCTGAAAATAAAGTTGAACAAGAAATAGCACTAAACCAACAAACAGCTTACCAATGCAGTCATCAACTGCAAGAAATTGAGCAACGCATTGTGGTTTTTACAGAAATTTATGAAGAACTTAAAAAATTGACTGATGACGAGGTCTTTCAAATTATTGGAGATGTTATGATTAAGAAAAAGCGCGCAGATGTTCTTGTTGGATATGAGCACCGCATAGAAGATGGAAAAAAGATAAAAGAAGTTTTGGAGCGCACAATACAACAAGCACAAGAAAAGTTAGAGAAGTTGACAAAAAATAAATAATTGGTTTGTGTCGCTATTTGAAATTTGAATATTCAAGTATGTTGTGATTTTTTTGTTTTGTTTGTTTTAATAGTTGTCATGTGTTTTAAAAAATTTAAGTCAGGGTAGCTCAGTTGGTTTAGAGCGCTAGACTCATAATCTAGAGGTCGGGGGTTCAATTCCCCCCTCTGATACTTTGCGAGCAAAGAGTGTAAAGATTATAATAATTGTTTAATAAGAAAACCCCAATAGTTTTCACAGAACCCAAACATTCAAAGAATTCTAGAGTGTAAAGATTATAATAATTGTTTAATAAGAAAACCCCAATAATTTTCACAGAACCCAAACATTCAAAGAATTCTATTTTCAATCAGACTTAACAAAATACCACATCAAAGCAATCATACTAATAATAATCACAATAGTGATAAATATATCTGGAGTGAAAAACGCATGTAAAAGACTAGTAATAGGATTTACCTCAAACATTTTTAAGGGCACAAACACAAATTCAATCAAAAACCAAAAAATAAAACCAATTATTAAAGGATAAATTACTCCTTTAATAATTAAACCAGTTACTTTTGCTTCAGATCTTCTCTCTAAATAATATTTAAGGTTAAAGTCACCCATAAGTGTCTTCATATCAATGCCAAACATTCCTAAAATTATTATTGTAATTAATAAAATTATCAGCAAAATCGGCAAAACCCCAAAAAAGCCAGTAATAGCCTCTTCATTAGTGTCCCATACCACTAAAAGAACCAACAAACCAAAAGTAGCAGATAGTATAGCATTTGTAACAATACTTGCTGAAAATATTTTAGATGCAGATAAAACTCCATACAACAACGCCATAAAAAAGATAGCAATGAGTACAGGATAAAGTGGTTGCAAAAAGATTGTGAAATCTACCATATATTATTGTTGTAATTTGTTGTAATTAATAATGTTTAATTTAAAACCCTTAAAACTCTAAAATAATCAAATTCAAAAACAACAAACATATTTGCCTACACCTTACAATTAATATTCAAAAACAACAAAAGAATCTAATATGTTGCTAACACTATAATCAACTAATTAATACTTCAAAAACAATTTTGATCCTATTATTGAAGCTGCCATAAAAAGCAAAATATAAGTCCAAAACCAACTAAGCGATACTCCAAAAATAAAAAGCACCGGTCCTCTGATGCATCCTTCTCCTGAACAAATTACTTGCCTAATAGAATCAACATTTAAAGTCAAAATACTAGAAAAAATGCTCATAAAAACAGGGTTTTGAAGCAAGAAAAAGAATAAAGGAAACAATATGAAAGATGCAATAAGATATTGTTTTTGATATTTCATCATTGAAAAAGTAGACATAAGCACTTGTTTAGATATTTCTGTTTGTTTTTTAGAGCTTGCTTGTTTTGCTTTTTCTTGAAGTGCTTTAATTTCTTTCTTTGCCTTTTGAACACCTTCAAAATCAACTAAAAAATATTGCAAAACAAGTGTAATTGCCTCTAAGATCAACACCAACACCAAAATATATATAAAAGCATCAAAAGAAGAGATGATACTCATTTTGCTTTCCTTAATTTAGTTTTATCAAAAGCAAAAACATTCATCTTGCTCTCAAAAACGCCACATATCATTTCTTTACCTCTTTTTTATTGTCTTGCTTTGTTGCTTCAAAAATTTCATCAAATTTCTTTTCACCTTCTTTAACTACAATGCAATTAATTTGAGCAGTGCCTTTAAAAACAGTGGTTCCTATTACGAGTTTTCTGCGACGGGTTCCTTTTCTTTCGCCATGCCCAACATAGCCAACAGTATTTTTATTTAAAAGCAGACCCTTTCGCTGAATTCCCAAAACTGATTTGTTCATAGGAACACCTGATTTATCTGAGCCTCCAGCAACTTGCAATTCATAGCCATACAAATCTGAAACAACACTACCACCCTGTATTTTGTCGCCAATTTTAGAGTTAAATAACTTTTTTTCATTTTCCCCTTCAATTTTAAAGGCGCGCGTTTTGCCTTTGTAAGAAACATTAATCTGAACCATAATATATTTGTAAAAATACTATGGTTAGCAAAAAGAAAAAACAAAAATCTCCTAAACAAAAAAACAAATCTCTTCAAATTAAAAATAAAAAAGATGAAATCTTGCAACAAAATATTCCTACTCTTGTTAAAAATAAAAAAAACAAATCTCAACAAATCAATAAAAAAAATCAAAACACTAAACCCTGCCCACAAAACCAACCCTCTATATTAATTTGTTTTTTAAAAGAAAATCTTATTATATTAGGATTATTTGGACTAATTTGCATTGTTGCGTGTTGTTATTTGCTGTTTGCTCAACAAGATCAGCAACCCCCAATATGTCAGTTGATCAAAGAAAACGCAACCTCTGCAAGCTTTATTATAGATGGCACGCCCTGGCAATTTAACACAAAAAATCAATTTAATATTTACCAAATATCTAATCTAACACTAAACAAAAAAAATGTGACTCTTTATGCTAATTGTCAAGATGTGCTTAATCTAAAAAATGAGCCAAATTTCGCAAATTTGTCTGTTGATGGAATAAAAAGCGCGAAGCGAATATATATAATAACTGAAAAAAACAATCCGTCAGAAGGACTTATTCCTTTGTTTGAGTTTGGATCTTTTTGTGCAAACGGAGAGTATAGATATCTCAACGCAACCTGTAGTATCGAGACAGACACAGAATTAATTAAATTGGCAAACAAAAGCTCTGGAACTTTTGTAATAATTTACGCAACTTTAAAAAATACAGGCATAGATGTTAGCAAAGAGAATATAATTGCATTCTCATCAGATGATCTAAGAAAATTAGAGATTTTCAACAACTATTTGATTTATAAAATTTTAGGGTTTGTTTGATGGTAGCGAAAATTAAAGATAACAAGAAATTAAAAATAACAAAAATTAGATTAAATAAAAATAAATTTACTGAAAATCTTGTCAAGAAACAATTAAAGATTAAAAATATGGAGATAAAAAACAACCTTGCTGAAAATCTTGTCAAGAAACAATTAAAGATTAAAAATATAGGAAGCAATACAAAAACCACTAAAACAAAAGACAAAATAACAGTTGTAGCTGTTGTTGGCTTGCCCTCTTCTGGAAAATCATCAATCGCAAAACATCTTGCCGAAAAATATGGTTTTTACCATATTGAAACAGGAAATATTGTCAGGGATTTTGCTAAACAAGAAAGGAGTGTTGCAAATAAAAAAAATGTGTTGTGGGCAGCAACCTATTTATTTAAAAAATACAAAGACAAATACATTATTGACAAAGTAATTGAAAAAATTGAAAAGCAAAAAAAGAGGGATATAAAAAAGTTTGTAGTTTCTGGAATTAAAACAATATACTCTTATAAACAACTAAACAAATTGTTAGGCCCTTTCAAACAGCTCGCAGTAAATTTAGACGCAGATATGCGGTATAAAAGATCAAAGAATCGCAACAGATATGATGATGAAGGCGCTGATTCGCGCGCAAATTTCAACAAACGCACTCGGCGCGAACTAAAACAAGGAATGGGAAATATTTTAGCAATATCTGATTATTTTATTGACAATTCGGGAAGTTTAGAGAATAGCCACAAGCAAGTTGATGAAGTTATGAAAAAAATGAAAATCAAACCCACAAAAAACATAAAATAACAGAAAGCAAAAAAAACTATTTTTTATATTCCACTTCTTTATTTTCCAAAACAACGAGTTGAATCTTTGCTTGTCTAAACAAATCTCTAGTTTGTTTAGCAGTGTGATATTTATATTGACACACAACTCTTTTTATACCCACAGCAATTATTAGATGGCAGCAAACAGGACAAGGCTCCATTTTAACATAAAGTGTTGCTCCTTCTAACGCCACCCCCATTCTAGCTGCGTGACATATGGCATTTTGTTCTGCGTGTATTGTACGAACACAATGATCATGCAATTTTCCTGAATTATCACCTTCTTCTGTTGATTTGATTATTAAATGCCCTATTTCATCGCAATGTGGTAACCCTGGCGGAGAGCCAACATAACCTATAGATAAAATATGGTTATTTTTTACAATTACGCAACCTGCGCGCCCTCTGTCACAAGTGGATCGCAAGCCAACAACGTCTACAATTTTCATAAAATACTCATCCCAAGAAGGCCTTTTATAAACCATATTTTTTTTATAAATCAATATTGCTAAAAAATATATAAATCATAATTCAACTGACTCAACCACAACCTACGAACCCTTTTTAACATTTGAAAAAAATATACAAAAAATATTTAAGTCAGATGTGATAGATAATGTGACTAAAGAATATATACAAAAAATAATAAATCTGCTCTTATAAATACCTTCCTTTTAATAACTATTGTCACTTTAACACAACTTTAGCAAATTTAACTAAACCTAAAGAAAAATAGATTGTTGGGTTTGCTATAGTATAATAAATATCATAAACAAATTATTAATATAACAACAATTAACTTTATCCTCGCAAGATATTAGTAATAAAATTAAACACAAAAATACTCAAAAATTAAAAAACATATGTTAGACAATCTAAGCAAATCTCTTTGCAAAATTATAGAAAATATTAGTGGAAAAAATCAGCTGAATAAACAAGAAGTTGAGAAAGTGATTTTGGAATTGCAGCGCGCTCTTATTCGCGCAGATGTTGATGTAGAACTTGTGTTTCAACTCAGCGAAAAGATTAAATCAACTGTACTAAAAGAAAATGCGATTTCTACTGCGAGCGACCACCTTATTACTACTTTATACAAAGAGCTTGCAAAAATTTGCGGAGCTGAAACAAAATTTGAATTAAAAAAAGGAAAACCTATTTCTATTTTGCTTTGTGGGCTGTTTGGAAATGGCAAGACAACAACAGCAGGTAAACTTGCGCTATATTTCAAGCGAAAAGGAAAGCGCGCAGCTTTGTTTGGACTTGACACAACAAGGCCGGGGGCAATGGACCAGATCGAGCAAATAGGACAACAAATTGAAGTTCCTGTATTTATTGATAAAAAAAGCAAAGACATTAAGCAGGTTGTAGAAAAATGGAAAAGCGAAATCAACACTTATAAAAATAATTTTGATGTTTTGATTTTTGATACAGCAGGAAGATCAATGCTTGACAAAGGGCTTGTTGAAGAAATAAAATATATAACAAAAGAAATAAGACCAGACTATCGCTTTTTGGTTCTTGGTGCAGACATTGGGCAAAGTGCAAAAAAACAAGCAGAACTATTTAAAAATGCTGTTGGAATTAATGGAGTAATCTTAACAAAAATGGACTCTTCTGCCAAAGGCGGAGGAGCAATCACTGCAAGTGCAATGACTGGCGCGCCAGTGTATTTTATTGGAACAGGTGAAAAAATGGAGCAATTTGAGCAATTTAATTCGCAAAGATTTGTTTCAGAGCTTCTAGGATACGGAGATATTCAGACATTAATGGAAAAAATTGAAGATTTGAAAAAAAGCAAAGAACTAGAAGATACAAACATTAGCGACATTAGTCAGTTTGATTTAAACACTTTTTATAGCCAAATGAACTCAATGAAAAAATTAGGTCCGCTTAAAAGTATTATCAGTAAGCTTCCTCTTTTTTCGCAAAAAATTCCTGATGATATGCTTGAAGTTGGCGAAGAAAAATTGAAAAAATACAAATTTGTTATTGATTCTTGCACAAAAGATGAGAGAAAAAACCCCGAGATAATCAATTTATCAAGAATAAAACGAATCGCGCAAGGAAGCGGGGTTCCTGAGCGTGAGGTTGCAGAGTTTTTTAAGCAGTTTAAACTAATGAAAACAATGCTTGGAGAAGCACAAGACGGAAAAATGCCAAAAAAATACAAAAATATGATGCGCGCAATGGAGCAGCAGTTTGAATAAGTTTTAATTTTTAAAGTTGTTTTATGTTGTTGTCTTTGTCTTAATCAAACATAGTGAATGGCAAGCTCGTTAGGATTGCTGAACCTATTAAAAATACTGCTAATACCAGAACAAAAACAAACAAAACCATTGTTACACCGCTGTTATCTTTTGTGTTGTTTTCTCCTTGAATAGGTATTTTGTTTATGTTGTCTGTGTCGGTTTTTTCTTGAACAGCAAGGTTATAGTTTTTTTGTTTTTCCATAACAAAAGCATGAGTATCATTAAGAAGATCTATTAAATTTTCGTAAAAAACTTTTGTTGAACTTGCTTCTGGTAATAGTGAGGATTTGGTTTTTTCTATATAGTTTGCAATTATTCTCCTTCCTTCTTCATTCAAAGCTTTAAACTCTCCCCCCTCTTTAGGTATTCTATAGAAAAGAAAAGCACAAGATACTATTCTATCTATCATTCCTATTCCATCTACTGCAAGACAATAATTCTTATTAATATCCTCAATATTCTTACTTTTAGCCATTTTACCTAAATAATAAATAGACATATAGAAAGCTTTCTTTGCTATCTCATAGGTTAACTTCTTTAACCCTTTCTCTCCTAATCTCTCTTTTAAATCTTTTTGTTCTTCAGGTTCTAAAGAAAAAATTGAATCATAAGCAGAAATATATTGTTTTTTTTCTATATATTAAAGTATTTTATTTACTTTCTCCACTCTTGGGGTTGGTGATTGTAGATATTTTTTTACTTCATCTTCATAGTTTATTTCTTCTTTCATAATATATTATAATACAATAGTTTAAAAACTCCTTTTTAATACAAATATAATATGGCTTGGTTAAATAATAAAACAAAAAGATACAACCAATTAAAAACCAACAACAAAAAAAAATTAAAAAACGTTGTTGAATACAACATATCAGAAAGAGCAACAAGCAATAAATATATCAAGAACTTGTGGTATTATTTAGGCGGGGCTAGTGGTGGCTTTTCACTAAGCGCAATATGTTTTCCGTTTGCGTGGAAGTTTTACTGCGACATGAAAGAAGACACAAAAACAAATGTTTCTCTAAAAGCATACAAATTAGGGCTTTTGACATATATTGGTAGCGTTATTGGCGCGACAGCAACAGGCGATTATGAAATAACAAAATGGCTTCTTATTTCAAATGCGTTAACAAGTCCTTTGGTTGGAGTGTCTTATATAATCTCAAATAAAGACAAAATCAAAGATATATTAAATGAATATATAAATAAAATAAATGAATACTCTAATAAAACAGACAAACTTATTGAAAAATATGAAACTTGTTTTAATGGGTTTGCTGATAATGGAAAAAAAAAATTAAAAGAACAGCAGCGACATAATGAAATAACTGAAACAAAACAAACAAAAGGAGCAGCAAGAAGTATGCATAAAATAATAGAAAAGATTATACAAAGATTCTTATCCGAGATAAAAAAAAATACGCCCCTATAACTTGCCAAATTCATAAATGCTCTATTAATTCACAAGACTATAACTTGCCAAATTCATAAATGCTCTATTAATTCACAAGACTATAACTTGCCAAAACTTCATATGTTGTTCTTATCTTTGAGGTTTTGCTCATCATAAAATAAAACTCCTTAACCTCAAAAACTCCAAAATCTGTTTTTTTATAGAGCTTGAAAAAGCGCGCCATTTTTAATTTATCAAAAACAGAAATTATTCTACTGAGTGTCAAATGTGGAACAAAGTTGTGAACATCTGCTTGAGATAATGGTGGCAAAACAGCATCAATTTGCTTTCTTAAACCAAAAAGCGGTTTTGATTCTTCAACTCCAAGCCATATAACACGCGCAAATTGCTGTGAAGGAAATGCACCTATGCCGCGCAGTTGAATCAAAAATATTTTTGATTTGATTGATTGCAGCGCGCTCTTTACTTCTTCAACTTGTCTATCAGAAAGTGCTCCACCTAAAAATTTAAGAGAAATATGTAAATTTTCATAAGACACAATTGTTGATTTGCTAAACTCATTGATTTGCGCGCCAACAGAGAAAACGCTTGCTACAATATCAGATGGCAACTTAATGGCAATAAAATAATTGTTCATAAAGTTTTTAAAATTTTTTCTAAAATACAATCTTAAACAAAATCGCAACTATCTTTCTTCTGGTGTTCTGCGCGTAACAAATAAACAAACAATTTCATTTCCCTCTATCTCGCGCTTTAATCGTTCTGCAAGTATTGGTTTAATATTTATATCAGTACGTACTTTAAAATCATCATAACTCTCAAAAGGCTTTTTTGCGCGCTCTTCCAAAATATCTCTCAAATTGTGTGGCCCTATTCCATGAAGCATTCCTAAACTGTGGTGCTGTGCTGAAATTGGAGGAGCAATATTAATAAATTTAATAAATTTCTGCTCATTATCTGCAACAATTTTTTTGCAAACATCAAGCAAATTTAGGCGCGCGCTCCGTGTCATGCTTGACGGAAATACAGTTCCTGCAATATATTGAATTTTATCTCGCTTCTGGTCTCCAATATATATTTTCTCGCCAGGTATAAAAGTAGCACCAAGCCGTGGCACGCATTCTAGCAAATAAAAGGTCTTGTTTCCTATTATTTGAACTAATGAAGTGTGTTTTGATCTAAATGACTTTCTATCTGTTGGCATAAAAAAATCAAGTACATAACCAATTTCGTCCTTTCCTTCAATCATTTTCACGCCCTAAATACTTTAAGTATCTTTGTTTGCATTGATGAATCATAATCAACAAGCTGCTTTGAAAATGCTAAACGCAAATCATCTGTGTCTTGCGGTTGCATGTCTAAAAGTTGAACAACCAACTCAAAAGGCAAACCTAAAGAGTCAAGTTCTTTTGCCTGCACCCTAACTTTTTCAACAGAAGGTGTTGTTGTTTTGTTAAAAAAATCCTTAATTTTTCCCTCAGCAAGCGACAAATCTTTTTTATCTTTCAATTGAGTATTTATAATTTCTTTTGCTTCAGCAACTGTAATGTTTTTTATTTCAAGAATATCTCCCATTAAATCATACTCCTACTAATTTTCACCATTTATACTACTCCCTCATTAGTTTTACTTATTTGTACTGCTAGTCCGCCAAGCTTTTGAAGATGTACTGGATGTGCAACTACTATTTTTGCCTTGCTACCATCTAAAACCGAAACAGCATAACATCTACCTTTTTTACCAACAATTTTCCCTTGCTTGCCCAAAAAGCGAGAATTTGGCATTCCAGAATGACAATTTGCAATTGTTCTAATCATAACAATATCCTCTTTTTTAAAATCTTGCAATTGTTTTGCAATATTATGTGCTCCTTTATCTCTGCTTTTAATTCGCAATTTATAGTGCGTACCTGATCTTAAACCTCCTGATCTCCTCGGCATATGTTATTTAGCATATATTTATATATTTTATATATTGTTTTAGGAAAAAGTTTATATTATTAAGCCATTTTTATCTTCAAAATCCTATTAAAAGCATGGTTTATGAGTGATACTAACCAAACCTTATTAAAATCAGAGAATTTTTATTTTTAATATTTTCAATTAATTTAATCTGTTGTTCTTGGAGCAAGCAGGAAATACATTCTAAACATATCTGTCGCGCTAAACGAAAATTTACCTATATGGTTAGTGCTAATATTAAGTTCTGCGACTGGCGCGAGTTTTGAAGTGGCAAAAATTCTGCGCAAATAGTCAATAGAGAAAGTAGATTGCGCGCTCTCTTTAACATTTAGATCAATTAATTTGTCTTTGATTAGATTGAGATTTGTTGAGTGAAATTCGCTTTTTGCAGCAACTTCAAAATTCCCCTGTGTGGCTTTAAAAACCAACTCATCAGAAATAATTGAAGCATCATCAATAGCAGTAACAATAATGTCTGTTTCTGCAACTATTTTTGCTGAAAATTCTCCTGTTGTTATTTTCGGAGCATCTTCAATTGATTCAATCAAAGGAAGCACAAATTCGCGCGTAACTTTACCTGTAGTTATAATTTTAAGTTTATTGTCAATATTTTCAATTTGCACTGTTTCACCTTTATTTGCGCGCTTCAGCACATTGTAAAATTCTTCAATACTAACCCCTAATTCTACTTCTTTTTCACAAATATATTCGTCAAAGCCAGTTCGGGGAATATCAAGCACAATCATTATAATTTTCGCAGGGTCAGTGGCAGACATATGAACACCATCATTGGTCATCTTGAATTTTGCCTCTTTTAAAATATCATTCAAAACTCCTACAATTCCGCGTAAAGTGCTAACATTTTGCAAAACAAGTTTTACCATAATATATTTAAACCACATAGTTTAAAAAGGAAACAATTTAAAAGATTTTGTGTGTAATAATATATTTAAACATATAGTTTAAAAAGGAAACAATTTAAAGGATTTTGGGTGTAATTTTTGACAAAAAACATATTGTGTTAGTTTATTTTGTTTTTGAATAATACTAACACTAAATTTTTTAGCAATAATATTTTGTAGAAAAATAAGAATCAAAAACAAAAATATGTTAACAACACGCAAATCTTCCCACCCGTAGGCAGTACAAATACGCGCGCGCAGAGCTTAACTTCTGGGTTCAGAATGGGACCAGGTGTTTCCTCTATGCTATGGTCGTTAACATAATATATTTAGCAAAAGTTTATCTATTTTTAACTTATTTAGCAAAAGTTTATTTGTCTTTAATTAGAAGTATTACTATCTAACGAATATTATGTTTAACTTCCTTGACAACATTCTTAAATACAATATTAAACGCAATAAAAATTCAAAGAAGAATATATCCTTACCTTACAATATCAAAGTAGATTTTACATATCTTAATCCAAACAACCAATATATTGAAAAATTAACAAAATCTATAGTAAAATATGCTTACAAACTTATACAACTCTTTTAATAAATTCATCAATTTTAACCCCACGGTCTCCGAGCGCGCCACCAATAGGATATGTTTTTTTAACACCTTTTCGTCCAAATCCGCCTTTAGCAGGAGGTAGTTTAAAATAGTTCTTAATATTTGGAATATCCTTGTACAAAAGTTCTCCTTTAAATAGTGCGTCTGCGAGTTTGTCAAATGTTTTGTATTTTGTGTTTTTAGATAAATATTCTTCTGTAAGCAATTTGTCTCCAAGAATGCGCGCCCTTTTTTCAAGTAGTAGTTTTACTGCTTCCTTAGATAATGCCCCATATGTTATAAAATCCTTAATTTTCTTTAAAAAACCCCGGGTTTGCTTTGTATTTGACAAAAGAGTTGCGCGATGAGAATATTGAAGATTAAGCACCCTCATTGTCTCTCGAATAGTATCCCTCACACTAACTGTTCCTCTGATGCGGTAGACAAACAACAATTTTGCTGTTTCTGGTGTTTTGATGTTGGTTATAATGCTTATTGGTTTTTTTGCCACAAACTTTGTGTTTTTTGCGAGTTTTTTTAACATTTTAGCCCCGCATCCTTGTTGTTTTGTCCAAGGCCTTAATTAGTGCTTTTGTTGCACCCAATCTGTTTTTCAAGGACCCACGCACATTACAATAAACATCTTCAATACCTGCTAATTGAATAACTTTTTTCAATTCTTTTGACGCAACAATACCTGTACCTTTTGGAGCAGGAATCAAAATAACTCTGACTGCGCCGACTTTGCCTTCAACTTTAAATGGCAAGCTATGTTCTTCTTTTGCATCGCTGGTTTCCCAAGAACCGCTTCCTCTATTAAATTTAAAAATGCTTTTTTTTGCAACAGTTAAACTCTTGTCTTTTGCACGCATCTTATCTGCCCCGCCACTTGCATAACCATAACCTATAACTCCTTTTTTATTTCCGACCACACACAAAGTTTTAGATGAGGTTCTGTTTCCGCTCTTATGCTTTCGCTGTGTGTTCAAAAATATTCCTCTAACACCTGCTCCTCCTTTTCCAATAATATAGCCAAGTTCAATATATTGGTGTTCCAATTCAGGAAAAACTTTATCAACTATTGCAGTTTCTAAAATTTGCTTTCTTTTTTCAAGCAGTTGCTCTTCTGTTATTTTTCCTTCTATTGCTTGCTTTCCGAGGCGCGTTTTAACAACAATTGGCGCGCTTTGTTCTGGTTCGCGGCGATTACTTGAAAAATTTCTTGCATTTCTCTTTAGTCCCCACTTGCTTTTTTGTTTTTCAGGTTCTGCTATATTATCTTGTTTTTCAGGTTCTGCTATATTTTCAGCAGCTTTTTTAACAAAAACACTATCAGGGGTTTGGTTTTCTTGATTTTTAGGCAGAGATATTGTTGATATTTTTGAATCAGATAATTTCTCTGCTTCAACACCGCTCTCTTTTTCTTTTGTTCCTCTGTTATTTTTATTGTCTAAATCAACCATATATTTTTTAACAAAGTAAAAAGGCGCGCTCTACCATGCCAACTAATTCTGCTCTTTCTTTACTTTTGGTTTTTCTTCATTTTTTTTAGTTTTATCTTTATCTTCTTTTTTACTTTCATCAAATGAAAATGGCAAATCAACATCTGTGCTTAAAACACCGCGCGCGCACGCTACAACTCTTGCTTTATTTTTCCCAAGCCCTAAATCCAAAATCATTTTTTTAATTCCAAGCTCTTTTGCCTTTTCTCCAATTTTTACACCTGCTTTTTGGCAGCCCTCTTGATTTTTATTATCAAAACAAGTTGCTTTTACAAGATCTCCTTTTTCTTTATATTCAACTATTTGGCAAATAATGTGTTTGTTTGTAAATCTAACAACTAATCTTGGCAATCTTGAAAGCAAAAGTTTTATTCGCTTTTGATAATATGTCTTGCCTTTGCGCCGTCTTTTGTAAATTTGCCTTGCTTTCATCTTAATTTTCCTTCTTCCTTATTTTTTTGTCTTTTTGTTTGGCTTTCATCTTGATTTCTTCCTAATCTTGTTTTTTTGTCTTTTGATTTAGAAAGGTTGTCTTTTTCTTCTGACATTCTTTCTGACTCAAGGCCCCTTCGCAGATCAGCTCTTGATTTAAATTTGCCTCCTGAAATTTGAGAATAAAATTTTCGCTTTGTTTTTGAAGTAAGTTTAAGACTTTCTACTGCTTTTTTTAATTCGTCACGTTGTGCGCGCACTTTTTTCACCCATTGTTCTTTTCGTGGGGTTCTTGCATTTTTAGTGCCTCTTTTTCGTCCTTGGCCTTGCTTTTTATTTTTTTTTGCTTGTTTTTCTTTACTTTTGACAACTTTCTTTACTTTGAAAATCGCGCCTGCTTTGATTAACGCTTTAACATCTTCGCGCGTAACAGAACTCTTGAAATCATCAGCATACCCTGCGTCAAACTTTATTTTAGTTTCGCCAACTTTCAAAATGTCGCTCGCTAATCTTCGTAAAGTTTTGTATTTAGCCATAAGATATTTTAACAAAGTTAAAAATAATATAAAAAGTTTGAAACAACTTTTATATATTTTATAAAGAAACACAATAGAAAAATATATTGTTTATAATTTTAGCTTGTTTTTTATAGTTTTATTCATAAATCTATTTACTAAGAGACAGTAGATTTTAACTGGCAGGTCTTAACATCTACTAAATATACACTAATCAACAGAAGGTTTTAACTGGCAGGTCTTAACATCTACTAAAAAGGTTTTATTTCCACATACAAACATCCACATCGGCTCAGGATCAAAAGCAAGGCATTTGGATTTAACTTCACTAGCAATAATGTCTGCTTGTTCTATGGCAAAGTGAATATTACAACCAAATTCAACTCGAGAATTAAAAATTTCAAGGTATTTTGGCTTTTTTTCATCAAAATCATATATTAAATTAGCTCCCCTATAAACTACTTTATCACCTTCGCACACAGGAATTCTTCCGTAAAAAAACACAAGCTGTTTATTGCTTTCAATTTTTAAGCTATACATCACTTGAGAAAATAAATAATCCTTAAAATCAAAAATAGTATTTTCAACTGCGCGCGCAAAAGTTAACTGCTTATGGGCTGCTATTTGCTTCTTTAATTCCTGCATCTGAATTTCTGCTGTTGGTGTTGGAGTATTATCAATAGGAATAAATGATATTGTTGGAAAAGATGTTGTGATAATCTGCTTAATCAAAAGCATTAAAATAAATACAATTATAGCATAAGTAAAATATGTTTTGACATAGTCTAACGCTGTTTTAGTCATAAACTATTTTGTTGGGGAATATATTAATTTGGTAATATTATAATTATAAACTATTTTGTTAGGGAAATATATTAATTTGGTAATATTATAATTATAAACTATTTTGTTATGGTATGTTTTTATTGGATCAAAACTTTCAAAACGTTTTACTTTCTACATATTTAATAGCATTTATCTAAAACCTCTCTTATCTGTTCTGCTTTTTTCTTGCCAATCCCTTCAACTTTTTGAAGTTTTTCATTGGAAGCAACAACAATTTTTTTAGGTGTTTTAAATTTTTTAAGAAGTCGACGCGCCAACACAGTATTTATATTAGGCAAACCAGCGATAAAAAACTCTTGCGTATCTTGAATTGTTGATATTTTCTTTTGACACCTGACTACTACTTCTTTTTTTAAATCAAACTGCTCGCGTTTGGCAAGCTGAAACAAAAAGCGCGCGCTTTCATTACTATTTTTCATCCACAATATTGGAATTTTAAAATCAACAGCCACAGATGCTAATGCTCCAAAAAATGCATTTGGGCCAAGATTGTGTGTAGAATTTGTTCCCTCTATGAGTAAAATTGGTGACTCTGCTTTCCTTAAATTCGCTAGTTGCTCAAACAGGCGGTTGTCTAAAATAGATAAAATAAAATCTCCTATTTCTTTTCTTTCTACAACAACATCGCAAGAAACAACATAATCACCAACATCTAAAGGCTTCATTTCAATTTTCGCGCCAAGTAAAGCAAGTTCGCGCGTAACAAGCGAATGAAATTCGCGCGAATCTATAATTATTTTTGGAATAAATTCAGGAACAGACATATAATTTTTGAAGATTTATCCACAAGCTAACAAAAAACATACAAAAGCAGAACTATTTTTAAGATGTTTGTTTACAATTTTCCACATTCCTGATCCATATTGGCTCGCTTTCTTTTTCCTAAAAGCAATTTCATTGCTCAATCTAAGATGTTTTGCCAGCAACCTTAAAAGGTATTTGTTGGTTTTGTTATTTATTTTGAGTTCAAACAACAAATCAAGGCAAAAATCTGCAATTTCTGTGCTTATATAGGGAAGCGCGCACTTCTTATCAAAATAATCAAATATTGCTTTGTTTTGAAGCAAAACAAAGTGTAAATTGTTTGTATCTTTTGCTATTTCTTTAACTGCTGCGTCAAATAACATTTTGCTGTGGCGACTATAACCTCCAAGAAGTTCGTCAGGTCCTTGACCAACAAAAACAATATTTTCAACAGCATATTTTGCAACAAAAAACAAAGGCAGATTATAAGAAATTGAAAGTAGAGTAGGACGCAAAAATTCGTCTTTATGCTTTTCATAGAGCGCGCTCAAAATTTTACCCAAAATTTCAACTGCATCACTAATTTCTTTTTCAGAGACAATTATTTTTTTTAATTTAATACCTATCTCACAGCAAGACAATTCTGCTATCTTAAAATCACTACAACCACTTACACCAACAACATAGCAAGTTTGTGTATAACCCAAATCCTTTAATAATTTTGATAAAACAGAACTATCAACGCCGCCAGAAAAAGCCACTGCTACTTCTTGTTTTTGGGCTTGGTTTGTGATGTTGTGTTTAATCATATTTTTGAAAGTCTTAACATAATCATTATTTTTCATTTTACTTATTATGTTGTTTATTTCTATTTCGCCTATCATAATGCTTATTAACAAACTAAACATTTTACCACTAAGTATTTTATATTAACAAATCTAAATATTTTATTATTAATTGTTGCTTATTAACAAATCTAAATGTTTTATTATTAATTGTTGCTTATTAACAAATCTAAACATTTCACTATTAATTATTGCTTATTCAAACTAAACATATTAATACCTACACTTATTCAAAATCCAAAAGATTCTTATGACTTTTGCTTGAAGATGAAGATTTATCAGCAAAAGAATTTTTATCTGGTTGCCAAGATTTATCAGCAAAGTTGTTATTTTTTAAAATATCTATTGTTTTTTTCATTTGCTTTTTTTTCCATTGCGCGCTCCAAAAATAAACCTCGTCGCGCGTTCCTTTTGCCAAGAAAATAATTATTTTGCCAACTTTGTGGCGCGCCACTCTGCCTGCGCGTTGAATTGCGCGGATTTCAGACGGAACTGCTTCAAAAAAAATAGCAATATCTACCCCCAAAATATCTAAGCCTTCTTCGCCAACAGAAGTGCAAACAAGCACATTTGATTTTCCTTGCCTAAATCGCTCAACTGCTGCTTGTTGTTGTTTTTGTGTCATCCCTTCTTTTTGCCCGATAAGCTTAACAGGAACACAAACCGCGCAAATCGAGTTAATAATCACATCAACAGTAGAACGGTATTGCGAAAATATAATGATTTGCTTGTTCTTGTTTTCTTCAATAATTTTCACTAACTCTGGTATTTTTGGGTGTTCCAACTTTTCTGTTGATAAATATTGTGCTTTTTCACAAGCAAATTTAAAATTTTCATCAGATAAAAGCGATTTTGCTGCTTTTGATTTTTGCTTTTTTAATTTCTCAAAAAACCCTAAAAGTGCGCTAATCCCTTGCGTTTCTAAAAGTTCAATTGCATATTCTACTTTTATAAGTCCAGCAAGCAAAGATAGTGCGCGAAAAACTGTTTTTTCACCACTATTTGCTACAAGGTTGTGAAGTTTGTTTTGCAGCAAGATTAAGTCTCGTTTGCTGTTATTTTCAACAGAAAAACCTAAGTTATATAATTGCTTTTGTAAAGTTTTTGAAGCAACAGTTAGTGCTTTTTTTATGCTCAAAAATTGTTCCGGCAAATTTATTTTTCTCCACTCTATTTGTTTTTTCATTATATACAAACTCATATCTTTATCTTCCTCGCTTCTAATTTCTATGTGTTTGATAAACAAATTGTTTATAATTTCATCAATTTTTTCTTGGTTGCTACCAGGAGAAGCAGTAAGTCCAAGATGTTGCGGTTTTGAATCCTTTGTTTGAAAAAACTTTGAAATAAATACATAACTGTAATTAGAAACCGCATGATGCGCTTCGTCAAACACAACAAACGACAAATTATTAGAGTCCAAGCGACCAGTAATAAGATCATTCTCAATTGTCTGCGGTGTGGCTATAATAATGTCTGCTTGTGCATATATTTTCTCTCTATTAAAAGCAGGAACCTGACCTGTAATTTCAACAATTTCAGCATCTAAAAACTCAACAAATGTCAAAAAATGCTGGTGCACTAATGGTTTTGACGGAGCCATTATTAAAATTTTTTGATTTGGGTGGGTTTTTAACTTTTCAACTGCCAAAGCCAAAGCAAGAAAGGTTTTTCCTGTTCCTGTTGGTAAAATAACAAGCGAATTTTTGTTTAAAATATTTGTCAAAATGTTTTGTTGATATGCGCGCAATTGCAATGGTTTTTTAAGCATAAATATTTTTAAAGAAAAATATTTATAAATTACGAAACAAAGTGGAGTAATTGCATAAATATTTTTTACAAATAGTATATGAAAAACAATATTGCACTATTTTTGAGTTTCAGTTTGTTGAGTTTAATAATTTTTACATCGGCGCACGCTCTAAATCCACAAATAAACATTGTAGAATCAGGGAATATTGTTGAGCAAAATAACCGATATATTGTAGAAAAACAAATCACTCTTGAAATATATAACCCTACTAATAGCCGCATTTGGAACATAAATCTGTCTTGCGATGCTTCTGTAAATTGGAAAGATAGTCAAAACAACACAATAATATGCCCTATTTTTATTAATGAATTGCAATCTGGCGAAAAAAAACAGTTTTTTGGAAACAAATCGCAAAGCATTTTGCATATCTCTGAAAGCATAGTTCCCTCACAAGTAACTGAAAATGAAAAAACAGGCATAAATTTAGCAATCACAATACAAAACAAATTAAACAAACCAATAAACCTAACACTTAAAAAAACATTGCCTGGAAAAATAAAAGAAAGTAATGGAAATATTTCAGAAAACCAAGTAATTTGGAAACAAACTTTAAATAAAAGCGCATCAACAACATTTTATGCTTATTTTGAAAATTCCTATAAGTTGCCATCACATCAACTTGCAGATGCTGAAATAGAAATACTTTCTTCACATAATAGCACAGAAAATTACTTTGGTTCTGCATTAACAACTGCTGAAAATATTGTTGAAAAATCGCGCGAGGGCGACATTTGGAAAGCATCTGCAATTTTCTCAAATCCTTCAGAAACCCAAATAAATTTAACAGAAATTCGTTTGTGGGAAGGAAATGAAACATCTATTTGTAATTCTCAACCCTGCAATGCCAACCAATATTTTATTTTCACACCAAACACAATTTTAAATCCAGGTCAAAGTTGGAATTCTCCTATTGTAAATTACTCTGTAAATTATGTTCCTGTGTTTTGGTCTTTGCCAAAATTTAGCATTATTTTTGATCAAAATTTTTTTGTAAATTATACTGGAAAAATAAAAGAGCCAACAATTCAAGTTAAGCTAAAGCAAAGGCATTATTCTGTTTCCCGACAAAAATACAAATCTTGTTTAAAAAATGAGACTATCTATTATGAACTAAAAATCAACTATCTCAAAAACTCAACATTGAATATTTTTAATGTTTACAACCAACCAATATATGATGCGCGTGTTGAAATAATCTTTCCATCAGGAAATAAAATTATAGATTATTATTACCAAAACAAAACATTGCAATTTTTAGCTAATGAACTCGGCATTTATAATTTCTCAATTACTGCCCCAAGTATAAACAGAACTTGTTATAACCAAGCAAATTTTAGTGTGTACTTGCAAAAACAAACAATAATCCCAAATATTACATTGCGGCAAGATGATAAAATTTTAATTATTTTTGTCAAAGACCAATATGGAGAACCTTTGCCCTTTTTTAATTTAACTTATATGTTCCTTTCTGGAAAAAAACAAAATATTACAACAAATGAAAATGGAATATATTATCTTGAACTTAGCGAAAGTGGAAAATATACTATTTATACATCAATGACAGCATACAGCACAATGATTAATTATATATATCAAGAAAAAACGTTTTGCGCGCAATTTTGCATCATAAAATCTGAATTTCTTCCTTTTGTTATTTTACTTTTAATTTTAGGTTGTGTGCTTTTATCAGTAAAACAAAAAAAATCTTGGAGAATCTTGCTAGCAATCGCAATCATCGCTTGCTTACCCATTCTTCCTCTTTTGCCTACTACTTGCAATATGTTATGTGTAGTTTTATACTTTTTAATATCTTATTTTGTTCTTTTAGTTGCTTATATGATTGTGGTTAAAGATGGCGCGCCACATTCTACAAATGAGAAAAAAACAGCAAAAAAATAGTTATTTTACTAAATAATATATTCCAAATTAGAAAAACATAGAGTAAATCTAATTAATGTATAACTAAATCTAATTAATGTATAACTAAATCTAATTAATGTATAAAAACTAAAATTATTATATTTGTTAAAGTTTAAAAAATTAAAGTTTTTTTCAGCCAAAATTTATTTAATATGTTTAACACACACAATATATTTACTTTTTGCTTTGCTTTCTCTTTCTACTTACTTGGTTTATTTTTTTTCTTCTTTTTGGCTGCACTTTTTTCTATAAAAGGATCAACACCAACAAAATCTTTTTGCCTCACTTTTTTTTCATACATATAAAACACACCTACTGCAACTAAAAACAAAAACACCCAAAAAATAAAATAACCCTGCACAATATGATTTTTAAAAAAAGGAATTGCTGAATATTCAACTATGTATTGGCGATTAGAGCCATCATCTTGCCAAATAACAGAATACTCATCTGCTGAGTTAATCTCAAATTTAGGATAATTGCTATATGTTATTTTGTTTGGAGTTTGTATTGCTATCGTGGCAAATTTTATAGATATGTTAGAAAAATCCTTAAAATAAAATTTTCCGGGAATAATTTCAATTTCTTTAAACAAAATGCCTTTGGGATTAAAATCTACAGAATGAGTTAAAAATATATTTAATGTTTGTCCTGATGGCAATGGCTCCCATAAACCCTCATAAGTAAGTATTGAATTTTCTACGCGCAATTTCTTCGCATCTGCTTGTTCTCCATTTATAATTAATACAACATCTTTTAAAGGCAAGTTTGAATAATAAGTAAAATATCCAAAAATGCGAGCATCTTTTCCATTGTTCTTTAATGTAGTAAAAAGAGAGATAGTACTATCATTATTCTTATTCAAATTAATAAGATAATTTTGTTGTTCAAAATAAATATCTGATGAATCATCAGTATCAAGCCCATATATAGGTGAGATTGTGGTTAGTAATATTCCTGTTAAAAAGGTTGCAATAAATAAATATAAAATTGATTTATTCATTTTTCTTTTGATTCCTTCTATAAACAAAGATAATTATGCCAAAAATAGCAGCCAATGCTAAAATCAAAAGAATTTCAGATAAACTACTTGAACTTATTATTCCCATTCCTGCTAAAAGTGGGGGTGCTGCGTTGCCTTCAGCATTTGCAGGGTCTACACCAATAATAAACAAGTCGCTTGCATAATAAGTAGCATTTTCATCTGCGCATGTTGTATAACTTATCATTACACTTTGCTCAATACTCATATTTTCAAGGTTTTGATACTTTCCATCTACACACTCTCCACCACTTACAGAGCCAGCAAGAGGGAATAATTTCCAATAATAGCCCGTTCCATTATACTTACCGCTCATTGTTTGCTTTCCTGTGTATTGAGATTTATTGAAAGTATTTGTGCAACTCACTAAACTCCAAGTTTCGCTTGCAGATGAATCTGCAAATGAAAGCAAATATCCTTGCGATACATTTGTTACTGTGTTGCCTGGTTTTGCTATATTATCGCAAGTATTACTAAAAACTCCATTCCCTGCACTGTAGTTAAATACAACTAAGTTAGAAATACTTTCATTAAATTTGCGCGGAACAATATCATATATATAAACATACGGCGAACAGCTCGGCCCCATATTTGTTACATTTATTGAAATATTATAGCAACCTGGTTGAGAAATAGGGATAACTCGTTTTGCTGTGCGTATAAGATAATCATTTACAACCCATATTTTTTCAATAAACATATAATCAGAACCCAAAGCATAACTTGCATTTTCGCTGTTTCCAAATTGAATATAGGTTTGCCAACCACGATTTCCACCTTGAGACAATTCAAATAGTGGTCGCGCCCACACAACAGGTGTTCCATTAAATTTAAAGCTTTGTACACCATTGCAGCCAACACTTGAACCATTAGTAACAAAAGAAGGAGATGTTGCCAAGCAATTTGCCCATTCACTACCAGAAATTGATGCATCATTAGGGCTTGCAGAAGGAACTGTTCCATTTGTAGCCCAAACCCGCATACTGTAAACAGTATAATTCAAATCAGTTGCAGTATTGTAAAAAGTTGATGTTTCATTCCAATCTGTTCCATTATATCCTTTTTGCGGCTCAATTCTACCAGAACCAACTGCTGAAACATGGCCTATTTTTAGGCCTGTTTTTGTTTCGTTTGCGCAAGAATTATTTGCTAAACTAAAAGAAATATGCACGCGCCCCATTTCAAGTTTTGATGTATTAGCAGTCATATTTGGACAGGCGCTTATTGTAAAATTAAATGTTTGGGTTTGGCTTGGTGTAAAAATTAAATTATTCCACTGAGCAGAAGCCCCATTATTAGTGTTGTTTATAGTCGCACTAGTTGCTGAATTAAATGTTAAATTACTCCAAGAAGTTCCTGTTCCGCGCGTTGCTAATTTCTTTTGAATTGTTGCTGAAATATTGCAAGATGAAGAATAATTGTTTGTAACATTTAAAACAACACTAACATCTGTGCATCCGCGGTTGATAATTTTAGCAGGAGTGTATGTCTCTGCAAAAGAAAAAACAACATTATTATTGTTTTGCATTGCTGTTGTGTTGAGATTGCAAAGAATTGTGGCTTGCTTGCTACTATTAAGTTGATTGATATGAATAACATAATCATAATTAGAAGTTCCATTTAAATGCTCATTATAATCAAGCACTTCTATTTTATTTACAGTTGTCGCTGCTCCATCTCCAAGACAAAAACAATCAGATAAACCGCCACTAACTATTTTACATATTTGCGCTGCACACGGATAATTGCTCGTATTAGAAATAATTCCGTCTGTTGTTGCTGTGCTCGCATTATTTACACGGCAAGTAGAAAACAAAAGCGTGCTTTTTGAATCATTGATAGGTACCCAAATATCAGCAAGCTGGGTGTCAGATACGCCAGACATATAATCAGAATTAGAATTGTTAATTATAATTGAAACTTGACCCCCTGTCACATTATAATATGCAACATACATTCCATCACCTTCTGCTTGCACACTAATTTTTTCGTCAAGTGTAATTTCAAGCTCATTGGCATTTACAATTGCAAAAGATGCTACCAAAACAACAAGAGCAAGCGACAAAAAAAAAAGAATGGAGGTATTTTTCATAATATATTTAGTAATGTGGTTTAAAATGAAAAAACAAAAAAAAACAAGTTATATATTTTTATAAATAAAAAATAAAGTAAAAAAAAGGAGCGCGCAAATACTTTGTTTGATAGAGAATGTCAAAACTTTTTTTAAGCAAAACCATATGCTAATTGACTTACAGTTCAAAGATAAAAATTTTTATCTTCTTAATTTTTCTTAAATCTCTTTGTTTTCCACATTTTCCGCATCATTAAGCCCTTTTTATCTTCAAAATCCTATTAAAAGCATGATTTTGTGAGTGCTGCTAACCAAACCCTTATTTATTATAATTGATAAGTTTTTCCAAAGCGCGCACTATTCTTTATATCCTAAATCAAATTTTTTAATTTTTAATTATAATTTAAATAATAATATGATAAATAAATATAATATAATAAAAACAAACAAAAAAATTTTAGAATAGTATTTTTAACAGTTGCTATTTTAATTGCTATAATAATATTGTTTCTTTTTCTTTATGAACTAAAACAACCCTAAAATTAAATGAAGTTGGCTCAACCCCACAAGGAATCCAAGAAATAGTAAATGCTAATAATAAATTTGCTTTTGAGTTGTATTCTGAACTCAATAAATCTGAGAAAAAAAATATTATTTTAATTCTCTTTTTTACAAAAAAGCAAAACAGCAGCAACTAATAAATAGTGGTGTTTGTTGGACGAAATCCGAACTTTCTTTGAGCAAAATCCAGAGGATTTTGCGGATTGAATCCCGCCCAGCGTTTCCGTCCGCCTCCGCTTCGCTACGGCGAGCAAAACAGAAAAATTTTCTCTACATTTTTTTAATCGCCTGCCCCCAAATTTTTTTTCAATTAAGGAAACGAAAATTTTTCTGTTTTGCTTTCCTGCTGACGCA
>Ga0210014_1000516_pt1 | contig 31731 bp, 24 predicted proteins | sample CryGeymeta201519_FD_183983 | JGI IMG/M metagenome (GOLD analysis project Ga0210014, IMG submission 183983) | Groundwater microbial communities from Crystal Geyser aquifers in Utah, USA - Crystal Geyser metaG 2015-19 (SPAdes) (version 2) | ecosystem: Environmental > Aquatic > Deep subsurface >...
CACCGAGGATGGAAGAGATCGCACCGATCGTGATGATGGTCATTCCCCACCACTCCGGTCCCGGGCCGGCGATATCCAGGACGACCCGGATCAACCCGTAGATTCCGGTCTTGATCATGACGCCGGACATCAGGGCCGAGATGTTGGACGGCGCAATGGGATGCGCCCTGGGGAGCCAGGTATGCAGGGGGACGATCCCCGCCTTGGCGCCGAACCCGATGACGGCAAAGACGAAGATCACGTGTTTTAAGAAATCGGGGATCTGCGCCGAGTGCATCTTCATCTCAGCGAAATCCATGCTCCCCGTTTCTTTATATAAGATGAGGAAAAGGGCGATGATGAAGGCGGCGCCCATATGGGTCATGACCGCATAGATAAGCCCGGCCTTTGAGGCGGCCTCATCCCGGTCAAAAGTGACGAGGAAATACGAGACCACGGACATGGTCTCCCAGGACACGAGGAAGGTGAAAACATTCCCTGAGAGGACGACCGCGAACATACTCAGGATGAAGAGGCTGAACAGGAAACCCATCAGCCCCTGGTTTTTGAGGCTTTTCGTGTAACCGATGGAGTAGATGGATACCGCGGCTGCAAGGAGCGAAATCACCAGGACGAAGAAACCTGAGAGGGGATCCCCCCGGAACGCAAACTCGAAGAAAGTGGAGACGGGAATGGAGACCAGGTCTCTCGGCGGTAAGAAGAGAAGATGCAGGCCGAATGTTAGAAAGCAGAGAGACCCCGATAAAGAGAGGAGATAGACATGGGTTTTTGTCCGTGGAATCGGAAACAGTGAGACGATTGCACTAAAAAGACACAAACAGGCGCCTGCAATAAAGTAACCTTCAGGGTTCATGTATGGTTTTCGCCTTCTATATTTAGAGGAGAAGTCCGGATCCAATCCATGTCGTGAGGCCGGATCTGACCCTCCCTGCTGATCGGGTTGATCTTTCTATCATCCGCTATTGAAAACAAAAATATTAACATGGGATACCCTTCAATGCAAGTACATTTCATAAGCCCTGTCATTCCCCGACCCCCGATCGCAGTCGAGGGCAGGCTTGATCGGGGAATCCATGGTTCGACAAGCTCACCATGACAATTGTCACCCTAAGCCTGTCGAAGGGTGGATTCTCCGGTCAAGCATGCCCTCCGATCCCCCGATCAAGTCGGAGGACAGGCCCGATCGGGGGACCGGACAATGACCATGAAGGAACTGAATGTCGGATCAGGTCCGGCATGACGAAGATCGATTAGGATTTTGTATTCCACTCTCTATGTCTTCTGCTGTTTTACTCCGTCAGAGACTGATGTTCTTGAACGGAGTTTAGAATTCACACATTTTTGATTGTCTTTTCTCTCCTCTCATGATAATCTTCGTTCTGCATTTTTATATAAAAATCTGGTTCTTCTCCCATCTAGTGGGTAAAAAGGGTTCGAGGATTCCAGGGTTCAAGGGGTCAAGTGAAATACTGATACCGATAAACCGAGTACAAGAACGCAAGCAAAATCTCCAAAGAAAAACACTGGAACCCTTGAACCCTCGGCCCCTTATGTTTTTAGCGCTTCACTTGACCCCTTGACCCCTGATGTTTTCACCCACTCTTTTGGAGATGTCTAAACATCATAAAGGTTCAGGCATGTTCAGAGGTCTTAAACCCCGTTTCATCATTTTTCTTGTGCTGATCCTGACCCTGGCCATCGGGACATCGTCCTATGTCTACCTTCAGATGCAGTACAGCCAGCTTATGGAGGTTTCCAGGGAAAGGCTGAACGATATTTCAGCAATCATCGAAAAGAGCATCCGGTCCTCCATGAAAGAGGGGAGAAGCAAGGATGTGAGGAGCATTGTTGAAGCCGTGGGGACGCTGAACGATCTCGAAAGGGTCAGGATCTTCTCCAAGGATGGGGTTATTCTGGTCTCCAGCCTTCCTTCCGAGCAGGGGAACAAGGTGGATGCCCATGACCTCAAGAACTTCCATGAGCAGAATTTCTCGACCACCTTTGACATGAAGAATATATCACAGCCCATATTCTACGTACTCAAGCCGATCATGAACGAACCGGTCTGTTACAACTGTCATGGAAACTTGCCAAACCAGGTCAACGGTGTTCTGGAGGTGGAGGTCTCCATGAAGGGGATCCATGAGCGGATCTCAACGGGGCGGAAATTCATGATCATGTCGGCCTTCATCACCCTCATGGTCCTGATCCTTGCCATCCTGTTCCTGCTGGCCCGGCTGGTGAACCGGCCGATCCAGGACCTGATCAAGACCATGCGCAAGGCCGAAAAAGGGGACCTGACCGCCCGGGTTGTGCCGGATGACACCCTGGAACTGGAAGAACTGGGCCGGAACTTCAACGCCATGATTTCAAGGCTGGAGAAGGCACAGCAGGATCTGAAAGATCTGCATGAACAGCAGATGGAGCGGGTGGACCGCTTTGCCACCATCGGCGAGCTGGCCGCAGGCATAGCGCACGAGATCAAAAATCCGATTGCCGGCATCGGGGGGGCCATCCAGATCATGATGCAGGATCTGCCTAAGGATGATCATCGGCGGGAGATTTTCGAGGAGATCCTGAAACAGATCGACAGGATCGACCGGGACGTCAAGGATCTCCTGAGTTACGCCAGGACCACCGAGCCGGAGTTCGCCGACCGGGACATCAACAGGGTGATCCATCAGTCGATCTTTCTGATCCAGGATCGGGCCGCCCAGCAGAATGTGGAGGTGGTCACCCATTGCGATGAAAGGATTCCGAGGATCAATATCGACGAGAAGCAGATCCAGCAGGTTCTGGTCAACCTCGGTTTGAATGCGGTCCAGGCCATGCCGCAAGGGGGCGTCCTGATGTTTTCCTCCAGGAAGAAGGTCTCTGATCATCATGAATTTGTGGAGATCCAAGTCAAGGACACGGGCAAAGGGATCCCTTCTGAGCACATGTCTAAAATTTTCGTCCCGTTTTTTACGACCCATCATACCGGCACCGGCCTGGGCCTGCCCATCAGCAGGAAAATCATTGAGCAGCACCAGGGGAGGATTGAGGTCAAGACCACGCCGGACAAAGGGACTTGTTTCACGATCCTGCTCCCCTTGAACCGGGATGGTTCAAGGGGATAGCCTATAAGGTAGTATCAATTGTAAATATCCACGTCCAAAGGAGTGGATATTTACTCAGCGAGGTCTTTATGCCGGCTGAGAAGAGGGCTTCATTCAGGATACCCCTCTCGGTGAATGTCACCTGTCAGGTGAATCAGCAGGAGAGGAGCGAGCCCTATCAGGTGGACTCGGTCAACATCGGAGAGGGCGGCGTCTTTCTCAAGACCGATATTCCCCTCGGCATCGGGACCGAGGTACAACTGGAGTTTTCGCTCCCCGGGAGCGCGGAGGCATACCGCATCGGCGGTGAGGTCGTATGGTCCGGAAGCGTCTATCAAAGGGACCAAGGGGCTGTGTCGGGCAAAGGGATAAAGTTTCTGGACTTAAATCCCAGGTTGTGGAAACGGTTGTTTCAGTTGCTCAAGCAGGAACCATGAATGACGGCTTCGTAAAAAGTCCATCTGCGGCGTTGCGCTTCATCCTTCGTCATTGCAGCGTACCTCTAAGTACGCCTCATTCCTCAGGATTCGCGCGCCTTGCATCTGGAGCTTTTTACTGTGCCGTCCCACTTGAGGACTTTTTACGAGTCCACCATGAATAGAGTCTGTGTGCAAGGCAAGAGGATCAGGCGCCCCTTGGCATGGGGGCTGGCATGGATCGCCATTTCTTTACCCTGGACCGGCTGCAGCAGCCGCTCTGATGAGGTTTCGGGGAAAGAAGAGACGATCACGGTTTCAGGGTCCGCTTCAGTCATTCCCACGGTCCGGACCCTTGCGGCGGCGTATGAAAAGGGTCATCCCCATGAAAAGATCCATTTCCTTCCAAGTGTTCATTCCGGGGGAGGGGTGGCCGGGGTGAAAGACGGCGCCTTTGATATCGGTGTGGTCTCCAGGGATCTCACCCCTGAGGAGGGAGGGTTTCCCATCTGCCGCTACCCGTTCGCCAAAGACTTGCTGGTCTTTGCCGTGCACCCCGGTATCGAGGTCCGGGAATTGTCCACGCAGGAAATCGTGCAGATCTATACCGGGAAGATCACCAACTGGAAGGATCTGGGCGGGCCGGATCAGGAAATCGTTGTCCTGGACCGCCCTGACTATTCCTCGGCCAAACAGGCCTTGAAGAAGTCCTTGTTCAGCGGGAATTGTGTGATCACTCAGAAAGCGATTATTCTGGAACGCCCTGAACAAATAGATGACTCCCTGCAGAGTATCCCCGGAAGCATAGGCTATACGTCCTACAGCAGTCTCCATGCGCTGGGCACGGTCATCCCCATCATCCGGGTGGACGGGGTTATGCCGGCCCTAAAAAATTTTCAGAGCATGGGAAACAAGATTTTCCGCACCTATACCTTCGTGTTCAGGGACCGGCCGCAGGGTATGGCCAAACGGTTCATGGACTTTGTCTACGCCCCTTCGGGTCAGGATATCATCCAGTCCAGGGGACTGGTCCCCGACCGCCGCAAGATGGTGGTCGCCCTTGTGCCTGCAATCAATATCGTGGAACAGGAGACGCGCTATCGCCCGTTGGTTCAGTATCTTACGCTGAAAAGCGGGATCCCTATGGAGTTGGAATATGCCCCGACTTACCGGGCGATTGTCCGGGATTTTTCAAAAAGGGCGTTTGACGGGGCGTTCCTGGGAAGTTTCGCGTACGCCCTGGTCCATCACAAAACGCCTTTGGACGTGCTGGGGAGGCCCGAAGAGCACGGTCAATCCACTTATAAGGGGGTCCTGTTTGTGCGCAGGGACAGCGGGATCAAATCGTTTAAGGACCTCAAGGGCAAGACCTTTTGTTTCGTGGACAGGGCCACTACGGCAGGGTATCTTTTCCCCCTGATCTATTTTAAGGAGCATGGGGTCGCCGACCCGGATGCGTTTCTGGGCAAGATCGTCTACTCCGGCACGCACGATGCAGCGATCATGAGCGTCCTGAACCGGGATGCCGACGCAGGGGTGGCCAAGGATCTGGTCTTTCAGGCCTTATCCCAGGAGAATCCGAGGATCGGCCGGGAACTTAAGGTTCTGGCCTCCTCTCCGCCGGTCCCCACCAACGGGCTCTGTGTGCGCAAGGATATTGACTGGGATCTGAAAGAGGATTTGAAGAGGATCCTGCTGCAGATGGATCAGGACCCCGAGGGACGGGAGGTTCTGAAAAGATTCGGGACGGACCGGTTTCTCCCCACGAGCGATGGAGATTATCAGAATCTGTATGATATGATCAAAAGACTTGGGCTGGATCTCGAGAGTTTTCCCATGCAGAAGCAAGGCCTTGCCCAGGAATGACGCATTTCCGGCCTCATCGCATGGGGCGGTCCCGTAAAACGTCATCAAGAGATGACGGCCCTACGGCACCTGTCTGCCATGGCACAGGCAGGCTCGAATACGACCGTATTTACGAATAGGACCACTAAGGCGGATACAATGAATCGTTCCGGTGTCTGGTCAGGCGCAAGCATGCGGACCAAAATCCTGGTTCCGTTTGTCCTGATCTTTGCCTTCAGCATCCTGCTCGGCACATCTTACTTTATCCATGTCGTATCCGGCATGACGGCGTCCAATATCGAAAGAGAACTTCACAATCTTTCCCGGATCGTATCCGAGGATCTTTCCCGTCAGGAACAGCGGATCATCTTCCACGCACAAAGCATGGCTGAAACCAAGAAGCTCGCCGATCAAACCCTGAATACCAGCCAGGTCCGCCTGCTGCAGATCCAGGAACTCCAGGCGCTGCAATCGGAAAAGATCCGGTTTTTAGGGATCTACAGCAAAGATCTCACCAGGGATGACCCCCTCTATCCTCTTGTGAAGAAAGGGCTCAGGGGGATCAGGGTCACCGCCTTGATCGAGACCAGGAGACAGGAGGGCGTCCTGCTGAATCTGGTCGGAGCGGCGCCCGTGCCTGATGAGGACGGGGTCCATGATGTGATTCTGCTCGGGACTGTCCTGGACCATGACTTCCTGCAGGATATCCGGACCCGGACAGGGGCGGAGATCGCGCTGTTTGACGGCCAAGGAAGAGCCGTGGCCGGAACAGCCGGGGACCTTGCAGAGATCCGTAAGGTATTTGAGACGGCATGGGCCCAGCCGGGCCCTCCGGTGAACAGCGGCCTGAATGACCGGTCCTTGAAATCTATTGAGATTTCGGGAAGGCCCTATAAGGCCGTCCTCGTGCCGCTGATGGTTAACGATCAACGGGCCGGCGCCATGGCCCTGATGGCGCCGACCAGCGCCTTTGCCTCGGCCCTCAGGCTTTTGATGATTGAGGCCGTGGTCTATGCCGCGTGCATCATCGTGGGCATGTCCCTGCTTTATCTCCTGGTTGTCCGGGGGATTACGACTCCGCTCAAGGCCCTGGAAGGGGCATCCAGGAGGATCGCGGCCGGAGAAACGTTTGAGGCCGTCGCCGGTTCCTCCACGGACGAGATCGGGACCCTCGCGCGGACATTCAACCGGATGGCCGCCGCCCTGCAGAACCGTGAACGCGAGCTTCGCCTTACGGCCGAGGAGGCCAGGGGAAAAACCGAGGAGCTGAATTCCATCCTCGATCATATGACCGAAGGTGTGGCGGTTCAGAACCGGGACCATGTGATCGAATATATGAACAGGGCCGCGGTCCAGGCCTTCGGCAGTTCTATCGGGAAGAAATGTTACCATGTCTTCTACGCCAGGACCGAGCCCTGCCATCCCTGTTCCGTAGAGGAGATTATTATCAAGAAGAATCCTTTGTATCACTACAGCACCCTGGACCACGCGGGGAGGTATTACGAGATCATTGCCCAGCCCCTCCACGACCTGGATGGAGAAACCAAGGTCATCACCTTGCGGCGTGACGTGACCGAGCGTATGCGCCTCTTTGAGCAGGAAAAGGAGATGCAGCGAAAGATCCAGGAGGAACGCCTCGCCGCGATCCGCCAGGTGGTGGTGAGCATCAAGCACGGGATCAATAATTCCCTGACCGCCATCTTTGGGGCCCTGGCGTTTCTGAAGGAAGTCAATCCCCCTCTTCCCGAGGATGCAAGGGAGACGCTCCTCCTGCTCGAATCCGAGGCCAAAAAGATCCAGGATATCGTATCGAAACTCTCCAGGATTACTGATCCTGTTGTGACCGAGTATATGGATGATATTACCATGATCGATCTGGACAGATCCTCGGAATAAGGAGTTATACATAGCCTTGTAAGTCAACAACACTATGTCATTCCCCGACTCGATCGGGGAATCCAGCCAGTCAAACTGGATTGTCCGGTCAAGCCTGTCCTACGATCCCCCGATCAAGTCGGAGGACAGGCCCGATCGGGGGACCGGACAATGACAAACAGCTAATGCTTAGATCGTTCTGGAGAATATGCGTTGGAGATAATTCGCAGTCAATTAAGACTGCTGAGTATAAAAGGGGTCCGTCCCTATTAATCCTTTGAGGAGTGCTGACGCATGGCCAAAGCAAAGATCCTGGTGGTGGACGACGAAAAGCTGATCCGCTGGTCTCTGAGACAGAATCTGGAAAAGGAAAATTATGAGGTTTTTACCGCCTCAAACGGCGAAGAGGCCATGGAGATATTCAACCAGGAGCTGCCGGACCTCATCCTGCAGGATATCAAGCTTCCGGGGAAGAGCGGGCTCGAGATCCTGGAACATGTGAAGAGGCTGCGCGAGGAGTCCCTGGTGATCATGATGACGGCCTACGGGGATATTCAGACCTCGGTCAAGGCCATGAAACTGGGCGCCTACGACTTTGTGGAGAAGCCCTTTGATTTTGAAAAATTGAAACTCACGGTGGCCAAGGCGCTGGAGACGGTGAGTCTGAAAAAGGAGATCCATGTTTTTAGAAGCCAGCAGCAGGCCCAGTACGGCCTTTCGAATATCATCGGCCGGACGCCGGCCATGCAGGGAATCTTCAAGATGGTGCAGAAGATCTCCAGGAGCGATGCCACCACGGTGCTTCTCCAGGGGGAGAGCGGGACCGGAAAGGACCTGGTCGCCAAGGCGATCCATTATGAGAGTTCCAGGGCCGGGGATCCGTACCTGGAGGTCAACTGCACCTCGCTCCCCGAAACCCTCATCGAGAGCGAGCTTTTCGGCCACGAGAAGGGGGCCTATACCGATGCCAAGTCCAAAAAAGACGGTCTCTTCGAGTTGGCGGACGGCGGGACCGTTTTGCTCGATGAGATCGGCGACATGCCCCTGGGCACCCAGGCCAAGCTCCTCAGGGTTATTGAAAGCAAGACCTTCAAGCGCCTGGGCGGAGTCAAGGACATTCTGGTGGATGTGCGGATTATCGCGGCGACCAATAAGGACTTAAAGGGGGCTTCAGAAAACGGCTCGTTCCGCGGGGACCTCTATTACCGCCTCAAGGTCTTTCCCATCTTTCTCCCTCCCCTCCGGGAGCGCAGCGAGGACATCCCCCTCCTGATCCGGCATTTCGTCAGTTATTTTGACCGTGAATTCAAGAAGAAGGTCCGTGGTGTGTCCGGAGAGGCCCTGGAAATGATGATGCGGTACTCCTGGCCCGGGAATGTCAGGGAACTGAAAAACGTGATTGAGAGGGCTGTGATCCTGGAGAGCTGTGATTCGATCCTCCCCGAACACCTCCCCCCGGAGATCACCATGCCGGCAGTATTTGCCGAGACTTCTTCGGAGGCGATCCATCTCCCATCCGGAGGGGTCTCCCTGACCGAGGTCGAGAAGGCTTTGATCCAGCAGGCCCTGGAAAAGGCGCGGGGCAATCAGGTCCATGCCGCAAAGCTACTCGGGATGAGCCGCGACACCCTGCGGTACCGTATGAAAAAATTCGGCCTGCTTTGAGAGCCGGCCGATGGCTCGTAGAGAGGTGTGATATCACACAGTCATGCGTGTATTCACGCTCCTTTTCTTTACCATGGGCGGATGGGAGTGGAATGCCGCCCCTAATAACCCATTCTTTCCGTAGACCTTGTCTTGTTTTTTTTCTTCAAGCAATACAGTATGTTGCAGGCAGGTTTTCTGTATGGATGATTCCATATGTTTTCTCTCCGGTAAAAAAAGAACGGTTTTTTAAAAGGTGGTATTAAAATTGCATTTTAAAAATAGGATTGTCCTATTTTGCTTGAACCTTACTTGGAATATTTATGATCAGCCGGTCACTGCTTGTGGTGGATGACGAGAAACTGGTCCGCTGGTCCATCCAGGAGACCATGGGAAGGGAACACTTCAAGGTCGTCTCGGCCTCGAACGGGACCGATGCCATTGAAAAGATTCATCAAGAACGTTTCGATGTGATCATCACCGACTTGGTCATGCCGGGGAGGAACGGGATTGACGTGGCCAGGCAGGCCAAGAAGCTTCACCCCGATACCAAGGTCATCATGATAACGGCTTACGGGTCCACCCTGGACAAAGAGGAGGCCAGAAATGCTGGGGTCTCTTTCTTTCTCGATAAGCCCTTTCAGGTCGATGAGGTCAAACGTGCGGTTTCCCAGGTTCTGTCCGCAGCATAATCATGGAAAATTTTTCTGCTCTTCTTCTGTTTCCTGGATGGTGATATTCATCGGGTTCTGTCTGCTCATGCCGTCCGGAAGTTTGCCGGCTGCGCCCGGCCATGCCGGACTGCAGCAGGCTGATGCAAAGGCCTGCTTTAACTGCCACAAGGATCTGGCAGCGCCCCCGGTGAATGGGTCGGTGCACCTCCCATTTGCCTCCGGTGAATGCACGACCTGCCATGAGCTGAAAGAGGACAATACCTTCAAGATCGTGAACACCGGCGGGGTTCTGTGCTACATGTGCCATGAGCCCAAGAATACCAAGGCCGTGGTGCACGGGCCCGTGGCCTCCGGGGACTGCACCCTCTGCCATAGTCCGCACCAGTCCCCGAATCCCAAGCTCCTTCTCGCTTCTCCGGTCAGCAAGCTCTGCTTCGCCTGCCATGACGAAGCCATGGCCAAGCACAAGTTTGTGCATGTGCCTGTGGCCGGCGGAGAATGCCTGAGCTGCCATGACCCGCACGAATCTCCCTATGCCAAACAATTGGTACAGGAAGGCAAGAACCTCTGTCTCATGTGTCATGCGGACATGGAGGAGCAGCTCAAAAAGAAGCATGTCCATGCAGTCATTGAGATGGTCGGGTGCACCGGATGTCACAGCCCGCACAGCACCGATAACAAACACCAGCTGCTCAAGGCGCTCCCGGATCTCTGTTATGGCTGTCATTCCGACAAGGAGGAGTATGTGAAACAGGTGAAGTACCCTCACGGAGCTGTGGATGCCAAAGGGAGTTGCGTGACGTGTCATAATCCTCACGCTTCGGATTTTGACAAACTACCAAAGGCCAAAGAGAATATGGACATCTGCCTCACGTGCCACAATCGGGTACGCAAGACCTCCCACGGCTATGTTCTGAATATGAAGAAATGGTTCATGGACAATCCCGAGCACCACGGTCCGATCCTGACGGGGGACTGTGCGGTCTGCCATAATCCGCACGGTTCGAACTATTGGAGGATGCTGAGAAAGGCGTTCCCGTCCACATTTTACACCCCCTTCAAAGTAGAGGAATACAGTCTCTGTTTTGATTGCCATGATAAGGAGCTTGCCCTCGAAAAGAGAACATCCTCGGCCACAGGCTTCAGAAACGGAGATAAAAACCTCCACTACGTGCATGTGAACGACCCCCGGAAAGGGAGGCGGTGCGTGGTCTGCCATAATATTCATGCCACCAAAGGACCCAGGCATATCCGTGAATCCGCAAAGTTCGGTAACTGGGAGATTCCCATTCATTTCGAAAACCTTGAAAACGGGGGCCGATGCGCCCCAGGCTGCCACTTTCCGAGGGCATATAATCGTTCCGAAGACGTGAAGAATCGTTGAACTGCAAACACCTGCCTGCCGGAACCTCGATCTATTATTTCACATGTGTAAAATCACTCATTCCTGGGGTAAACCACGCATTTCGTCGGAGAAATCCAAGGCTCAAACATCAGATATAGACGCCATAACCTATTCAAAACAAATGCTTTTGCGTTTTAGCGCTCTTTCCAGCCCGAATGGCATGAGGTTTGCAAAGAAATATATGCAAATGACGAGGTGCTTGAGGAAGAGGGTCTCTTGAAATACAAATCCTCAGGAAAAGGAGGTGATGATCTAAAGAATTAAAAAAGGCTTTAGAGGAGAAGTAAGTTTGATGGAAATTCACTTCAAAACAAAATGAAAAAGAAAGGTTGGTATGACAATGAAAAAATTTATTACAGTTTTCTACACAGTGATTATGACCATCGGTCTGACCGCATCGGTTTCCTTTGCCAACGGCTCCGGAGCCGGTATTGCCACTTCTCCGCACGATTTCAGCGCTGAGGTCTGGAACCACAGGGCAGAAATCTGCCGCGTCTGCCACGTGCCTCACGATCACGGCCGTAACGATGCCATCGGATCCGAAGGTCTCCTCTGGAACCATCAGTTGAGTTCCGCAACCTACTTGATGTATGCTGAGGATACACATACTAATTTCATCGACGGCGTTGCAGATCCCGAGCCCACGGGTGTCTCCAAGCTCTGCCTGGGCTGCCATGACGGGACCGTCGCTATTGATGAATTTGACAACAAGGTCGGGACCCCTCAGACTACCTTCATCAGCGCTTACAATGCCGGATACCAGATCCCCGGGATCGCCGATGTCGGGTCGGACAAGAACCTGAGCAATACCCACCCGATCTCCATTGTGTACGACAATGTGGCCGATCCCAATCTCAAGCCGACCACGGCCCCCATGGGTCTTTCCGGGACCATCGCGGATGTGCTGGACGGCGGTAAGGTGCAGTGCAGCTCCTGCCATGACGTTCATGACCATGAGTCTGTGGCCAATACCCACCTCCTGAGGGTGGCCCAGACCGTGTCCCAGGGCGGAAGCGCATCCGGGCTTTGCCTGACCTGTCACATTAAATAGTCTTCGTGACCAGGCCGTATAATGGATGTCAAGAACCCCTGTGCCGATTCGGCACAGGGGTTCTTTTGTTAGTGAAACACTTGCACTGCATGGACTTATGATATCTCTGTACAGTCCTATCGCTCCTTTCGGGGCTTGACAGTGCCTGGCAACAATGTTAATCTGTTAATAAAAACAAGACATTAGGTCATGGTCCGAGTTCCTCGGACATCCGCCAGGGCCGGGTGGACCATCTTTTGCTAACCAGTCAAGCAGGGGGATACGTGAGCCATGAAAAAAAGCATAGGTTCCCGAAGATCTGTTTATATTCTCTGTATGCTCGTGATCGGATTCTCTCTCCTCTTCGGCGCAGGGTGTATGCCGAAGCGGCCTGAACTGGGGACCCGTTTCTTTCCGCCGCCGCCCAACCCTCCAAGGATCCAATTTCTGAAACGAATTTCTTCGTCAAAAGATGTGGAGCGCCATTCGGAATTTGAGACCTTTGTGGTCGGGGGAGTCAAAGCCAAGCGCTTCGGCAAGCCCTACGGGGTTGCGGTTCATGACGGCGTGATCTATGTCTGTGATGCACAGCTCGGTACCGTGATCGTCATCGATCTGATCAACAAGAAGTTTGATTGGCTTCACGATCAGGGCCAGGGCAAATTGTCCAGGCCGATCAATATGACCATTGACAAGGACGGGACCAAATTTGTGGCCGACTACGAGCGGCAGCAGGTAATGGTCTACAATGCGGGTAATGAATTTGTCCGGGCCTTTGGAAACAAGGAGCAGTTCAAGCCGATCGGCGTGGCGGTCTACGGGGAGAAATTCTATGTGGCGGATACCCAGGACCACGAGGTCGAGGTCCTGGACAAAAAAACCGGTGAGCGCTTGGACATTCTCGGGGAGCCGGGTCTCGATGAAGGGCAGTTCTACCATCCCACGAATGTCAGCGTGGATCATGAGGGCAATCTCTACATCACGGATACCATCAACTTCAGAATCCAGAAATTTGATCCTGAGGGGAGCTTTCTCCTTGGTTTTGGAGAGGCCGGGGATGTAGCCGGGAATTTTTCCCGTCCCAAAGGGAATGCCGTGGATAGGAACGGCTTCATTTATGTGGTGGATTCCGCTTTTGAAAACGTGCAGATCTTCACTCCGGAGGGAGAGATTGCCTTATTCTTCGGAGGCTGGGGTGATGCCCTGGTGCCGGGCGCTCTCTGGCTTCCCGCCGGCATCTGCATCACCTATGATGAAAAACTGCTTAATTATTTTGAGCAGATCCATCATAAGGATTTCCTGGTCGACTACCTGATCCTCGTGGCCAGCCAGTACGGCCCGCCCTACGTCAATATCTATGCCTTCGGGAAGGCCCGTGAAGGGAGTCCCCTGGAAAAGGGTGAAGGAGAGAAGGCCTACCGTGAGGGAAAAGAGAAAAGGAAACCCGAAGCCGGAAGTGTCCCCCAGGCTACGGATATTGAGCCGCCTAAATAAGAAAAATTAAGAAAAATCCATTATGACGGCATCGGATTCCATGCATAAGTCAAGACTCAGGCGGGTCATTCTGTGCCTCCTCTTTTTTCTCAGCCTTGCCGGCCTGGGCTGTGATCCGGTCTCCAGACACCATCTTCTGACCGTTTTTTTTGACGGGGTGCCTCCTCTTGATGGCACCGGGGCGGCGAACACGGAGGAAACGGAGACAAAGGAGGCCGGTATCGGGGAGTCTTCGGAACCAGGGGCCAAACAGCAACGACCTGCGGCAGCCGAAAAGGGGACGGAAGCAGCCGAGAACCCTTCCGTACCTGTTGTCACCCAGGTTCAGCACCCGCCCTATGCTATGAAGATGTGCGACGGCTGTCACCAGACCACCAAGAGTGCGACCGGGGCCCCGATCGGTTTCTCTCTCCTTGAGGAGAAGCACAGGCTTTGTGCTATGTGTCATGACCAGATGTCGCAGGAGGAGTTGGGGAAAAAATATGCATGGGTTCACGGACCCGTACAATACGGGGCCTGCACAGAGTGTCACCATCCCCATGAATCGGCGAATCCGTATATGTTGAAGGTCTGGCCGGTACAGGATCTCTGTTTCCAGTGTCATGACAAGGAAAGGATCTTCAAAACCGATCAGCATGCGGACATAGGAGATACGGATTGTACGGAGTGCCACTCTCCGCATGGAAGTCAGGCTCGCTATTTTCTTCGTGATTCATAGGAGAGAATCCGGAGATTAGATAAAAAAGGGGATGTCTTGTTGCGGATGAAGGAGATCACAAGAAGGGGGAGGATGATGTGTCTTGTTCTCAGCCTTTTGTGTTTTGGTTCTGTTCCGTGGATTCGGGCGGAGGAGGTGACTCCCGTTCGCATTACCCGGGTCCGGGGTCATGTGGGGCTGGGTTTTGAACAGGAAGACGATTCCCGGGAACGGACCGGCACCGATCAACAAATCAAGGATAAAGACCGATCTTTCCTTGAAGAGCTGGGTATGGGATTCGACGGCTACATCTATCATCCCCGTCTGCTGGATATCAAAACCAATGCGAAGCTGCTTCATCAACAGCAGACCGACCGTTCGAATCTGCAATTCGAAGAGAACGTCCAGGACCAGCTTTTCAATTATTCCATATTCATGAATATTCTCAAGGAGCATCCTCTCTCCCTGCAATTGGCCGCGGACCAATCGGTCCAGGATACCAACAGCAGTTTCTTTGAAAGCCGCCAGCTTACGAACAGGCGCAAAGAGGTGTCGGCCCGCTATCGCCACAAGGTTTTTCCCACGCAGATGGGATATGAAACCAGGACATCCAAAGGAGAGGGCCTGGACTTGACGGATGACAAGATCGACACGGTCTATTTGAATGTTGAGAACGACTCTGCGCTGGGAAGGAGCAATATCCGCTATGAAAACGAAGAGAAGACGCAGGCAGTGGGAAACATTAATCTGCTGACCAATATCTATAATTTTTCGAACTTCTTTCAATTCGGAAGCGACGACAGGCACTCCCTCTCAAGTCTGATCCGTTTCAGGGATCAAAAAGGTTCTACGGATATTCGGGACGCCAGCATGGGGGAAGGTCTCTATTTCAGGAATACCGAGAACCTGGAGAGCTATTATTTCTATACCTATGAAGATACCAAACTTCCCGATCAGGTGACTACATCTTACCAGCACCGTGCGGGAATAAAACACCAGCTCTTCGAGAGTCTGACATCCGGCCTGGAGTTCAGGGGCGAGAAATTCCGCGTGAATTCCGGCGCCGACGATACGCTCGGCGCCGAGTTATCTCTCAATTATCAGAAGAAGATTCCTTTCGGGAGGCTCGCCCTCAATTATCGGTCTATTCTGGAGAGCGAGGATGAAAACTTATCGGGAGACCATATCCAGGTGCGCCGGGAAGCGCACCTCTTCGGGGAGAATCCCGAAGGGAACGATGTGATTCTCCTGGACCACGATCTTGTGAATACCGGTTCCATTGTCCTCCTCAACGAGGATGAGACTCTGATTACGGACCCGGGGACAGGCCTTCCCATTGAAGAGGGGATTCAGTATCGCGTGGAGGCGGCGGGAACACTGACCAAGATCCGGCTCCTGCCGCCGGACGGCGATTTTCTTTTGGGACGGACGGTCAAGGTGGACTATGAGTTTGAGCCTTCCCCGGCCGTGGAATTTACGACCCGCACCCATATCTATGGCGCTCGGTTTATGATCAAAGAGATATGGACGATCTTTTATGACGCGGGGAGGACCAACCAGGCCTTAGTGAGCGGTGTGGATCTGGAGCGGCTGGAGGACACAAAAAACAGGGCCTTCGGGACTGAGGTGGCCTGGAAGAATTCCACGACGCGGGCCGAGAAAAGGGTCTTCCGGTCTCGCCGGAGTCCCTATGAACGAACCACCTACTCCGAGGCCCTTCAGTTTCGGTTAAATAAAATGTCTTTTGCGACACCGATTCTGAATCTGGGAACCAGCTATGGCGAGTCTACGACCTTCCAGGACGTGGAGAAGACCATTGATCGGCTGTTTATGGCAAAATTATCTCTGGGGTTTCCCCGGCAGATCAAATGGGATTTCGAGGCGAGATATCGGAATCAGGATCTGATAGGAGAAAAGCAAAAACTGACCGAATATCGAACCAATCTCCGTTGGGACTACAGGAAGCTCAGTATGATATTATCCTATGAATTTGTTCAGAGGCGAAGGGAGTTCTCCGGCGATGAGGACCGGTCACGTATTTTTTTCCGGGTGAATCGATTTTTCGATACCTTGAGGTAAGGAAAACATGACTCAATCAAAAATATTCAAGAGGATGCGGCCGGCAGGGGCGGGGCTCCTTTGCCTGATCTCTCTCCTGGGGCAAATCCTTTCAGGTTGTGCGGCCCCATCCGTCCGGCACACGGCTGAGGAACAGAAAGATCTGGTCTGGCCTTCTCCCCCGGAACGGCCCCGGATCACTTACAATCGGGATATTGTTTTTCCCCGAGACATCCGGCGGGACTCCGGGGTATGGGACCGGATCAAGGAACTGATTACGGGCAAGACGCTAAGAGAGATGGTCAGACCCTACGGATTGACCGTAGATGCTGATGAGAATCTGCTGATTGCCGATCCCGGTGCGCACGTGGTCCACATCTATCATCTTCCTGACGGAAGATACCGCTACCTTCCACAGCGGAAGGACCCGGTTGTTCTGCTCTCTCCGATTGATCTGGACGTGGACGTGGATGGGCGGATCTATGTCACGGATTCTGCGGCCGGGAAGGTCTACATTTTTAATCGTGAAGGACGTTATGAGAAAAGCCTCGGGGATTTTCTTAGGCCGACCGGGCTGGCCGTGAACCAGACCCTAAGGAGAGTTTACGTGATCGATACCCAAGGGCAGAGCATACGGGTTTATCACACCTCCGGCGAGCATCTTTTTGATTTCGGGGGGCGGGGAACGGGGCAGAAGGAGTTTAATTATCCCACCCATATCTGTCTCGACCAGGAGGGACGGGTTTTTGTCACGGACTCGATGAACTTTCGCGTTCAGGTCTTTGATCCGGAGGGGAATTTCCTGCAGGTCTTTGGACAGGCAGGAGACGGGCCGGGGAGCTTCTCCAAGCCCAGAGGGGTCGGCGTGGATCAGGAAGGACATATCTATGTGGCCGATGCCACCTTTGACAACGTTCAGATCTTCAATTCCGAAGGGGAGACGCTCCTCTATTTCGGGGCGCCGGGAGAGGAGTCGGGCAAGTTCTATATGCCTGCGGGTGTCGCTATCGACAAGGGGGACCGTATTTTTATCTCCGACTCCTTCAATCGGAGAATACAGGTCTTCCAATTTCTCCATGAGGAGGAGATGCCGGCTCCCGAAGAGTAAGGGAGCCTGAAAAATTGTGATGGAGGTGCGGACACGTGATGAAGAATAATAATCGTACGATTCGGACGCTTATGGGGAAGGGATTCTCCGGGGCGATTTTTTGTCTATGCCTCTTTATGTTTCCGGTTCTCGGCCGAGCGGCCATGAGTGTGGTGGACTCCGTACACAACCTGTCCGCCACCGGACCCGGGCCCATCAAGGCCGTGACCGAGGGTGAGGTCTGTGTCTTCTGCCATACTCCGCATCGGGCGGAGTCCGTGGGAATCCTGTGGAACCGGAAGGACCCCACGCAGGTTTATACGACGTATCAGAGCACCACGGTCACCACCACCATCGGGCAGCCCACGGGCGCCTCCAGGATGTGCCTGAGCTGTCACGACGGAACCATCGCCCTGGGTGAGGTGTCGAGCAGGGCCGTTGAAATCCAGATGACGCAGCAATTTTTGGACACAGGCCCTGCCGCGCTCAGGACCGACCTTTCGGACGACCATCCCGTGTCGTTTGTCTATGACAGTACCCTGGCTGCGGCCAATCCCGAGTACCGTGATCCGTCTCTGTACCCGGATGAGATCATTCTGGACCGGAACAATGAATTGCAGTGTACCTCCTGTCACGACGCCCATGACAATAGCCTCGGCAAATTCATGAGGGCGGACAATGTTTTTTCAACGCTCTGCCTCTATTGCCATCAAAAAACCGGGTGGCCGGCCTCTTCCCACAGTCTTTCCACGACGGCCTGGAACGGGACTCCTCCTGACCCATGGCCGCATACCGGTTGGATCACCGTGAACAACAATGCCTGTGAGAACTGCCACCGCCCTCACACAGCCGGTGGGAGCGTGCGATTGTTGAACGAGCCGAATGAGGAGGACAACTGTTTCCCATGCCACAATGGAAATGTCGCCTCTGCCGACATTCAGAGTGAATTTTCAAAGGTATCGGTCCATCCGATAACAGATACGGCAGGTATCCACGATCCCAAGGAGGATTATCTCACGGTTTCAAGGCATGTGGAGTGTGTGGACTGCCACAATCCCCATCAGGTGAATCATACCGCATCTTCGCCGCCTCAGGTGAGTGGGAGGCTGGCGGGGGTGACGGGAGTGAGCGCATCGGGCACGCCGGTAGCGAGTGCGTCATATGAGTACGAAATCTGTTTCAAATGTCATGCAGACAGCGCCCAGGGCGCTGCGCCTATCCCGAGGCAGATCCTCGAGTTGAACAAGCGTCTTCAGTTCGATCTGAACAATCCCTCTTATCACCCCGTGGAGGGGCCCGGGCGGAACCCGAATGTCCCCAGCCTGCTGCCGGCCTATAACACGGCCAGCGTCATTTACTGCACGAACTGCCATAATAACGATGCCTGGCCAGGGGCCACGGGCCAGGAGCCGGCCGGCCCGCATGGGTCGCAATGGAGCCATCTCTTGAAACGGCGATATGAAACCAGTGACAACACCCCGGAGAGTCCGGATTTTTATGCCCTCTGTTACCAATGTCATGACCGGAACAATATTCTGAATGATCAGAGCTTCAGGGAACACAATAAACATATCGTGGGAGAGAGCACCCCTTGTTCGGTCTGCCATGATCCCCACGGGATCAGCAGTTCGCAGGGGAATGCAACCAACAATTCCCATCTGATCAACTTTGATACCTCCGTGGTCCTCCAGAACGGCAGCGGCCTGCTGAAGTTTGAAGATCTGGGAACCTTCACGGGGAGGTGTTTCCTGAATTGTCATGGCGAGGAACACAACCCAGAGACCTATTAGTTTTATTCTAAACCCACCACCTCTGGTGGTGGACCCGGAGAGGTTCTACCGATCCGGGGAGAAATAAGATAGGCTCTTCCTCCGGGAAGGCCCCGTATGGAGCAGGAGGAAGAACCTATGCATGATTGGGAGAGTTTATCGCACGTCAGATGGGATTGCAAATATACAGAGCGTCATAAATCAACAACGTCATTCCCCGACCCCCTGATCGAGTCAGAGGGCATGCTTGATCGGGGAATCCAGAAAATACTGGATTGTCCGGTCAAGCCCCGGTAAACCGAGGGCAGGCCGGACAATGACAAATTGATTACGACTTATGTCGCTGCAAATAGCATGGCGTCATTGTAGAATTGTAGACAGGAAAAGTGACTTGTCTTGGGTGACAGCCCCCCTCTGGGGGGCTTCCTGATGCCACCCGCTATGCGGGTGGAGAATTACTATAGGGAGAGTATTCTTATGACGAAAAAAATAGCTTATCTTCTACTCGCACTGGTTTTTTGTTCGGGAGGGTTGTTTGCAGCAGAAATGCCTCCGGAAAAAATCGTTGCCAGCATAGACGGAGCCGGGATTACCGAGGCGCAGTTGCAGTCGGAAATGAATCGCCTCATACCGCAGATCTTCTTTCATCAGGGGGTGGATGAGGATAAGAAGAACGTCCTGCGCCAAGAGGCCCTGAAGAACCTGATCGAAAAGGAGTTGAAATACCAGGAGGCGGTACGCTTGGGTCTTGAGGTTAAGAAGAAGGTCCTGAAAAAGGAACTGAATAAGGTGATCGCAAGTTATCCCAGCCAAAAGGCCTTTGATGAACGATTAAAAGCGGGGCATTTCACGAGAGACGATGTCATCCAGGAGATCCGGCGAAACAAATTGATCGAATTGGCTTACCAGAAAGAAGTGGTGGAGAAGGTTCAGGTCGCTGAAGAACAAGCCAAGTCCTACTATGAGAAGAACAAGGAAAAGTTTGTCCAGCCTGTTCAGATTCACCTCAGGAACATTCTTCTGAAGGTACCGCCGCTGGCCGATGATTTTGAGAAAAAGACCCTCCGGGACAAGAGTGAGGCGATTGTGAAAAAGGTGCAGGAGGGACTGACATTCGATGAGGCCGTGGCGCAATACTCTGAAGGGCCCGATAAAGAGAAGGGGGGGGACATGGGATGGTTGCATAAAGGACGTCTTGCCCCTGAAATAGAAAAGGCGGTTATGGAATTGAAGTCCGGTGAGATCGCTGGGCCCTTCGAAACCTTCAAGGGATTTTATGTTTTTAGACTGGAGAAAATCCTTCCCGAGAGGATGAGCCCCTTTGATGAGGTCAAGGAGAAGTTGATCGCGGGCCTCAAGGAGAGGGCCGTGGAGGAAAGGGGAAAAGCCTGGATAGAGGAATTGAAAAGCAAAGCGAAGATTGTCATCGTAGAAGATTTAAAGCATGAAAACGCTCCGCCCGCGGAGAAATAGTGCGGGTAAGTGGTCCTGTTCGTAAATATGTTGTTGCTGAAACCAGAGGCTCGCAGCTTATTTAACGTGGCAGGTCATGCACAGGTCCGTCTCCCTGGGACCCATGGTGAGTCTGTTCGAGGCCGAGCACTGTCCGTCCCTTCCCGCCGGATCCCTCCGGGAGTCAGCCAATGCCTGAGTTCGGTCTTCTTTGAGACTATGACAGGAGATGCAGGTGACCTTTCCATCCACGAAAAGAATACTTGAAGGGAGATCTGGCCTGGGCCTGTATCCTCTCGGGTTCTTAAGAGTATAGTCATCGTAGGACATCCCCACCGGATGATTGACGGTCTGTATTCCCCGGATCTGCAACGGCGTTTCCGAATTTTTGACGGTAATATGAGTCGCCTTGATGCCATCATGGCATCCCAAGCATCCCTCTGCCACCCCATCCAACGGGCTTTGATTCATGGACATATAGTAGGCCTCCGCGTCGGAGCCGAGGACAAACTTCTTGAATCTTTCAGCAAAACTTTCGGCCGTAGCGATACCCGCACTGAGGATGATGAGTGCTATAATGGTTGAGATGACTTTAAAGATCCTCATGTTTCTTCCCTCCTCTACCATGCGAGGGAAGGTCTTTGATACACAGAGGCGGCGCCGAATGCCGAAAAACAAAAAGCCTGTCTCGGTCGACAGGCTTTTTTCTTGAAAAACTCTCGGTTTTCATGGTTTCTCCGGCGGCCCCTCTGCCATAACCTTTCGGTCCCAGGCAGGTAGCTTTGCGCCCAATCCCTTTCGGGAAAGGTTGCCTTTGTCACAAAACGTTTTACAACTTCCTTATCGGAAGTTTTTTGTGATACTTGATCATTTTTTTCCTTATGCCCTATCGCTTCTCATCGTATGGTCAGCAATAACCATGCCGGCTTTGAATCTTCCTGGAATGTGGCGTAACTCTTTGCTTTGTCGTCAGAATTTGCGGTGTCGCGTGCAAGTGGGAAAGGAGGGCCGCTGTGCAGAAATGACCGAATTTTCAGCTCATATCAATGCTTCATCTGAGCGTGCAGTTTTCCGAGCATCTTCCGCACGTCTTCAGGCATGGAGGTCCCTTTCATGGTCTCGGCGAGATAGGAACTGGTGGCGATGATGTGAATGACCTTGATCATGAACTCCCTCTTTCTCTCGGTCATGGTGTCGAGGGTGTTCATCTTATACATATAGTAGTCTCTGGAGGCCATGCCCAGCCATTCATGGACCTCCATGAGGGTCATGTTCTTGGGCTGCACCACGGGCTCCACCAGGTTGTATCTCCGGTAATCGTGGACCATGGTGTATTCCTTGAGTTCGGGATAGATCTCGGCGTAGGGCCAGGGGGCAATGGCAAGAAAGTGTCCGAAGTCCGGGTTGAACCCCATGCAAAGACGCAGCGTCTCCTCCACACTTTCGGGAGCCTCATCCGGAAATCCCAGGATCATAGAGGTTTCGGTAATGATGTTGATCTCCCGGAGCAGGCGCAGCGCCTCCTTGGACTCTTCGATGCTGAGATTTTTTTTGATGTAATCGAGACTCTCCTGAACCGTGCCCTCCGGGTCTTGTTCCACATCTTCTGTTGTGAACAGAAGGAGCACTCCTGGTCGCGTCCTCTGGATGTGCAGACCGCTCCCAGGCGCGAGCCCGGAAGGAGGTAGTAGGTATAGTCTTCCCGCTCTGTGAGCTCCTGGAATTTCAAGGATCAGCGCAAGGGCGATGAGGGGCCTGCTTCCCCGTGCTTGGCCTCCTCCAGAGACTTCCCCCCTGAGCGACTCTGCTCCTCCTCGATGGTCACATCGTCAACGAGCCAGTGGTCTTGTCTCTTCACCAGTTGGTATTTAATCTGATAGACCATGGAGTCTTCATATTCAAGTGCTTTGGAATCGATGTTGACGTGTTTATAATCCCACGCTTCCCTTGTTCTCACTTCGGCCTGGTCCGGGGAGCTCACGTGCGTGTCGAGAAAAGAGATTTCCCGAAGGTCGGCTTCCATCCGTTTGCGTTCCTCACCCAGAGCCGTCATGTGATAATAAACTTCTTGGGCCTGATCCTCAGTTGCAACGTCGGCCAGTGGGTTCATGTTAAGATTCCGATAGCCTTGGGAGAGCAGCCGGTTGTACTCAGTCACGGTTTCTTGCAGTACGGCCGGATCCATGGAGGGTGCTTTCGCGCCGGTGCATCCTGCGAACAGAACAGATACTGCAATCATCCATCTCCATTTCTTCATATTCAAAACCTCTTTTCGATAATATGCGCAAACTATCCGTAGACCATCTTGTACAGCCAGTAGGTTCCCGCTCCGGTGATCAAAATAACCACGAGACTTCCGATCCCGATATACCCGGTATAAAAGAAATCCCTTTCCAACCCGAGAAAAAATCCTCGGTTCCGGTCGGAGGGGCGGCACAGTCCTGCGGAAGTGAACCAGGCCTATGACTACGGGATCTCCAACCGCCATGTGACCTGCTCGGACTGTCACAACCCGCACAGCGTCTTGGCGGATCCGCTTCCGCCCTCTGCTCCGGCCGTATCCAACCGGAACAGCCGGGTGAGCGGGGTCCGGGTCATGAATGGAGCGGCCGGGACCATCCCATCTTATATCTATCGGAGCGCTCTGGAGAAGTCCACGACCCTGGCCGAGTACGAGATCTGTTTTAAATGCCACTCTTCCTGGACCATTCAGCCGGCGGGTCAGACCGATCTGGCAAGATTTCTCAACCCGAACAACCCCTCGTATCATCCGGTGGAGGCTGCCGGAAAGGATCTTCTGATACCGGATACGGCATTTGTCAACAGCTGGAATGCCCGGAAGACCACTTACTGCGGGGACTGCCACGGAAGCGATAACCCGGCGATCCGCGGCCCGCACGGCTCCATCTTTCCAAACCTGCTCAGTGCCGTCTATCCGGCCTCACCCGCAAGCCGGATGATAAACAGGGATGAACTCTGCTTCCGGTGCCACAACTTCGAGACCTATGCAAACTCCCTTTCAGGGACCGGGCTTCTAAGCGGCAGCCGCTGGAATCCTCCGGCAGAGATCCATGGCCACGCATTTCACACCGGGGAAGAGAGGGTTCCCTGCTATGCCTGTCATGACTCCCATGGCTCGCTTTCGAACAGGGCCTTGATCAGGACCGGGAGGAATCCGGGGCTCACCTCTTTTTCGCAGGACGCTAATGGGGGGAACTGTACGGCGACATGCCATGCCTCCAGACCCTATACGGTGAACTATTCGAGATAAAATGGATGGAGGATCATGGCACGCAGGAAAGGCAGAAGTCTATGGGGGGAAATCATCGTCGTTTTTCTCTGGCTGATACTCTTGAAAGCATGGGAGATCTTCCGGGCGCCGTCCATGCTTCAGGCGGTCCCTCTGGTCAAGGGGTTATACTTTGTAAACGATCAGTTGACCGACACACCGACGTCCAGCAACAACTTTTTTGCTACCGGAGTCAACGTGAATGTTGAAGATCATCTCTTTACCAAAAATCGGATGGGGACAAGCCTATATGTCCCATGGACCCGGCAGAGCCAGGAGGATCGGAGCACCAAGTCCGTGGCCCCGAGAGGGGTCGTGGATATCACCGGCAAGGACTACAGCATGAACGCAAACCACGGTATCGTGAGAAACTTCGATCCCCTGACCGGAGTGCAGACCAGCCGGAACACCGGTGTGGGCCTGAATCTCTCCCCGGAGAAGTTTCTCCCCATTCAGTTCAACTACACGGAGAACAAGGCCATCGTCGATCCCATCACCTCGACCAACAAAAACTGGTCCATGAGTACGGGCCTGGACCTGGAGCCTCTTCACCTGACCAGCGGGCTTCTCCGGCAGGAAAGCGGAACCAACCAAACCGGCAGGATCTCCGAAAACCAAGGGGCCTTTGCCGGCGCCGAGGCGACCTTCAACCTCTGGAATGATACCTTTTTTCATTCGGGCTACGACCTCTCAAAGAATCAGAGTCAATCCATGGATATCGAAAACAGGACCGAGAGCGGATCATTTTCTCTTCTATTCGACAGCACGCTTTACCCCTGGCTGAATCTCTCCGGGAGCCACATCCGGGACGACACATCGGGGACCAGCTCGTCCGGGCTTCGATCCCTGACCCTCTCTTCGGAACAGGAGATCTCCGACGTCACGGTCCAGGTTGCACCGGCTGATGGCTGGGCCTTGAGCCTCCACAAAGGGAAGAGCCGGATTGATGAAGAAGGGAAAAGCCGGATCTCGGACCTCACGGCCTACGCCCTCACCGCCTCAAGGGACGTGACCCCCGATATCGACGGGGCCTTCAGTCTTTCGCACTCGATCAATGACGATTCCGAACAGGGAAAAATCATCAGTAATTCCTTTTTCGTCACCAGCAATATGATCCTCAACCCTTCGATCACCCTGCGGATCAACACCGGTGTGACCCGGAGCGAAATTCCTGAGCAGACCCTCACGCCCTCCACCCTGACCGGCCGTTACGCCACCAGCACGAATCTCGATCTCTGGACCGCACTGACTGCAAGGGCCGCCTTCGCAGTCAACTACAGCGCCGGCAGCATTCATAACCGGCTTGCCTTCTTCGGCAGAGACAATCAGAGCGTCGGCAGCACCCTCAGTTATATCCCGAAGCCGAATGTGATCTATAGTTTTTCGGCCTTCCGAAGTTTCCCGATGGAGGGAGGAGCGAGAACCTCCTTCAATGGGTCTTTGTCTTACGGCTTTTACAAGCGTTCCCGGATGACCTTAAGCTACCAGAAGAGCGGCGGTGAGGAGGCTATCAGCGACTCGTTGAGCGGGAACTTCATTTTTATGCTCGGAAAGCAGGTGAATATTCTACTGAATTATAATCTTTCAGGACTTTCATCGGATGAAAAGACCAAGTCCATGGGAATTCAATTTTCAAAACCGTTTTAAAAGGATGAGTTATGAAATGCAAACCACATCACCCGAATCCGGCCGTCTGGCTCCTTATTCTCCTGGTCTTCTCCGGCTGCTCTACCGGGAGAAGCACCCGTCGGTTCATCCATCCGGATACCGATATGTCCTTCTATCAGCGGGTGGGGGTGATTCCCTTCCGGAACTTTGCATCGGACCGCCTTGCCGGGGCTAAGATGACGGAGACCTTTGTGACTGAACTGATGATTCCGAGCAAGTTTGAGGCCGCCTCTCCGGGAGAATTCGAGAAGACGGTGCAGGAGGTCACCCAGGCCACGTCGCCGATTTCGGATATTGACCTCCTTCCGGAACAACTAAAAGAGATCGGGAAAAAGGCCAATATCCAGGGAATCTTTATGGCCTCGATCCATGAGTACCAGATGACGCGGATCGGCCAGGCCGAGTATCCCGTGATTTCCATGAATGTCCGCTTTGTGGACGCCCAGACCGGCACCGTGGTCTGGCAGGAGAGTTATTTCGAACGGGGCGGGCCCAAGATGCCGATCCTCGCCGTCGGCGAGATCTTCACTCTCGGTGAGCTGAGCCAGCGGACCTGTAAGAAGATCATCCGGGATTTCTATCACAGTAAACTATTTTAGACAGGGGCAAGGGCTCCTATACGGGAAGGAGTTTTATGAAGCGGTTGCCGAAGAAAACAAAAAGCAACGGGGGGATTATGATTCTTTTTCTGATCCTGGCCGTCACCGGATGCGTGATGCCGTTCCATGTCGGAGGGTCTGCAGAGCCTGGAGGCGGAACGAGATGGAAGGTCGCCATCCTTCCCTTTGAGAACCTGAGTAAAGAAGAGGGAGCCGGGGATATCGCAGGCAATCTCTTCCTGGTCAAGATGCTGCACACCGGCGCCTTCATCATCGCCGACCCCGGCCTGGTGGAGGAGGCCCTCAGCACCGAAGGGGTCCGTCTGACCGCCCATATTCCCCTTTCGAACCTGCAGGGGCTTGGGAAGAAGTTGGACATCCCCCTGATCCTGATGGGGAGCGTGCTCGAGGACGAGATGCAGGTCTTAAGCGGTGTGGGCGGCGGCGGGCAGGTCCCCTCGGTTTCGGTTACCGTCCGTCTGTTGGAGGTCTCCACGGGCCGTGTTTTGTGGGCGGATGCACAATCCAAGCGAGGCACGGACTATGAAAAGATCTTCGGCCTCGGCCGGGTCTATTCCACGAGCCGGCTCATGGAAATTATCACCGAGGATATGGTCGCCTCTCTGGAGCGGTTCTTGTCGGCGCAGGAGAAGTAACCAATAACATCTCAGATTTGAAATTTGAGATTTAAAATGAATCATTTCAACACAAGTGAGGGGCTGCATGAAAAAGAATAACCGGATTCCTGCAAGTTTATTTCTCATGCTCGTGCTTTGTCTCGGAGCCGGACTCCATCTGGTCCTGTGGACTCCCTATGCAGAGGCCGACGCCAAGACGTGTTATGACTGCCACAAGGATCTGAAAAAGACCTTCGACAAGCGGACGGTCCATGCGCCGGTGGCCAAGAAGGATTGTGAGGCCTGTCATGCCCGGCACGGATTTACCAACAAGTTGATCCTCAAGAAGACCGGTCCGGATCTTTGTTTCGACTGTCATAAGGAGGCAAAGGACGGGTTCTCCAAGGGGCATGTCCATGCCCCTATCCAGGAAGGAAAATGCACGGCCTGCCACGATCCGCACGCCGCAGACGGACCCGCTCTGCTCAAAGCGGGAAACATCGACGACCTTTGTTTCTCATGCCATGCTGCTGTGAAAGAGGAAAAACAGAAGAAGACGGTGCACCAACCTTTTGCCCAAGGCGACTGCCTCTCCTGTCACCGATCGCATAACGCGGAGGGCAAGGGCCTCCTGATTCACGATGGGAATGATCTCTGTACCGGATGTCACAAGGAGAAGACCACAAGCCTCTCCCCTTCACACAAGGAGATTGATCTTTCCAAGAACCGATGCGGCTCCTGCCATCTTCCTCACGCCTCTTCGGCTGCTAAATTGATCAAGGCCACCATGCACCCGCCATTTGCCCAGGGTCAATGCGATGTCTGTCATACCAGCACGGACAAGGACAAGGGCGCGCCCCTGGTCATGCCCGTGGAGCAGCTCTGCGTGCAGTGCCATGGGGATGTGCCGGAACAGGCCAAGCGGACGCATCCGCACCCGCCGGCGGCTTCCGGGGAGTGCACGGTCTGTCATACCCCCCATCAGAGCGAAAATCTTCCGCTGCTCAAGGCCCCCAAGAAGGATCTCTGTCTCAGCTGCCATACCGAGCAGTCGGAAAACTTCAAGCTCAAGGCCCTGCATCCGCCTTTCTCCTCGGGAGAATGCTCCTCGTGTCACGAGCCGCATGGTTCGGATCATGAAAAACTTCTCAGAATCCAAGGGGATGCCCTTTGCCTGAACTGTCATAAGGATCTCGGCGAGCTCTTGTCAAAATCCAAGACCAGGCATCCGGCCTTGGAGGTCTCCGGATGCACGGGGTGTCATCTGCCTCATGGATCCGCAGAGGCCGGCCTTCTGAAAACGGATCAGGCCGGCCTCTGCCTCACGTGTCATCAGGATTTCCAAGAGAAGATCAATGCGGCCGTCCCGCACCGGCCCGTGATGGAAGGCAAATGCGCCTCCTGTCACAATCCCCATGCCTCGGATCAAAAGAGCCTCCTTAAGAAAGAAAAGGTCTGCCTGGTCTGTCACACGGACCTTGCCGCGCCCGGTAAGGAGATGAAACTCCACCCGCCGTTTGAATCCGGGGACTGTGAAACCTGCCACGGCCCGCACGGCAGCCGGAACAGCCATATGCTCGTGAACACACAGAAGGAGGTCTGCACCGGCTGCCATAACATGATGGAAACTTTTGCCAAAACCGCCGTGCATACCCCTGTCTCGGAAGGGGCGTGCTCCGGCTGCCACAATCCCCACTTCTCCCCCAATGACAAGCTTCTCAGGGATACCGGATTCCGCCTCTGCTTTACCTGTCATGAAGGAAAGCGCTTTAAGTACGGCATCGTCCATAAACCTGTGCACGAAGGGCGCTGCGACCTCTGCCACACCCCTCACGGTTCGGATCATCCGGGGAATCTGGTCAAGGTCGAGGGGGATCTCTGCAAGACCTGTCATTCCTTCAGTTCAACGGTCTTCAAGAACAATCTGTTGGCCGATGCCCACCAGGGGAAGAAATGCACCATCTGCCACGATCCGCATTCGGTCCCCAAGACCAGCCGGAAGCTTCTGAAGCCGAATGCCCACGGACCGTACAAGGCCGGGGAGTGCGGGGCCTGCCATGTCTCGGCCACGTCTCTTCAAAGGACCGACGAATCCGAAAAGCTCTGTTTCGGATGTCATGAAGACCGGCCTTTAGAGTTTCATCAGGAGAACAAGCACCATGCCCTGAAGATAGAGAAGAAGTGCCTGAACTGCCACTCCCCGCATCTGGGATATACCAAGAATAATCTGGTCAATCCGCTTCACACGCTCTGTTTCCGATGCCACGACGCATCCATCATGGGAAACGAATTCAAACATCCTCCGGCCGAGCAGGACTGCATAACCTGCCACAAACCGCATTCGAGCGGAAACGTGATGCTGCTGCAGGATGAGACGATCCCACTCTGTCAGAACTGCCACAGTGTCTTGGGGAAGCATGTCCATCCCATGGCCGGGAATTACAAGGATCCGGTTACCGGCAGGATGCTGACCTGTGCGAGCTGTCATGATCCGCACTCATCGGACTTCGAGAAACTGACGCGAGGGGAGCGGACCAGGGAACTCTGCGCTCGATGCCACAAGTCCGGCGAGCATGAATTGTAGGGAAGAAAAGGTTCCAAGAGGTCAAGGATTATAGGGGCCAAGTGAAATGCTTAAATATTTCAGGCAAACACTATAATTCTCAAACCCTTTTGATTCACCCGATAGAAAAAGGACCTGACGGCTGATTGGTGAGAGCCTTTTTCAGTCGTCATCCAGGCTGTGGCACTCGAGACACCCTTTGTTGCTGCGGGCATTGTCCCAGCGAACGGCGTTGTCATAGGGTCCGGCATGTGCATAGTGGCAGGATAGACAGAATACCTTTGCGGAATATCGGTCATTCGGATTGCCCGTCGGATTCTCCACCAGGGTCAATCCGGGTTTCCTCTGAGACCATCCGGCAAAATCAGCGTTTTGAGCCCCATACATGGTCATTCCTGTGGGGTGTCGAACCCAGCTTTTCTGCCCCCGTGTGCTGGCCCCGCCATGGAATTGCTCATGGCAGGAGGCACAGAAATCATCCATGCCGGATAGATAAATATTATCCCTATAGTTCGGGTCCCCCATGGCCTGAACAAGCGTAGGCCGACCGTTGATCTCTGTCTTCAGGTTCCGGTAGTTCCCGTTGTTATGCGGATCGTGGCAACTCAAGCATCCGAATTCATCCATGGAACGGCCGCCAGGAGGATTCCATCCAAGGGCAATATCCCTGGAGAGGATATTGTGCCCCACCTGGTCCAAGAAGAGCGTGGGAGTGAAACTCCCTCCGGCCAATACAGTATTTTCATTCAGCACATAAGGCGGATTGAGGTTGGAACTATCCTGGTTCGAGTCATGACAGGAAAGACAGAGTTCGCTTCCGGCAAGTCCAGTGTCACTTGCCGGAGCTGAAGTATGCTTGTTTTCTTTTCCTTCCTTAGGAAAGAGCTTATGGCATCTGGAGCAGGCGATCCCTTCATGGAAGGCGTAGGCATCATCTTGAAAGGAGAAGAAAATAAACAGGGCCACAGCCAAATGGATAAAAATGGATATGAATCTGTTCATCTGTTACTCCTGTGTATAATGCCGTTTTTTAAAATCCCCAAAAACAAAAGCCGAACCCAAAATAAGCAAGAAGGTTCGGCTTTATCATCGTGTCAATACTTGAAGACAATAGGATAAAAAACCTAACTTCGGCAGCCCCTCCGTCTGGTCTCCCAGGCAGGTGGCTTTGCGCCTCACCCTCGCAGGTGATTTGCCTTTTTCGGTTAGTTTATGATCTCTAAGTCGTTGTTTGTTCTATTTTTTTCTGGAGGCGCCCCTTTCTGAAAGTTTAAACAGTCATGAAACCCGATAGCTATCTTATCGTCTTATTCATGTAAGAACATTAGATCATCATACGATGTTCTCAATAACTCTATCTTATTGCCGAATGCGCTGCCCGTCAATAAAAAAAACCGGATTTAATGACAAAAACAGGATCAGAAAAGCGCTCTTGCAGTGCTTGCGGGATCATGGCATAATGCGGAATCGTAAACCCCGTTACACTCCGTCCTGTCCGTCCCGCGAAGCGACGCGAGGATGGGCAGAAATATATAGGGGAGATCCTTTAGAGGCTGTTATCTTCGAGTCGTCTCGTCGCGTGATCAAGAAGCAATGATCGGGAAAGCTGAGAGCAGCCGTTTCTTTGCTCTGCAGGAGCTAAATCATCCAAGGAGGGATTCTATGCGTTCACTGACGATTATGGCGTGTTTGGCCGCCCTTATCTTATTCATAGCGCCTCTGTCCGGCGAATCTGATGAGGCGGAACACGCCACGATTTCTGATTCTATCAAATCCTCACAGTACTGGCCGTCATCGGCATGCCAGAACTGCCACCTCCATATTTACGAACAGCAGTCGCAGTCCATGCACGCGAAGTCCTTCACAAACCCGGTTTTTCAGGCCCAATACTTCAAGGAACTGCTCCCTCTGGCCAAGACCGATCCCGTTCTATCAAAAGAGGCAGAGAGCTGCATCTCCTGCCATGCGCCGGCCTTCTACATGACAAACAAGAGACCGGGCTCTTCAAAGGATCAGATCGATCCGGACATGTCCGGAGTCACCTGTGATTTTTGCCATACCATCTCGGGATACAGCGGGGATAACCCTGGAGAAGGAAACTACATTTCAGTGCCCAGTGAAAGGAAGCTGGGGCCATTCAAGTTTGCATCCGACTGGCACCATGTATACTCCGAACTGCAGACAAAAAGTGAGTTTTGCGGTATCTGCCATAACTCAGTCAATCACCACGGCCTGGAAATTAAATCCACATTCACCGAATGGAAAAACAGCTCCTACGCCAAAGAGGGGATTCAGTGCCAGGATTGCCACATGAATGTTCAAGGGTTTCTTACGGCGGGGAAGCCGGTCTTTGAATCAGGAAAGGCAGCGGACGTCTCATTGGCTCATCCCAAGGAGCGGGCGAAGATCTACACGCACCGCTTTCCCGGGGCGCGGACCAGCACCCAGGTC
>Ga0210014_1000519_pt1 | contig 31616 bp, 36 predicted proteins | sample CryGeymeta201519_FD_183983 | JGI IMG/M metagenome (GOLD analysis project Ga0210014, IMG submission 183983) | Groundwater microbial communities from Crystal Geyser aquifers in Utah, USA - Crystal Geyser metaG 2015-19 (SPAdes) (version 2) | ecosystem: Environmental > Aquatic > Deep subsurface >...
TTTTTGTAGATGATACTATGACCCTTGTTTGTGCTGGTTTATGGAATTATCACCTTGCTTCATAATATTTATTAATGCCAATGCGGGATGATATGTTCTTAAAATATATTATTACGCAACTTGTTTAATATCTTTTTCTTTACTCAAATCTCCTTGTATTAAATATACTTTTCCATTTTTTAATTCGATTTCTTTTTTAACTAAATAGGCTTCTTTCTCACCTTGAAAATAATGGAGAATTATAATGAAACCTTCTTGCGCAAGTGTTTTTGCTGTGGCCGCTCCTATCCCTTTTGATGCCCCTGTTATTAGTGCGATTTTTTTCATGAAATATTATTTTGATAAATGTTTTTAATTGTAAGCAGCAATCTCTTTTTGTATTCTTTTAGTTTTCCCTTAGTTGGTATTGATTTTTCTGAGTTTCTTATGCTTTTATCCACAATCCAAACAGGCATGGTCGGGTTTGGATCGTTTTTATATCGAGGGAATATGTGCCAATGAACGTGTTCCGCTTCATTTCCTAACAATTCATAATTAAGTTTTTTTGGATGAAAAGTCTTATATACGGCTTCACCAATAACACTTACTTCTTTTAGCAGTGTTTGTTTAGAACTCTTAGGAAGCAAATGCAGTTCAGACGAATGGATTTTAGATAAAACTAAAGTGTATCCTTTATAAAATTGATTATCTCCTAAAACAACATAACTTGACTTAAGTTCTATAACAAAATATGGATTCTCTCCTTTTTTTATAAGGGAAATTCTATTGCATATAAGACAGTCTTTTTTTATTTTAGGCATGATGTTTAATATTGTTATAGTAACCGCAAAACAAAATGTCATCCCCGTAAAGACGGGATCTAGTCTATAATTACCTTATTTATAATGTATATTGTGTCTGGATTCCCTCCTACGAGGGAATGACAAAAACGGACATTTCGTTTTGCGTCAACTATACCGTGAAAATTTATATGAACTTGTAGGTCTTCAGGTGTTGCAAAATGATACCAATTATCATGATATTTTTCTATCATGTATTCAACCCCATGTTTAATCGCCTCATTTAATACAGGAGAAATATTTAATTCAGAAGAGGGCACTTCTTTCAGAAGATGAAGGGTCCTCTGATCAAAATACCAAAGACTCATGTCGCGGAGCAGGGATGGATTTGTATAATCAAACGGGGGATAAGTCTGAATTTCTATAACTTTGTTGCCCTCTGTAGAAATTAATGCGTGTGTTGGAGCAGGCTTAATATCAATCGCACCTGATATTACTCCATATATCTCATTTGGCGGAGCTGTATTAAATATTTGTACCATGTTTGAATACTGACTAGAATGTATAATAACATCTGTTCCCATAACAAAAAATGGTCCTTCTAATAAACCATCAGCTAAAAGTAAACGTTTTCTAACTTCAAGATGTCTAGAATCATGAACATATTCTAAATGAATATTTCTATATCGATTACCAAATGCCTTTGTAATATCCTCACCTCTATATCCTGTTGCAATTACAACTTTTGCAGATCCAAATTCAGATTGAAGACCTTCAAAAATATAATGGAGAATAGGTTGTCCTTCAACTCCAAGCATGCTTTTTTGGCAATTTTTTGTTAGAACGTTCATTCTACTACCTAATCCGCCAGCTAAAACAACTGCGCTAATCTCAGGTTTCATAATACTTTACTTGAAACCTCAGGCGTTAGCCCGAGGAGGCAAGTTAATTCCGATGTGTATACATCGGACAAGTTTTAACTTGTAATCTATTTAAAACCCCGAGCGTAAGCTCGTGGGTTGTTTATATTTTATGATAATAGCATTTTATTTCCTCTCCCATATCCTATAGAATTAATTTAAATCAATTAAAGAAAGATTATTTGCGAAAATCAAGCGAAGTTTCTATTTTTTAAAATACATTAAATAAAATGCAAATTTGTATATACAGTCAATATGTCTTACTTAATCATTGCAAGGAGCTCTTTTGGTGTAACCACACGCATTTCTTTACAAAGGGACTGTATTTTTGGAGTATGAAGATGTTTTTTATCAAGCGTAACTAAATATTCACAATTAGTTGATAAAGTACCAACAAGCACATGAATATCTTTTTCTTCAACTTTTCCTATCCACGGATGAATGTCCTCATAGGGAATATCATTACAAACAATAAAATGATTATTGATAATTAGATTATTAATGTTTGTTTGGGAGACACGGTCTATTTTTATTATATTTGTGCTCAATTCGTCAATCACCGTTTGGCTTGTTATTCCCTGAATTATTCCTTTTTTAACATGTTCAATGAGAACATAAGAGCCTCCTTTTGATGAATATAAAGCAGAAAACAAAACAGAAGTATCAAAAAAAACTAATGTTCTAGTCATAATCATAATTTGTCATCACTGACAAACTGCAACAATTCTTTCTTTGAATATATTCTATAAGGTGCAGTTTTTTTCAAAGGACGAATAAAGATACCGTCTTTTGTTTTTTCCGCTTGCACCATTTCTCCCTCTTGTATTCCAAACTCCATTCTCCACGTTTTTGGGATAGTGAGCATTCCTTTTCCAAGAACTCTCAACCATTCTGCCTGTGTTTGAATCTGTAATCGACTCATTTTCTATAATGTTAACTTTCTAACTTTCAGAATTATAAACAATTTTACTATCTTTTGTCAAGTACTAATTTTTTGTCTTGCTACCAATCCACCGCTTCGGTGGAACTGTTAATTTGTCTTGGATATTTTAAATAGAAAATCGATAAGCTGGAATAAAAAATACTTTCACTCCTCCAATTTTTACTTCTTTTTCAATATCTTTTGTAATCACGTAGGCCTTATTTGGCTGATATTTATTAAAAAAACTATATAAACTTTTTCCTATGACTGGAGAAGATGAATATTTGACTTCGATGGGAATAATGTTACCTTGTTTTTCAATAATAAAATCGACTTCTGCTCCACTTTTTGTTCTCCAAAAATTGATTCTCGTTGTGATTTTCTGATTACTAGATAGTTTTGTAAAAATATAGTTTTCAACCAGTGCGCCAATATCTTGTCTTTTGTCAAAAGAGCGGAAATCTCCCAAAAGATAGTTTCTAAAACCTAAGTCAAAAAAATAAACTTTGGGATTTTTCACTAATTCTGTTCTTTTGTTAGTCGAATATGGTCTGACCAGATCAACGATATATGTTTTTTTGAGAATTTCTAGATGTTTTAAAAGTTGTTTATATGGCAATCTGCTGAGAGTAGATAATTCATTGTAATTGATTAAATTTCCAATCTGGGTTGCTAATAGTTTAGTAAGAAGAATTAATTCATCCTCGGTTATCAATGTTAATAAATCTTTGATATCTCTTAATAGATAATTTTCAATAATTCCTTCAAGAATTTTTTCTTTCTCTGTTTTTGATTTGGTTAAAACAACCGCTGGATAACCACCATAAATAAGATATGTTTCGAAGTTTTTCATTAAATGATATTTGATGATCTGGCTCAATGGTTTATTGAGTGAGTATACGTTAAAAAGCGATTCATTTGTGGCTAATAAAAACTCTTCAAAAGAAAATGGTGATAATTTGAAAGTAACCATACGCCCAACCATATATTTCCCGGTCTGAAAAGTTAACTCCAAAGAAGATGAACCTGAGATGAGAAACTTTTTGTCTGTTGTATCATAAAGAAATTTCAGTTTTTGCCCTCCCTCTTTTGCATAATGAAATTCATCGATGATTAAAATGTCATAATTTTGATAAAAAGCCATAAACTCTTCAAGATCATTAAATAATTGTAAACTTTGTTTATTTTCAAAAGTGATATAAGCAATTTTTTTATTCTTTTTTATTAGATTTTCTTGTAAGTGCTTCAAAAGAGTAGTTTTTCCAGACTGGCGTGAACCAAGTAAAGAAATAACTTCACGTCTATTGATAAAAGGGAGTATTTCTGTCTCAATTATTCTTTTAATATAAATTTTAGCAGGGTTGTTATTATCCATGAATAAATTTTAGCAGGGTTATTTTCTATTGTCAAGCTGACTTTCCAAATAAATATAACATTTCCCCCAAAATGCAAATTGAAGCAGTGAAATCTTACTCTCCAATTTCTTCTGCCAATCCACCGCGGCGGTGGAAATGATAGTTTTATTATGTTTAGTGCAATTCAGATCATTAACGTCAGATTTTCGTTTCCCTCTTTAACTGATGAATTTTAAATAATTATTCTGATTAATTAATTCAAATGAAGAATTAGAATAAGTATTTATCCAACTTAAAGGTGCTTTAACTTTTTTTTTGCCATATTTAAATTCATAACCAAAAAGCTTATTTTCTTTCTCCTCTACATAATCAATTTCTGCTCCGGTATGCACCCTCCAGAAAAACGGTGAAAATGAAATTTTTTGATAAGTCAGTTTCTTTTGTCTTTCTGAAATGATAAAGTTTTCCCATAGCTGTCCTATATCATTACGATTGTTCATCGCTTTAAAATCATCAATTACCATATTGCGTATTCCCAAATCATAAAAATATATTTTGTCCATTTTAGTGACTTCTTTTCGAAGATTCCTGCTAAAACCGGAAAGGCGAAAAATGATAAAAGCTTTTTCCAGTAAATCAATATAATGTTCTATAGCTTCACGACTTATACTTAAAGAGTTACTCAATTCTTGTATTGAGACTTCATCTCCCACTTGAAACGCCAGTAGTTTGAGCAGATCTTTTACTTTTGATGTATACTTGATAGACGCCAGTGCAAAAACATCCTTATATAAATATGATCGACCAATCTCTTTCAAAAGATCTTCTTTAGAATTGTTATTTATTGTCGTAAATATTTCGGGATAGCCACCATAAATCAACCATTGGTTTTGTAAATTGTTTAATTCAAAAGAATTATAAGTATGTTTTTTTAATTCTAACCAAGAAAGAGGATGCAATAGGAAAGACCAAATTCTTCCAGTTAAAGGTTCAGAGATTTTATTAGCTATCTCAAAAGAAGAAGATCCCGTTGCAATTATTTTTAAATCTGGCAATCCGTCACATAGGATTTTCAAATTTATTCCTATATTAGGAATTCTCTGAGCTTCATCGATAACAATCATCTGATACCCCTCTACTAAAGACTTCATTTTGGACAGGTCGCGGCTTGAAAATACATCAATATATTTTTCTTCATCGGCATTGATAGAAAGTGTTTTATATTGAAGATTTTGAATTATTGAATCTACCAACGTGGTCTTGCCCACTTGACGAGCGCCATAAATTACTACGGCTTTAGAAAACGTTTTAAGCTTATTAATTATTTGAGATTCTAATTCCCGTGGAATAAACATGAAGACAATGATAATAGAAATCTTAAGGTTTGTCAAGAGCAAACGACGCTATTTTCTATTATTCACCTTCATTAATAACGCCATTTAACATTGTTATTTAACTGAAATACTCACTTCTCTTAAAATGTCATTTTTCCCAAAATGCAAATGATGTAACTGGTGCTTCTAAAAAATCGAGTAAGAAGGGGAGAGATAAACTATTCTATGATAATAATCCAAACAAAATTAGGGGAATTTTATTGTTTTGAGAAACGCCAGGGTAAACAACTAAATATTTTTTATATTGATCAGAAATCCCTTTAAATTGGGAAAAACCTTTTTTTTGCCCACCAATTTCAAAAATATATTTATTTCCATTAAAAATAAAAAGATAGTCAGGAGTTTTTGCTCCCCGTTTAGACTTAAGATAGTATAAAGGCTGGTTAAGATAACCTATTGATTGGGTAAAAAATTCTTCTCTTAAAGCGCCCCTTAACTGTTCATCGGTCAACCGGTAATTAAAAACCTGCCGAAAAGGTAGGGTCAAAACAATTTTTGGTTCTTTAATGACGCTTGATGAAAAAGGGAAGATTGACTTTAAAAGATAGCCTTTTTCCAGATAGTCAACATACTGTTTGGCTTTATATTTGGTAATGGCGATATTTTTGGAAAGAACAGAATAATTAATATCTGATATTGGAGTATTAGCAATAAAATTTATAATGTTTTTCATCGCTTCAATGTCTATTCTGGTAAGGTTGCTATAGCAAAATAGATCTTTTTCAATGATCTTTTCTGCCACCTGCTTAACCAATTGATGTGACGGATCATCGAGCATAAAAGGCAAAGGTTGAGAAAGATAGTCATTAAAATAGGCCTCTTGCTGGTAAAATTTTTGAAAAAGTTTTTTGTAATTCTTAATAATATCTTGAAACTTTAACGGGGACAGTCTTTGAGAAAATTTGAAGTCAAGATATTCGCGCAGAGAAAAAATAGGCAGGTCAATAATCTTGACTCGACGAGACAGATCAGATTTTAATGATAAGATATTTAGTGAAATCGAACTGGTAAAATAAACCTTAACTTTTAAAAAATCAGAAATAAGTTTTAATTGTCTTGACCAATCTTTTAAATAGTGAATCTCATCGATCAAAAGATTTTTAATTCGGTAATTTTTGATTAAAAAATCAGCCAATTCATAAAGGTTAATATTATCTATGGAGTCACCGGATAGATAAAAAGAAGAAGATAGTTGATTTAAAAGTTGGCATAAAAGGATTGTTTTTCCACTGCCTCTTAGGCCGGAAATACCAATAATCGTGTTTTTGTTTTTTTCCATCAATAACCGATCAAATAAATATCTTTTTTTTAGATAGACCCTACCTTTTTCTTTTGCCTGTTGGTTTAGCCTTAAAAGAGGCTCGATTTTTTGATTATCCATACCTTTTGTAAAATCATTTTACAGAATGTATGGTATTCTGTCAAGAGGGAGTTGTTTTAATAACATTTTCCCAAAATGCAAATTTAAGCAAAACAAATAAGTTTTATTAGTAACGGGATTGTCCTTCATTTGAATTGTTTAATTTGCCATGGGAAAATATAATGTTTATCTTTTTTTTCACCTTCAAGAGCAATTACACGCCACTTGGCAAGATGATATTTCTTCAAAAATGACTTAATCGCGCTTTGGTTGAATTGATTGAAGCTGGTTTTTATCTCAATCGGCAACAGTTGTTTCTCATCATTAACAATAAAATCAATCTCTTGCTTATGTTTGGTCCGCCAAAAATAAATAGAGGATCTCCCATACTGTCTTACAAGTTCTCCAAATATATTTGTTTCAAATACAGACCCCAACAATGTCTTTTGAAACGTATGAAACCAAAGCATAGAGACAAGACCGCTGTCAAAGAAAAAAATCTTCGGATTTTTGCTAATTTCAACCGAAGCGCTTTTACTGTAAGGAGCAACAAGTTTAATGACATATGTTTCTTCAAGAATTGATAGATATTTTTGTAAAGTGGGAAAGGAAATATTTGTTTCTTTTGAAAGTGAAGCCATATTAAGGAGATTGGACGATTGAGATGCCAGTATGTACAACAGATTATTAAACTTCTTTATATTTTCTATATGGCCTAAATCTTTAATGTCCTTTCTAATATAGGTGTCAATAATCTGTAATAGAATTGTTTTTTTCTTTTCTTCTTCCTGTTCGAGGACGATTTTTGGATATCCGCCATAGATGACATATTCCCGATAGAGATTTTTAAGTTCCAGAATGTCCTTTCCAGTTTTTACTTCAGGAATAACAATATTTTTTCCTTTAAAAGTTAAGAATTCTTTAAAAGAGAGATTGTATATTTCAAAATTAACAGTTCTCCCAACAAGAGAATCCTTAAATTTTGTTTTAATATCAAAGCTGGATGACCCAGATACTAATAAATGGATATTTTTATAGTGGTCGGCAACTATCTTAATAAAAGAAGAAGGATTGTCAAGATATTGGATTTCATCAATAAGAACGTGTATTGTCTCGTTTTCTTTATATCCTTTTGCTTTAATCATCTGGATAAAATTATCAACTCCTTTATTTATTTCAATAAGTAAGTCGGGGTATTCTAAATCAAAGTAAAATACTTGTTTATTTTGTTTTTTTAAGTATTGCTCGATATATAAGAGGATATATGTTTTTCCTACTTGGCGAGAGCCATGAAGAACAACAACAAAATCATCTTGAAGATATTTTTTTATTTGCTCGAACACGCTCCTTTTATATATATTAATAGTGTCACTCATATTAAAGTATGTTTTAATGATAGTACTTTTTTTTATAAAGTCAAGTTCAAATCAATCTATGGTTATTTATAGAAAAGAATAAGTTCAATTTTTAAGCCAAACAATTCTTCTAATGATTTCCATCTACTTATTATATAATATACATACATATGAAAATTCCCAAATCTCTTCATGGTTATTTTTGGGATGTGGATGTGAGAAAACTTGATCCGGAAAAAAAGCCATATTTTGTGATCAACCGGCTATTGGATAAAGGTGATTTTAAAGCAATACGTTGGGTAATGAAAAAATACAGTAAAAAACAAATCAAAGAAACATTTGAAAAAATACGAGATTTTAACGTCAAGGTCGGTAATTTTTGGTCTTTATTTTTAGAAATTCCCGCAAAAGATATTGTATGTTTACAACCGTCTTATCAAAAAATGCGCAGAATGCATTGGCCATATTAGGAGAAAGTGGTGTTTTACCTAAAAAAACTTATTTAGCCGGCGGATCTGCATTGGCACTTCAATATGGTCATAGGATCTCCATTGATTTTGATTTTTTTACTCCACTTCATTTCAAAGAAAAAAAATCGCTAAACAGTTGGCAACAATAGGTAGTTTCGAGATAAATAGAATAGAAGCAGATACAATCTTGGGTGAATTTAATAAGATTAAATTTAGCCTCTTTACTTATAGTTATTCTTTGGTTAAAGAACCGATTATAGTGACCGCAAAACGAAATGTCATCCCCATGAAGATGGGGATCCAGTCTATAATTACCTTATTTATAATCAATTATATCCACCGCCTCTGGCGGTGAGCGCTCAAAAAGGTTCTACCAGTTTAGTAAAATAATATTTAGAACAATTTTGAGTAAGCGATAGAAATTGAAAAAGCGGTTGAGAAATAAAAAGTTCATTTAACAAGCAATAAGATAAGAGTTAATGAGTTTAAGCGTTTAACGAACTTATTATTATTTTGCCTTTTAGGCTAATATCATACCACCACCTCTGGTGGTGGTAATTGATTGTATATTATGTCTGGATTCCCTCCTGCGAGGGAATGACAAAAGCGGACATTTCATTTTGCTTTCGCTATATTTGAAAAGACGGGGAGATGGTTCTATTGTGAATAATTATTACAGACTTTGTTTAACGAAGCACATGATGAAACCAGAGTCTTTATTTGTTAAATAAAAACTAAAAAATGAAGTTTATATCAACGCTTTTTCCAATACTGATAAAAATTTTACCAATCTTTTGGTTAATGAGTTTTATATTACCATTTGTTCTACTCCCGTTGAAATGGGCATTAGCATCCTTATTTCTAGTATTTATTGGAGCTTTTCCAATATCGTTCATCGTGCTGGCTATAACTAAGCCTATTTTCTACAAAAACAGTAAGATTATTGATTTAATTGATGGTTCGGTGGAGGTAATTTTCTATTTCTTAATATCGTTATTATCAAATTTACCTGCTAATTTTTTAATTGTTCTTATTGTTTTGTATATTTTTAATCAATTAAATAGAATGTTTAGGAATGGACAATTTGATAAAAGAAAATACTATGTTTTAGTTGGTTTTATAGTAACACTACTTATTCTATTATTACTTAACACTTTTATATCAATATTATGAACGACGATAGAATATCAATACTTGGAGAAACAATTGATAAAGAAAACTTCCCAATCCTGTACAAGTGGGCTAAGGATAATTCGGAAACGTTAGAGCAGCAACTAAAAAGTTTAGCTGATAAATGGCACGAGGGAAGTATTATATCTGCTATGCAAGCTCTTGAAAGCGATTTGGAACACGGTTAAATTTTAGTAAAGATGCTAAACCTTAATATGTTATGGTTCTTACAAAGAAAATTCTAATTTTAGAAGACAATTTACTTGTTCTATCCAAAATACTTGCTAATTTAGAAATCCTTGAGCAAGATCAACCGTATTCCTTATCTTTAGTTATTTTGACTGACTACCAACAAGTTGAGGATTATATTAATAATAATCCAAAAGCCCAATTTGATATCATCCTTCTTGATAGAGATTGTAAACTTAATGGATCGTTTCATAATCTCAATTTTGAAAGATTTGATGTTAACAGAATTATAAGCATTTCTTCTATTCCAGATTATAATCAAGAAGCTCGAAAAAGAGGAGTTATAGTAACCGCAAAACAAAATGTCATCCCCGTAAAGACGGGGATCTAGTCTATAATTACCTTATTTATAATGTATATTGTGTCTGGATTCGGAACTGAACCCCTGTTTCTGTACCAGTTAGTAGTCTAATTATTCTTCTTTTCTTTAAACGAAATTGCTTAATTTTTAATGTTTCAAGACACTCTTCAAAAACTCGTCCGGTGACATGTTTTCATGTGCGGAATGAATTCTTTTCAAATTGTAATACTTAATGGCTTTGGAAATCAAGACCTTAATTTCATCCTCTGACTCTGCCTCATTAAATACCTGTCTCCATTCAACTTTAAATCTCCCAAAGAATGATTCCATTTCCGGATTATCTCCCGGAGTACCAACTCGCGAATAAGAGATACGAGCTTTAAGGTCAATGACAATCTTTCCTACATATTCATAAGCTTTAAACACCGATCCTTGATCTTGATGGAAATAGCTTTTAGATACATCAACTTTCCAAGAAAGCAATGTTTTAGTAGCCTGTGTTAATGCAATCATCACGGTCGTTGTTGTTGCTTCCTTTGAAACGGCATAGCCAATCACCTTTTTACTTACATGTTCCAAATATGGAATAAGATAAACTTTTGCTTTCCCATATTTGTAAACAATTTCAGTAAAGTCAGTATAGATAACTTTACCCAAGGTGTTGAACTCTTTTTCCTTTAGACACTTAACCATATTTACTCTTGAACCCATAAGTGTTAACGTACTTTCAATTCCCGAACGGGTTTTCTTGATGATTTTTCGTCTGATCCCCAGATACCACTTCTTAAGTAGTGGTAATAGTTTTTTATGGTTTACGATTACTCCCTTCTTTTTAAGTTCAGGAATTAATCTCCTGTAACCATAGGCACCATTTTCTTCAATTACTTTAATTACCTTTTCTTTCAATTTTTTTTCTTCCTCCTGTTGCTTACTAATTGTTAAAGAGCGAATATGCGTATGGTAGTAAAAACTGCTTTTTGAAATTTCAAATATCCGGCAGCAGTTATTTAATCCATATTTGTTTTTCCATTGACTGATAAAGTCAAACTTATCCTCAATATTTACCCGTAACTGCCTAAGAATTTTTTTAAAAGTTCAATTTCGATTTCCTTCTTTCCAATTATTCGTGTTAGCTCATCAGTTTTTCTTTCCTGTTCACTCGTCCTTTCTCCTTCAAAGATTTGACATCCCTTTTCTTCAAACTGTCGTCTCCACTTAGGAAATATGGTTGGATGAAAGCCGTATAATCTGGCAACCTCACCAACAGCCTTTCCTTTAATAACCTCCAAGACTGCTTGGAACTTAATACGTGAAGAGTAAACCTTTCTTTTCTGAATTTTATTATTATCCATATCTTTTTAGTTTAGCGAAAATCGTATGAAAGTTGTTGAAGAATCTAGACTATGTGGTGGTACAGATTTTGGGGTTCATATCCATTCCCTCCTACGAGGGAATGACAAAAACGGACATTTCGTTTTGCGTCAACTATACAAAGGTTGTCCTAAAAGATATTCGAAATTATGATGAATTTGCTAAAAAAGTAGTTAAATTAGTTGAAGAAATGATTAAGAATTAGAACCTTCTTCTTTAAATTCTCTAAGTAGAGGTATAGTAACCGTAAAACGAAATGTTATCCCCATGAAGATGGGGATCCAGTCTATAATTACCTTATATAATGTATATTATGTCTGGATTCCCTCCTTCGAGGGAATGACAAACAACAATGAATAAAAATTCTTATTGTGTTTATATTCTTGCTTCTCAACGAAACGGAACCCTTTATATTGGAATAACAAATAATCTTGCAAGAAGAGTATGGGAACATAAAAATCAAAAGGCTGATGGTTTTACAAAGAAATATGAGGTTCATCATTTAGTTTATTACGAAATACATGAAAATCCTGAATCTGCAATAACAAGAGAAAAACAGATAAAGAAATGGAATCGTTTATGGAAAATTAGAATAATAGAAGAAAAAAATCCAGAGTGGAAAGATTTATATCAAGAGATATTATAAAAGGTATATTATGTCTGGATTTCCCCTAAAGGGGACTGTAGCCCGCCGGAGTTTACCCCGTATTTATTACGGGGCGGGAATGACACATAGAGATACTTCACAACTCTGCTTCGAAATGGTTCATCAAGGTAGTAGGCTGAAAAAATCATGTGGGTCAAGAGAGGCGGTGCCAATGAGAAAACCATCGATTTCCTGGTTCTGCAGGTAAGAGTCAATATTTTTTTTGTTTACGCTTCCTCCATAAAGAAAGTTAATTGTACTTGGTAAATTTAATCCCTTTTTAAACTCTATTATAGAATCAACAGGATAATTATTCCCTGAAGCTATCGCTGATAGAGGTTCGAAAGCAATCATATTTGTCTTACTTGGAATTATTTGAGTTGTTTCACTGATACATACAATTGACTTGATTCCATGTTGATAGGCTTGTTCAACCTTTAATTTAACGTGATTATCAGTTTCATTGTGATTTGTTCTGCGTTCGCTATGCCCGATGATTACATAATCGACCAGATCTTTAAGCATTTGAGCGGTTGTTTCTCCAGTATATTTACCATTATCAAATTTGGAGAGATCTTGCGCGCCGAATTTAATCGATGGGATTGAAGATAATAAATAAGATTTAATTGATGTTAGAAATGCGATTGGTGGGCAAATAATTATTTGAATATTTGAATTATTATATTTCATTGCTTGGACAGAGAACGTTTTTACCCATTCATAACAGTCATTAAGATTTTTTTCTGCTTTCCAGTTAGCAATAAAATAATGCATAATATAAAAGTAATAATATTACTTAACATCATTATAACTTATGGACGAGGAAATATTTAAAGAGCTTAATTCTCAACAACTTAAGGCAGTACAAAAAGTTAATGGACCTTCTGTCATTTTAGCTGGAGCAGGATCAGGCAAAACGCGTGTATTGGTATACAAGGTATTAAACCTAATTAGTAATCATAAAGTTTCTCCTTCTTCAGTTTTGATGATTACATTCACTAATAAAGCTGCTGGAGAAATGAAAAAGCGAATCAATCAACCTTTGGGTTTTACTGGGACATTCCATGCATTTTGTTGTCAAATTTTGCGTCGTTTTGGACCAAAAATTGGGATAAACCATAATTTTGTAATTTACGACGAAGGAGACCAAAAAAGTATTATTAAAAATATTTTAAAAAGATTAGAACAAATTAAATTTTCACCGGCATATTTTATCAATAGAATTTCCGCAGCTAAATCTATATTAGTTACTTCTGAAGAATATTTAAGTATTTTTGCGGATTATAACGCGGCTGATGTTGCATTTGTTTATAAAGAATACCAAAAAGAACTTAAAAAAAATGCAGCAGTTGATTTTGACGATCTGATTATGAAAGCAATACAGTTATTAAGAAAAGACACACAAGTTTTACAGTTTTATCAAGATAAATATCAGTATATTTTGATTGATGAATTTCAGGATACAAATCACGCTCAATATGTTTTGACAAAATATTTAGCTAAGAAAAATAACAATATTACAGTTGTTGGCGACTTTTCTCAGAGTATCTATTCATGGAGAGGGGCAGATATTCAAAATTTAGAAAAATTTAAAACTGATTTTCCCAGAACAACTACTTATTTTTTAGAAGAAAATTATCGATCTTCACAAAATATATTAGATTATGCTTATAGTGTAATTTCAAAAAATCAATCGCATCCGATTTTACAGTTATATACAAAAAAAAATAAAGGGAGAGATATTGTTATTCAAAATACCGGAAACGAAGAAGGTGAGTCATTATTAATCGCAGAAGAAATTCAACGACTGAATATAGATTATCCATATCAACAGATGGCGGTTTTATATCGTACCAATGCACAATCCCGCTTAATTGAAGAAATGTTTATTAAGTTTGACATACCCTATCTATTAATCGGTGGCACACGTTTTTACGAAAGACGAGAAATCAAAGATATATTATCATATTTAAGGTTATTAGTTAACCCACTAGACACAGTTGCACTTGAAAGAATAAAAAAATTGGGAAAAAGACGATATGATAAATATAAAATGTTTTACCAAAAAATCGAAGATCAAAAATATATATATAAAACTGAGGAACTAATGGATAAAATTTTTGATGCAACGGGATATTTGGAAAATTATGATACAAATAACGAAGAAGACTATAGTCGATTAGAGAATATTAAAGAATTGAAGTCAGTAGCCCTGAACTTTCCTGATTTGACACAGTTTTTAGAGCAGGTTGTTTTAGTCGAGTCAGAATATTTTGAAAAAGAAAAACAAAAGGATAGGCTTCAAGGCGTACGTTTAATGACTCTGCATCAGGCAAAAGGTTTAGAGTTTGAGGTTGTATTTATTTCTGGTTTAGAAGAAGGAATTCTTCCGCATGTACGCTCAATAGATGATCAATTTCAATTGGAAGAAGAGCGTCGTCTGTTCTATGTTGGAATTACAAGGGCTAAGGAAAGATTATATTTAACATGGGCACAACGTCGATTTATTTTTGGCAATAGAATTGAATCAATAAAATCCCGTTTTCTATCAGAGGCAGAAAATTAATTGTTTTTTTGATATCATATAATTATGAAATTCATAAAAACCTTTGTTCACGTTTTAAAAAAGAGTTTGACTGAGCCTAAGTATTATCAAGATATTCTAAAAACTTCATTCTGGTTCTCCTTAAAATATTTATTAATACTGAATTTAGTATTAATGCTAATTGAGTCTATGATTTTGACTATAACGATATTGCCTACGATAAATAAAAAAACAGAGTTAATTAAGAACGAAATTATTAAACAATCAAAAGATTTTTATCCGCGCGAATTAGTTATGTCGATTAATAAAGGACAACTGTCAACCAATGTTAAAGAACCTTACTTTTTCAATCCACCTGAAATTATCAAATTACTCCAAAAAAACACCTCTGATAATATTTTATATTCAAATTTCATTACCATTGATACTAAGGCAAATGTTGAAAAATTTAGGGAATATCGCACTTTGTTTTTAATAACAAAAGATTCAATCGTTGTTCCTGACCGTCAAAAAAACATGAAAACATTTCGAGTTTCACAGTTTTCAAATAACTTCAACTTTAATCTTGATTATGCTAAATACAATAAATTTTATCTAAAAACGCTGCCTTATATCAATTTATTACCACAAATTATTTTTTTAGGATTAATTATTTTTATTATTTTAATGCCATGGTTTGGTGCGTTATTTCTTACAATCGGTAATCTTTTTTATCTTCTTTGGACAACATGTTTATTTTGGGTTTTTTTCAAGATTAAAAAAAAGTCCGTTACTTATTATCAGCTTTTTCGGTTAGGAATGCATGGAATTACTATCATTATTTTAGTTGGGACGTTAGCGAGTTTACTTAAAATTGATTTGGGAATCGGTTTGTTTACTAGCTTTGTCGTTTGGATGGTTTTTGTATTTAAAAATATTAATTTTCAATCTAGTAGTGAATAAAAATAAATTGTCTTTAGAAATCATCATTAAAAAAGTATTTATTCGTATAGAAAACGTTTTATTAGAATTTGGCGTTTTTATACTTCACTGTTTAGGGAATTTTCCCTCACATCTGATTCGTCGATACTTTTATCGAATGGCTGGGATGAAAATTGGTAAAGGCACGACTATTCACACAGGATTAACTTTATATGATCCAAGCGGAATAACAATTGGTAATGACTCAATTATTGGGGAAAATTCGATATTAGATGGTAGAAGTAGATTAAAAATAGGAAACCATGTTGCTATTTCATCTGAAGTCATGATCTATAATTCAGAGCATGATATAAATTCTCCTGCATTTTCTGCTATAAACGCCCCAGTTGAAATAGAAGATTATGTTTTTATTGGACCACGTGCAATTATTTTACCGGGTGTAACGATTGGACAAGGAGCAATAATTGCTGCCGGCGCAGTTGTTACTAAATTAGTTCCTCCATTTACAATTGTTGCTGGAGTTCCAGCTCGCGTAATTGGAGAAAGGCAAATAAAAGATTTACATTACCGCTTAGGTAGAGCAAGATGGTTTCGATAAGTATTTATAGATATCATTCGGATGCTTAACTATCACTGTTGGATTAAATTTTTCTAATAATTCTTTTTGATTAAATCCCCAAGAAACAGCAATGACGTCAATTCCTACCGTATGGCAAGCTTCAATGTCACGCACCTCATCTCCGATATAAATTACTTGATTTTTATCCCATTTATATTGTTTAATTAGTCGATCTAAAGCTTTATCTTTACCAAATAGATTTAATTCGTTATGAATAATTTTAATTGGAATATGATGTTTTTTTAGGAATATTTCTACGTTGATTTTTGAATTTGAAGTAAGAATTCCAACGGTTAGTTTATTGTTTATTAATCGTTGGATACATTCTTTTATACCTGGGAAAATATTGGTATGATGAATTGAATTAGACATCTCATTTCTTCCAGCTTGCAATAAAAAGGGAATTTTATATAAGGGAATTTGAAGTTCTTTAATAATTTTTTTATATTGTTTTGAACGATACTGGTCCATTTGATCTTCGGTTGGTGTTTTAAATCCAAAACTATATGCCAAACGTATTATTATTTGTTTTATGACAGGGAGAGTGTTGGCAATTGTTCCGTCAAAATCAAAAATTATAATTTGTTTTCTCATATAAAACATAAATTAATCTGCTTGACCTACAAGAAAAACTGCTCGCCATGGTTGATAGTTTGAATAAAATTTAACATTTTGAGAAATGTCTTTTTTGGCAACGACCTGATAGTTAAAAACAGTTTTTGCTCCCCACGCGGGAAAATCAATCTGTTTTACAATCCCTTTCTTTAAAATTGGATCGTTTTGATTTTCTGAGGGAAGTGGGGGTTGGATATTATAAATTGAAACTGGGGAAATGATGACATGGCGATCGTCCTTTTGACCATAAAACTTAAATGTTAATAAGTTGTTATCTTTATCATTCTCTACTTGGATTAATATATAGGCTGGGGTATTGTTAGTAAATTTTAAATCAACAGTTGGTGCAAAAACGGTTGCATCAAAACCTGGTTGCCCATCGTTTTCGTAATATGAAACTCTGTAAGCATGTGCATGTCGCTCGTTAATTGGTAGCCCTGCATTCAGAGCAGCGCGAAATAGTGTTGTTGACACTTGACAGACACCACCACCATCTCCAAGAACAGTTTTTCCTTGCTTAATAATATATGCAGGTTTATATCCTGTAAGCGAAGAAATATCTCCAACAGTGTCGTTAAATGAGAATATTTTATTAGTAGGGATTAGCACCCCATCAAACTTATATGCAGCTAAACTTAAGTTGTAAATTCTTTCAGGGATTGAATGAGTATAATTTGACTTACCTTCAGCAATTAATTCACGAATGCCAAATTTATTTATTTGCTTTAAAGTAATTTCTGGTTGAATAACAATCGTATGGAGTACAACAACTTGATTCAACTCATCTTGTTTTAAATTAGAGATGATTTTTTCTATTTCTCTCCAAAAACGTATCTTATCGATTTGTAGACCATTTTTTTCTGGACTAAAATTGATAACACGACCATCTTTAAATTTAAATAATGCGTTTATTGATGGATATTCATAGCGTTGTTGGGCTATGTCTATTAATTCTTGTAAGGGCTTTACATTATATTCTATTTTCGAAATAAAAGAATATTTTTTAAGTTTCATTAATGTTATTAACTGTTGATATATCCTAATAAATAAGTTTGGATGTCGCCCGATTTTGTATGATTCTGATATGAGATTTTTTATATTGCGATGAATGTTAATCTGCTGACCTGATAATGTAGCCATTGGAGCATTTTGATAAATAAATGTAATTGTTGTCTTAGACAAATAACGCTCTTTTTTTATAAGTTGTTGATAAGATAAGGATTGAAATAAACCACCAATCGGTTCACCATCAATATAAATATTTGGGTAAATTCGATCACGAAAGTTTATTTTGTTTAGATAAAAAAAAATAGTTATAAAAAAAAACAGACAAATTAATAACAGTAATTTTGTATTTAATTTATAACTATGTTTTTTCTGTGATTTTGATATCATATTAATATGGATGATAAAACAAATAATGATAAAAATCAAACAGAACAACCACCTGCATATGAAACTGTTACAGTTGACGATCAAGTAAATCAAAACAGTAGTGGAACAATAAATCTGCAACCTGAAGAAGTTGCTCCTGACGTTGTTTCTCCAGACATATCAACCCCTGCAATTTCAGAACCTTTTTTAAGTAATAATGGAGAGCCAGTAGTCTATGAAGAGAACAAAAATAAGTATTTTCTGATTGGTGGAGTTGTATTTTTTTTAATTCTTGTTTTTTTTGTTTTGTTTATTTTTTTTAGACCAAAAATACCAGCCTCTCAACAAAAAACAGTCAATTTAACATATTGGGGATTGTGGGAGGATAAAGAAATATTCGCTCCATTGATTAGTGCCTATCAAACAAAGAACCCAAACGTGAAAATTGATTATCAAAAAAAAACAATAACAGAGTATAGAGAAAAACTGATTGCGCGGAGTCAAAACGGACAGGGACCGGATATTTTTCGTTTTCATAACACATGGGTACCCCAATTAAAGGTCAATGATGAAAGTATTTTATCAGCATTACCGGAAAACATAATGTCAAATGAAGAATATGAAAAAACATTTTACCCGGTAATCGTAAAAGATTTAAAGATTAACGGTCGATATTATGGTTTAGCATTAGAGATAGACGGTTTAGTTTTGGTAATTAATGATGGTCTATTTAAAAAAGCAGGAATTACATCTCCTCCCACAAGCTGGACAGAAGATTTGATTGAAGTTGTTAATAAGTTGTCGGTAAGAGACGAAAATAAACAATTAATAACTGCAGGTATAGCACTTGGAACAACAGAGAATATTGACCATTTTAGCGATATATTTGGTTTATTATTAGTACAAAATGGGGGTAATTTGTCAAAACTAGATAGTCCTGAAGCTGCGCAGGTTCTCGAAGTATACCGTAAGTTTGCTGAACCCCCAACAAATTATTGGGATGAGGGTATGCCGAATTCAACTACTGCTTTTATTCAAGAAAAAGTTGCTATGATAATTGTTCCTTCTTGGCAGATTTTGACTATTAAAGCAATTAATCCAGATATAAAAATAAAAGTAGTTCCGGTTCCAAAAGGACCTCAAGGAAAACAAATATCAATTGCCAATTATTGGGTTGAAGGTGTATCAAAGTATAGTAAGAATCAAATTGAGGCATGGAAGTTTCTAAAATTTTTAACAGAAAAAGAACAAATGACCAAGCTTTACGAAATGCAGGCAAAAACTCGACTTTTTGGTGAGCCTTATTCGCGAATTGATCTTGGAGCAACATTAGCACAACATGAATATTTAGGAGCAGTGATTACTCAAGCGAATAATTTTATTTCTTTACCAATAATTAGCAAGACCCAGGACAATGGCTTGAACGACGGGATAATTGCCTATTTAAAAGATGCTATCAACGCCACAATTCAAGGTGTAGCTTATACGGAGGCTTTAATTAATGCAAAAAAAGGTGTAGATCAATTGTTTTTACGTTACAAAATACAATGAAATATGGTGACTTTAAATATTTTTAAAATGTTTGGTAAAAAAAACAGTTTAGAAAAAAACAATTATTATCTTGGTCTTTTCTTAAAAGAAACCGAAGGAATTGGTCTTGTTATGACAAAAAAAACAAATGGGTTGGAATTAGTAAATTGGCGATGGTTTAAATATAGTAATGGTTGGGAGAATCTCTCGCAAGACGTTGATAATTTATTAATGCAGTTTGAGTCAAATTTAGGTATAACTTTAACACAAACTATTTTCTTTTTATACTCTCATGCAATTAATAGTAAAACAAAAGAAGTAAAGTCGATTTATTTAAGGACCATAAAAGACTTGACAAAGAATCTTGACTTAAAACCACTTGGTTATATTGAGGTTGTGGATGCAGTAATTGCTTGGTTAGAAAATAAAGAAGAGTCATCTATTAATTCAGTTATTGTTGAAATCGATCGTAGTAATATAAGCATATTCATTATTCGCGGTTCTAAAAAGATTAATATTCAAACAACAGCGCGTACTGATAATATAGCTTCTGATATTAATAACGCTATCCAAGAAAAAGCTGGTTCAATTATTCTTCCTTCACGTTTTATTCTTTATAATTTCTATAACCTAACTAAAGATATTAATATTTTAATGAGCTATCGTTGGGATAGGGACCTTTTCGTCCAACTGCCCCGAATAGATTTATTTAAAGAAGAGGATATGATGCATGCATTGACGAGTTTATTTTCTTCACAAATAATGGTTAATATCAAACAAAACTCCGACAAAGAGATGAGGAACAATACAAAAATGGGTTTTGTGATTGGTGGTGAGACAATACAACAAAGTGAATCTGATAGGAGAATGAGAACTAAGAAGATGAATTTTATAAATCTGCTTATGAAATTTAAGTTTTTAAAATTCAACTGGACAATTATTGCTGGAATTATTTTAAGTATTGCTGCCTTGGTATCAATTGAATTAGTTTTACATCAAGCAGACCTCACAATTACTCTTCCAGCACAGAATATTGAACAAACAATGAAGTACAAGATTGGTTCAAAGGATCCGAACTTCCAAAAACAGCAGATCAAATATGAAATATCGCAAACAAAACCAACAAATGGTAAAAAAGCGATCGGAGAGAAAGCAAAAGGAGAAGTAACGATTCACAACTTTGATGACACAGATAAAAAATTTTTAAAAGGAACAATTATTGTAGGAAGCGGAAAACAATACACAATAGATGAAGAGATTACAGTTAAGTCTGCAAGTTTAGTAGCTGATGGATCAGCGAAAATACCTGGGAAAGCAAAGATGGGGGTTACCGCGGTTGATATTGGAAATGAAGGGAACTTAAGTAAAGGGCAACGTTTTACGTTTAAAGATTTTCCGGTTACTTTATTTTTTGCAATAAACGAAAGTAATTTAAGTGGCGGTTCAAAAAAAGAGGTGCGAACAGTTGCTAAAAAGGATTTAGATGAACTTGAAAACACCATATTAGAAAAAGCTAAGGTCGAAGGAAACGATCGTATTAATAAATCTATTAAACAAGGTTACGGTTATTTAGATAATCTAATTGATTATCAATTAACCGATTCAACATTTTCAAAAGAAGTTGGAGAAGAAGCAAGTGATGTTAACATTAAATCAACTATTATTTTATCCTTTTATGTTTATAAAAAAAATGATTTAAATAATCTTGCGGTTGTGGCTTTAAAGGATAAAATAAAATCAGGCCTTGAACTTGAAACGAATAAAACGATTTTACGGGTTGTTCAATCCGAAGTAAGTGAAGGAGCGACGAATATTGATTTATTAGTTAAAGGAAAGGCGATCGTTGTTATTGATAAAAGTAAAATAAAAAGACAGCTTGCTGGAAAAAATATCAATGAAACTAAGCAAATTATTAATAATAATTTACATGCGATCGGTTATAATCTACAGATTGAGCCAAATTTTATCTTCATAAAAGATAGGATACCTTGGTATTTAAATAATATTTTGATTGAAGTTAAATATAACTAATTCTTATGGTCATGCATCGGTATTTGAAGCAAGATAATTCTATTAAACGTAAAGTTGTATCCCGTTTTTCACTACTTTTATTAACGGCGGGTTCTTTACTGTTGTTTTGGTCTTTTTACCCGATTATCTCTTTTGAAATATTTGCACGGTTATTTATACAAAAACAGATAGTTTCTCCAGTTCCCACATCTTTAACGGCAAGTTCAATTAAAACGGCGAATTCGGTTTTGGGGAGTTGGATTAATCTATCAAGTAATTTACGTGATTTTACTCAAGTAAGTCGTTGGTTTCCGGATAAGCCTCAACAAAACCTAGACACTAATAAAATCAAAATTAATAAGTATTTGTTATCTATTCCGAAATTAAATATTAATCAGGCGATTGTTACGGTTGGCGGTGATGATTTAACAAAGAGTTTGGTGCATTATTTACCTACGTCATTACCTGGAGAATATGGCAATGTAGTGATTTTTGGTCACTCTACTTTATCACAGTTATATAATGTTAAGGATTATAAAACTATTTTTACTTTTTTACCTTCTCTTGACCCTCAAAATCACGATTTAATAGAGTTAAAAGTAGGCGATTTAAACTATCAATATGAAGTCATTGAAATGTTCGTAGTGGACCCTGAAGAAATTTCGGTACTAGACCAAAAATATGATGCTTCTTATTTAACCTTAATAACTTGTGTTCCTCCAGGAACATATTTTAAACGCTTAGTGGTAAGAGCAAAACTGATAAAACTGCCAATATCTTTGGTTGAATAACCCTATAATATCTGCTAAAATTCCGCCATGGGAAAACTACGAAAATTAAGCTTATTCTATCGCTTACTTTTATGGCTAATTACTTCGATAATAAAGATTGGAGAAGTCGTTCGAAAAGTTATTGATTTTTCAATATCTCCCTTAGTTCTTTTACTTAACCTTTTATTTAAGTTTTTCTCAAAAATAAAGATAGAAAAAAGCTTTGAATATAAATCAAATATATATAAATGGCGAGTAAAAGAGAAGTCATTAAACATATTATATATATTTTTTCAATCGATAATATATGTATTTAAATTTTTTCTTAATTTTTTAGTTCAAGTTTTATATTTATTTTATAGACTTTTAAAATTTATTTTTGTTAGTATTCCTAAATTTATTGTTCATCATATATCATTAAAAATCCGATATTTTATTTTTGGATTTAGTATATGTTTGATCGTGATAATAATAAATCAAGCATATATTTTTGTTAAAGAATTACCCTCGCCTCGTGAGATTGGAAAGTCAAACTATTCATTATCAACTCATTTATTTGACCGTAAAGGAAAATTACTGTATGAAATATATCGCGAGCAAAATCGGACACCGGTAAAATTAGATCAACTACCGGTATTTATCACTCAAGCAACGATTGCCATTGAGGACAAAGATTTTTATCTTCACAAGGGAGTTGCTGTTTCGGGTGGAATATTACGTGCTGCTAAAGAAATTATTTTTAATAATAGTTTACAGGGAGGGTCAACCATTACGCAGCAGTTGGTGAAAACTGCATTATTATCTCCTGAACGTACCATTAAAAGAAAAATAAAAGAAATAATTTTGGCTCTTTGGGCAGAAAAAATATATAGTAAAAATCGAATATTGGAAATGTATTTAAACCAAGTTCCATATGGTGGAGCTGCGCATGGGATTGAAGAAGCGGCAAAAGTATATTTTGGTGTTCATGCGCGAGATTTAACACTTGAACAGGCGGCATTACTTGCTGGTTTACCACAGGCTCCATCGTTATATTCGCCATATGTCAATCCCGCTCTTGCTCAAAAACGAAGAAACGAAGTCCTACGTAGCATGCAAAGTCAAGGATTTATTAGTCAGACAGTGAGTAATAAATTACAAAGTACAAAACTTGAAGTAGTTCCTCCAAGAACCAACATCAAAGCCCCCCACTTTGTTTTTTATGTCAAATCCCAACTTGAGGAAAAGTATGGAATCAGACAGGTGGAAGAAGGAGGATTAAATGTCATCACCACACTTGATCTTGATATTCAAGAAGAAGCAGAAAAGATCCTTAAAGAAGAATTGGAAAAGGTTAAAGAATTAAATGTTTCCAATGGAGCAATCTTAGTTACTCGCCCTTCAACTGGGGAGATCCTGGCCATGGTCGGATCAGTAGACTATTTTGCATCTCCCTCTGGAGCTTTTAATGTTACCACAGCTCTGCGTCAACCAGGATCATCGATTAAGCCGATTATGTACTCTCTCGCCCTAGAAAAAGAATATACCGCAGCTTCGATAATTAATGATACAGCAATTATTTTTAATATTCCAGGATCAACTCCTTATCGTCCGGTTAACTATGATGGTAAAACTCATGGTAATGTTCCGTTAAGATATGCTTTAGCTAACTCCTTTAATATTTCAGCGGTTCGTGTATTAAACACAATAGGGGTTAATAATTTTATTAATCATGCAAAGAAAATGGGAATTAGTACTTGGACAGATTCGAATCGATTTGGACTATCTTTAACACTGGGTGGGGGAGAGGTGACGATGATTGACATGGCTAAAGCATTTGGTGTTTTTGCAAATGAGGGAAACAGAGTTAACTTAACGAGCTTTAATAGAATTGTGACCTCTTCAGACAATTTATTTTATCAATATAGTCCAATGAGTGTAAAAGTAATTGATGCAGGTAATGCATTTATTATTAACGATATTTTATCTGATAACTTTGCGCGTCGTTGGGCGTTTGGAAGCAATTCAGCCTTAGAAATTAATGGATTTAAAGTAGCAGTGAAAACCGGAACAACAGATGAAAAAAAAGATAACTGGACCATTGGATATACACCAGATTACATAGTGGCAGTTTGGGTAGGAAATAATAACAATCAACCAATGAATCCATACTTGGCCTCAGGAATTACTGGTGCTGCTCCGATTTGGAACAGAATGATGAGTTTTTTACTAAAAAACTATGGTATAAAATCGCAATTTATAGAACCAGAGAATATAGTTGAAAAAATTTGTTATTTTGGTAAAATGGAATACTTTGTAAAAGGTACGGAGATTAAAGCTTCTTGTAGGGATAATTTGTTCGGAGCAACTCCTTCGCCTACCCCATAAAATAAAATCAAAGATCAAATATCAAAAATCAAAGCGTAAATAAAAGTTTAAATCCTTTAATTATTAACTCTAAACTTTGATCTTGGTTTTGCGCTTTAATCTCTGATTTTTGAAATCACTATCTTGAAATAGTTGTAAAACCTACTAGTGGTTGTAGTGCTTTTGGAATATGGATAGATCCGTCTTTTTGTTGGTGGTTTTCCAGTAGTGGAATCAAAATTCGCGGTGAGGCAATCGCAGTATTGTTTAGAGAATAACAATATTCAGTTGAGCCATCCTTTTTTCGATATTTTATTTTTAACCTTCGCGTTTGAAAATCTCCGAGAATTGAATTTGACGCAACTTCTCCATAACTTTCTCGAGAAGGCATCCATACTTCTGTGTCATATTTTTTTATCTGAGGTTCTCCCGTTTCGCCTGTGCACATGAGCATTATCCTATATGGTAACTCAAGTTCTCGAAGAATTTCTTCGGTATTGTTTTGTAGTTCTTCATGCAAGCTTATTGCTTGTTCTAAAATATTATTAGTAATAATTACTTGTTCTACTTTCATGAATTCATGAACGCGATATAAACCTTGGGTATCCTTACCATACGATCCGACTTCCCGACGAAAACAAGGAGAAAATGCCACCATTTTTTTCGGGAGCTCTTTTTCATTAAGAATTTCATTTGCGTAAAGCGCAGTAACTGCCACTTCGGCTGTTCCAGATAAAAATGCGTCCTCATCATTTAATTTATATACTTCAGGTTCTCCCCAAGGAAAATGAGCGCTTCCAAAAAAAGCAAAACCTTTGGCAATGGCTGGTGCAACTAAAGGAGTATATCCTTTTTGTATCAACTTATTAAATGTATAAAATAAAACTGCCAAATGTAGTTGAGCCGCTTGGTTTTTTAAGAAATATCCGCGAAATCCTGAAGTTTTCGTTCCGCGATCAAGATCAATTAAGTTTAGTTTATTTCCAAGTTCGATATGAGATAGGGGAGTGAAGTTAAACTTAGTCGGATTTCCCCATGTTTTTATTTGTTGATTTGATTTTTCATCTTTACCAATTGGAACTTCATCAAGGGGAATATTTGGGACATATGATAATAATTTATTTAATTCAACCTCAGTTTTTCCCAGTAATTCCTCAGATGTTTTTAATTGAATTTTTATTTCTCTTCCGCGTTCACGGATTTGTTCTGTAAATTTTTCTTTGGAAATTTTGTTTCTTTCTTCTCGAAGTGTTTGAATTTGTGCAATTAATTCACGGCGTTTATCATCAAGAACAATTATTTTATCAAGTTCAATTACACGATTTTTATTTTTTGCTGCTGTAGTAACCTTTTCTTTATTAGCACGGATAAAATCGATGAATAACATAATCAAGTTATAAAGTTTTTAAAGTTAATAAAGTTCATCAAGTTATAATTATTTTAGCAAATCTATATAAACAATGTCATTGCGAGGAGCAAAGCGACGAAGCAATCTCGTTACCAATAAGACGTCCTAGATTAACGGGATTGCCCCTCGACTCATCTCGGGATTATAACTTCACCCTCGAATACTCTCGGGTTCGCAATGACAGTGGAATTATCTTTATTTTATCAAAGTATAAGTTATTTTTTGTATCAATCGGTTTAACGCTTTTATTCGGTGATTAATCTGTTGGTGTTCTTTCTCAGTTAATTCATCATAATATTTTTGATACTTTCCGACGATAAAAAGTGCGCGATAAGGATAACCGTGCGTTGGTCGACTACTTGATTGTAGCGCTATTTGACCTTTTGTTTTTTCAGTTTCACAAATTATCTGCTTATTTTTTGGATTATAGAAACATAAACAAGTTTGTAAATAGGCAGTTCTATCAGATTCTTTAGCATCTTTGAGACGAAGAAGAGCATAGTTAATCAATTCTTGATCAGTGGCTTTTTGTCCAAGCCAACGACTTGATTTCACTCCAGGTTCATTGTTTAAATAGGGGATTAGCAGTCCCCCATCGTCGGCAATAGTTGGAAGATCGGTTATATTACCATAAAATTTCGCTTTTAATTTTGAATTTTCTTCAAAAGTTTTTCCGGTTTCTTCAGGCTCTTGAGAAATTTTTAAATCTTTGAGAGTGACAATTTTTATACCTAAATTGATTAAGGGTTTTACTCCAAGCATTAATTCCTCCAACTTGGCTTTATTCGTCGTAGCGAGAAGGATTTGTTTCATGAAAATAATTGGAAGCTGTTTAACAACTTTAACAACAGCTTCATAAGTGCCTGTAATTGAAAACTATTTCAGCCTTAATAAATAGTTTTCAAACAGGCTCTTAGATTTATTTCGAATATTTTACGTGATTTTTAGTATAGAATCGCAAAGCAAACCAATATCAGTTTTAAATGATTTGACATTGTATTTTATACAATCAGTCCATTTTATTAGATCAATCATTTCTACCGGGAAATCGATTAATCTTCTTGAAACGTCGATTGGAAAAATTCCTACAGCTTTTGAATTAACATCTGAAAATATCTTTTTCCAATTAACTTTAATTTTTTTTGAAATCATTAAGATATCAACTACGTCTTTTGTTTCATCACGACTAATAAGGGCAGATAATTTATTTGATAAAATATTTTCCAAATTATCAACCTTAGAATAAATTACTTTCTTTTCTAATTTACCGTATCTAAAAGATACATCATTTACAAAATCTACTTTTAAAATATCGTTAATCATTAAAGAAGCGTAGCTTTTGGATCGAATTATGACGTTAACCTTAAATTTTTTGTTTAAATTGATTAATATTGAATCGATTGTTTTTAAAAAATGTGGTTTATCATTGACAAATAAGTCTAAATCATCAGAATATCTATGGTTAAGATAACATCTGGACAGTGCTGTTCCACCAGTTAAATAAAATGGCGTATCTAAATCATCAATTAATTTTAATACTTTATCCTGCAATGGATACAGGGTATCGTTGTAATAGGAATTCATAGCCATTTTTGATAGCTTTATTAAATAATTTTCCCTTAACATAACTCCATCTATTTCTTAAAACGTCATAGGGAACAAGAACCATTGCGTCATAATAATTAAGATTTTCTAAAACTCTAGAGATAGCCCAATCTTGGTTAAATGTTCCTATTTCTTTCTTCCCAGAAAGAATTTTTGTGAAATCATCAGGGGACAAATCATAATCCCACACTAATTGTTTATATTCATCTTTTGTCATGAGGATATTATACTATAAAAATCGAGGCGGATAAAGTTATGGCGAGGAGGATGTGTTTCATAAAATATATTATTTACCCCAATTCATTGGGTCTTTAAACCAAAGGTCAACTTGTTCTTTTTCTTTTAAATTAATAATTTTTTCATTAAGTGCTTCTTCAACGATTTTTTTTCCTGCTGTTAAGGTAATTAATTTGATATTGTTTTCTTTTAATAATACAATTGATTTTTTTGTTTCGTATGATGTTGTTGCAATACAATATTTTACTGTTCCTCCAAGCTCTTTTATTGTTTGTGCATTACCAATAACGTTTGTTGCAGTTGATATATGGTCTTCAATTATTACAACTTTAGCACCTTTTTTCATATATCCTTCCATTTTGTTTCCTTTTCCGTATGCTTTAGTGGTTGGTCTAACAAAAACCATTGGTAAATTTAATTTATCCGCTACCCAACAACCTTGAGGAATGGCCGCTGTAGCTGTTGCTGAAATCCACTCAACTTTATTAATGCCAATTTTATTTTTAATTAATTTAATATAAAAATCAATAATCTTTTTTCTTACTTCAGGATATGACATTACTAATCTGTTATCCAAATAAATTGGACTTTTTATGCCACTCGTAAATATAAAGGGTGGATCAAACCTAAATGATACCGCCTTGATTTTTAATAATAATTTTGCGGTTTTTTGCGCAATTATATTTTCCATAATATTAATTAATAAATAATAATTTATCTATATTTATCAATCTCTTTTTTTAATTTTATTGTTTCTTCTCTTGCTTTTTTGGCAAAATCTAATCCTTTTGAGGCAAAGATAATTCCTCGTGAAGAGTTGACAATCATTCCAGATTTTTGAGAATTTAAGCCAGCTTTCATAGTTGCTTCAACATATCCTCCTTGCGCTCCGATTCCGGGAACTAAAAAGGTCATATCTCCTGCAATTTTTCTTACTTCAACTAATTCCTTCGGATACGTTGCTCCCACAACCAAAAGACAATTGTGATTCGTATTCCACTCACCTACAACTTTTTCTGCCACGATTTTATATAAAGGTTTTTTACTAATTAATAAATCCTGAAACTCACCTGCACCCGGATTTGATGTTCGGCATAAGATAATACATCCCTTGTCTTTTCTATCTAAAAAAGGTTTAATCGCCTCGTACCCTAAATATGGGTGTAACGTTATAGCATCAACTCCAAGATAGTCATATGTATAAAAAACATACCCGTTGTTTGTATTGCCAATATCCGCTCGTTTTGCATCAAGAATAATAATAATTTCCGGATAAGTCTTTCGTAGGTAATCACAAGTCATTTTTAACTCTCTTATTCCTTTTTCCCCTCTTGCTTCATAAAAGGCAGAATTTGGTTTATACGCGCAGACCAAGTCATGAGTCGTATCAATAATTGCTTTATTAAATTCATACTGCGGATATTTATTATTTCTTACATGTTCGGGTAATTTATTCAAATCACTGTCCAATCCAACACAAACTAAAGAGTTGTTTTTTTTAACAATCTTGTCCAGTTTTTTTTGAAATATCATAATTAATTATTATTAATAAATAAAATCTTAAGTTTTATTATTCATTATCTCCAAGCTTACTCACTCCAACTTCTAAAAATATTAATGCACAAAGTTCAAAAGGTGATTTTGTGGTTGACCTTTCCGGTACTCCAATCAGCTCCCTTAAATAATAATGACTACCTAAACGGGAAGGAATTTGAGCGGGAATTAAAATACAAACATGAGATAATTTTGCAATCGGTGATTTGATATCTGCAGTTAAGCTGATTATTTTCGCTCCCATCATTCGTGAAATTTTTACGGTTTCAAGGACATCGCTGGTTTCACCTGAACCGGAAATAGTGATTAATAAATCACCGCTTTTCATTTTCGGATTTACAGTTTCATGAACAACATAGGTTTCTTTATGGAGCCGAACTAAACGCATTGCTAAGTTCTTAGCGATTAGACCTGAGCGGCCAACACCAACCACAAATACCCTTTTAGCATTTTTTATTTCATTAACAAATAACTTTAAATCGTCAGTTTTAACTTTTTTTAAAACCTTTTTTAAATCAATCAGTATTTGTTTAAATTCCATATTAAATAATACCACGAATGGTTTTTAACGATTTAATTTTTTCAGTTATTAATATTGATTTCATTTCTGTTTCAATTGTATTAAATATTTTTTGACCGCCTTGATAAATTGCTGATCCAATACCAACGAGCGTTGCTCCTGCCATAATCATTTCAATTGCATCTTGGGCTGAGGAAATGCCACCAATACCGATTATAGGAATTTTTACTGTTTTAAAAATATCATTAACACAACGGAGAGCAATTGGTTTAATTGCTTGTCCGGATATTCCTCCGACGCGGTTTCCGATAATTGGTTTTCGTTTTTTGATGTCAATTAACATCCCTGGTCCGGTAGTATTTATTGCAGAGATTGCATCTGCTCCAGCCATTTCCACCTCATGAGCAACGCGTTTGATATCGAGAGTATTTGGAGTTAACTTGGCGATAATCGGAATATGTTTTATCACTTTTTTTACTTCCGTAACTGCAATGGCTGCAATGAAAGGGTCAGTAGCAAAAGGTTTTCCCGCTTCATCATCGACGTTAGGACAGGACAGATTTAATTCAATAAAATCTGGTTCACATTTTGCGATTTCTTGTACTAATAAGGAAAATTCCATCATTTGAAAAGCAACAATGGAGACGATGATTGGTTTATTGGTTTTTTGTTTAAGGAGTTTAATATCTTTTATGGCTTGATGAACACCGGGATTACGTAAGCCAACAGAGTTGATATAGCCAACTTTGAAACTGGCAACCCGAGGAATGGGATTTCCTTCACGCGGTAAAATACTAATTGATTTTGTGGTTATGCCACTGACCCCTTTAATTTTGGATAGATTAATATTTCGATTAGTGTCAACAACAATTCCGGAGACAGAAATAAGCGGAGATGAAAATTTAATTTTACAAAAAGTCGTTTTTAAATTCATTATTTGATAATCAATTTTTTTTAATACCTAAAACTTTTAAACCGTTAATTGTTGCGATTTTAACGAGTTCGGAAAAATTAGTATAACGATTTCCTGTTGCCAAAAGTTTCAACTCTGACCACATATCTCCATCACAAAACGGAACCATATAATCAGCAATATTATCAGTACCAAGCGCCACAGGAATTCCTAGTGGTATTAACTCGTCAATTGGAGTGAGTGAATTATGAAAAGGGGTTGAGATTTCAGTTCGATGACTATCAATCCATGCAGTTGGACAGGCAATCACCATCAACTTTGCCTTTTTCATTTTTTTATATATTTTTTCGCGATATA
>Ga0210014_1000561_pt1 | contig 30519 bp, 28 predicted proteins | sample CryGeymeta201519_FD_183983 | JGI IMG/M metagenome (GOLD analysis project Ga0210014, IMG submission 183983) | Groundwater microbial communities from Crystal Geyser aquifers in Utah, USA - Crystal Geyser metaG 2015-19 (SPAdes) (version 2) | ecosystem: Environmental > Aquatic > Deep subsurface >...
AAATAGCATAAAAAGATACTCCGACACAATCCATAATACCACCCATGACAATTAATAGGAGTATATTACCAGCTTTATTCCTGATACACCATTTTCTAAATAATATTTATAATGTAAATCATGGGAAATAAACTTACCGCTTTAGTAAATCCGAGAAAGTACGGCAAGTCCCCTTTCTCTATAGTTGTAATACACGGAGACCCTGGCGCTCCCGGCGAAATGGCGCCAGTTGCACGGGAATTATCTGAAAATTATGGAGTGCTCGAACCTCTTCAAACCTATACTTCTTTGGGAGGGCAGGTACAGGAACTCAAAGAAATACTAGAAAAAAATGCTCAACCTCCGCTTGTCATGATAGGACATTCTTGGGGAGCTTATCTGAGTTTTATTTTCACGGCTCATTATCCTACCTTTGTGAAAAAATTAATCCTTGTGGGAAGCGGGCCTTTTGAAGCTAAGTATGCCAAAGGGATCATGGATACCAGACTGAGCCGTTTGAGCGAAAAGGAAAGAACAGAAATACAGTCAATATTGATAAATCTTAAGGATCCTTCCGTGAAGAATAAAAATATTCTCTTTAAACGCCTCGGAATTCTTTTAGCGAAAGCTGACCATTATGATGTTATCGTCTCTAAGAATGAAGCTCTCGAATGTAACAACGAGATATTTCAGAGAGTTTGGGCTGGAGCGGAGAAATTAAGAAGTGAGGGCAAACTCCTGGCATTTGGTAGGAAAATAATATGTCCGGTAACAGCAATTCACGGCGATTATGACCCGCATCCTTCCGAAGGAGTCAGAAAACCTCTTTCATCTATATTACCAGATTTCAAGTTTATTCTTCTGGAAAACTGCGGGCATGACCCGTGGCTTGAAAGAAAAGCTAAAGACAGATTCTATACAATCCTGAGAAAAGAAATAAACTCGGGATAAAAAATCTCTTTGAACTCTGAAGTTATATCCTCTAGCTTCCCCTGGCAGATGCATTTATACCCATCTTACTCCGGTTTGCGGCTTTTTTAATGCATATTGATATAATTAATGTAATATAGTATACTTAATGTAACATGCAGCAAATAGTATCCATCACTAGTCAAGGCCAAATAACTATACCGTCCATTTTTCGAAAACGTCTCGGGCTTAACCAGTACCGGAAAGCCACTGTGAGAACAATAGACAATAAGATCATTATTGAACCAATCCCTAATCTTATGAAAATGGCCGGTGTTCTTCAAAATAAAGCTATAAAAAACAAAAGCATCGATGAAGTGATCACACTTGAAGAAAAAGCAGCTTTAAAAGCTGTATCAAAAATCATCAAATAACGCAATGAAAAAATATTTCATTGACACAAATATCCTCCTGCGGTTTCTTCTCAAAGACAATAAACTGTTGTTCGCTCAGGCTGAAAAATATCTAAAAGATGCAGAACGGGGTGAAATCCAGCTCATCCTGCTTCCCACAGTGCTGTTTGAAATAGATTATGTTTTACGCGGAGTTTACTTGCTAAAAAGAAAAGAAAGCGCCGAGTTGCTCTCTACTCTGGCAAAAACAACTTATCTTCAGATCGACCATAGAGAAATTTTCATCCGGTCAGTTGAAAAATATAAACAATTGAATATTGATCTTTTTGACATTTACCTGTATTTCAAAGCAAGAGCTGAAAATGCAGAGGTACTCTCCTTTGATAAAGATTTTCGGAAATTGAAAAACAGTGCCTGAAAACCACGTTTGACATGGTGGTTGAACGAAGCCGAAGTGACGATTTTCGTATTCAGTTTTAGAAAGACCGTCAGAACAAGATATTCAACTCCAGAGGGAGGTTGACAAATCTTCTGAATTTTCTTAATAAATAACTTATTTAACAGAGGTTGTTAATTTTATTAACTCCTCAAAACTCTTAGGCCTGTATTTTTCATAATCGTCCTGTTTGATATACAACATTTGGTATTTAACATCACTTTGCATGCTATTTATATCCTTACACCATAGTTTTAACCGTTCAATTTTCAATGGATCATCTAAATCGGCTCTACCCTTTGTTTCGATAACATATACTTCTTTTTCAGTTTTTTTCACTATAAAGTCTGGGTAATAATCTGAAATTGCTCCATCAGCATTTTTGTAATCAATCCTGAAATGAACAGCAAAGTAATTCTTCACATAGGAAATAATATCTGAACAGTTTTCTAATAACGCTGCAACTTCCATTTCAAAATGACTATCAGCTACGATTTTATTGAAAGGACTCTTTTTAGGCACAATATATGCCTGATCTTTAACAACGAATGGTCTGCATTTGCTTATTTTAATATAGTCTCTTATTTCAGCTTCTCCCTTATCTAGTACTGTTAATTCATTTATCTGCTTTTTGAATAATTCAATAATAGTTTTTGATGCTTCAAGTTCAGATAAATTTCTTAGAGTATTTAAGTCTTCAAGATTGACTTCTTTATCAAATAGATAGTGCTTTATGAAATCTTTTACTTTCTCGTAAAGGATGTCGTAACCACTGACTAGTCTTAAATCCTTCATTATCACCTGTGTGAAGTATCCGATTACGCTTTGGTAATTGGCGACAACATCACTATCAATTTCTGTGATATGGTTTATTTCTCCAGTTGTAATGTCTTTAAAGATTATTTCCCGCTTTTCTTTGTCGCTAAACTCTCTATATGTAACTCTTTTATTGTTAAATGAAGAAGCTACTAAATTGGACAAGTTCTTATATTCTCTATAAATTCTTGGAGTAAGTACCGGTATTTCTATATCCAATTTGGGAATATCTTTCTGAACATTTTCGTTATCTACTTCCACAACAATTGGTGCTTTTGGTTGTGTTCCTTCTCCCATTTTTCTTCTCTCAAGTTCTACTCCCTCGCTTTTTATTGACTCGACAAAATCCATAAATGCATCAGTACCGACTACGCTGACATATTCAGGAAGATTTTCATCCCAGTACATCTTCCGAAGACCCCTTCCGAGAGTCTGTTCGGGCAAGATATTTGCTTTAGAGGAGTAAGGACGAAGTCCTATGATTGTAGTAACATTTCTAACATCCCAACCTTCTTTAAGCATTAAGACGGAGACAATAACTTTATATCGGTTATCAGGTTTATCTATTCCGTTGGCAGCTTTTCTTAATACTTCTAATTCTTCCTTACTTTTTCCTGTCGAAGATTCTGATAACTCCCCATTGTCTTTGGTATGGATAACGAGCACAGCATCTTTAAACTCAGAATAAGTAGCTTCAAGATAGGAAGCAACCTCATCACAGTTTTTAGTATCATCAGTCATAACAAAAAGAACTGCTTTTTTGAGCTTTTTATGTTCTTCATATACTTTTTTCCATTCAAGGTATCCTAAATTTATATAGTCAGAATACTTTTCCGTAAACTTAGAGCTTTTTCTCTCAACGAGCTTTGATCTGCTAGCAGAATCAGGTAGAACGGGATGTTTAACTACATTCTGATAGATCGCTTCAACGAGTGGATAATCTGATATTGTTTGAACGAAGATTGCTCCGTTATTGTGTTTAGGTGTAGCTGTAGTATCGATTTCTAAGGCAAGCTCGCTGCCTTTCATTTTCAGTTTGTTATGAATATCCTCAATTGATTTAAACCAAGCTAATTTTTCGTCATGTATATGATGTGCTTCATCATTTAAAACTACTAGTTCGTCAATATCTCTAACAATTGCTGCTAAATCAACTTTTGATTCGTTTGTGGCTCCGACAGGCTTTGCTCCAAGGTAATATTCTGATGTGTTTTCATCCTCAGATGATGGAGTTTTTCTATTGCTTTCATAGACTCTATGAATGTTTGTAAGGAATATATTTCCTGTTTTTCTAACTACTCCGATGTCATCTTGTATGTGCAATGTAAGTTGAAAATCATCTCTCCAATTTTGTCCTTCATAACCATTATCAGGAAGTACAGGATCCTGATAGAAGATCTTTAATCCATCAAAATCGGCTCTAATCCTATCTAAGACTATAATGTTGGGAGTAATAACTAGGAAGTTTCTAGCAAGGGTAGAGTCGGCCTCGTAGAGCTTATGGAAATAGCACCAAGCAAGTACAAGACTCAATACTTTAGTTTTTCCGCTCCCTGTAGCCATTTTTACTACGAATCTTCTCCAACTCTCGTAAAACATACCTGCTGAAACTGCTCCTGAACTGTCAAAACGCATCAGATCATACTTGTCTTTGACTTTGATAACATCAGTAAGATAGACAATTGTTTCAAGTGCTTCTCTTTGAGCAAAGTAATAACGGAATGAAAGAAAAGAATCATTGAAATTGGGCATTATATGTTCCTGCTTAAACCACCAGTTAAGAAGTGCTTTACTTGTATCTGTTGCTCCTTCATAATTTTTCTCCCGCCATCCCTTTACCCTTTTTCTAAGTGTAGCTACAAGAGGAGGTAGAAGTTTCTCCGATCCTTTCTCCCGTAGTGTTTCATCAGCAGGAAACCATCTGATATCTGGATCAAGTATTTCGTATGGTGATTTTGGAAACTTAGGATGTAATGCCATAAATGCAAGTAAAATTATTTATTTTGAAGCTAAAACCTCAATTTTTTTAGCTACTTGGATTATCTTTTGCAAGTAACGTCATAGTTTTTAACTAGTATTTTAACTAGAATATAACTAATACTAAAAATCAATTCGAGCTTAAATTCCTATTATTTTAACTAAAATTCTTATTCATTAACTAATTAACTCCCAATGTCCCCCTCTTCTTGAACCGTTATGACGAATATTACCTTTCTTTTTCAATTCTTGAAGTAAATTATTCACATCTCTTTGGCTCATTTCTAAAGCTTTTTGTAAGTCTGAAGTTGTAACTTTGGAAAAATCTGTAAGATGATTAAGTATTAGTTGCTTTTTCTGATCCCTAGATATTCCTTTAATTTTTGTATATTCCCCTCGTTGATTTGAGTACTCATAAAATTGCTTTGACAATAAATATCGGGTTCCCTTCCCTGAACCAGATTTCTCAATTAAGTTATGTTCCAGAAATTTACTTCTAAAAATTGGATTTTGTAGCACACCTTTCTCATGTATTTGCTCAAGTTCATAAATCTCTTCAAAAGACAAATTTATTTGTCTTTGATTTATTATTTTTTCCAAATATAAAATAAATTCAGGATCTTTGACTACAGCCGGAATTGTAAGTTGTACTGAGTATTTATCCGTACCAGCAAAGCTAGGAAATCCTTTTCCTTCTTTTATAGTTTGCTCATATATTTCATCAATACCCTGTCCGGAACGCTCAACTAATCCTATTTGTTGAAATACTTCCGCTATTCTTCTATTCCTCCATGCGCTTTTTGTAATAATCGTATCAATAGTCACCGGACTCACAAGTCCTCCTGGACTCTGAATAATAAACGATTCAGGAGAAGCTTTAATAAAAATGGATTGTGTTGTGATGGTATAATCACGGTGCGTTATTGCATTAAGAATCGCTTCGCGGATAGGTTTTTCAGTAAATGCATAAATTTCTCTTTGAATAAATCCTTCCTGAAATGGAATACGAAGATTCCTTTGATTAAGTACTTGCCATAACTGTTCATAAATTAATAAAAATGGTTTTCTCCATTCTTCTCGATAGTCATAAGCAATTTTCTTTGGATCCTGTCTCCATTCAAAAATTATCTCAGCACAAGGAAGTATTTTATCTATTAACGATTTCTTTCCAACCAAAAGAACCGCTGCATTTGTGACCCCATAATCATTCATCAACTCTAACGATCGAATAACTTTTTCATCATTAAATAATTCTATCTTTGAATTTCCTGTTTTTATTGCCCATTTTCTGCGTAAATTATCAATAGCTTGATGATCTAAATCTGGAATTGTTATACTTGAAAGTACTTGAGTAGACCAATCAGGACTAACTTCTGCAAAAATCTGTTTTATAGTCTCCTGATCCATCTCTGTCAAGGATTCTCCAGACCGCATCGGGTATATATACTTACCTCTGGAACGAATTATCTGTCCACGGGGACGGGATGGAATATGAAAAATGACAACCCTACCAGATGGATGATTAATCTCTTCAGTTCTTATATTAATATTTAATACCCGAAATAGTTCTCCTTCTTTTCTAGGCAACGAATTTATGTAAACAGAGGTTCCGAATATTGCTCTTTGGTTCGTAATTCCTAAAACTAATTGTCCTCCTCCTTCGTTTGCTAAAGCAGCACAATAATCAAATAAATCATTATCAGAAAAGCTACCTAACGCTTTTTTATATTCTATATTTCTGCTCTCAATGTTTTTTAGCAAGTTTTCCAGGTCTTCTATTGTCATATATTTACCTCTATAACTTTCATCGTATCATTACCAAAAATATCTACTACTTTAACTGCAATTTTGCGTTTCCCTTTTTGACACTCTTGAGCAACACTTTTCAGATCCAGATTCCTATCCCTTTTAGTCCGGAAAGACTGCCATTCATTTTCGAATATATAATCTCCAGTCCAAACTTCTTCATAATTGGCTAAGTCAAGTTGTTCAGGAGAAACCCCTCCATCTAATTGTTGCTGAATAGGTTTACCTTTTGGTACTCTTATGATCTCCTTTTTGCTTTCATAGTTGAAATCTACAGCCCAATAATCTATCCAATCTGTCCATTTTTTAGTTAAAACATCACGGGTCACTATTCCACTTTTATCTTTTGAGACTTTGATAATCTGACCATTCTCAACGACTATTTTTGTTTCTCCATTTCCGAGACTAGCTTCAGCATTGGCTATAGAGTCCTGATTATAGAAGACAGAGAAATCAGTAAGTTCTATTGCGACAGAATTTCCTTTTATATGGGGTTTTACTTCAAGATAAGATACGTCATAGAAAACAACCTGATTCTTCTCTATAGCTCTTTTGTCAAATACATCTCTTGGAATATATTTCATAGCGAGATCTATCCCTTTATCTTTCGCCTCATCCATGACATTGGGAATCAAACTCATCTCAAACTCAAAAGCAAGAACATCTGCTTTGGTAATTTTCTTCTCCTGACATTCTTTTATGACTTCATCTACAAATAGCCTTGAAACCGGTAGGTTGATAGGACCAATAGCAACCAATCTTGCATTTTTCTTACCATAAAAAGTTTTAAACCCCTGTATTTCTTCTGCTCTATATGCTCTTAAAATTAGCCTTATATAATCTTTTTCTCTTTGAGCAATCTGTCGTTGTTTATCTTTATCTCGGAGATTTGGATTTACACCTATATAATGCTGTCTTTCGTATTTCCCAAGATTGAGAATTTCAAATGCTCTATAGTTCTTCCCCTGTTTTTTAAGATCTCTTTGGACGGTTATCAATCTTTTCCTTGAAGTATGAATAGCGAATTTCCCAAGATCTGCACCTATCCACTTCCTCCCCAGTTTTTCAGCAACAGCAAGTGTTGTTCCTGAACCAACAAAAAAATCAGCAATAATATCATCTTTATTTGAAGACGTGTTAATAATTCTTTCTAGTAACATTTCTGGTTTTTGTGTCGGATATCCTACTTTCTCGCTTGATTTGGGATCTAACCCTTTCATATCCCAAACCGAATCATTTGGTTGTCCTTTCACTTCATAAATCACCTCATTAGCTTCTGGTTGACGACCATTCTTTTTAATCCACTTATTCAAGTACCTAACAAATCTAGAGTCTTGAATCGGCATTTTAGAACCTACAATTTGTCCCTGTTCATTTAAGTAAGACTTCCATCTTTTAGAATCTATAGTTTCTTCAAATTCTGTGTCGAAAGACTCATGGAATGTAAAACTATCAGATTTTGTATAGAGGAAAATAGTATCGTGTTTTCTAGCAAAATATCTATGAGTTTGCCCCTGAAATGTCTTGTAATGCCAAATTATTTCATTTACATGTCGTCCTCTGCCAAAAATCTCATCGAGTACAAACCGAATATAAGAATTAACACGGTAGTCGCAATGTACATAAATACTTCCTTCATTAGCTAGTAAATCACGCATGAGAGATAATCTTTCATAAATCATGGCTATAAAACTGTCTGCTCCTTTACCCCATGTATCACGATAGGCAAGTTCTTCTAATACTGTCGGTTGTTTGGTAAATTGTTCGTCTCCAATCTCTATATCCATGGAAAAATCTGCTCCAACATCAAATGGAGGATCAATATAGATAAGTTTTATGCCACCATTTTCTTCAATTTCCTGTCTAAGAGGTCCGTTTTTAAGGCTTGAGAGGATAAGTTTGTTATCTCCCCAGATGAGTTTATTCGTCCATCCTTTTTGCTGCCTTCCCCGGCTGTCAATTCCCAGAAGATCCATCTGCATTTTTACTTCATTTTCTGCACGCGGTTCATCAATATGTTCTACTACTTGAAAAGGAAGAATTATGTTGCATACCTCATCAGTTTTTCCATTCCAAACTAATTCGACTTCCTGCTTCTCTCCAAATATTAAAAAACGGTATTTATCAGGAAGCGGTTTTCCTGCTTCAAGGTATTTTCTGATGTCTCTAATCTCATTATCATCAAGTTTCATAATTTTCTTTAATTCTCCCCCTCTCAAACCCCCCTTATTCTACCCGTATACGTGCCCCGACGCAACGTCGGGACGGTACAGGGTTTTGCACTGTCATCAGAGTAACCCTATCCTGCTCCAACTGGTGGTTTTATCCGAACTGTTAATTTGGACTAAAGAGGTAACATAAAAAGAAGAATTTGCTTGATATAATAAAAACACATGAAATGGAATATATTGTTATTCGAGTCACCAAGAGGAGAAAAACCAGTTGAAGAATTTATCAAAAAACAGCAACCACAAGCACAAGCAAAGATCCTGCATAAAATTAATCTGTTGCAACAATACGGTTCTCGCCTTGGTATACCTCATTCGAAGTTATTAGGATCAGGAATATACGAATTAAGAATCAGAGGTAAAGAGGAAATTCGAATCTGTTATTGTTTCAGGAAACGGACTATTCATCTTCTTCACGCTTTTAAGAAACAATCTCAGAAAACTCCAAGAAATGAATTTATGACGGCACTAAGGAGATTTGGGAATATTGACATAATATAACATCTATGTTATATTACTACTGGGTGATACCATGAAAAACTTTAACGAACTGAAAAAAGAATTGCTGCAAAACAAAGAAGTTGCACGAGAATATGAGAGATTGAAACCTCGTTATCGTCTGATTTCTGAACTTATTTCCGCCCGAATAAAGAAAGGTATAACTCAAAAAGAACTAGCTGAAAAAATGGGAACAAAACAGTCTGCCATTGCCAGACTTGAATCGGGAAATGTTAATCCATCTTTTGGATTCTTAGAAAAGATGGCAGTTGTAATGGGATATAAACTTACCGTCAGTCTCCAGTAATAATCAAAGAAGAAGGACTGGAAACTCCGCTCAGAATCGAAGAATTTATCCCGAGAGTGTCGAAGGATTATCGGGATATTTCAAAACGTCAAGTTCAAGTAGTAATGAAAACTTGATGTAGGAAAAGTGAAACCCTGCTAGAATTGCTTGGTTAAATTATAAATTGGCAACAGAACACTCAAGTTTAATATTCCTATAAAAAAGCCGCTGAATAAAAATGTCACTATCACGAGAAGTAATCCATACTTAAAATATTTATCCTTCTTCTGTGAAATTGAAATACCTTTTATTCCTAAAAATATATTTGCAGATGCGGTAAGCAATAGGATTATAGTGACAGCATAGCTACTCGTGATACTCACTTGAGAACTCGCATGAAATTCAGAATACAGTTGACTTAATTTCGGAATAATCAAGATGAAAAAGGAAAGAGCAAGAAGTAAAATCGGAATTCCCAGGAATAGATTAATTATACCAACTATTTTATATTTGCTCATATTTTTATTAATTCGAAAAAATTTTTCACAATATCTAGTATAACAGAAGTACTAACCGTTCTCTAAGGTTTTTCCAACCTACCCACCGTAATCCTGATGAGGACGGGAGCGTAGTCGTAGGACTAAAAATGCTTCACCTGTAATAATTACCTCTTATTCCGAGTACAAAAAAACAATTCGCTTGTAAATATCAACTGCCTTTTCTACATTTGCGATTTTCACATGCTCATTTTCTTTATGGATCACTTTTTCATCCCCCGGGCCCAACACAACTGTATCTATTCCTGCTAGTATAAATTGAGAAAAATCTGTTGAACCAAGTGAAACAGCCAAGTCAACTTCAGGTAATATTTTTCTACAGATTTTTACGATCGAGCTGTCACCTTCTGTAAATCCTGGAGATGTATTTCCTTTCATTCTTATGATTTCGACATATTCACTTATAGATTCGTCCAGCAGGCTATTCAAATTTGCATGCAGCATAGGTGTTGTTCTTATATCAAGAGTAGCCCAACACTCATCAGGCAGTTTATTCATAGATTCTCCTAAGGTGTGTAAACCTGTGATATTCAAGTTTGGTTCTCCTAACACTTTATGTTTGTATTTCTTTTTCCACAGAGCGAATTCCTTCCGGAGTTTGTTGAGAGTCTTTAGCATTATATCAATAGCTAAATCATCAGAAGAATATGTTTTAGCGCTGTGACCGGTAATTCCAAAAGATTTAAGTTTAACGAAAGCATTACCCCTATGACCAAGTTCAATATTTGTCAGGTTAGTTGGTTCTCCAATAACTACTGCTATATGTTTATAAGTTAAAAAGAATATTGATTCTTTAAACCATTGAAGAAAATGAGCTGCTCCGGATCCGTCTGTTTCTTCATTACAAACAAAGGTAAACCACACGTCACAAGGCGGATTACTTACCGATTTTGCCAGTGACATCATTGAAGCAATCGCAGCTTTATCATCGCTCGCTCCCAATCCATATATTTTCCCATCAACTATTTTTCCGGCATTTTCCCCAAAAGGGGGATATTTCCACTTTGCTTTATTTCCTACACTTACTGTATCCATATGAGCGTTGAAAATAATGGCTCTTGTCTTATTATTACCCTTAATTTGTACTATGACGTTTCCCTTCTGAATCTTGGCTGAAAGATGATTGTTTAAACAATAGTTTAAGATAAACTTTGCTAACTTTTCTTCATGACCAGATATTGATGGGATCTGTATTAGTTTCTGTAAAAGTTTAATCTTATCCATAAAAGTCTTCATCAAATATTATTAATCGTTTCATCAGTTTTTTCTTTTGCTGAGTTAATTTTCACCCATGTTGACTCTATCCAATTTGAATAAGAAATAAATATTTTCTTTCTTTCTTCAACAATCTTTTTCATAACAGGAGCTGAGGCTCCACCAATATGCTTTCTCTTCATTACTGCATCTAATGGATTCAATACAGTCTTTAATTCGCCGTCTGTGAGATTAAAATACATATCTATTTTTCCACTCTCTTCTGTGAGCTCTTTTGCAGTAAGATGAGACAATGTTTTCTTATTAACAATCTTATCCTTCACAATCGAGCCAACTAATTTATAAACTTTTCTATATGGCGGACCTTTTTTTTGCGATAGATAATCTGCTAAATCCGTAGATAAGGAATAGTTTTTTACGACACTCTGGTACATCCTATCCTTGTTTACCTGGATAGTCTGCAGAACACCCGTGAAGGATTCCAAAGCCTGTTCAACTTTGGTAAATCCTAATTCTATATACTCCTTCACTTCCCTTGTGTCCCTGTTATATCCCATAGGCAGTCCGGAAAGAAGATTGGCTACAATTGACTCATATCCAATAACCCTGGATGAAATACTTCTGAGAAGTTCCAGCACGTCGGGATTTTTCTTCTGGGGCATAATAGATGATCCGGTTACCGATCCCATTTGTTGAGCGGTCATGTCTGATAGTGAAATATATCCAAATTCAAATGTCGTAAACAATAGAAGATCACATGCAATTTTGCTTATTACAATTGCAATGTCTTTAAGGACACCTAAGTATGCCAATTGAGGAAAACCGCGGGAAGAGATAGCTTCCTGCGGAATTTCCCAAACTTTGGAAAAACCCAATAACCTGGCAGTATATGCTCTATCTACATTCCAGGAAGTTCCGTAAGATTCAGCAGCCCCTAAAGGACATAAATCATATTTGTCAAAGATATATTCCAGATTTTCAAAGCACTTTATAAACATATCGTTATAGGCAAGACACCATTGACCGAATGTTGTCGGTTTAGCAGGCTGCATGTGAGTATATCCCGGCATGATAGTCTCTATGTGCCCGGTTGCCTTAGCGGTGAGTGTTTCTTGCGTGTCTAATAATTGCTTCATCATTTTCAATGCTTTTTCTTTTAAGTAGAGCATTTCACAGGTCATTACCTGATCATTCCTGCTTCTTGCCGTATGCATGAAATATCCGTCATCGCCAATTTTTTCTATTACTTTTGCCTCAATTGTTAGATGTAATCCCTTATTAGGGTCGATAGAAAATTTTCCCTGCTTAAACTCATTTCCTATCTCGAAAAGTGCTGAAAGAATATTTCTAGCTTTACTTTTCTCTATAATATTTTGCTTTACCAGCATAAGGACATGTACCTTGGTAGCCCAGAGATCGTAAGGGACTAAATTTAAATCCAGTGCTTGTTGAGTTTTTGAAACAATAAATTCATTGGTTTTCATATTTGATCAGATCCTCCCAAAAGCGTAGTTAAAATAGCCATCTGTACCCACAACCTGTTTTCAGCCTGATCTATTACAATGGAATTTTTCCCATCGATAACTTCATCAGTGACTTCGACATTCCTTCTTACCGGCAAACAGTGCATAAAATATGCATTGTTGGTCATCTCCATTTTCTTTTGATCTACTATCCAATTTTTTAATCCTACTTTTAGCTTCTTTTCTTCCTCCCAATTTCCGTAATATTTCAACGCTCCCCAACTCTTGGCACAAACTATATCTGCATTTTCCAGACATTCCTCCATACTGCTTCCTACCGACAGGCTGCCCCCTGCTTCTTTTGACCTTCTCTCCATAGAGGCAATAATCCTTTCATCCAGCTCCCAACCCTTAGGATGGACAATAACCGCGTCCATCCCCAAATCACAAGCAGTCAAAATCTCAGAATTAGGAGTCGCCATAGGTAAGGCTTTCGGGTGATAAACCCAAGTAAGGACATATTTTTTACCGGAAGTTACCCCAAACTTTTCTTTTATAGTCATAGCATCACCTAAACCCTGACAGGGATGATAGAGATTGGATTCCATATTTATAACCGGTACTGACGCATATTCCATAAAAGCCTTCATGACTTTATCTTTCTTTGCCTGCTCCCATCCGGCCACCTCAACGCTAACTTTTGACGTGGTGATAAGTTCGCTTGCTCTTATCGCAAGTCCGTTACAGTATCTTGATAGCACACCGGCGGCTTCTTTTACGTGTTCTATTGTGTCTTTGTCCATCCTTACCCCTTTTTCAAATTCAAAGGTATAACTCCCTTCTTTTACTGATAAATCTAGAGCTACCCCTCCTAACTTCTGCATCGCCACAGCAAATGAAACCCTGGTACGAAGTGAGGGATTAAAAAAGAGCATAGCTAAGATCTTTCCATCCAGATACTTCTTTTTCTTACCTGTTTTCAAATCCAGTGCAAGATTGATCAACTTGAAAATTTCCTCTGGAGGGAAATCCGCTGTATTATAGAAATGTTTAATATTACTCATATTCTCCTCCATAAATTACGGTTCCATAAGATTGATTTGTAAAGGCATCAGACCATTTGCTCTCTCTATCGAGAGCTCCGACTATCTGCACACTCTCAATACCGTTCTTAATTGCAGTTTCGACATTCTCTATCTTTGGTATCATTCCATCCGTAATTTTTTTCTGAATGATCATCTCTTTTGCCTGTTTGAGCGTTAATCTATGGAAATACTGTGGTGAATCCTTAGTTTTCTGTATCCCATTAACATCCGTAATAAAAATCAGCTTGCTTGCTTTAATTTGACAAGCAATCGCTGTTGCTAACGAATCAGCATTAATATTGTAAATTTGACCACTACCATCAACTCCTAAACAAGCAATAATAGGGACATAATTTTTTTCTAATAAATAAACCAATATGTCTTTATTTATCTTTGTAATATCTCCAACATAGCCAAAATCAACTGATTCAGTTTTGCCAGTTTTTTGATTGATAACTTTCTTTGTTGGACGTTTTGAGACCTGAGCTAAATTTGCATCAATGCCTGATAATCCAATAGCTTGTATTTTATGTTTTATAGCCTCAGCAACGAGCTCTGTATTAATTATGCCCTTGTATATCATTTTGACGACCATAAGCGTTTCCTTATCTGTAGTTCTTCTCCCGTTTATCTTCTTAATAGGAATACTTAGTTTATTTTGCATAGAATCTGCCTGTGGGCCTCCTCCGTGCACAATAATCACTGAGTGTTCCTTTTCCAAAAGACTCGATAATGAATTCATAAACGAATTAATCCACGAGCTATTTAAGAGAAATTGACCGCCTAATTTAATAACCAAAATATCCTTTTTCATAGCTAATCCTTTAGAGCTTGATTTAATTCATTAAGAAATATTGATACTTCTTTTCCTGTAATTGTGAGAGGCGGCATAATTCTCAAAACATTAGGATTATCCGATGTTCCGGTGATGACATATTTCGCAAGAAGTTTGGCTTGTATGTTTTTAGCAGGAACTTCTAGTTTTATTCCTAGCAACAATCCTTCTCCACAAATTCCTAAAACGCGAGGGAATTGTGATATCTTATCTTTAAGTTTATTGCCATATTTTTCAGCTTTTTCCCATAGTTTTTCTTTTTTAATGACATCCAGTGTTGCCAAAATTGCACTACACACAACTGGCCCACCACCAAAAGTACAGCCTTGATCTCCATTCTCAACACTTTTAGCAATTTTTTCTGATACTAAAACTGCTCCGGCAGGTAATCCTCCGGCAATCCCTTTGGCCATTGTTATCATATCCGGCATACACCCCACAAGTTCCCCAAAAAACATTTTTCCGCATCTTCCTAAGCCCGTTTGCACCTCATCATAAATCAGTACGGTTCCGTTGGTTTTTGCTAGTTTTTTTAATTCTTTGTAAAAAGTCGGGTCAGCAACATTTACACCGGCAATGCTTTGAATTGCTTCCACAATTATCGCTGCCGTATTTGGAGTAATGATTTTCTCCACGCTCTTGATGTCTCCTAGCTTGGCAAATTTCACAGAGGATAGAAGATTGCCCACATTTTTCTTATATTTATCACTACCAGTTACACTTAAAGCCCCAACTGTTCTACCATGGAAAGACCCTTCAAAAGAGATAACCTCATCCTTTCCTGTATATTTTTTTGCCAGTTTCAAGGCTGTTTCGTTGGCTTCAGTCCCGGAATTACAAAAGAATACGGATGAAAAAGCATTTGGAGCAAGATTAACGAGCGCCTTTGCAACTTGTGCCCTCTGATCGTTATAGACTACGTTTGAATAAAAGATGAGCTTGTTTAGTTGTTTTGTAACAGCTTTGACGACTTTGGGATGACAATGACCAATTAAAGCCACGGCATGACCGCCATAGAAGTCGAGGTATTTATCACCTTTTTCATCAAACACATAAGCTCCCTTCCCTTTGTTAATAACCAAAGGGAACTTATGGTACGTAGGTAACTGATATTTATTTTCCATTTGAGTTGTATTCATATATTTCCTTTCTTAAGGATGCATTCCTGGGAATTGTAATCCTGTAGCTTCTGTTAAATTAAACATAAGATTCATATTCTGCACTGCTTGTCCTGCAGCCCCTTTCACCAAATTATCAATGGCTGAAGTAATAATTACTTTTTTACCCTGCACGTGCAGACCAATATCGCAATAATTTGTTCCAGCAACGACTGCAACGCGCGAACTTTCAACAAAACGAATAAAAGGACTATCTTTATAAGTCTCTTGATATAGTTTTTGTAAATCGTCTTGGCTAATTGTCTTTTCAAGAAAAACGTATGCAGTAGTAAAAATTCCCCTTACCATAGGAGCTGAATGAGCAGTAAATACAATATCCATTTCGCGACTGGCATGTTCTGAAATCACCTGTTTTATTTCCCAAAAGTGACGATGTGTAAAAATGTTATACGCCATAAAATCGTAAGCCCTTTCTGGATGATGGGTTCCTTCTTGCGGTTTGATACCTGAACCGGATGACCCTGTTTTAGAATCAATAACAACGTTACCCGATAACAATCCTGATTTTGCCAGAGGATAAAGCGCTAATAGAGCTCCAGTTGGGAAACATCCGGGACATGCCACTAACTGTGCTTTGCTTATTTTCTTTTTATTTATCTCTGCTAATCCATAAACTGCATCTTTTAGTTTATTTGGTAATAAATGTTTGACACCGTAAACCTTTTCGAAGAGATTTCCGTCATTTAACCTAAAATCTGCTCCTAAATCGATAACTTTTGTTTTACCCAAATCTATATCTTTAATTTTTACCATGCTGGATCCGTGAGGTAATGCCATAAAAATCACATCGGATTCGGAAGAGAGATTACCGATATTTTCTTCCTGAAATGATAATCCACAGATATTGGTGAGATTTTGGTGGATTTTACTTACCTTCTTTCCAACATGTGATTGGGAAGTAATTGCAACCACTTTTACTTTTGGATGAAATAAAAGTAATCTTAAGAGTTCTCCTCCAACATAGCCTGAACCACCAATAATTGATGCTTTAATCATGTTTGATTACTCCCTTCTTTTCCAATACTTTCAGTAATTTCGATTTATCATCTCTAATGTCAGCAGAGGGGATTTTCAGTATTTTTTCCAAATAATCAGTCCCAGCAGTATTATTTGCCACAGGGCCGGCGAAGAAATTGCATTGTATGCCTTTTTTCTCCAATATATCTTTTGCTCCGACTGCTCCTACCAAATCGTGTGCACAAACAATGGTGAAAGAGATAGAGTGTATAAATTCTTTATCGTTTAATAATTTTTCAACCCCATACCATCCAATAATTCCGTCACCAAGCTCAACTACAATAATTTCTGGTTTGTCTTTACTTAAGGTATTTAGTATCGTTTTTGTTGCTATAACAACGCCATCATGATTATTCAGTGTTGATGTTAATCCCACATCATGGAAAGTCAGGGTGCTTAACGCGCCTACATCTTTCATTGCCAAAATATCTCTCTGAGTTGCAACACCTGTAAGTTTTGCTGCGGATACTTTTAGACCTTTTTGTTTTACCAGTGTATGAATTAGTTCAGTCGCAACAGTAGTTTTACCCACTCCCATAGCAGTCCCTATTACAGTAATGATGGGAATTTTACTGTTAAGTTTCATCTCAGGTTTCAGAGAAAAGTTATGAATATTTAACGTTTTCTTGTTTGCCAATATTGATCCTAAGACTTTAACTTTAACCGGAGACGAAACAAAATCTTTATTCCAAGATACGGCAGTTCCTATAACTCCTCCAAGATTAAGGATATTAAGTACATCACCACAATTAACTTTTTTGGGGATGACTCCAACTATTCCTTCTAGCGCTTTTCTTTCTCCTAATACTCCAGCGATAATATCCCCTTCGCGCATCTTCGACATCCTTCCATCACTCATCTCTATTTCCCCGTATTTTTTCTGAGCTCCAAGAACTTGTACCACGATAGATTCTCCTTCAAGAGGGTTGACCGACGAGATGGTTAAAACTTCAAATGAAAGTTTTACATCCTTTAATACCGAGCCTATTTTGTCTAATTTAGTTGTGGTTTTTTTCATAGGTATCTCCAATCTTTTTGGCATTTGAAGCCAGTATGCTTTGTAATCCGTATAATTTACAAAACCCTGCTGCCTCAGCTCCTGTCCATAATGAATTCTCTTCACCATAAACTGCAACGGCTGGATTCATTAAAGAATAAGGACTTTTATACCCTTCAATTATGACGTTTCCTTTGAGTAGTTTGATCTTTACATCACCAATCACACGCTTTTGGCTACTGTCAATCATGGCTTCTATATCCCTCATCACAGGATCGAAATAAATTGCTTCGTGCAGGAAGTTGCCGTATACATCGGCTAGATGATCTTTCCAGAATAATTGCCAGCGGGTTTGTACCAATTTTTCAAGTTCCTTATGAGCTTTTATAAGAACCGTGATGGCTGGAGCAGCAAAAGCAACCCTGCCTTTAATTCCTATAATCGTATTTCCAAGATGAATATTTTTACCTATTCCGTGCTTGCCTCCAATTTCCGCAAGATATTCCATAATTTCCACTCCTCCAATTTTCTTTCCATTAATTGCCATTGGCAGACCATTTTGAAATGACAGAATAAGATCAACAGACTTATTAGGAGTTTCCGGAATTGGGGTAACACCCGGGTAAACATCATCCTGTGGACTCTCCCAAGATCCTTTTGTCTCTTTACCTCCAACTGTTACACCTAACATTCCTTTATTTATTGAATAAGATTTTGATATTTTAGGAATAGAAATATTATTTTTTTGAAGAAATTCTATTTCGCATTCCCTTGTAATACTCAAATCACGAATAGGTGAGAATATTTTTATTTGTGGATCAAGTACTTTTAACGCAACGTCAAATCTCACCTGATCATTTCCGGCACCTGTGGAGCCATGAGCTACAGCATTTGCTTGTTCTTTTTTTGCCGTCTCAGCGAGTTTTGCAGCAATAATCAGCCTTTCCGGTCCGGCACAAAGAGGATATACATCGCCGCGAAGAATATTGCCTTTGATAATATAGGAAATGATTTTTTTGTATAGGTCTTCTTTTGCATCAATAAAGTAATGCTTGATACTACCAAGAAGTATAGATTGTTTTGCTATATTCTCTTTATCTGACTTGGTAAATCCTCCTGTATCTGCAGTCAGGGTAATAACGTCGTATCCTTGTTTTTTAAGCCATAAGACACAGAAGCTTGTGTCCAAGCCTCCTGAAAAAGCTAATATTATTTTCTTTTTATTTTTCATATTTTCCTTTTCCCAAAAAAAATCCGTCCTCCATCCCGATTAAATCAGGACTAAGGACGGGAGTTCTCACTCACGTGGTACCACCTTATTTCAGAAAAGCTATAAAATTCCCTCCGTATATGCCTTGACGGAAGGTAGCTTATCTCTCATTTATGGAGTTTACTTTCACTTCAACATGCTCAGTGCAAGTCTTAGGATTTCTTCAACTCCTGGCTCGGGAGCTCGCTCCCAATATAATTGGGGATCTCCGTCAACGCCATATTCAATTGTATAAGTATTATACCAAATTCTGTCAAATTTTTGTGCGCGACGCCCACATAGGTGACACTTCGAAGGTTTTGACAGCATACTCAACCGGAGTCAAATAATCAAGAGATTTGTGTGGTCTGATATTGTTGTATTCAATAAGCCAGGTTGTTAAATCATGATTAACCAAAGGAATATCATCCAACCCATATAGTGATTGGGAAAGCCATTCATCCTGAATAGTCCAGTTAAACCTTTCAAGAGCAGGATTATCTTTGGGGGTTCTGGCTCTTGAGAATATCTGCTGGATACCAAGTTCATTACAGGCTTCCTCAAACTGTCCATAAAACTCACTGCCATTATCATGGTGAATATGCCTCACCTGGCTATTGGCTAAGTAGAGAAGTCTCTCTAGAAAATCCTTGGCATTCTTTGAGGAATTGGTCGTATATGCTCTGGCATAAGCTATCTTTGTACACTCCTCAATGGCAGTAAAGATTACTCTTCGTGCTCCATACCACCAGATGATGACTGAATCGGTGTGCCAAAGGAACCCAAGTTTCTTTTCCTTCTCAAAGGTATGGATATATATCTTGTTTCTCCTTTTTAACCTTCTTTTCAGCTTCTTTTTGTGATCTGTTGGATCAGGATAGAGATTGTATTTATTGATGACTTTCTGGATTTTGTTGGTAGAGATATGAATACTAAAGACTTTCCGGTATCTTCTCTGCAGTTTATCTTTACCCCATTTCATGTGTTTTTTACGAAGAAGAATGATGTTTTTCTCTTCTTCATCTGTAACAGTCCAACATCTTTTATGGTGGGGCTTTCTGGACTTATCTTCAAGGGAAATCAGGTCATTTGATTTAAACCTTTTCTTCCATTTAACGAAGATTTGTCTGGCGATACCAAAATGCCTGGCTGTTTTAGCACCACTCTTTTTGGCTTCAAAGTAATAGAAGACCATCCATTCCAATCGCAGCCTTGCAGATAGTGACAGATTAAGTCTTTTAGCCCAATACCGCCAATAAGAGGCATCAGAATCAAAATGTTCCCGTTTGTAATGAGTTCCTTGCCAACTCCAGGGATGAAATGGGTTTGGTTTAACTGCAGTCATCGGCTTCTCCTTTCAAGATTGGTAATTATACCTTGAAAGTGTCACCTATGTATCTCAGCCTACACAATTAATTAAAGTGAAACAATTAATTCTAATGAATTTACTCTGCTGAAAATTAATATAAATTACTGGTATAATACATTTAGTCATTATGAACAACACTACCCAGGGACTTGATCTTACCGAACTGACTAAAATTAAACAGAGACTGGAAACTGCTGATCTTCCTCCAGATTTACGGGAAAAAGCAGAAACACTAATAAATCGTGCCACTTTAAGCTTCAAATACAGCGGATATTTCTCAAGTTTTGACCAGGTATCAAAATACATCGACTGGATAACCGCTCTTCCCTGGAACAAAATAAGTGAAGATAACTTGAACATCGCCCATGCCCAAACTATTCTTGAGGAACATCATTATGGGCTGAAGGATATAAAAGACAGAATACTGGAGTATTTATCAGTCATGAAAATGAATATAGAAAAGGCGAAAAACGATCCTACTTTAGAAAATGTCAACTTCATGCGAGCTCCAATCCTATTTTTCGTAGGTTTGGTCGGAACAGGAAAAACCACCATTGCATTGTCAATTGCCAAAGCCATGAATAGAAAATTTATCCGTATTCCTTTCGGTGGTATGGGATCAGCTCTTGATCTCAGAGGCCAATCCCGCATACATCCGGAAGCGGAAGTAGGCCAGGTGATAAAAGCCTTAAGAAGAGCAGGAACAAAAAATCCTGTTATCCTTCTTGACGAACTTGACCGTGTCTCCGAACAAGCCAGGGCTGATATTATGGGAGTATTAGTTGAACTCCTTGATCCCGAACAAAATATTGCTTTTACTGACCATTACATCGACTTTCCCTTTGACCTTTCTCAAGTACTTTTCATCGCTACAGCCAATAATACCGGTAACATTTCCACTGCTGTCATAGATCGACTTGAACCTATCCAGATGCCATCATATACTGATGAAGAAAAAACGATTATTGCTAAATCATATGTCTTCAAAAACATTTTAAATGAATCCGGACTTACTCCCAATCAGCTTACTATAGATGAAGACGTCTGGCCCACAATCGTCAGACCTCTTGGATTCGACTCGGGCATAAGGACTCTAGAACGGACGATAAACGGTATTTGCCGAAAAGTGGCCAGAATGATTATCGAAGGTCAAGGATCTTCCTTCCGGATTACCGTCAATAATGTTAAACAATTTCTACCCTCTTGGTAATCGTGTTACAATACAATAAAGAGCGTAGAATCACCTATTATTTATGTTTGTTAAAATTGTATGTAAGAACGCTATCGACAAAGAATAAAACCGAATATGGCGATTTTAACTTAATGGCTTTTTATACTTTCTAAATCAAATGTTATTCTCTAAACCAAATAACCCAGCACTTATCCGCATTGTCTCCCTTGGTGGAGTTGGTGATGTTACCAAAAATATGTATGTCTACGAGTACAGAACTGATCCGCAAACAATTTCCGATATTCTGATTGTGGATTGCGGTATCGGTTTCCCGGACGAAGATATGTTTGGTATTGATCTGGTAATCCCTGATATATCTTATCTCAGGAATAAAAAAGACAAAATTAGAGGCATTGTTTTAACTCACGGACACGAAGATCATATTTCCGCATTACCCTATATTTTACCTGAACTAAGAGTACCTGTTTATGGTACCAGGCTTACAGCAGCGCTTGTTGAAGTAAAACTGCGGGATTCCGGAATGCAAAATCATGTCGAAAACGTTGATATATCCAAGAAGCTTGAAATGGGTCCATTCTCTATAGAATTTGTCCATGTCACACATTCCATTCCTGACGCAGCAAATCTGATTATCAGAACCCCAATCGGGGTTTTCTATCATGGAAGTGATTATAAATTTGACTGGACACCTATAGACGGACAACAAACAGAAGTAGGCAAAATTGCCAGAGCATCATCGGAAAACATCCTATGTCTTCTTTCAGATTGTGTAAGAGTGGAATCCCCCGGATATACATTATCTGAAAAAACGATTGAGGATACACTTGAAAAAGAAATCAGAAACTGTACCGGAAAATTTTTGTTTACCACGCAATCTTCAAATATATCACGCATTCAACAGGCAGTTAATGTAGCGATAAGAAATAACAGGAAAATTGTCTTTTTAGGTCGCTCCATAGAACAAAATGTCGAAGTTACTAAAAAACTCCATTATTTGGACTTTCCCGATATGTTCGTAGTATCGGAAAAACATATAAAGAAACATGATCCAAAAGAGATAGCAATCATTGTATCAGGCAGTCAGGCTCAACCAAACAGTGCTTTATCCCGGATAGGCGGAGGAATACATAAAAGCGTTTCCATCAGTAAAGGAGACGTTGTAGTATTTTCAGCGGATCCTATACCGGGTTATGAAAATGCCGTACATAATCTCATTGACGTCTTAACTGCGGGAGGAGCAAGAGTAGCATATTCAGAGATAATTGATTCTCTTCATGTTTCCGGACATGGATCATCATATGATCTTGCTTTAATGATTGGTTTAACTAAACCCAAATACATTATTCCTATAGGCGGGACTATCCGCCAGATGAAACATTACCAGGAACTCGCAAAAAACATGGGTTATCGCGAAAATCAAATAATCTTACCTGAAGACGGAGATGTACTCGAATTTGACAACAATAGAAATATGAAAACTGCAGAAAGACTGGATCTTAAATGCATCATGATTGACGGACTTGGAGTAGGAGATGTCGGTAATGTAGTTTTGAGAGACAGACAAACTATGGCAAACGAAGGATTAGTAGCTGTAGTTGTGCCTATTGAACAGAAAACAGGTATTGTAACTGCCGAACCTGATATAATCTCACGCGGTTTCGTCTACGTTAAAGAATCCACCTTGCTAATTAATGGTGCAAAACGAGTTGTGATTGAATCGCTCAGGTTAAAAAGGGGTCGAATATTTGACTGGCATTTTGTCCGAAAACAAATCGAGGGTAAATTAGAAGAGTACTTTTACCGTGAAACACACAGAAGACCTTTGGTTATTACTGTAATTATAAAAGTTTGAACGAAAAGATTTTTTATACCAACGATTCTTATCCAACGTCCACCAATTGACAAAGTCCTAATAATACTATAGGATATATAACATACCATTACATCTTTTATTTTGATATTGATATAATAAACTACTACCTATGGCAAGATACAAAAGACGTAAATTATTCCGTTTCAAATTAAAAAAACAAACTACTTATACTATTATTTCGTTTATTCTACTAGGGGCCGGTGCAATTATTGGGCTTTCCTACTTCCAAAATGGAAGTGTTTTAGATTTAGTCAGAAATTTTACCTCAGACAAGTTTGGTTGGGGCGGGATAATTTTACCAATAATATTAGTGCTTTTTTCCCTGTTTATCATGAGAATTAAAGCCTCATTTGCCAAACCCAATGTTTCCTTTGGATTTCTTCTTTCATACATATCCTTACTTGCCCTCACTCAGGGAGGTTGGATTGGAGAACAAATCTGGAATAATTTTTCAGGTTCCATATCTGGAATTGGTGCATTTATTATACTTTTTGGTATGTTTGCTCTCGGACTTATCGTGTTTTTTGACACATCCATGGACGAGATATTAAAATTCACCCAAACAACTTTTATAGGGATTAGAAAAATCATAACACCAGTAATTATGCATAAACAAAAACCTTTATATTTAGAGAAATTACCAATAAAACCTCCTTATGACTACAAACTAGACCAAAGAAAAGAGATGCAGCGTGATGAAAAACAACTTTCACAAACAAAGATAAAAAAACAGACGGACACTGTGATGCAAGGAGCACTAGGTACTTCAGTTATCTCCAATACGCCTTCCACAAATCAAGCATGGGAAAATCCTCCGTTATCGCTTCTAGGAGTCTCAGGAGGCCAGAAAGCTGACAGAGGGGACATGAAACATCATGCCTATATCATAGAAAAGACGCTTGAAAGTTTCGGCATTACTGCCCGGGTAGTTGAAATCAACTTAGGTCCGGCTGTTACTCAATATGCTTTAGAAATTGCCCTGGGAACTAAACTTTCAAAAATCACAGCCCTTTCCAATGATCTGGCGCTTGCTCTTGCCGCTCCAACAGGACAGATCAGAATTGAAGCCCCAATACCAGGAAGAAGCCTTGTAGGAATTGAAATACCAAACAGATCCCTTGAATTTGTCACTTTGAAACATATGCTTTCATCAGATAAGATTATCAAAGATAAAAATAAGCTTCTTGCAGCATTAGGACTAGATGTTTCAGGAAATCCTGTTTTCGCTAATATCGCTAAAATGCCACATGTTCTTATTGCAGGAACCACCGGATCCGGTAAGTCGGTCTTAATAAACGCCTGGATAACCTCACTTCTTTTTCGAACTAATCCATCTGAAGTAAGACTGATACTAGTTGATCCAAAAAGAGTAGAGCTCATCGGATATAATGGTATTCCTCATCTTCTTACACCTGTGATTGTGGAACCGGATAAAATTCTTTCCGCTCTCAAATGGGCTACGCAGGAAATGGATAGAAGATATAAACTCTTTTCTGGAGTCGGTGTTAGGAATATTGATGGATATAATGAACTATCAGGATTTCAAGCAATCCCTTTTATCATTATCTTCATCGATGAACTTGCTGATCTTATGGCATACGCAGCAGTTGATGTTGAAGATTCTATCTGTAGGATAGCACAAATGGCTAGAGCTACTGGTATACATCTTGTCGTAGCTACTCAAAGACCATCGGTTGATGTAATTACCGGACTTATCAAAGCAAATATTCCTACAAGAATAGCTTTCAACGTGTCCTCCATGGTAGATTCCCGGGTAATTATTGATATGCCTGGAGCAGAAAAATTGCTAGGTAGAGGTGATATGTTATATATCCCCCCGGATCAAGCAAAACCCACACGCATACAAGGAACATTTGTTTCCGAATCAGAAGTCAAACATATTGTGGATTATCTGAAAAGCAAGAATAAACCCGTTGAATACACTGAAGAAGTCACCTCTATGGCTGCAACCTGGAAAAAATCCTCAACAGGAATAAAAACTGCAGACGGCGGAAAAGATCAATTATTTGAAGAAGCAGTCAGAGTTGTTTGTCAATATGACCGGGCATCAGCCTCACTTTTACAAAGACGACTTTCAATAGGCTACGCAAGAGCAGCCAGAATTATTGATCAACTCGAGGAAGAAAACATCATTGGAGCAGGAGAAGGATCAAAACCCCGTGATGTATTAGTCAGAAATCCGGAGGAATATTTATCAAATCGTCAAACCTCAACAGTTCCCGAAAACCAGGAATCATCACATCAATAATAATTATATGCTTACTGTAGGTGAGATCTTAATAAAAGCAAGATCAGAAAAAAAATTATCACTCGAAGAGATTGAAAAAAAAATAAGAATAAGAAAAAAATTTTTGATTGCGCTTGAAGACAATGATTGGGACCGATTACCTTCACTACCCTATATAAAAGGTTTTCTGAAAAATTACAGCTCATTTTTAGGTCTTAAATCTGAAGAAATGATCGCAATATTCAGAAGACAATTTACACTAAAGGAAAAATCTGATCTTCTGCCTTCCGGGGTAACTAAACCGTTAAACGAACCTTTTATAAGGTTTACTCCACAAACAATTGTTTTTACGGTTTTTGTTTCCTTTGCAATAATTTTCTTTAGCTATCTGTTTATGCAGTATCGCACCATAACCAACGCCCCTAATCTCCAAATAGAAAAACCTCTGGAAGGTGAAATTATATATTCGGAAAATGTGACAGTGAGCGGAAAGACAGATCCTGATGCTGTCGTTTCCGTAAACAACCAAAAAATTGTCCTTTCTGAAACAGGTGAATTTTCCACAAATATTACTCTTCCACCAGGAATAAATACAATCATTATTGAATCAACAAGTAAAAACAGCAAGAAGAAGTCGGTAACCAGAAACATCCAGATTCAAAATAATCAATAAATCTACGTGATAAATCACCAGAAAATGTAACGGAACTAGGTATTCGTTAAATCATTAATTTTGTAACGGAAAGTTTTCCAAAGTTTGTCTTGTAGTCTTGATATTTTCTTTCTTAAATCCATAGGGTTTAAACTATCGTATAACTTTTGTAATTCCTTCTTTTTATCATCTATTAATATCCCGGATATTAACAATCTCTGATACGGTGTTTTGGCTGTATCATAAATCTTTTTGGTTTTATTGCCAATCCTTTCTTTTGAAACAAGTTTCTTGGAAGGCATGAAAAAATTAACATACATTTCCACCAGTTTTAGTAATTCCCTGATAATCTCCAGCTGTTTATCTGTTTCATACCTTCCGTAACCTAGAAATCTCCTGGGTACCGTATAGTTCTTCTGCTCCACAAAACAGTTATCGTTCTTCCTGTATGGTCTTATCCTGGTAAAGGTAATCTTATGTTCTTCACAATACCTTTTCATTAACCAATTGATAAACTCAACACCATTATCATTATCCAGTCCCAACATTAGGAATGGCAATCTGTTCCTGACACTGTCTATTGCCTTATGGACCCGGTATTGGCCTTTACCCATGAATGCTTCAATTCCCACCCAGCCGGTTGATACATCTGTCAGGTTTAGAGCGCTGACATACTCTCCTCTTACTGTTTCTCCGCAGAAAGCAACAAGATCTCCTTCAAAAAATCCAGGATACTTCTCATCCCAATCAGCAAAGGTCCTAATCGGGATCGTATTCCTTAAAAGCGTTCCCGGTTTGGTAGTTGATCTTCCCTTGAGTTCATATCTTTTCCTTGATGCTTTCAGCATCCGATCAATCGACGCGGAGGAGATTGATAAAAGCTTCTTTCTGATCTCCTTGTTTAATCTTAAATTCTTATCCCTTTCCAGTATTCTTAATGCTTCCGGAATAAATGGTTTAAGTCTTTGACCGCAGATATTATCCTCAGCTATCCAGATGGTACGCAAAGGATAAAATACGTCTGCATCATATCTTCTTTTTCTGATAATATGCAGTTTCTTTCTTCCCTGTTTTTTAAGGCTTCCTAAAATCCTTCTGGCGTAACTCCTGTTGTAGTTTGTATTCTTGATAAACTCATCCAGAATCCCGCCCTTTTCCTTCTTTGTACTTTTCTGATACCTCCTTCTGATTGTGTAGGAAAGCGCACGTTTTTGATACATGTCTAACATATGTACTCCTCTTTACGGCAGAAATATTTGGAGTACATTTTCTCATGATTTAACGATTCACTTTCCGTTACATTCTTGATGATTTAATTCGATCTATTGTATTCAGGAATTATTACTGTTAAAATATCATAAAAGGAGAAATATGGATCCAATATCTTCCATACTATTATTCTTATTTGTATTTGGCATCATTCTGGTATTTTCGGGACTGAAAATAATTGACCAATATGAGAGAGGTATCGTACTTACCCTTGGTTCATATTCTTACACATTAGAACCTGGACTTAAAGTTATCGTTCCGGTATTCCAAAGACTTATTAAGGTAGATATCAGGATCACCACTTCAGACATCCCACAACAGGAAGTCATCACCAAAGACAACGTACCTGTCGGGATCAACGCTGTTGTTTATTTTCAAGTCACCAAACCGGAAGACGCGGTTTTGAAAATCCAGGATTATACTTATGCAGTCACTCAATATGCGCAAACTGCTTTAAGAGATGTCATCGGGGGTGTGGAACTGGATAGCTTGCTTGTAGACAGACAAAAAATTGCTGTTGAAATAAAAAAGCTTGTGGATAGTGAAACTACTGAATGGGGTGTAGATGTTACAGCTATTAAAATACAGGATATTGAACTTCCTGCAGATATGAAAAGAGCGATGGCCAAACAGGCGGAAGCAGAAAGAGAAAGAAGAGCCACAATCATCCGCTCCCAAGGAGAATTATCCGCATCTGAGAACTTGAAAAAGGCCATGGATCAGATGTCAAAATCAGGAGCAATTTCTTTAAGAACCTTACAGACGATTGAGGCAACAACGGCTAATCCGGCCAACACAGTAGTCTTTGCACTCCCAATTGAGATAATCGAAGGATTAAAAAGGCTATCAAAATAATATACTGGGAATGAGAAATGTAATAGTAAAAGGTATTATTTTAGTATTTCTCTTTACTACAGGTTTCCATCTTATTAAATTAGCTTCGGATTTATTCCTTTCTGGTTGGTCTGGTAGTCAAAAAGAGCTCTTATTTCTATTTCTGTATTCAGCTGTATTTTGGATACCTGGTTTAGGATTGGTTATAATTGGTCTCAAAATACTCTTTCCGAATATAAATATTTCCTTTTTCAAACCTAGATTAAAAAAATGTCGAATCTGTACCAAAACAACTCAAGATATCCTTGTCGTTGAGGGAAATCAATATTTTTATTACTGCCGGAATCATCTCATTAATGAATTCGCTAAAAAATTTACTTCTTTTCCGTATAAAATGGTCGTTTTCCATCCGGAACAGGAAAGAAAATATTGCTGCACCATGTATCCTTATTTTCCTTTAGAGGAGATGAAAGTGTTTCATTTTGATAAAGAAAGCGTCGAGCAAATGAGAAAAACCATAAACAGTATTCAGGAAATATGTAGTCATTGTAACAACAAAATGGCTCAAGTAGCTTATTATAGAAAAGGAATTCTTCACTGGGAAAATAGTGGTCCAAAATTAAGTGAAGTTATATCAAAACCGCAATACTTGTGCGTAAATTGTACTTTTTCTAATATTGAACAAGCTTTAAGAAGTAATAAAGATTATTATTCTGATAATGGGTTACTGGCTCCTTATAAAGGCAATGGTGTTTTCGTAAATACCTTCTTATAAGATTATTTTATTACCTTTAAAAACTCCTCTGCCAACGCTCCCGTATCTTCAGTTGATTTATAAAACTCCTTCCATACGACTACTATATCCGCATCATTGAAAATTGCCCTTTGTACTTCTCTTATAGTATCCCCACCAGCTATGGAAATAAGAGTACTGTAACTTGCACGCATCTTATTTATCTGGATATATGGCACTGGTTTAGCCTTATTGAATACCTCCTCATCCACGCCCCGATGAAGGATTATGACATCCGGTAGTTTTTTTAAGCGTCTTAGAATTTTCACAGGTTGATCTATGTTCATCATGTCAATCATACTATCCAGTCCGTATTTTTTACAGGATTCAATAAATATGTTGATTGTCTCAAGAGGCGCCTGACCAAGGGCGATCGCACCCGATGCTCCGGCAAAACTAGCTAACCTGACCTCAGTTTCACCTCTGTCCATAGTCTTTAAATCCGCCACTATATAAGGATCTATACCTAAAGGTTCTATTTGACTACCCCATTTTTCTCTCAAATTCCCCACTACTCCAATTCCATATTGTTTGATAAGTGGCGTACCGGCCTCGATAAGTATTCGGTCGCTCGGTGGAAGCTGGCTTATAATGCTATATGCTTCACTAAGCGTACTATTCAAAGCAACCTGCAGATATTTTTTCTTTTTTTCTAGCATAGCTTTCTTATATTCTATTTCTTTTTGGACAAACTCACAAGATATTCCATCCTTTTTGTTGACGTATCAATACAGATACTATAGAATAATTCTACAAATCCATATTTATGATTGAACCTGTTCATATTCTGCTGTTTGTCGTTGTTACTACTCTCACTGGGTTATCCGTTATCATAGGCTTTCAAATTTTTAAAATACTTTCTGAAATTCGTCAAATGCTCTCAAAAGTAAATCATATGGCTGATGATGTCTCAGGTATAACCCAAAATTTTGGCAGATCATTGAAAGGTATCGGTGGTTTTTCAGAAGGACTGAAAGTAGCAATAAGTTTTTTCAAATTCCTAAAAAAGAAGGCTGGAATGAAAGGAGAGAATGATGAGCGATAAAGATCACACAAATAGTAACTTTTGGGTAGGTTTTTTCCTGGGAGGCATAATCGGAGCTTTTTTTATTTTTTTCTTAGGCACCAAAGAAGGTAAAAAAATAGTCGAGGGTTTGATTGAAAAAATCCAAAACTACGAGGATGACCTTGAAGAAAAAGCAACTGCATTACAGAAGAAAGGACATCAGATAATAAAAGATACGATTGTAGTAAAAGACAAAGTTACCGAAGAGCTGAAAGATGGTAAAAAGATATTATCTTCCAATCTGTCAAAGAAAATAAATCAAACTCTCAACCAGATTGA
>Ga0210014_1000570_pt1 | contig 30358 bp, 28 predicted proteins | sample CryGeymeta201519_FD_183983 | JGI IMG/M metagenome (GOLD analysis project Ga0210014, IMG submission 183983) | Groundwater microbial communities from Crystal Geyser aquifers in Utah, USA - Crystal Geyser metaG 2015-19 (SPAdes) (version 2) | ecosystem: Environmental > Aquatic > Deep subsurface >...
GGACACCAATTGCTGATTCGTTTGAAAAATCAACAACTGTATTTTCCGGTCATGAAGACGAAAATAACCATATTGTTTTGGTCTCTGATGGTGAAGAAACCTGTGGCGGTGATCCTGTTACTGCTGCTAAAAGTCTTAAAGATAAAAAAATAGTTGTACAGATAGATGCGATTGGATTTGCAGTCGATGCTAAAACAAAATCTCAACTCGAGTCTATTGCACAAGTTGGCGGAGGAAAATATTATGAAGCGATTGACGCAGCCGGATTAAACGAAGCAATTAAAACTGCAGGACAAAATGTTATGATTGAAGCAAAATTTCGTTCTTGTTTAGTTGACGCCTATATTAAAGAACTATTAAATTGCCAATCCGATCGTACTCTTAAATTTACAAAATATGTTGGCACACAAATGGATGCAGCTTTGGGAATACGCGGGCACAAGCTTGGCGAATTCTCCATGGAACAGTATAATCTTTTGAAAACTTCATGGGATCATTTCAATCCAGTTTGCCAAGCAATTCAGCAACAAACCAGTAACGCAGCGAAAAAGGCACAATCAGAAGCAGAAAAACAGTTAACTCAATAAAAAATTTATCCCCACATCGCTTTTAATTGTGGAAAACGTTCAATTCCGAGAAAATCCATATATGCTAAATTCCAACCAGTATGAAGAATTTCGTGATTATTTAATCCCCAGATCATTTGCAACGCTGGTACCGAAAATTTACTCCATTTAACCCTGACTTTAATTTTGTTAATATCTTGATGTGATAAAGTTTTCAACAATAATAGAGTTGATTCGTCAAACTTCAATATTAATTTCTCTTTGTTAAATTCTTCTGGATTTAGTAAATCAAGATATTCTTTATGTTTGTGTTTCAATTCTCCTGTTAAAATTCCATTAATATAGTCTCTCGTTACGTCAATCTGATGTATAAGATTTTTTCTTGGAGAATCTGACTTAACTCTTTCATTGTCAACAAGATGTACGTCTAATTTATCTTCTGGTACTCGCAGATAATAACACCGATTAATTTCCCGATGCATCAAAAAAGCGTTTACAAAACCCAACGCAATCGGATTAGTAATTTTCTTTTTCCTGATTATAATTTCTTGTTTTAAATTGTCCATATTTAAAAATATAAAATATTGTACCAACTCTTTAGCCAATTGGTCGACCTCGTAGGTCGACGGATTTTTGGCTCAACTCAATTATAGGCTTTCGCCTGTATGTTAAACATTGTTGCATATTCGCCGTTAATTTTCATTAGTTTATTATGGTCACCGCGTTCAATAATTTGTCCGGCTTTTAAAACAACAATTTCATCTGCCTGACGCACAGTAGAAAAACGGTGTGATACCATCAAAACAGTTTTATTTTTGATCAAAGACATAACTTTATTAAAAATCTCATTTTCCGTTTTCGCATCAACTGCCGCGGTTGGCTCGTCGAGAATGATAATTGGGCTGTTTCGCATAAATACTTTTGCCAGTGCAATCCTCTGCCACTGGCCAATTGACAATTGTTCACTTCCTTCAAATGTTGCGCCAAGTAGTTGCTGATATTTGTTTGGTAGCTTATTGACGAATTCTAAAACTCCTGCCATCTTTGATGCATTAATTATCTCTTTTCTTTTATTAATTTTATCAATCGCACCCATGGCAATATTTTCTTCAACGGTTAAATCGTAGCCAACATAATCTTGAAATAAAACCGCAAAACGCGATCGCAGTTCCTCCAATGGAATGTTATTTATATCAACTCCGTTGATAAATATTTTACCTTTTTGCACATCATAAAATCGGCACAGCAACTTAATCAAAGTGGTTTTCCCTGACCCGTTTTCACCAACCAAGGCAATTTTTTGATTGGATTTTATGTTAAGCGAGAAACTCGAAAAAACTTTACGTTTACTGTTTGGATATCCAAAACTAATATTTCTAAACTCAATTTCATAATTATTTGTCATCCCGACCTCGAGCGAAGTCGAGAGGGAGGGATCTAAAACAGGGACGTTGTCTATTTTATTTTTCATCTCTAAAAATCGACGGATCTCTTTGATATATAGATTTGCCTCATATCCATAATTAATATTTTTCACCAGGTTTGAAAGGGCCAAAGAAAAAGCTGCTAGGTTACTAAGATAAAAAGTTAATAGTCCTGGGGTAATTTGCCTATTGATCAACATAATCAAGAGACTAACTGTAATATATAACCCAGGAAAATTTGAAAGTAAGATTCCCCCAAAACCATATACCACCCGTTTTCTTTCAATCTTTTTTTGATTAAAGTGGAACTCACCAATCAGTTGACGAATTTTATTGATAAAGTAGTCACCAACTCCATAAAGCATAAATTCTTTAATATAGGACAAATTTTCAAATAAATTAGAAAAATAAGTGTATTTTCTTCTTGTGGTTGAATCAGCATCCCAAATATTCCAAGCCGACTGACCGATCTTTAAAAGAATGATTATTGCGGGAATCTGAAACAAAAAAAGAAGTATTAACCAAACAGGATTTATCTGAATAACAATGATGCTCTGAACACCGATCTGCATTAAATTGTAAAAGCTCCAAAAAGCGATATTGAGCATATCGGTTGTTCGCCAAGAATAAGTATCTAAGGCTTTTTGTTTTAAATCTAAAAAATTGCTGTTTTCAAAAAATTCAATATCCATTTGATTAAGTTTTTTCACCATTACAACTGCAAAATACGCCTCTAAATCAAAACGCATAATCTTGAACATTCCTTCAAGAAAACTGTCTAAAAAATACCATCCCACATCAAAACTCACTTTTAATGCAATTAAATATAGGACTGGTTTAATTACATCGATTGATGTTGATTTCAAAACTAAAGAAGTATCAATTATTTGTTTTAATAACCAATAGGAGATAATCGGGAGGACAACATAAAAAATTGTGACAAAAATTCGGACAATAAATTTAAAACGATTAATTGAATAACTAATCTTAAGAATCCAAACTAAGCTCCTTACCAACTCAATCAATTGACTTATTTTGTTTTTCATATTATTGGTAAATACAAAATTAATTTATTAAATCTCTCGTAATACTCTATTTCTGGTCGACTTCTGTCATACGCATTTTCTTTTTTTATTTGGTCAAAAGCAGATGCAATTAAGTGTAATTTGTCGAACCAATCACACATTATAAGTTTTGCGTATTTTCCAGCAGGAATAATGTACGTATCTAGTTCTAATCGCTGAAGATTATCAATCGGTTTTATTTTTGAACAAGCATAATAATCACCTTGCCAATATATACCATACATTTTTCTCCCTTTAATTGACTTTAACTTTATCTCAAGCTCATCAAATGCTTTTTTCGCTCCATTTATTCCGCTACCCGATTTTACATAAACTGTTTTTATTTCTTCAAGAAATGTTATATTTTTTTCATCCAATTTACTTATTTTGTTTTTCATATGATTTTTGAATTCGTTAATCTGTTAACTCATTAATCCATTAATTTTTTTAAAAAATGTCCCGTATACGATCGTTGACAATTAATAATATCTTTCATACGTCCTTGTACAACAACCTCCCCACCCTTTCTTCCACCTTCCGGCCCTAGATCAATAATCCAATCAGCACAACTGATGACGTCTAAATTATGTTCAATCACTATCACGGTATTCCCGTTATCGACTAATCGTCTTAAAATTACGATAAGCCTTTCAATATCTGCCATGTGTAACCCTGTAGTTGGCTCATCCAAAACATAAATATTACCTTTTTTATGTAACTCACTGGCTAATTTGACTCGTTGTGCCTCACCACCTGATAACGTATCTAAGGACTGACCTAGTTCCAAATAGTCCAAACCCACTGACTTTAAAATCCCCAATCGTCTGACAATTTCATCATCACTAAAAAATTTTACTGCTTCGCTGATTGTCATTTCCAAAACATCGGCAATTGACTTTCCTTGATACAAATATCCCAGCACTTCTTTTTTATAACGTCGACCTTCACACTCTGAACAAATTAAAGTCACACTGCTTAAAAAATGCATGTCAATTTCCCGAAAACCTAACCCTTGACATTTTTCACATGCACCAATTGAGTTAAAACTAAATAATCCAATATTTTTTCCGGTTGCATGACTAAAAGTCTTTCTGATTCGATCAAACACACCGGTATAAGTGGCAGGATTACCGCGATTCATTGCTCCAATTGGTGATTGATCAATTACGACTGCTTGCGGGTGTTGTTCCAAGAAACAATCGAAAATCAAAGAACTTTTACCCGAACCGGCAACTCCGGTAATACAAGTTAAAACACCAGTTGGAATATCAACGCTGATATTTTTTAAGTTATTGGTTGAGGCGTTGGTTATGTTTAAAACTTCTGTCGTTATTCTAGGGAAGAGCGTAGCGACGACTCCAGAATCTACATTAGATGATTCTGGATGCGCTTCCTCGCCGAGTTTGAATCGGCTCGGTCGCTTACCAGAATGACGTTTATTACTTAAATATCTTCCAGTCAAAGACTCTTTGTTTTGCTTCAAATCATTCGGCTTTCCAATAAACATCACCTTTCCTCCTTTTTCCCCAGCCAATGGTCCAATATCAATTACACAGTCAGCTGCTTTAATCACTTCTGAATCATGTTCAACCACTAAAACGCTATTACCTTTATCACGAATTTTCATTAAAAGCGTAATCATTTGATTAATATCACGCGGATGCAGTCCAATGGTTGGTTCATCCAAAATATATAGCATCTCTATCAAATCACAACCTAGTTGCCGTGCCATTTTTACCCGCTGTGATTCACCACCTGACAAAGTTCGCACTGACCGGCTTAAGGACAAATATCCCAAACCAATTTCTTTTAAACTCTCAATCATCTCCGTCATTTTGGCCACAATCGGTTGTGCTAGTGGATGTTTAATGTCTTTAAAAAACTCATATAAATCATCCAACTCCATATTTACCAACTCGACAATATTCTTATTATTAATTAAAACTGCACGAGCACGTTTATTTAACCTTGAACCCTGGCAAACATCACAGTGCTCTAATTTAAAAAATTTATTATCACGACCAAGCGTTGAAGAAGACAGTCCCCGTCTATCAGCTCGCCGTCTCATAATCCCAGTCACCACTCCTTCAAAACTATATTTTTGGATAAAGCCTTGAGTTTTGTCACTCATCACTAATCTCCCACTATAGAGCAGTTTATCCAAATCCTGCCGACTAAAATCTTTTAGGGGTTTATGAACATCAAATAAATTACTGGCAATAATAATATTGGTCCGACGACTACCGGAACGAAATTCCGAATGACGAATTCCTCCTTGAGTAATTGACTTGTCCCAATTAAATATACTATTTTCATCAATTACCAACTTTTCCCCCAAACCTTTGCAATTTTCGCAAGCTCCCTCTGGACTATTGAAAGAAAACAAGGTGGAATCCCCAATTGTAGGCAACCCATAACGACTAAAAAGCAACCGCAGATAGGTATAGATTTCCGTTACCGTTCCCACCGTGGAGCGTGGATTAGTTCCAAGACGTTTCTGGTCAATTATTATTGCGGGAGAAATCCCGCTAATTTCATCAGCTTTTGGACGCCCAATTTTAGGTAGACGTTGGCGCGCATAAGTTGTTAAACTCTCCAAATACTGTCTTTGCGCTTCAGCATATATCACATCAAAAACCAATGATGATTTTCCCGCTCCGGACAAACCAGTAAACACCACTAACTGGTTACGGGGAATATCAACATCAATATGTTTTAGATTGTGTTCATGGGCATTTCGCACTCTTATTATCATATGACTGGGCATTATAAACTATGCCCGTACGTCATACGCAAATCAGGAAAGTTATAAAGTGAGATTTAACTGTCATTACGAACCCCCGCAATGCGGGGTTATAACCACGCTTAGCGGGGGAAGTTATAATCCCGAGCTTTTTCGAGGGGTTATAATTCCGAGTGTTAATCGAGGAACAATCCCGTTAATATAAATAAAATCCTATTGGTAATGGGATTGCCACGTCATCCCGCTTAAGCGGGATTCCTCGCAATGACATTGTCTGGTACAAGTTTATCAAGAAGTCTGAATAAAGTATAATAACCTTATGTTATTAACTAAAGCATTTGCGGAAATTTGCGATACCACGAAAAAAACCATAATTTATTACGATCGAATTGGAATTCTTAAACCACAAGTTCGAAAAAATAACTTTCGTTATTACCAACCCAAACAAGCATTAATTTTTCAAAAAATTACACTTTTAAAAAGCTTCAATCTCACACTTAAAGAAATTAAGCTTTATATCAGGCGTAATGACTTACTTATAAATTTATTTGCCAATCAGGTCAAAACCTTAGAACAACAAAAAAATATTCTTGAAAAACGGATTAATAAAGCCAAAGAATTTTCTAACTCTTTAAAAAATCAGAATTTATTGGTTACTCCTAAAATAAAAACTATTAATCTCTACTGGATTTATGCTTTAAAAAAACAAGGCCGTTATGTTGATATTGCCTCTCATCAACGTGAGGTTTTTCAACTAGCTGAAGATAAATATTATCATTTTCCTGGAATTACCATCTTTCATAATCATGGATATTCGCCTCATGACTCAAAAATGACAACCGGAGTTTATCTTGGAGATACCCAACCTCAACCAAAACCAAAATTGCAAATTATCACTGTTCCTGAACATAAAACTGTAAGTTATATTCATATTGGCTCATACTCTTATATGTCTTATGTCTGGCAGTTTGTTGATCAATATGTAATTGAACATAAATTAAAGTGCCATCCTGACCTTGATTGCCGGGAAATCTATTGGCGAGGAAGTCTGGCTGAAAAAAATGAAGAAAATCTAGTCACAGAATTACAGGTTCCAATTCTATAAACTTAATTAATTTCTAATTATTCTAATTGACCTAATTTCTAAATAAATCCCAATTTCCAATAAAAACTTGGTTATTGGACATTGATTAGATTAATTAGAAATTAGAATAATTAGGTCAATTTACTTTCCATATATTATTCTTGCTTATTTCCGTCTCATCACCCTAAACGCTCCATAAATTCCAAACAAAACTGGAAGAAGTAGTATGTTTCCGTATTTAAAAACATCTTTAGAACTGTCTGATAATTCCGGTAGTGGATAAAAACCCACGGCGCGGGAGCGAATTCCAGACAGCGCTCCACCGGCAGCCAAACCATTAACGATATTTAAAACCAACTCTAAATTATCACTTGATTGGCTCAAATAACGATCCAACACAAAACGGGATGAAGGAATCACAACCAATTGTCCATTACTTTTACTTTTTGCCTCTATCCCAACTAAATATTCTTTAAGATCATTTGCTTGCGGTCCAGGAATGCTTTGGGGATTTAAAACAAAGTTGTCTTTTTGTTCCCATGATTTGTTGCTGGTTTTTATTAATTCATTAATTTCCCAACCTGATTTTTTTGACGCTTGAACTGACGCACTCCAAGGAAATGTCAGTTGGCGGATGTTGGTAAAATAACCGGTTTTATTGTTGAACATATTTGCCTTCACCCAAAAAGGATATGGTGAAAAAAACTGCATTGTTTCATTGCCAAAATTAACTAACTCAGCCGTTGTTGATAAAAGAAGATTTTTTTGTAAGTTTATTCCGTAATAATCCATGAGAGAAAATAAATTATGTTCTGCTGGTGCTGTCGTCAAACTATCATTCACCCATACTCCATCAACAAATACCAAAACTTTTCCGTTATTTTTTATGTAATTTTTTATTGTATTAATTTCCAAGTCCGTATATTTTTTACTTCCAGTGTCAAATACTAATAATGTTTTTATGTCTTTTGCGATTTCACTGCTACTGGCCGAGTCTGATGAAATCGTGACCGGCTCAATAAGAAACTGTTGACCAAGCACTTTATCCAAACTCGCTAAGGGATTTGTTTGAGGATCTGCTGCTGTGTCGTAACCAATGACTCCAATTTTTTCCTGCTCTTTCCGACTAATCTTATAGATTGCCGAGGTAATACTATATTCCAAACTTCCAATATCAGTAGCCTGAGGAATAACTTCTTTTTTATCTCCGTAAGTAATCAATATTCCAAAATAAACCGAAGAAACTGCATATTTATCTTTTTCCATTTGTTGAAATGGAAGCTCTGGAATTCCCAGTTCCTGAACTTCCGTCTGTGTCTTCTCATCTTTTTTTGGATCAACAATACGTACAACAATTTTTCCCCTACTATCTTTTCCATATTCGCTTAATAAATCAGTCACTTCTGTTTTTAATGGCAATAATCGCGGAGGAAGAGTTGATGAATTAAAAAATTTAATATTAACAATATCATCTATTTTGCTAATAATTTTTTTTGTTGAAGTTGACAGCGTATAAGCTTTTCCTTCTGATAAGTCTAATCGTAGTGGAACTTGCGCAATTAAAAGATTTAAGATAATAAGAACTGCAAATACTAATCCATAAATAAATTTACTCGTTAGCTTTTCCAAACGTAGTATTTTTAAAAGATTTATTTTTTGCCAGTTGATTTTCATGTTATGCGCGTTTTTCCAAATTTACAACTGTCAAAAATAGAAAAGTTATTGTCATGGAAATAAAATAGAAAACCGATCTAAAATCAATCAAACCTTTTGTAAAGTTTTGTAAATGATAAAGTGGAGTAAAGATTGTCATTCCCTCTTGAATTGTTCTTGGAAATACAGTTGCAAAAAAATCCGTCCCCATCACCAACAATACAAAGATCGTGATCACCGATCCTAAAAAAGCTGCGATCTGATTTTTTGTCAGGCTGGAAAAAAACATTGATAAACTAATTAATGTCATACTTAAAAAAATTGCTCCTAAATAACCAACAAGAATCTCCGGGTAATATATTTTGCTCAACATTGACAATGAAACTGTCAGTCCAATTGTTAACAAAAGACCAATTCCCATCAAAATCATTAATGCCATAAATTTCGCAATCACGATTTGAGTTTCGGAAATGGGAAGAGTTAATAGCACTTCAATGGTATTGCTCCTTTTTTCTTCTGCAAACGAACGCATTGCTAAAGCAGGAATAAAAATCATAAGTAACCATGGCAAAACGCCAAAAAACGGACGCAGTGATGCTGATCCAATCACAAAAATATCTTTGATATATAAAAAGTTTGCAAACACAGCAAAAAGAATCAATACAATATATCCCACCGGATTGTTTAAATAATAATTAAGCTCTTTTCTGAATAATTTAAACATATCTAAGTACTAATTTCTAATTAACCTAATTTCTAAACAAATCCCAAACCTCAATTAATCAATTAATAATTGGTTATTGGAACTTATTTAGATCAATTAGAATAGTTAGGTTAATTTTTAACAAGTTTTTTAAATAATTTCTCCACTGCTCCTTTTCCTTTTGGTTTTTTTCCATCATACACCATTTTCCCATGATCGATTATGATCAGTCGATTAGCCACATCTTCAACCTCGGATAAAATATGAGTTGAGAAAATAATAGTTTTATCTTTTGCAGTTTTTTTAATTAGCTCACGGATTTTTTCTTGTTCAATTGGATCGAGACCTGAAGTTGGTTCATCAAGAACAAGAATTTTTGGATTACCTAAAAGCGCTGCTGCCAAACCAACTCGTTGCTTATAACCACGTGATAAAGCTTCAATTTTTTTATCAATTACTTCAGACAAATTTACTTGTTTAATGATTAAGTCCATATTATCAGCTTGTTTAATCGTCGTAATAAATTCCAAATATTCCCATACCGTCATTTCTAAATATAGTGGGTTATTTTCAGGCAGATAGCCAATGTTTTTTAATACTGCAATTCGATTTTCAATAGGATTAACGTCAGAAATTTTGATTGTACCCGCAGTTGGTGTTAAATATCCCAATAATAAACGCATGGTTGTGGTTTTACCTGCACCATTAGCACCAAGAAGTCCGATGATTTCACCGGTTTTTGCTTGAAAATTAAGACTATCAACAACAATCAGTCCGCCAGCTGGCGGACCAAATTTTTTTGTTAATTCAGTAACAGAAATCATAGAACTAATTTATAGCAAATATCAGTGTTAAATTCAATCACTATTTTTTTCGCAATCACAGTTTTTAATACAGTTGAAGTTATTCTCGACCACTTGCCAATCAAGATTATCAAGAAAAGCAACTACATAGCCTACGCGATTTACACCATAATCAATAAAATAGGCGTGTTCGTAGGTATCAAGTGCAAGGATTGGTTCTACTCCCCACACTGCGTAGGTATTTTGACTATCTCCAAGATAATTAAATAATCGATTTTCACGTTTACTCCAACCCGTCCATACCCAACCCCGAGCAGCAATTGCACTGGCTTTTAAATCCTTGACATAAATATCCCAAGATCCAAAATCAGTTTTTATTTGCCTTATTAAATCTCCTTCGGGCTTTCCACCCTTACCACCTAAATGTCCAAAATATATTTCATGATTTACCACTCCACCCCATGCAAAAGAAAGTTCGACTTTCAGTTCACGAAACTGCGAATATACTTGATTGGCCTTTGCCAAACCATCTCCGTTTACAGTCTGAAGTTTTTCGTTTATTTCATTGTATTTATTTACATATCCTTGGTAAAGCTTTAAATGCTCCTCAATTGTCCTCTTTGATATTCCTTCCATTTTCATCAAATTTTCTGAAAATGTTTTTGCAATTATTTTTGTTGTTTTCATAAAATTATGCGGTAACTAATAATAAATAACCAAAAACTAAAACAATTGATATTTCCATATTATTATAATAAAACTGATAATTTAAATCCTATTTTTTACTAATTTTTTTCACCCGTCGTCCCCTCTACACCAAGCATTATTATGCTAAACTACTACTAAAATAGTATTAGTTATATTAAACACTTTTTACTAAAAGATGTCAAGCGATAATTAAATTTAAGTTTAAATAGGGATGCTGAAGAAATGCTGAAGTTAAATATTAAATTTTCATACAATTTTCCAAAGAATATCAGGAATTAATTTTTGTTTTTGTTTATCTATCGAAGCGATAAAACTTTTTCCAAATGAGGTGATAGCAAATTTCGCGCCAACCAAAGGTTTAGATTTTGAGAAAAAATATAACTCTTCTTTGATAATCCCAAACCAGATAAGATATTTAAGCAATGAGGTTTCGAGAAAAATCGATAAAATTGTCGTAAACCCTTTTTTCTGTTCATCTTTATCATCAACCAAAATTATTTCTACTATTTCTTTAAGTAAGTCTTCAGCTTTAAAATTACTCAATCTTTTGATTTCACTAATCAACAAAAAACTCATATCCTGCAATATTTTTATTGGTTTATTAGAAAAATCTTTGGAAACCCAGCCTTCTCTCTCCTGAAACGCTGGCCAGTTAGTATTGTAGAACCAAAGATAAAAAATTTCCTCTATTTTTTCTTTTGTATTTTTGAGCAAAAACTGCTCGCCTTTTTTACTAATCAAAAGCTTATCTTTCTCTCTTTTTATCAAGCCTCCAACCAGAAAGACGATATGCAGAAAGTTTAGTTTTGGCATTTGCCATTGATATTTATATTGATAAGTTGTTTTTTCAATTTTTAAGATCTCTGGATCGGGTCTAATTAATTTTTTATTTAACTCCAAAACTTGAGCAAAGGTGATCTCTTTTTTTACTTTGGTTATTGGAACTTTATATTGTTTTATATATTCCAAAAATGTTGTTGCGTCTTTAATCAACTCATTATCATTTATAGGAAAATCAAAATTTAAACCAACCTTAAGAAGTTCATAAAAAAACTTTTGTCTACTAAAAATCACCTCTATTTTTTTCCTCTTTTCATTTTTTAAACTTTCATTAGTCTTCTTAGCATATTCATAGTTGGGATTTATTGTTAAACTTTTTTTTATGTATTTATCAGCAAGTTCTGTCTCGCCCAAACCAAAAAGACAACCGCCTATGTTAAGATACCAACGAAAATTGTCAGGCATAGAATCGATATGATTTGCCAACTTGGAAAACTCGAAAAGAGCTTTAAGCATCTCTTTCTCCTTCATCAATTTTATTCCCAGATCATATATCTTTGTTAAATTAATTTCGCCTATTACAGCCGGTTCAAGCGAAAGATGAAAATTAATTTCCTGATCTGGGTTACCAAGACTCTTTCTTTCCCTTAATATTTCTTCTTTGGGTGTTTTGCCGCCAAGCTCTTTTTGTTCTGTCAAAATCCATCGTTCAACAAATCTATTAATTTGTTTAGTCCTTTCTTCCTGTGGAAGACCAGTGAATTTTTGAGCCGAAACTTCGGTTAGGAGTTGGCGAGAAATGGCGTTTTCCCTGGGTCCGATTTCTTTCCTGTTTTTAACTATAGTTGGGTTAGCCTGAATAAATTTCATTAAAAGATCAATCAAACTTTTTGCCTCTTCCTCACTCTGACAAGTTTGGATAAATTTTGTTATAAAAGGCCTTATGTCAAAAGCCCTACCTTTTTCTATTTCCTTTTCTACTTCATCAATATCAAATTCTATCTTTCTTTTTTCTACCTCTTTTTTCAATTTTTCTTTCAACTTTTCGTAAGAAAGATTAACTAATGATCTGCCATCTTTTTTATCATACAAAATTCTCACCAACTCCAGCTGATTAAGCTGTCCTTTCGGGCTTAAACTTAAATTTCTTTTAAACTCATAAACAACTTCTTTCGGAAAGGGTTGAAGTGATCCGCCGGTGAAAATCCAAAAGTTTTTATATGGAACAATCCGGGAAAGAAGAACCATTCCAGAGTCTAATCCATATGTGCCCACTTTCTCAAAAACCAAATATTTTTTATCATTATTAAAATCTTTTATTTCAACCGAATGGCCTAAGTTAATTGTCATTATCTCAAAAAAAGAAAAAACTCCTTCTTTAAGCCATCTATTATAAAGCTCTTTCTCCTCAAAAGTAAGATTTGCCTGACTTAAAAAAATCTCAAAAGGCGTATTTTCACCGATCTTATCACTGAAGATAATCGCCTCCATCACAGGTCTAATTTCAAGTTCTTCCACTGACTTTCTTCCACCAAAAAACTCATTAAACCGTTTATCAAGAAGATTATTAAAATCTTTTCGTGCTGTTAACCAATCAACAATTCTTTCAATTAAACCAGATTTAGGCTTATACTCGTGTTCCATCAAAAGATGACATTTCTTGTATTTCTTATCCGATCCGCAATAGCAAGGATCATTGCGGCCAACCTTTTTTCTTTCGCTGATTTCAATTGATCTTGAAATTGTTAGGCTCATAAATTTTTTTAAGCTCAAAATTTGTAAAAAAAGACTTTCCAAAAGGAGTAAATTTAAGAGAATTAAACGCTGAATAAAGAGGGGTAGGGGTCTCATGATAGTTTTTCAAGATATCTTTTATATCATCGTTGAAATTTTCTCGAAGACCAAAATATGGCGCAAGTAAAGGCAGATAGCAAGAAAAAGGAACAAGAAAAAAATGACAAAAATCATACCAGAATAATCCCCACTGACGAACATGTTTACGATCACCTCGTAATTCTCCCTCCAACTGTGAGGTTAATACGCCGTAGTCTTTGATTGTAAAACGCATCTCCCTGACAAAACTATCGCTAAGTTTATCGCTTCCATACTCATTCTGACCTCTCAATTGGATTTTTTGCATTGTCTTTTGCCAAAAAATCAACCATTGTTCAAGCGAAAAAGCTTTTTGAATATCTTTATTTTCCTCTCGCCAACTAAATAGACAATAGACAAAATAATATTCTATGATCTCGTTGAGATTATTATTTTCTAAAAATTCATCGCATACTTTTTTTGTTAAATATTTTCCTAAGGTTTCTACTTCAATTTTGTACTTACTATCAAACTCATATTGAAATGGTTTTTTCTCTAAACTATTTTTTAAATCCACAAATAACGGCATTTCGTCAAAAGAAATATAGTCGATATTAATATCAATCTTTACCTTTGGTTTATGGTTTTCTTGATTGTCTGGTTTCGGCATGGTTAGCTCTGCTTTTGGAATGAATTGTCCTGTCTTTGGCCAATTCTCAACTTCTCTTCTCCAGTCAAGATACATGTAGGGTGATAGATTATCTATTTCGCTTTTCAAAAAATACCATCTCCAAAGTATTAAGGGTAAATATTCTTTCGCTCGAAGAATTTCTTGGGGCGTGGCGTGGGAAAGAAATTGATTTATCTCTCCTGGAAATAAAATAAGAATCGTTCCAATCTCCGTCTCGTCCCACTTTATTTTATCGGTTTTCATATTAATTCTTTTTATTTTATCCAACTTTCTTCATCTTGACAAGAAGAAGTAATATAAGGTTTTTTATTAAATGTATATTTCTTTTTCCCAAAGAAAAGATAAAGTCTTATTAGATTGATCAATCCAATTGAAAAAATATCTGATAACTTTTTTTTATGATATTTTAAGTCTGTATTCCATCCCCATTTCCAGCGTGTATTAATACCAGAATGTGGTACCCAAAAAACTTTCTTTTTATGATTAAACATAAATAAATTGATTTTGGATTCGAGTTGCCATCCTTTGCTGAATTTTTCTAGTAGTTTTTGTAAATATTCTTTTTTTACAATTCGTTCACCGATAGATAAAACGTCTCCGCGAGTGATTTTTATAAATAGCGGGGCTTTGATCCTTCGTAAAATAAGCATATCAATATCGGACGGTTGTTCAATAACCTTTATGGCATTGTCAATTTCAATATGGTTAAGATTACGAAGATCCGCATCAAGTAACAAAATAAAGTTATTTTGTGCATACTTTAATCCTTCTAAAATAGCTCCTGACTTGCCAGCGTTTTTACTTAAACGAATTAACCTAATATTTGGATAGGTTTTTTTTATTTCTTCTGATTGATCTTTATCTGAAGCATCATCAACACATATAATTTCTGATATTTTTTGTGCTTTAATAATTTCATCAAGAACAATAAACAAACGTCCTTCTTCATTCCAGAAAGGAATAATACAAGATACTTTTAATTTTTGTTTATTTTTATTTTTCATGTGTTCTAATTTTATTCCAACAAATCCGGTCGCTTTGTAAGTGTTTGTAGAAAGGCTTGTTTTATGCGCCATTGGCGGATTTTTTTTGGATCTCCTGACTTCAAAACAAGAGGAACGGTCTTATTATTAAATTTATCTGGTCGAGTATAGTGCGGATATTCAAGTAACTTTACTGTTTTTCGTTTTTTCAAAACTAAGTTTTCTAATGTTATATTTTTCTCTACTACTTTATTTAATTCATCAATTGAAACATCAAAAAAACTTTCTTCGCAAGTTGCATCATTTTTTTTTAATACCCCGGGAAGTAAACGAACTACAGAATCAATAATTGCCACAGCGGTAATTTCGCCACCGGTCATCACAAAATCACCTAATGAAACCTCTTCATCAATATAATCCAACACCCGCTCATCTACCCCCTCATAATGCCCGGCAATAATTATTAGATGGTTTAGTTTTGAAAACTCAATCGCTATATTTTGATTAAATTGTTTTCCTTTGGCTGATGTTAATATGGTTTTTACTTTTAACTTTTTACTTTTAACTTTTAACTTGTTGAGAGCCGCCCAAATGACATCGGCTCTCAACACCATCCCGGCTCCTCCACCATATGGCCGATCATCCACGGTTCCATATGAATCAATTGCGAAATCCCGTAAATTTACCACATTAATTTCTACTATTCCTTTTTCTTGCGCCCGTTTAATAATACTTTCATTTAAAAAACCCTCAATCATTTTTGGGAAAAGCGTCACAATAGAGATTTTCATATAGATATTTTATACCACTCTGCTTTGATTTTACAACCTTTGGTGTATACCTACCGTAGCTTTAAATATAATTTGAAACTACTACTATAGTTAAAATGACTTTCCAAAAATCAAAGCTTCGTTGGGTATTACACCTTTACAATTTGAAAGCGAAGGGGTATACAATATTTACTAATGAAAAAAATTATCTTAGTTTTAATTCTCTTTTATCAAAAAACCGCTTTCTTTCATAATCAACTTTTTCGTACATTATTTTTAACCGACCAGGTTTGCCGTTTTCACCCTACCTGTTCACAATATACTTACCAAGCAGTTGAAAAATATGGAAGTTTAAAAGGGTTGTGGTTAGGTTTTAAACGAATCATCCGCTGTCATCCATGGAACAAAGGTGGTTTTGACCCGGTTCATTAACCAATGAAATAATAATTTTTATCTCACTTGAAATACCACAATCTCTGAATTTTCGTATTGTTTTGATAGACAAGATTGTGAATATTTTTTTTGAATTTCAGAGTCTTCAAAAACGATAATATTTATCTTATTTCCTCGTAAAAACATACAGGCTTCGTTGTCATTCATTTCTTTTTGGTAAAAACGCATGAGTTTTTCATATTTTTCTTCTGCCTTTGGTGTCTGAATCAGGTGACCCAGATACACATGTTTACCAGTAAGTTTTGAGACTTGATTGCTTAAAATATAATTGGCCAAAACTCCATCTGCTTTTTGTGTCTCAATAAATTTTAAACCTAATTGTTTCTTTTTTGACATATACATCCAAGAATTATCAGTTTGGTTTACTGCGTTAATTCTTTGATAAAAAATGAAGTACGTTGATAAAGGAATTAAAATAAAAACAAATATTACCATAATCAATCTTTGTTGTTTCATTAATATTTCCAACTTAATCAACGTCAGCAAACTTAAAGGAAAAAATAATCCACTCAAATATAGTCTTGACCATCCAAAAGGAAAAGCAGTTAGGATAAGCGTCGTAGTTATCCAAACAATTAACCATTGTTGGAGTTTATTAATCCTAGGATTAATAATAAAACCAATAATTAATAAAGGAATGATAAAACCATAACCGATTAATACATCGATGAAATTTACCGCTTCATAACGATTTAATAATAAACTAAAAAAACCTGACTGTGAAAATTTGTTAGTATAAGAAAATAAAATAATCGCACTAAAAACTAAACTTACCAACCACTCTTTTATCAAAGTTACCCGATCAGAAGTACGCCAACTTAATAAAATCCACGATCCTGTTATGATTGCATAATTAATAATTTTAAAAGGGTAAAGAATAAGAGAGATAACCAATGTCACTCTCAATAACCACCTTTTATAGACAGATGTTTTATTATTAAGCCTCGTGAATCCAATTAATGATTCTAAAAATAAACCTAGGGCAATTATTTCATGAGGTTTTTGCCAGATACCGGTAAACGTTAAACCCGTCATTGAAATGTCCAATCCTCCAAATCCTCCTCCGAAACAAACTAAAAACAATGTAAAAAAAGCCGTTGTCCGGTTGCTAATAAAATACAGAATGTTTCGAAATATTATCCATAAGAGAAATGGTCCGGTGATCATACTTAATCCATGATAAAGTAAAGCTAAATTAACCGAAGGTAGAACAATGCCTGTTAATGTATATATAAAATAAATAGGGAAAGGTTTTGTAATTTCGGTTGTGAATAGATTTTCGTAAAGAAAATGTTTTGTGTTTTGACCCCAACGAATTGCCGCTAAATAGTTATTAATATCCCATGGATCAAACCACGAAACATGACCGGAAAAAAATTTATCCGGTGATGTTTTAATCCAACCATATAAATGTGGAAAATAATTAATGAAGAAAAAGAGGAAAATAAAACCTATAATCAACAGAGTCTTTTTAGTCATTATAGTTTAAGTATACTTATAAAGTATGAATTATATAAGAAAAAATCAATCATTATTTTTAATACTGCTTTTTATTTTTATCTTGGGATTTAGTCCGGTCAAAGACACCGACTTTGGCTGGCATTATCGTTGTGGTAAACAAATTATCAGCGGAAACACACCATGTTTAAAAAACACATTTTCTTATTATCTTTCCAATTATCAGGCGTACTATTCCAGTTTTTTATCTGATTTATCCATCACCTCAATTTACGATTATGGTGGAAAATTTATTGGACTAAGTATTTTTGGATCGGTGTTATTTGTCATATCTGCAATATTCTTTATATTTACTTTTCCTCAAATTAGTATTTTTATAAGTACATTCGCATTCACATTAATATTCTGGTTATCTTCGGGAGTTTTGGATTTAGGTATTCGTGCACAAAATTTCACCTTTACTTTTTTTATCATCTTTTTATATTTATTGACAAAACTTGATAATAAAAACCGCTCGAAACTTATTTTATTTCCCCTATTATTTTTTGTTTGGGTAAATACCCATATTGGATTTTTTATCGGATTTGTTCCTTTAGGATTGCTCTTTCTTCAAAAATTAATTGAACGTAAAAATCAAATCAAAGTATTCTTAATATTGACCACCTCATTTCTTGCCACATTAATTAATCCTTTTGGTATTAAAATTTATTGGGAAATCTATCGTCATGCTGCTACTCCACTAAATACATTAATTGCAGAATGGGTTCCGCCGAATCTTTATATGAAAGTTCTTATTCTAACCAGCTCCATCTTCGTAATTATGTTATTACGATCCTCTATTAAAAAGAAACTGTTTATAATATTAATACTACTTTTTACTACTATTCTCGCTCTTTCTGCTCGTCGCAACGTCCCGTTATTTTGGACAGTTGCTTTTTATTGTTTTTTACAAACTCCTTTTTCCCTCCGTCACTTTACAAAAAAACTTGATGAAAAATTCTTAGCGATTTTTAACAGTATATTAATTACAGCCATTCTAGTTATTGGCGCAATTAATATTCCAAAAACCATTGCTTTTGACATCAGTTGGTCTGATTATTGTAGTAAAGGACTATATGGCTATCCTTGTCAAGCAATAAAAGATTACCCGCAAATATATGGTAATGTTTTTGCAACTTATGAATGGGGTGGTTTCTTAATCTGGCAAAAACCAAAAATAAAAGTCTTTGTTGACGGACGCATGCCGGCATGGAAGGGTGAAGATAATAAAAGCCCATATCAAACATATTTGGAAATTATTCAAACCCAACCTGGTTGGAATGAAACTTTGAGTAAATATAAAACTGATTTTATATTCATCAGTCAAGGAACGTTTCTAGATTTACTTTTGGAAAAAGAAGCAAAAAAATTCAATTGGCAAGAGGTTTATCGAAAAGGAGGAGTGGTGATTTATAAAAAGATAAAAAATATTTAAGCAGAAAAAGGCTATTCAAGTTTTATTAGGTTTTTCTTTTCTTCAAAAATAATTTTAAACTGTTTAAAAAAGGAATCTCTTCCGAGCAGATTAAAAGAAACCAGGTATTCATGGGAAAAAACCACAGGACAAATAAATTTCTTATTAGCAATTTCTATCTCAAGTTGATGAATGTATCCTTTAATTCTCCCGCCAACTCCTCCCAAATAAGTTTCTATACCACTTTCTACTGTAATTCCTATCTGTTCTGCAATTTCATCTTTAAACACAGAAATAGTTGCCCCGGAATCAATTAAAGCATGAAATTTGAGTTTTTTACTTTTGGTTATTACCACATAAAGTGGAATTGCTGGAAAATAATTATCGCCATTGTAGTAATACCTGAAGGCTGTTAGGGTATTCTGTTTATTCATAAAATATAAGGACCTTCTCCTTTATAGGGGACTTTGAAAGCAGCGGCAATTTTTTTATCAGGAATCTTATTTTTACTATCAGAAATTACTAGAGGCCCAATTTCTTTTAGTGTTTCACCAACAGCAATAATTCGATTTTCCAAAACTGCTATCCACTTTCCGGCAAATTGACCCATTTTTTTAGTGGAGATATTTACTTTTTTCATAATGGTTTAATTTTAACAAAAATTTCAAGATGAAGCAATTATATTTTTTTTGACAATTGAATTTCTATATAAACTCATTACAAACTTAAGTTTTTATAGTATATTTAAATTAATGAACAACTCTGATTTTATTGTACCCGCTGATATTCCTAATCATAGTCATTCTTTATTCCAGCATCACTACAATCAACTTACCCATAATACTGGTCGGTTAATGCTTTTTGTCGGTGACCAAAAAGTTGAACATTTAAACAATGACTTTCATGGTAATCAAATTGCTATTGACGATGGAGATCCTCGTCATCTATTTAATATTGCTTCCACTGCAAAAATTGGTGGTTTTGCTACTCAACTGGGATTAATTACTCGCTATGGACACGAATATTCCACAATTCCATATGTGGTAAAACTTAATGCTCATACAAACTTAGTCCCTTCAATAACAGACGATCCCTATAGCTTATCTTGGTATTCAATTAATCAAGTTATAGAGTTTGAAAAAAATAGTAATCTAAACATTCTTGGAGTTGGTTATACAATCTATTTAGGAAGTCAGTACGAATCTAAAATGCTTAAAGAAGCTGCTCAATTAATTTATCAAGCCCATCTTCACGGATTGGTTACAATTATCTGGGCATATCCAAAAGGAAAATCAATCATCAAACCAAAAGATCCTCATTTAATTGCCGGAGCCGCCGGTGTGATTACCGCCCTTGGGGCTGATTTTGTTAAAGTAAACTATCCTGAGGTTGGAAACGAAAGTCAAGCAGTTGCGTTAAAAGAAGCGGTAATGGCTGCTGGGAATACAAGGTTAATATGCGCCGGTGGACCAAGTACAAATCCAAAACAGTTTTATCAAGATCTTTATGATCAAATTCACGTAAGTGGAGCTTATGGAAATGCCACCGGACGAAATATTCATCAAAAACCACTTGATGAAGCGGTGCGTTTTTGTAATGGAATATATGCTATTACAGTGGAAAATAAATCGGTTGACGAAGCAATGGCAATATATATGAACAAGATATTAAATTAACAAATTTCAAAGCTCAAATTACAAATCAAATCCAAAATTCAAATATCAAATCTATTTGACTTTTTGGATTTTATTCTTTGAATTTGTTTAGAATTTTTAGATTTTGAATTTTAATATTATTTAAGTTAATCTAAATTATTATGAAACGTCTTAAGATTGGGCTCAATGGTTTTGGAAGAATTGGGCGAGCATTCACCCGAATCGCAATTTCTCAAAATCAATTTGATATTGTTGCAATAAATACACGAAAAACACCAGTTGAAATGATGGCTTATTTATTACAATATGACTCTGTTTACCGAAAATTTAATAAAAATGTTTCTATCTCCGAGTCTGCCTTATTGATTGACAATAACAAAATTGTTACAACACAAAATCCCCTACCAGAAAATATTCCTTGGGACAATTTTGGAGTTGATGTTGTTGTAGATGCAACCGGAGCTTTTACAAAAAAAGTTGATTTGGTTAAGCATATTAAAGGAACAGTAAAAAAAGTTCTACTTACTGCTCCTTCAAAAGACGAGGAAACCCCACATGTAGTTATGGGAGTTAATGAAGATAAAATCGATTGGCAAAATGAAACTGTTATTTCCAACGCCTCCTGTACGACTAACTGTGTTGCTCCACTTTTTAAAGTATTAGATGATAATTTCAAAATAAAATCTGGATTTCTTACAACTTCACATGCATATACCTTAACTCAAAGCCTTCTTGATGATGCTGGCAAAGACTTTGAAAGATCCCGTGCTGCTGCATTGAATATAATTCCTTCAACTACTGGCGCTGCCAAAGCAGTTGTTAAGACTCTTCCTCACCTTCAAGGAAAGATTGATGGGATGGCTATTCGCGTTCCGGTCCCAACCGTTTCCTTTTCGGATATTTCCGTAATTGTTGAAAAAAACACTACAAAAGAAGAGGTAAATCAAGTTTATAAAAAAGCGCAACAAAAAAATCCAAAAATCATTGATTATCAAGAACAAATATTGGTTTCATCAGATTATATCGGGTCCCCGTATTCAGTTATTTTTGATGCCAATTATACTAAGGTTATTAATCAAAACTTTATTAAAGTTTTTAGTTGGTATGACAATGAATGGGGTTATTCAAACCGTTTAGTTGACCTAATTAACTTACTTGCAAACTACGTATAAAATGAGTATTATGTTTTTAAACGATAAATTTCAATATTTATTTTCAAAGATGAAACAACTCACGAGCTTATGCTCGGAGTTTCGCTATTTACAAATTTGTAATTTGTCCGATATATTCATATTGGAATAAACTTGCCTCCTTCGGGCTAACACCCGAGGTTTCAAGTAAAGTATTATGAAAAAAATTACTTATATTGACGAAGTCTCTATAACTAACCAAACTGTATTATTACGTGTTGATTATAATATTTCTCTCACTAAGAACAGTCAGATTGCCGATGATGCCCGAATTCAACAAACTTTTCCCACAATTGATCTTTTATTAAAAAATAAAAATAAATTAATTATCATTACTTATTTAGGTCGCCCAAATAGTCGAGACCCAAAATTTTCATTGAAAAATGTCGCAAAAAGACTGCAAGAATATTATCCAAAATACAGAGTCACTTTAATTGATGACTTTTTGACAACAGACAAATCGATTTTCACAAAACAAACTGAAAAAGAAATTTTGATGCTGGAAAATATTCGTTTTTATCCGCAGGAAAAAAATAATAATACGGAATTTCTGAAAAAAGTTTCTGAATTAGGAACTGTTTTTATCAATGATGCTTTTGGCCAGTGTCATCGTGTAGAAGGAACAATCGTGGGAATTGCTCACCTTCTTCCTTCTTATGGAGGTTTATTATTAAAAAAAGAAGTAAAAATGATTTCGAAAATTATTGAATCACCGAAAAAACCAATTGTTGCGATTTTAGGGGGGGCTAAGGTTTCCACAAAAATTAATCTACTTATTAAACTAACGAAAATTGCCGACTATGTATTAATTGGTGGGAAAATGGCAAATACATTTTTCTGCGCCCAAGGCTACACAAATAATCAAAGTTCATGTCAATATGATGAAGTAGAAAATGCAAGGCGATTAATATATTTAGCACAAAACAAAAATACAAAAATTGTTCTACCAAAAGATGTGGCTATTGCATATTCTCTTGATAGTGAAATTACCCAAATCAAAAAAATTAATGAAATACCAAACAAAGCATTAATTTTAGATATTGGTCCGGAAACACAAGCCGAATTTGGAACAATTATTGCCAATGCTAACACAATTGTCTGGAACGGTCCAATGGGTTATATTGAAAATCCTCATTTTCGTATCGGAACTGATTTTATCTATTACACCATTACCGATAATCAACACGCGCATTCGGTAGTAGGTGGCGGCGATACACTATCTGCAATATCAAAAAAAGAATATCTTGATAAAATTACTCATATCTCCAGTGGAGGCGGTGCGATGCTAGAGTTCATAGAAAAAGGAACTTTACCGGGCATAGAAGCATTAAAAAAATAGTCAGTGGATTATTTCAATCACACGATTTACAGGTTTTTGTGAACAAACTGTCTGTAATCCATTTTTCGTTATTGCTAACAACACGTCTTTTCTTATAACCCTATCGTCAATTAACCAATAAATATCTAGGTCTACAAGGGTATTTTTATTCCAAAAGCTTCGTAACTCTTTTTCTGGAAAATAAAAAATCATTCCATCAAAACCATCTTTCTTTTTCACATACATTAACCCCTTTCCCCACTGTCTTGGTGTATTAGCAACTAACAGTTGATAGGTCTTCTTCTCTAAACGATAAGTAATTGTTTTGTTTTTTTGTTTAAAGAAATTATTTTTTAGTACAACAATCATCATCACAACAACCACCGCAACAACTGTCTTTATTAGTGTCATCCGTACAACACGTAATAATCCTGTTTCCTTTCTTATCATATTCATAGATTTTATCATCTTTTTCATCAAGAGTTTTTTTATGTGACGAGTCACAAAATGGTTGATCTTTTGATAGTCCACAAGTACAAATCCATACAGATTTTTTTTGAGATTTAATTTCAACTGGACCTTTGCCAGTATGAATTATTTTTCTTGCCATATTTCTCACCTACTTTCAATAAATTTATGGAACAAATAATTTTAATAGACTAGGGTGTTTTATTACTTCATTAATATCATTAAAACTAAATTTCCCATCTCTGTTTAAGTCTAGTGGAACTAAAGGTTTAAATTTTAAAATATTAATTTCTTTTTTAAAGGTAATAAATTCCTGTCTTGGTAAATATAATGGTTTTAATATTACAATACGATACTTCTCACCAAAAATTATATTTTGAATTTTAGTTGTCTTTCCCAAACCATTTTGTAACTTAATACCTTTTCTTTTAAATACCAATTTTTCCTCATTGTTAAATATCTGTATTTCTAAATCGTCACTACTAGCAATCAGTTTTGGAAGAATTCCAATTTGAAATTCCAAATCAGGCAACCCAAGGATATTAAATTTCCAAGATTTACTAACCATTATTTTAGATTGATCATGATAAAGTGAGAACTGAAGCGATTGCGACTTCATTAATCCACTTGTCTTTATATATAGATTTATTTCTACTTCTTCATTTAGTTTTGTATCTTTTAAGTCAGAAAAAGAATACAGTTCTTTTGGGAAATTATCTAATGATAAATAATAGTTAGCATCTTTATCCCACCAACCTTGACCTAAGTTTTTTATTTTTATGGGAAAGTTAAAATATGAATCCGTTGCCAGTTGAGTTGGAAAATTAAACGTTAAAGTTCCTTTTTCAATAATTTCAGGATCTCCTTTTATTTTATTCATCGATTTAATCGTGTCAAATTGTTGATAATATTCTTGACTATTAATTTTTTTCCAAGAAAAACCAAGGAAAGGATCTCCCTGATAATCCAGAACAAACGGCGTCACTGCCTTAACCCGATCATCGGTCAACCACACTTGCTCATAAGCAATTTGATAATTATTTGCCACAGTACCACGATTAACACTATTACCATCCCATCCAGTTTCTGTAATAAATACTGGAAGTTCTTTTTCTACACCCAATTCTTTTAATAATTCAAGTTCCCATTGGTATCCGCGGATCGATCTTTTTCCATTATCCAATGGACTCCCAAAAAATCCCGGATTCGGATAGGAGTGAGAAGAAAGACCATCAACAAAGTTGAAAATTGAAAATTGATCATTGATCATTTTACGCAAATATGCCCCTGCATCTTCGTAGTTTGGAAGTGACGATGGAGCAGATAAATCCAATCCTGCCAACATGATAAAAAAATCAGGATTTTTTTCTTTTAAAGTTTTTGCGAAACTAAAGGCAACTTCCGAATAATTTTCCGGATCAGCCTCTCCTCCCCATTCTTGACCGTGATTTGGTTCGTTAAAAAGAATAATATAACGATTCTTCACTACCCAGTTTAGTTGGTTTAAAAAATCTACCCAACTTTTTGCATCGTTTTTATTAGGTTGTTTCCAGACCTCACCTTCTGGATGAGTTGCCAAACGAATGATTGGAATCAAGTGGTATTGACGAAGCAAATCAAATATTTCTTGCCATTTCTGCACACTTCGATCATTCTCTTGGATTATTAAAGTGACATATCCCCAATCACCTCCATTTGAATTGACCAATTCCGCTGCTTTTTTAATTTCATCATGATGCGGCTGTGCCAAATGAATACCAAATTTATTATTAGGACGACCTGACTCAGTTGCATCAATAGAAGGAGCTATTAGCAAAAAGATTATTGCTATTAATAATACAAATCTTTTTTTCATATGTATATGATATCATCCGTAGATAAAAACAGAATGTTGTTTTTGTCATTCCCGCGAAAGCGGGAATCCATACTCGTATTATTACAATTAACCTATCATAACAATCTGATATAATAACCTCATGGGTAAACGACAGCTGTTTTTAAAACTCACCGACCTACTTCTTTTTTCTCTTTTGGTTAAGTCTCAAGCTGGTATTGATCAAATAGAGCAAAAACCAGGAATACGAATAACTTCACCTCAAGAATATCTCTGGATATTTCTTCTCTATCAAAAAACCAATCGTCCTCTTTCTCAATCACAACAAAACTCACTGGTTCGCGTTATTTTCTGGATGTTTCAGGCAAGTTGGACTTTACATGATTATTATAAAAATCCAAAAAACCGAAAAACAACTCTTCTATGGCAACATCTCCTTTCAAAGCCTAAAGAATTTCTTCATATTCGCAACTGCATTAATAAACTAAAAACAGAAATTCAACAAAGTTCACTTTCCAATAGTGACAAACAAAATTTTGTTCAATACATTGATAAAGTTGGAAAAGAAATGTTTAACACAACACAAAAAATTATTCACAAAAACTATAATAACTTTGAAATTAATGATGTTATTTATTGGTACTCAATCACTTATTTAAAGATTTCCGAAATAGTTGTTTCCTTATATCTTATGTTTATAGGAATCAAGAAGTCCGACTCTTACTGGAATGACATTCAAACTTTTGCTAAAAAAGTTCTCATAATTGGCATAGCTCACGACGACGTGTCAGATTATAAAGCAGATATCGACCTTAATGGCAAATTAAAAGAGCCAAATTTATTTGTCACTTTATTAACAAAAAAAGAAAAACAGATCATTGGGCAAAAATATCAGGGCAAATATATTTTTACTTTCTTAGAGGAGACTAAAAAAAATTATTTTCAAGCTTATTCTTTGTTTATAAAATTTATAAAAAATCAACTCCATGAAATCGACTTAATTCCTGGAATTAATTTACACGAACTGCTTGAGTTTTATTTGTTTCATTTTCCTGAATTTTTTATGATTCCGATCTCGCCCGATAGCACTGACAAACCAAAAATAGCCATTAATTCATTACAATCAATCACTTTACTAAAGAAAAACATTGATCTCGTCACTCGTTTCCGGACACAAATCAAGCAAGAAAAAAATGTTAGTCAAAAAAAGTTCAATAAACAATATCTTGATTTAGTGAGCTATCTGTATGCTCAACAAATGACAAATTCCGGCTTACCGCTTGAACAAATTAGCTCATACATCAATAAACCTGCTTCAACTATTTCTCATTGGTTAAACGAAAATCGTTTACCATTATCTTTACGTATCAGAAAAACAAAAGAACAAATAGACTCAAACAAATTGTTATATTCGCTGGGAATATTTGCTTTTTCCGGTTCAATAAATAAAGACGGAATAAAGATTAGCAGTCAGAATCAAAAATGGTTAATAAAGCTAAATCAATTAATTGATAATACTCGCAAATTAATATTCAAAACTCCAACCGGCCATTACCTGCGTTATTACAACCGATCATTAGCTTTAAAACTTCTCTCACTAAAGTCAAATTTAATTTCAACTTTGCAAAAATGTTCAACTTTTGAACAGCAGCAATTTGTCCAAGGACTCTTAGAATTTCAAAATAATAAACAGTCTCTTCGCCTAAATAAAAAGATAGGGAAAATATTTATTGATTGGCTTGCTAACTATTTTCAAAGAAATAATCAAATAATTAAAATTAACAACAAAGGTAATTATTATTTAATAACTATTAATAATGGTAAAAATAGACTGGTTAAGTCGCAACAAGAAAATAACTGGAAGATATTTATTAAGGGCGATAAAACAGCCAAAAATACGCTAATCGATCAATATCAAAATTATGGAAAAAAGATTATTAACCAGTATTTTGGACAACAAAAAAACGAATTTTGGAGTGAACTGCCAAGTTTGATGTATCTTTGTCTTTCCCAAGCCTTAGATAAATATAAAGAAAAATATACTGACAATAAGCTCCTCCCTTCGTTTCTCAAATATCAAATTCTTGACTATTTTAGAAACTACTTTAAAACCAACTTCCCGCTTTCCACTACTTCTTCTATAGACGAAGTGTTTGAGGGGAAAGAAAAAGTTGATGAAGTAGTTGGAGTTAATTGGGAAACTGAAAAAGTTCGTCAGGCTTTAAAAAAGCTTGAGAAAAAAGATCGCCGGTTATATCTTGTGCTGGCTTTACGTTTTGGTCTGTATGACGGCAAAGAGCATGCCTTAACCGATGATCTACCAAAAAGGTTGTTTGAGCTTGGAATTGCTGGACCCAACAATCAAATCTTATCCAAATCCCAGACGTATCAACTCCTTATAAAAGCTCTCCAAAAATTTCGTTGATACTAGTTTTTCATTAATATATTATGCCGGAGAAAGCAGAAACCTTTCAACAACCATGTGTTGAATTAAAATTGCCCGTTCATAGTCCACACGATCATATAATCGCATATCCTAAAAAATTTCCAGTTGATTTTGGTTTTATGGACTCAAATATGCCATATGCGATCCATTTAAATGATGGAATGGGCGATTCTCAAGAGCCTAGGATAGCTATTGTTGGGTATCATAAAGGTGTGTTTAGACATATGGTACCAAATGGAATAATAACTGGAAAAAGAAAAATATTAAGTACTGTTTGTGATAATAACTGGTGGACACAAACGAATATACATGACCTTGGACCAATAGTTTTTGAGGGTCCTTCAGAATCATTGACTAAGGTGTTAAAACCATTATTAAGATGTGAAATGAAATTTGACGTAAATCCATCCAGCACGCTGTGTATCTGTGACACTCATCCTCCACTTACTCCATATGTTGCTCCGTTTATCGTGGGTGCATGGATTGACTATAAGCAATTTATTAATAATGGAAAATTTTGTTATTTAGAAACATTGGTCAGGGAATGTAAATAAAAAATATGCAAAGATTTCTTTTCATTTATTCAATAATTTACGTCTTACTTTTCAAATCAGTTAATGTTAGTTGCTATGGATATCGAAGATAAAAGATTTCATAACCAAAAGCTTGAAAGAAAAATCGAGTGCATAACTGGGATTACTGGTTTATGTGGTTGGGCTTTGGCTTCTTATGCAGACGCAACCGAATTAGTTTCACAAGAAGTAGGTTTAGCGGGTGTTGGGCTCGCTTTGACTGCTTTAGCCCTATCGGCATTAATATGTAGTACGCAAAAACGTCAGTCTAAGACTAATTGCAAATAAATCTAAATTTTCCCCACTTTTACCCCTGCCTTTGAAAGAAGATCTATTCCCTTATTATCAATCCCCTCTGTGGTATGCGGATGTTTATATATTACCTCGGCAATTCCCGCATTGATGATTGCTTTTGCACACTGAAGACAGGGAGCGATTGTACAATACAAAGTTGCGCCTTTTGTTGAAGCGCCATGATAGGCAGATTGAAGTAGCGCGTTTAATTCGGCATGCACGCAAATACACAGATCTTTTCGTTCATTTGTCTTTAAAATGTTCGTATGACGATCGGAACATCGTTTACACCCACCCTCATCGCAGTTGGTAATCCCTGCAGGAGTTCCATTATATCCTGTTGCAATAATACGCTTTTCCTTCACAATAACTGCACCTACAGAGTTTCGAATACAGTTTGAACGCGCCTGCGCACTCTGTGCAATTTGCATAAAATATTCATCCCAAGATAGACGTTTTTTGTTCATTAAATTTAAATACTGTAATAATTAATGATATTTCTAATATTGTTTAGGTCTATATTTTTCCGTTTTGCATATTTTTTATATTTCCCAGCAAGTGAAAGTAGTTTACTATGTTTCAACCTACTATTAATAAGGCGTTCTTTAAAAACAATCCCTTTTTCTGTTACTTTTTTGCCCATAATATTTCTATAATTTGTATCCAATTTTTCTCAAAAATTCTTTTCTTATTTGTTTTGATTTTTTATCCTCAACTCCAAGAGGCAATCCGCCATCAATCACCCCCATAATTCCTCTACCCTGTTTTGTTTCAGCTACTATCACTTCAGTTGGATTGGCGGTTGCACAATAGATGTGAACAATTTCCGAAATCATTTTTAAACGATTTAATACATTAATTGGAAATGCATTTTTTAAGAAAATAAAAAGTGAGTGACCGACACCAACTACTTTGGCATTTTCTACTGCCAGCTTAGTCATTTCCTTATCAGTTCCTTCTGTACGGATCATCTTTTGTCCTGACGCTTCGCAAAAAGCAATCCCAAATTTTATCCCTGGAACTGCTTCAATTAATGTTTCATACACGTCTTCGACTGTCTTAATAAAATGCGACTGGGCTAGAATAAAGTTAATTTCTGCTGGTTTTTTGATTTGAACAATATGTGTTTTCATATAAATAAATTATACTGAAAAATAATTAATTATTAATCGATTTATATTGATAGTATAATTATCAAATAATACGGGGTGTAGCTCAGATGGCTAGAGCGTCAGGCTGGGGGTCTGAAGGCCGCGGGTTCAAGTCCCACCACCCCGACCAATCAAGACATTTCAAATTTTCAGGGGAAAAAGCTTGCTCGCTCGCCCCGCCGGAGTTTATCCCGCACGGCGATGCGGGAGCGGGTCTCGCTTCGCAAAAAGCCTTGTATTTCGGAATTAAATCATAAGGTCGGACAAATTCAAATTCAGTTT
>Ga0210014_1000572_pt1 | contig 30322 bp, 17 predicted proteins | sample CryGeymeta201519_FD_183983 | JGI IMG/M metagenome (GOLD analysis project Ga0210014, IMG submission 183983) | Groundwater microbial communities from Crystal Geyser aquifers in Utah, USA - Crystal Geyser metaG 2015-19 (SPAdes) (version 2) | ecosystem: Environmental > Aquatic > Deep subsurface >...
CGATGGCCAGTCAAGGGTACTTGCGCAGTCTGCACTTCCTTGCGTTGGCAGAGGAAGCGTACGGCAAAGCTGGGATCGATTGCCGGGAGCGGATTGCCAAGACCTGGGAGCGGCTCGGGAAGAGGGAGATCGCCACGGAGCGCCACGCGCGCGAGCATCGCGAGCGACTGGATAGCTACAGCCCTGTGCTGGAACCGGTGATGGAGACCATAGCCTTCCCGTCGTCGGCGGACAATCTCGGCTCACTTCACTCGCCCGATCCCGGTGCCGTTGAGCAGGGTCCGCACCGGCACCCGACAGGCGTTGCCACCTCACACCGCGAACTGCCGCGCGAATAGGAGACCACCACCATGAACAAGCCGCTGTCTGTTCTGGTCCTGCTGCTGAGCCTCGCGGTCTGCCGGGCTGACGGGACCGACGACTTTTCGGGCGACGACTGGAAGCTGTTCGACTCGACGCCCGGCACGCTGGCCGCCGTAGCCGGCAAGCTGACTCTCGTCGACGCGGCGGAGGAACCCAGTTGGGTCACCGCGAGCAAGAGCTTCAAGGTTGATGTCGACCAGACTCCGTACTTCCTGGTCAACGTCGTCGAGCTGAACAACCACGGCCAGGTGAAATTGATCCGGCGCACACCATACGACAAGCGCGAAGTCCTCTCGATCGACCAGGTCGGCCTGTGGCTGGTCGACCTGAAGCAGCTCAAGTGGTCCGGCCCATGCGAGATCGAGGTCTGCCTGTACGCCACGGGCGACGAGTCTGAGATCACCTACTCATTCGTCAAGTTCGCGGCGGCGGCGACGGCGGAGGAGCAGGCGCGGATCAAGGAGCGGGTCGAGGCGGGCAACCCGGGTCTGTCGCCGGAGACCTTCGAGCTGGTGCCCCTATTCACCACCTGCTCCTACTACTTCCGCACCCCGGAACTGCCGTCGCTCTCCGTGCAGTACCGGCAGTCGGGGCAGACCTGGCGGACCGGCTACCCGCCGGTCTGGGCGCCGGAGGACGGCATGTATCGCGGCAGCGTCGTCGACCTCAGCGAGGACACGGCCTACGACCTGCAGCTCGTCGACGCGCAAGGGCAGGTCCTCCGGGCCGGCGAGTTCCGCACCTGGTCGAGCACTGTGCCGATCGCCAAGACCATCGTGCTTGACGAGACCAACTTCGACGGACACTTGGTGATTCGCGATCAGGGCACGCCGGACGGTTGGATCCGCTACACCGCCAAGCCCGGCTTCGTGCTCCGCAACGACCGCTCGAAGTCTTTGCTCGACGTCACCCGCGCGAAGTACGTCCTCCTGGAAGGTCTGACGCTGCGGGGTGGCTCGAACGACGGCATCGCGATCCTGCAATGTGATCACGTGCGGGTGCTCAACTGCGATCTCGCCGGCTGGGGCCGCGACGGGGTGCAGCGGTTTGACAAGGACGGGAAGTTCTACACCGCCGGCGGCAGCGCGATCAACTGGGACACGGGCATCCGGTTGTCCCGGACCCATGCCACCTTGATCGAGCGCTGCTGGATCCACGACCCGGTCAGCCGCGCCAACTCGTGGTACTACTCACATCCCGCCGGGCCGCAGGCCGTCGGGGCGGACAAGCCGACCTCGACGGTGATCCGCTACAACGACTTCGTCGGCAGCGACGCCCACCGGTGGAACGACGCCATCGAGGGCGCTGGCAACTTCGACCGCGACGGTGGGTTCAACCGCGACGCGGAGATCTACGGCGAGTTCCACTGCTTCGCCAACGACGACGCAATCGAGATCGACGGCGGGCAGATCAACGTCCGGGTCCACGACAACAAGTTCGAGGGCTGCCTCTGCGGGATCAGCATCCAAGGCTGCATGTCCGGGCCGTCGTACCTCTACCGCAACCTGTTGGTCAACATGGGCGACGAGCGGAACTTGGCGGGTCAGACGATCAAGACCTCGTCGAACGTGGCCGGCGAGCACGCGGTGTCGCACATTTTCAACAACACCACGTACGGCGACAGCAGCGACCTCGGGCTGCTGAAAATCCTCAAGGTGGTCGCCGAGAACAACCTCTTCGCCGGCCGCAGCGCAATTCGCAATCGCCAAGGCAGCCCGCAGTCGTTCTGCGACTACAACCTGCAGGTCAACCTGGCGCCCGGCGAGGAGGAAGAGCACGGGCTCTCCGGCGACGCCGGGCTGGTCGATCCGGCGGCCGGACGCTACGAGCTGAAGCCCGATTCCCAGGCAATCGGCAAGGGCACCGAGACCGCCGGCTTCACGTCGGCGGCCGGTGGCAAGATCGACCTCGGTGCGATCCCCTCCGGCTCCGGGGTGGTCCTGCCCCTGCGGCCGATTCCCCTCGAGCTGGATCGCTACCAGTTGAACTGGTCCCAGCCGGAGACGGCGGCGGCGGCGACGAAAACGGTCACCGTCACGGTCGCGGGCAACGCCTTCGAGAGCCCGTACCGGATTGCTCAGAACGACGCCTTCGACTGGTTCACCGTGACGCCCTCGAGCGGCATCCTGAAGTCGGGCGAGACGCAGACCTTCACTGTGAAGATCCTGTCCGACAAGCTGCCCACCCTGCACCGACTGCACAAGGGCGTGTTCCTCATCCGGCTCGAAGACGGCTATTCCCGGCCGGTCTTGGTCTATGCCGAGAACGACTACGTCCAGCCGGTGAAGCCGACCCGCGACGGGGTCTGGGTGCAGTACCTCGAAGCTGAATCGGCCGCCGGTGGCAAGCCGTACCAGGTGGTCGACGACCCGACGGCCTCGGGCGGCAAGTGCCTGGGACTGGAGGGCTCGTCGAACGACGCCCCTGCCGAACTGCGGTTCACCGTGCCGAAGGCCGGCAAGTACCACCTGCTGCTGCGGATCAAATCGCCCGAGCCGGTCTCCTCACACGACTCGCTGTACTTCGCGCTCGACGACGCGAAGGAGGAGCAGACCCAACTGCGCTCGGACACGAGTTGGAGCTGGTGCATGGCGGCGCACAACCGCAGCATGTCCCTGATCTGCCTGGAGAGCTTCGACCTGAAGGCCGGCGAGCACGTGCTGAAGCTGGTGCCGCGGGAATCGCTGTCGATCGACCTGGTAGCGGTGACGGACAATCCGGAGATGTTCGAGTAGGTCGCCCCCCTGCCGAGTGTCAGGCGTTGACCCCAGCGCCCAGGAACACCGCATTCACCCGCCGGGGCCGCTCGGGGTACTCGTGCTACACGGGATCTTCCGGGCCGGAGTCGGTGCGCGCCACGGAGTGCCACCGCGACCCGTATGGGCCAAGGCAACTGACCCGACCAGGGAACGGACAACCAACAACCACCGGTAGCTTGGGTCCGGAGGGGGGGCGGCTCACCTGTCCTGCGGACGCCCTTCCCGAGGGGCGCCGTTCACGCACCTGCAGCGGCCGCGCCTGGATAGTGCGGGCTGTAGACTTGGGCCTTGGGTCGGATTCCGAGGTCGCCGTCAACGACGTACGGTTCCCCGCGCTCCGATAGGTGGGCGATCATCCGGTCCCGCCAGGCGGCGAGGGGTGCGCGGTGCTTCGCGCGCTTTGCGAGGTCGCGTTGCTCGGCGGGGTCGTTGCGTAGATCGAAGAGCTGCTGTTCCCCCGTGGGGGCGTAGTAGACGTACTTGTGGCGGCCGTCGGTGAGCGCTGTCCACTGGTTCTCCGGCCAGTAGCAGGTGCTGTGCTCCAGGTCGAGCGTCTCGCGCCACGGTGCGTTCTTCCCGCCAATGAGCATCAGCATGCTGCGGCCGTCGAAGTCGCTTTCGCCGACTGGCACTCGGGCCGCGTCCAGGAAGGTCGGCAGGAGGTCCCGGAGTTCCACCGGTTCGGTGCGGACCTGGCCGCGCTCGGCGTCGGTCATGCCCGCAGGCCAACGCAGCAGCATGGGGATTCGGGCTGACCCTGCGTAGGCATACGTCTTGCGCCACAGGTGGTGGTCGCCCAACATGTCGCCGTGATCGGCCGTGAAGACTATGAGCGTGTCGTCCGTCAAGCGGCGCCGGTCGAGGACAGTGAGGATCCGGCCGATCTGCTCGTCGAGGAAGGAGACACTCCCGTAGTAGCCTTGGCGCGACGCGCGGGCTTGCTGCTTCCCCAGATCCCCTCGAGCAAGTGAGAAGTCCAGCTCCGCGCCGTGCATCGCGTTCCGTTCGGCCCAGTCACCGAGGAACGGTTCCGGCAGGTCGACCTGGGCATACTGATTCATGAATCGGACGGGTGGGTCATACGGGCTGTGCGGTCGGGCAAAGGACACCTTCAGGAAGAACGGCTCGGGCCGGTCGTAGTCTTTGAGGAAGCGGACGGCCTCATCGCCGGTCCAGCGCGTCGGGTGCAGCTCCTCCGGCAGCGCGTAGGGCTTGGCGCGGTAGTCGTTCCAGCCGATGCCGGTGGCGTCGGGGTCCCGGTCGGGTGCATACTCGCGGAACCACTGTCGATAGTCGCTGAGGAAGCCCTTGGTTTCGACCCGACCCGACTCATCGAGGATCGTCTGATGGAACCCATGGAGGCTTCGCTGGGGGGACCAGTGCATCTTCCCGATGCCCGTGGTGTGGTAGCCGGCCTCCCGCAGCGCCTGCGGCATCTCATGAGGGTACCTGGCCGCAACGCGCCCGTACCCCAACATGCCGTGGTGCCACGGGGACAGGCCCGAGAGGATACCCGCGCGCGCCGGCGTGCACGAGGGCGTGGAGGTGTAGGCGCAAGAGAACCGGACTCCCTCCGCGGCGACCCGGTCCAGGTTGGGCGTGTGGAGGGCCGCGTTGCCCTCGGCGCCCACGCAGTCGGCCCGGTGCTGGTCAGCCATCAGGAACAGGAGGTTCGGCCGTTTGCGCCCCTCGGCGGCATCAGCCTCACTGGTGGCAAGGCCCGCCAGGGCAGCACCGGTAGTACCCAGGAACTTGCGTCGGTTGCACATGCTCTCGGCTCCGTTCTGCGTGCGACATTGGGGTGGCGACACTTCGGTTGGATGACCACCTCCATGGGTTGAGCATACCCAATGATGCCGACAGATGCGACGCGTGGACATGACGGCAGTGCAGGCGCAGACCTCTTGAACTCGCCACGCGCAAGAGGAACAGCCGCCGTTGAGGTGCCGTGCCCCCTCTTACTTCGGAACCTCACCGGAGAGTGACAGGTCGAAGCTGAGGTCGTACCACTGACTCGGCGCGAAGGCAGTCTGACTAGCGCCCTGCACCCAGTTGAGGAAGAGGGTCACGGCGCCGGTCCCGCTGCTGTGGAACAGGACATCTTCCAGCGTTCCCGCTGGCTGCGGCTCAAGGTGGTCGATGAGCACGACTGCGCCGGTGTCGTGGTTGAGCAGGCCCAGCCGCCGACGGTCGCCGCGCAAGGGCGTGTTGTGCGCCGCGAAGCAGCGACCGTTCTCCGGGCCGAGGTCCACCCAGCGCATTCCGTCCTCGGTGTCGGCGAACCACTCGTTGACGCCAACCACGTTGAGGGTAGTGGCGAAGAAGCCGGGCGCGGCCGGGCGAGCGGTGTCGGTCTGCACACCCGCCAGCACGTGAATGAGCGGCGTCTGGTCGAAGGTGTACCGGAAGCGGCACCGCCACTTGGCGCCGGGAGGCTGCTTGCCGTCCTGCAGGGCCAGGGGACCCTCGGCGGAGATGACGACTCTGGCCGACTCGGCTGCGACCTCCACAGTGGCGTCCGTCACCGCGTTGGTGCCGAAGTACCCGTGCGATCCTGCCGCCAGCAGACCGATGTCGGAATAGGTCATGCTGCCGGCGACGAACGTCTTCTCGCCGAACGCGGCCGTTGTCAGCCGAGTCAGCGCACCCGTGGCGGCTGAGACGGTTGCCGCGTAGGCGCCGTTCGTCACCACGAGGCTGCCCGCCTCGCGCTTCACGGTTGGCGGCTCACCGAACGCGGCAAGGACGGCGAGGTGAGCGGCGAGAAGCAGAGCGGTGGTTGTCATGGGAGTCTCCGAGGCACTCTTTGTTCGCGCGTCGCGAACTGCGCGAGTCTGCTTTCGTTGGGGCGGCGGCCGGCTGACACCCGGACGTAGGGCAGAGCCTCCTGCTGCCGCCCGACGATCCGTTTCAGCGCCGACTCTCCTCCCGGCACGATCCGCAGGTCATAGCGCAGGACGTGCCATTCCCGCTGCGCGTCCACCGGATCGAAGTCGTACCAGGCGAAGAACAGGTTCGGCGCATCACCGGACTGGTGGAGGAAGACGTTCTGCGGCGCGGGCGACAGGTTGACGTGGGAGAGCACCAGGCTCTCGTCACCGGCGCCGGTCAGGGCCAGGACGGCGTCCTTCGCCCGCAGGGGCGCAGCTCGGGACTGCCACGTCCGAGTGTTGGGGCCGCCGGGCTTTCCGCTCAGGAGCTTCTGTTCGCCGGTCGCGCACCAGGCTGCCATCGGCGGCACGATCAGCCGGTGCGCCAAGAACGCCTTCGCCTGCTGCCGCGCGAACGGGCGGACCGCAACCTCGCACCGGACGGTGTCTGACTCGTCGCAGACAAACGTCTTTCGGTACTCGATGGCCGGCGAGGCGGCGAAGGCCCAGTTCCAGTTCGAGCCATGCAGCTTCCCTGCGACCTCCAGCGTCAGCGTTCTGCCCGCCCGCGTGATGCGGACCTCCGGATCGAGGTCGGGCCAGTCGGCTGCGCTGCCGAAGTTGCCGCCTTCGTCGTTCTTCTTTTCGTAGAAACCGGCATCGGTGTAGGTGTCGGAGCCCGTGATCGCCTGCCAGCCGGTCGCCTTGCTCCCAAAGGAGCGGATCACCCCGCCACCGCTCTTCCCGACGACCAGCCGGTAGTGCTTGTTCTCGAGCGCGTAGTTCCCGCCTTCGGCACGCAGGCTGACTGCCTTGGCGGCAGGCGCCGGTCGCGGGAGGCGCGCCGGCGGCAGGAACAACACGAGGTCGAAGGTGAGCTCGTACCAGGTCCCGGCATCGAGGTCGCGCGGGCCCCGGTCATCCATCCACGCAACCACCAGCGTCGGGCCCAGTTCCTTGCGGTCGGCGCCTCGCGTCTCCCGGAGGTAGATGTTGTCGACGGGCAACGCCGCGCTGGCCTGGAAGTTGCCGATGCCGAGAGACCCGGCGCCGTCGGTCGGCGACACCCACACGTAAGGGATGCGTGGGTCCAGCGGCAGCGTCGCGTTCTCCCAGAGCCGGTCCCCGACAACGTGTTGCAGCCAGCCGCTGCGGTAGTCGCCCGGCACGGGATGGAACCGCTGCGACCTGTCCGCCAACCGGCCCTCCACGGTGTCAATCGCCCAGCGTCCGACATCCTGGAAGGCCAGTTCGAGGGTCAGCGTTCCCGAGGTCCGGCGCAGTGTCTGCGGTGCCTGGAAAGCCACCCCGACGCGCACGTCGCCGACGCCGACAGCGCGGTAGGTGAGCCGGTACGGCAACCGCACTTCGGCGCCACCCAGGTTCCCGCGGAGCGTGCTGCCCTCGACCGTGACCGTCGGCACGCCCTGGGTTCGGTCGCTTACGGTGACGGCAGCCTGTCCCGCAGTTGCCAGGGCGAATGGCCGGCCGGGGCCGAAGGGCTTCGCCCGCCCCTCTCCCAGATCGAGGCCGTGCAGCACGTTCGTGCCGCCGATCTTCACCGCGGAGGGCAAACCGCCGCGGGCCCCGTCGATTGCCAGGGACACGCCGCCGGCGGCAATCCAGGCGCCGGTGGGCGTCTTCGCCGCGTTGACCAGGACAGGCAAGGCCGGTGCCTGCGGCATCGGCCGCGCCGGCTTCGGTTCCGGCGGCAGCCCGAGCGGCGCGCCCGTAGGCCGGAGCAGCACCAGCGCCGGTTCGTAGGCAGGCAGGCGAACGGTCACCTTGGCCAACGCGGCGCGCTTGCTGCCTTTCGGCCCGCCAGCGTTGACGTACGCGCCGCGCCACGCGTCGTAGGCGATCAGCGTGGCGCCCTTGGGTAACGCGTCGGCCGGCAGGGAGATCGTCGTTGCCACCGTCTGCGCGGTCAGGTTGATCGCCACCAGCGCCTTCTTGTCTCCGGCTTCCCGCAGGCAGGTGAAGATGCCGGGCTTGTCCGGGCGCGCGGCCAGATAGCGCGCCGTCCCGACGTTCAGCTCGTCCACCGCCGTCCGCAGGGCATTGACCTGCTCGAACTGCTCGCTGGAGCCGACCTCCTGCAGGTGATGGTACAACGGCACTCCTTGGATCCACGCGCACATCGTCATCAGTGCCCGCGCCGGGCCGACGCCGGCCTGTCGCCAGAAGCGCACATTGTCGTGGTTCTCCAGGAACCGCATCAGCCCGAAGCACGCGCTCGGGGGCCAGGAAAGCCGTTGCTGCTCCAGCCACAGGGAGGTCTTCGCGCACCAGGCCTCCGGTGAGGCGTCCGAGGCGAACTTCTTCAGCACGCCGAAGTACAGCGGGTAGTCGTAGACCAGTTCGCTGTTCTCCAGCATCATCGGCCCCAGCGCCTCCGGCAGCAGGACGGTCTCCGGGTCGACCTGCCGCATGCTCTGCTTCGCCGCCTTCAGCACTTCCAGCCCGCCGTACAGCCCGCTCATGCTGGCCCGCACCTTCCGAGCGGGATCCCAGTTCGCGGGTCCGCCGGCCGCGCAGTCGACGCGCCAGCCTTTCACTCCGTGCTCTGCCACGAAGTCCCGCGCCAAGTCGGCCATGTACTGCTGCCACCCGGGGTTCGCGTAGTCGCAATACTGGCATCCCCACCACAGGGCCGGCTGACCCGCTTCGTCTTTGGCGATCCAGTCGGGGTGCTCGGTCCCTATCGGGCTGGAGGTCTGAGGCCCGTGCGGCACCAAGTCCAGCAGCGTTCGGACTCCCGCCGTCTTCGCTGCCGCTACGCAGGTGTGAAGATCCTCTTCGGTGCCGATTCGCGGCTCGATGGCGTAGTAGTCCTTCGGTCCGTAGAGCCCCGGCGTGAGAGGCAGGAACCACAGCGTGTTGATGCCCAACTGCTTCAGGCGGGGGAGGGTGTACTCGACGACGTTGCGGAACCCGCCGGTGTCGTTCAGGCCGCTCTCCATGGTGCCACCGGGGTACATCGTGTAGAGAATCGCCCGTTGCGCCCACTCGGGCGCGTTCGGCCGGGCGACGAATCCGTCCAGCGTGTACATGTCGCGGACGGCGGTCAGACAGGCGAACCAGTCGCCGTGGCGGACCGACACGTACTGGGTGCCGAAGTCGTACTCCTGGCCGGGCTGCGCCTCATCCGCCACCCAGAGCGTCGACCCGAGACTGACCTCCTGCTCCCCCTCCCGCGCCCAGCCGGCGAAGCCTTCGGTGCGGGCGAGGAAGCTGCACACGACGGCCCGTTTCTGCTTGCGGTTGTACACCGCCGACCAGGCACCGTCGCCGGCCATGCTCGCCTCGCGCCGGGCGCCCGGGGTCAGCTCCCCGAACGGCCGGACGGGGTCGTCGAACTGCGGCCCGCGCAGCTCGCAGTCGCCTACTTCGCCAATGCGCACGCCGGGCACCAGATGGAGCACCTGGCCAAGGCGCGCCGGCGTCGAGCCCGCGTACTTGAGGTGCAGGCTCCGTCGCACGACCGGCGAGTCGGGCAGCAGCTCGTAGCCGGCTGTGACGCGCCAATCTCCTGCCCGGCACGTAAGCCGGAGCGCGTTGCCGACCACCGCATGGCTCTCCCGGTGCAGCCCGCAAGGCGACCACGCGCCAAGCTCCGGCAGCTTGCCCGCTCTGCCGAGAAGCACATGACCGGCGATGCCACCGTCGCCACCGCGGTCGTGGACTCGAATGACAATCTGGTTTGTCGCGCCAAACTTCACCAGCTTCGCGGCGACCGTGTACAGCCGCCGCGCCGCCCACCAGGTGGCAGTCTCCTCGCCGGTGTGCCCGACCAATTCGCCGTTCACGTACGCCCAGTCGAAGTCATCGACACTGCCAAGGGCGAGCTGGAGGTCGCCGCCCGCCCAGCCGGCAGGGATGTCCACCTCGCGCTGGTACCAGGCGTCGCCGTTGTACGGCGTCCAACTCGGCTCCGGCGAGTCGGGGAAGACATCTGTAACGCCCTGCGTCTCCCAGTAGCCCGGAACGCGCAGGCGACGAGCGCCCGCCTCTGGCAGCCCCTTCGCCCACCCCTCCTTCACACCCACCGCGCCGGGATCGGTGCGGAAGGTCCAGTCACCCGAGAGGTCCCGGGCGTCGTCACTCGGCGGCGGCGGGGCGGCAGCCGAGCAAACCAGCGCCCCGTTCACCTGGAAGTCAACGGGCGTCCGCAGCGGGCAGTACCCCATCAGGTTGTCGCCAACAGCTTTGTCGACCAGCCCGGTCCAGGCGCCGGTGGCCCTGTCAAACGTCAGTTCGATCCGGTCATTGCCGAAGACGAGCTTGTCCGGGGCTTCGCGCAACGCCGGCTGTGCGCTCAAGGCGACGCCGACGGACGCCGGGAGACAGCAGAGAATGGCGGAGAGGTGCATGGCAACCGTCCTAACTTCCTTCCAGCAGATCGGCAGGCCCCCAAGTTGCGGCGTCACCCCAGAGCCGTTCAGGGCCGACAACGCCAGTCTACTCGGTTGCCGCGCCGGGCGCGACCGGCTCTTGGCGAGTTTCCCAAACTACCTGCGGGCGCCGAGCGCGGCATTCCGCAGAGACTGTGGCGGGGGGCTGCGCCGCCAAGCTCAGACCTCCTGATCCGGGTCGGAAGCATTTTGGGACCGATTCTTCATTTCGGGTTCGAGGCGGCGAGTGTGTAGCGGAGTTGCAGGGTGGTGCCGGGGTAGGTGAACTCGGTCTCGTTGAGGCAGTCGAGCAAGTGGTGGATGGTACGGTTGGAGCGGGGAGTGGCGAAGGAGTGGACTCGTACGGTTAGGGTGTGTGCGGTGGGGTCGGGTTCCAGGTCGGCGTCGGCGCGGAAGAGCTCGCGCAGGAGGGCCCGGGCTTCGTCTTCATGGGTCATGTGCGCGCGGACGATTCGCGCCAGGGCCGCCTCCGCCGCGAAGCAGGCGATGACCCGGCCCTGGTCGTCCACGAAGTAAAGCCCGCCGCGTCCCTCTTCGTCGCCGAAGCGGTCGTGAGCGAAGGCCGTCGCCTCCCAGCGTGGACTGGTGAGCGCCTGGAGGTAGTTGGCGGCCATCCAGTTGGCCTTCACGAGGTCGTACGGCTGACTGGCGTAGGTTCGGTTCGGCTGATCGGCGGCTGTCGCCGCTGCCCACAACCCCATCAGAGCTATGGCGGAGGGCGCGAATCGGGGAGGTCCACCATGCTCACGACAGCGAGTCGCCAGCAATGAGCTGCCTGTTGTTGCCATCTCCTATCCAGTCCTGCCGTCAGCGACCTGGTGGCCTTTCAGCCCCGCGCTCAAGCGTGCATCCCCCGATCACGGGTTCTCAGTAGCGTAGCCCTCGTGGGCGTCACCGGTGCGCGGGGTGACGCCCACGAGGGGCTACGCTACGAGGTGGACCGGGGGGAGCATCCCGCCCCCGTAATCGCGGGATGCTCCCGCGCTCAGCGCCCAAATCGAGACAGGTCCAAGATCAGCTTGGCGAGGTCGTCGCGCGCCGAAAGCAGTGTTTGGGGGTCGAGGCTGTACTTGAAGTTCGGCACTCCCGCCGTGGTCTTCAGGACGCGCTCGTCAACCGCTAGCAACTTGCGGGCGCGGCTCATCAGTTCGGGCGTCTGCCCCTTCTTCTCCAGTTCGTCGGCGAGTGCCCGCGCTAGGGCGAAGTACTCGTAGTCCTCGATGCCGTCGCGGATGGCGTTCAAGCGGATCGAGGGGTAGAACTCCTGGTTGGGTCCCCAGTAACACAGCGTCCCATCGCCATTGCCCATGTTGGCCGGGCCGAGGGTGTACTTGTCGGTCGGGCCGTCGGCGGTCATCTCCTTCGGGTCGCCGTGGTACTCGACGCCCCAGTACAGGAATCCGCTCTTGTGATATTTCCAGGTCAGCCAGAAGACCATGCGCGGGTCGAGGGTCGAGTAGTCCGCGAAGAAGTTGGGGTACGGGTGCGTCGGTCCGCAGCAAATGTACCACCAGCGTTCGGGAGCGAAGGGCGCCCAGCCTTCGAGGAGGCGCTTGTTGTCGGCGTTCTCCGGGTCAGCTTCCGGCAAGCCGCCAGGCACCCAGATCTGCGACTTGCCGTGGAGCCGCGGATCGCGAGGCGCGGTCATCAGGCGCTTGAGCCCCGGAGCCAACTCGTCCATCAGCTTCGCCAGGCGCAAGTTGGCCTGCACGGCGTCTTCCTGCCAGCACTCGTCCACCATGTACCAGACGGCGCTGTCGAACCACCCCTTCGCCTTCAGGTGTGGCACCAGTGCCTTCAGGTACGCCTCAAGGAAGGTCCAGTACTCCTCTGTCTGCACCAGGGGCGAAGCGCTGCCGCACCCGGGCGTGAACCCCACGAAGAGCGTGCGCAGGCCGCTGTCGAATTGGTGTTGCCAGAGGCGGTCGGCTTGGGTGAAGTCGAACTCCCAGCCGGTCGGCGTCATCGTCTCGCCCATGTAGGCCATCGCCGAGACCGGGTCCGGGCTGCCCTCCCAACCGAATGTCTGCACGCCGACGCGGCGCTTCAGGCACACGTCCATCATGCGCAGGTAGGTCTCGATCGGCGTCGCGGTCTTGTAGTCGGCTTGACCGTTGTAGCGCTGGGTGATCTGGGAGGCGCGGAAGGCAAAGACTTGCCGCAAGCTGTGCTCGTGGGGAAGGGCGAAGTCCAAGAGGTGCAGACGAAGCGGGACGCGCTCCGTCTGACCGGCCGCCTCGATTACCAACGAACCAGTGTAGTCGCCGGCACCGGCCTCGGGCGGAGTCCACAGGTCCACCCACAGCGGCTGGCAGACGTGCTTCACCGCAAAGGGCTTGTCGGCCGGGAGCAATGGGTCGGGCCACCAATCGCGCCCGGCCGGCGCGCCCGCGCTGGGCGCGTCGGTGTGCACGTAGCAGACGCGGTGCAGCGCGGCGTCCATCTCGAGGCGTTTCCCGTTGGCGCCGACGAACGGTTCCAGGTGCACCCGCACCTCCACCAAATCACCCCGGAGCGGAACGAGGACCACCTGCGCACTCTCCCCCTCGTTCCGGGCGGCGGTGAGCTGGACCTCGCCGGCCGTGGGACCTGCCGGGGCTTCATCGCGGAACACCTTCTCCAGCGGCGCCGACCGCACGACCGCGAAGGCACGGTCGCCGTCGGCGCGGGCCGCCACCGTTGCCCGCGCGGTAACTGTGCGCAGTTGCTGACCGAGCCCGGTCAACTGCTCCGCCAGGCCCTGCCAGCGTTGCGCAATCGCCGGGCCGGCGTCTCCCGCCACGAGTTGCCCCGCCTCGCGGCTGACCGCTGCCTCGGCCTTGCTCAGCTCGTCGGCCTGCTGCCGCAGCGGATGGTCGGCAGGCAGTTTGGTCAGCAGGACCTGGTCGCCCTCCAACCGGGCGCGCAGAGCGGCTGCCTCCCTCAGCACGTCCGGCGGCGTCTCGGCCCAGCTTGTCCACCAGCGCCTCACACCATCGACGCGGACCTCCAGCCGCACCTCGTTTCGCCCGCCTCGCGTCAGCAGCGGGACCTCCACCGGCTGACCGTCTGCCGGCAGCGGCACGGTGTTTGCTTCCCAGGTTGCGCCCTCACCACGGCGTCGCTCGCACACCAGCGTCGCTGCCGTGGGCGGGGTGAGGCTGAGACGATACGCCTTCCGACCCACCCCTTCGGGCCCCTGCGTCAGCGCCACGCTCAAGTCGTGATCCATGAGCCGCGGCCACTGCGCCTGCCAGAGCTTGTTCACGTACTCCGCGGTGGGAAAGTCCGCGTCGTCGTAGAGGTTCGTTGCAACCAGAATGCCTTTGCCGATGTCGGCCCGCAAGCAAACCGCATTGCCCTCCGGGCAAGTCGCCAGCACTTTCCAGCCCTTGCCATACGAGGCGAAATGCGCCCACGGTGTCTTGGCAGTGGGCGGCGGCGCAGCCGGATCACCCGGCGCCACGAGCTTGAGGGGAGGGTGCCCCTTCATGCCCTCAGGACATTGCGTCGACTGCAGCTCCAACCCCTCCCCCAGCCTGGTCACCCAACCGATCATCTGACCATAGTTGGCGTCAAGGGCGACAATCACCCCACCTCGCTCCAGGAACCCGCGCCACCGGTCGGTGTACTGCTCGAAGGGCTGGGCGTGGTCGTAGTTGTACAGCGAGGGCGGGAGGAACAGGTCATACCGATCCAGATCCGCCATCAGGTCTGCCACCTGCACGTTCTCCCGACGGTCGTACGGCCAGCCCAGCTCGGCGTACAACGGCACCTGAACGTCGCGGAAACGATAGCTCCCCTGCAGCCAGGACGAGTAGGTGGCGAAGACGCGAGGCAGCGGGGTGGCGGGGTCAGCCAGGACGGAGGTCGCGGCAGCCAGAGCTGCCAGTGTCGCTGTTGTTCGGATCATTGCGGTGCTTCTCCAGTACTGCTCGCCGGCGATGCCTTGCGGTCACGTGCCCCCATTGTCCACCTTTTCGAGCGCGGCTGGGAGTACGAGGACGTGCAGGGACGGAAGGTGGCACGAAGGACGGCCCGCTCTGCAAGGGATTCCACTCCGCCGCGCGCGCCGAACGGATGGCGCTGGAGAAGAAGTACCCAGGCGATGAAGTCAGCGTGCCAGGTATCGGCTGGGCGGATGGAGAACCTGATACGCCAAAAGGAAGACCGTGATTGCTTCGCAAACAGCACGCGGCAGGTGTGGGGCAAGGACAATGGCGAGAACCGCAGCAGGCGTTCTGGCGATGTCGGTCATGCTGACGGCCGGCGTCGCCGCCGAGGAGGAAAGGCGAGTGCCTGAAGGCAACCTTCTACAGAACTGCTCGTTCGAGAAGAAGACGGCAGACGGCGTCGAGGGATGGATGTCGCGGGCCTGGGGCGGGGAAGAGGAGGCTCGGTGGACTGTCGAGGCACCGGGCCGGACCGGTGAGCGCTGTATCTCCATCAGGTCTGCGGAAGGCGCCGATGCCGCGTGGACCGTTACTGTTATACTCGCGAAGGTTAGGAATACACCGAAGTGGAAGTTCGCAGAACTTCACCCGGGGGCGTGTGGTGAGCACCCAACACACTGCTGTGCACGCAGAGGCGTCGAACTTGTGCACTAGCTTCGGTGTATTCCTAACCTTCGCGAGTATACCTCTCAACCCATGCCTACTGGCTACCGCTCTGGCAGAAGAACGACACACCCGACTACCTGACCTGTATCATGAACTCCGAGCGTCCGGAAGAGACCATTGCCAGCTTCGTCGGCGTCCTGGAGGAAGCCGGCTGCCGCGGCCGGATCAAGATCGCGTTTGACGAATGGAATCTGCGCAGTTGGCAGCCTCCCGGTGATCGATGCCCTCGCCACCGTGGACGAATCGGGCAAACAGTGGGCCCTCGCGCTGGTGAACCGTCCTCCCTCAGAAAGCGGGGCGTGCACCGTGAAGAGGAAAGACGCGCCGCTCGAGGGCACCTACAGAACCTCCCTGCTCGCCGGCGACTCGCCCGACGCCTACAACGACATCGAGCCTCCCGACCGGGTGGTGCCGGAGAAGGTGGGGCTTACCTTTGAGCAAGGTATACCCGCGAAGGTTAAGAACACACCGAAGTGGAAGTTCGCGGAACTTCCTCGGCAGGCGTGCAGCAGACGGAGGACAGAGGGTATTCTCCCAGACGGAGCCGAAGTCGCACCGGGACTTCGGTGTGTTCTTAACCTTCGCGGGTATATCGCTAACCTGCGCCCTCACTCGCTGACGATTGTGCACCTGCCGGCCGACTAACCGATCTCGGCGGGAACCAACTCGGGAGAACCCAATGGCACCGTTCACCGCACTCACGGTAGGCGCCCTGGCGCTATCGGTCGTGCTGGCCTCCACCGTCGCCGCCGAGGCAAACATGAAGGGGTCTGAGGCGGACCATCTGCCGGAGCTTCTGTTTGAGGGAAACCAGATCAGCAGGCTACCGAGATTTGAGGATGCGGTGGCGGATTCACTCACCGGGTTCGGTGGGACTCAGGGGGCCTCCGGCTGGCAATATGGCTACATGCAGAGGGCCAGTGCGGGTGCCCCTGGGGCCTTCCGCCACCTGGAACGGTACGAAGCGGGCTGGTGGCGCCGTGGCAATTCACCCGTTCCCGGCGTCTCCGCCACCACGTTCGAAGCCTCACCAGGTCTCGCTGCCGTCCGTCGTTGGACGCCCCGCGAGAAGGGCAGCGTCCGCGTGGTCGGCTACCTCGCGAAGCGGTCTCCACAGGCGGAAGCCGAGTTTCGCGTTCTCGTGGAGGGCAAGGAGATCTGGAAGCGGCAGCTCGCCCGGACGGACTCGATCCCCCACGTATTCGACCTCCTCGCCCTCGACCTGACCGAAGCCTCGGCGGTCGATCTCCTGGTGGTCGCGGGGCCGAACTCGCCCCGGGTCCGGGTGGACGTGGCACTCCAAATCGTCCCTGAGCCGTTCGTCTCCCGCTGGCACGCCGCTCTCCCCACGGGCTTCCCGACGTTCACCGAGGCTGAGAAGGAGGTGCTGCGCAAGAAGGGCCAGGACATACTGCAGAAGATCCGCGACACCTTCACCCTCCCGTCGTGGTTCCAGGCGCGGGTCACCGACAGCGACCGGGAGAGTAGGACACTCCGCGCGGCCCTGATGGAGGGCTACGAGCCCCGAAACGCCAATGGCGAGGCAGAGACCGAGGGCGGGCGCGCATTCATGTTCAACGATGCGGACGGCCGTTTCATCAACCATCGGCATACCCCCGGCAAGTGGCAGCTCTCGGAAGACGGCGCCAGCATGAGCTGCCAGGAGATGGGAAGAGCCGGGATCCCCGACGCGCTGCAGACCGGCGACTACGTGGTCGGCACGATCCGGACCGGCGCGGCACTGCGATCAGTGAATTGCTCTGGCGTGCGTTTCGAGGATGTCAACCTCTGGTCCAGCCCGGGCATCGCCGTCAACGAAGGCGGCGGTGAGGGGGGGAACGTCTATCTGCGAGTGCGTGCCACCCGTCGACCCCGCACCAATCGCCTCCAGGCCTTCGGCGCGGACATATTCCATCTTGCCGGGACAGACCGCGGCCCGACGCTGGATCGCTGCGAGTTGGCGTACGGCGCAGACGACAACCTGAACATCCATGGCAGCTTCGGCCGGATCGTCCAGCGAGTCGACGACCGCCACTACTACATGCAGGGCGCCTATGAGGTCGGGGACACTCTCGAGTTCCGAGACATGTCGTCGGTGGCACTCTTCGGCACGGCGAAGGCCGTCTCCGTGGTTGAGACACCCGCTGGTCCCTCGCTGGCGATCAACGACAGCTACAGCGCGAAGGGGGAGTTCCTCGTGGCGTTGGACCAGCCGCTCGAACTGCCGGCGTGGGCCCTCGTGGTGCTGGACGGCAAGCGCTCGGCCGGTGGCTTCGTGTTGCGCAACTGCTGGCTCCACGACAACTTCCAGCGCACCCTCAGCAACGGTTCCCCGGGTGGTCTGATCGAGAACGCCACGCTTCAGAACGTCGGCCAGGGGCTCTGCATCCAGTTCGAGACCTGGGGTCCCTGGATGGAAGGTCCGTTTGCGCGCGACCTGGTGATCCGCAATAGCCGCTTCCTCGACTCCCCGCCGGACGGAGCGGCCAGTGCCGTCTCCCTGCATCCTCCGGGTGGGGGGCAGCAACGTGAGGCGGTTCGAAGCCAAGCCCGTCACCAACATGACGATCATCGGCAACTACTTCGGTCGAACCGAGGGCGTGCCCGTCTCAGTTCACAACGTGGACGGGTTGAAGATCCAAGGCAACAGCATCGACTGGACGCCTCGAGCCACCCCTGCCGAACGGCCCGACTGGCTCTCCCTGCAGGACTGCGACAACATCTCGATCCAGGGAAACCACACGCTGGGAGTCGCCGCGGGCGGACGGGGTACGGCTGAGGCGTCCAAGAGTGCGCCTGTGAAGCGGTGAACAGCGCTTTTCACGGGCCGTCAGCGGGTCCGCCGGGCAAGCTTGGCCACGTCGCCCGGGCTCAGCATGCCTCGCCTTCCATTGCGCCAGCCCCGAGTCGTCACCGCTTCAGCACAGCCTGCACAATGGCATCAGCCAACGCCTTCATCCCCCGGTCGCCCGGGTGCCCGGCAACCCCGTCCTGCGCGAAGGTCCGCTCCGAACGCGCGGCGTTTGCGGGGTCGCGGCCGAGGGGGCCGGCGTCGACAAAGATGCCGTTGGCCTCTTGGCAGGCTGCCCGGAGCACCTCGTCCTTGGCGGCGTCTGGCCAGAAGCAACTGCGGACCACCACCAGCGGATGGCGCTTCGCCAGGGCGCACCTCAGGAGGCTCATGACGCCGGCCGTGAACTGCGTCTTGGCTTCGTCGGAGACCAGCGCGGGCACGTTCTCTCCGATGGCCAATACTACCAGGTCGGGGTCGAAGGCGAAGAGGTCTTTCGTCTGCCCGTCGATGTCATAGGTCGCGTAGTTCCGCTCGAAGTCGGCGATGTTGCGGACCATGATCTCGGGTGTCGCGCCGGTGTGCTCGGCGAGGGCATGGGTGACGAGGTGGACGTAGTCCTTGTCTTTGGAACTGGCCGCCATGCCCCAGTTGCCGGTCCAGCCGATGTCCGCCTTCGGGCCGTGCAAGGTGATGCTGTTCCCTAAGAACAGGATGCGGCGAATGTCGGCGGGCTTGACCTCCGGTCCTGCCGTCACCGGGAACATGGAAAGGCGGAACTTGGTGCAGCCGTACGGGACGAGGGTGACTGGATCTGCCGGTTTCTGGCTGGTGACCGGGAGGAGCGGCAGCCGCGGGGCGGCCGGGTCGGGGTTCCAGTCGGTCTCAACGGCGTTGGCTCGCAGCGTCAGCGGCGCCTTGAGCGGCTAGTCCCAACGGGCGGGCATCGCCGCGCGGTTCACCGTCAAGCCGGGGTTCTGCACGTCCAGGGCGAACCGCCAATGGGCGGAGGGATCCGGCGTGTTGGCGTCCGTGGTGTCGGCGAGGGGCAGCGCAAAGAGCAGCGGCCCGTAGGAGACCGTGGCGTAGGGCACGCCCCGGGTGCTGCCCGCCTCCGGGGTCGCCACCTGCGTGGCTCGGTGTGCGCCCTCGTAGGGTGCGCCTGTGGCGGCATCGCGGCCCGTCCGCACCATGGCCGCCATCGGGAGGCGCAACTGCACGGAGTCGCCTGGCCTCCAGCTCCGGTTCACGCGTGCGAAGCCTTTGTCGTTCGGGTCGACCGCGACCGCGGTGCCGTTCACGCTCAGGGAAGGCGCCTTGCACCAACCGGGAATGTGGAAGTCCACCGGGAAGGTCGTCTCGCGCTCGGGTTGCACGGAGATGTCGATGGTCTCGTTGAACGGGTAGTCGGTCCGGCAGTCGAGGACGACTGGCACTCGGTCAGCAACCAGCGCCGTCACCTTGCAGGGACCGTAGCAGGTGGCTGCCAGACCGTTATCATAGGTGGCCATCCACATGTGCGTGACGAACCACGGCACGATCCTGTTGAGCGCGGCCGTGCAGCAAAGCGGCGAGTGCTTCGGCTGATACGCGCCGCCGCTGGCCCGCGGCCCGTGGGGGAAGTCCGGGGAGAGGTTGGCAAATCGATTGGGGCTTTGGAAGTAGACGTGGGTCTTGAAGTCGCGCGATACCGTGGCGGGTCCGGCATTGAAGAACGCCCGTTCGAGCCGGTCCGCCATCCGGCCTTCCCCGGTCACCTGGAGTAGGCTGATCTGGCTCCACACATATCCGGCCACATCGCAGGTCTCGCTTCCGCGGAACGCGCCAGTGGGGCCATACCACTCGTCCGAAACCGGCACGCCGTTGGGTTGCAGGGCAACGCGCTCGAGCAAGTCGTGCCAGCCGACAGCCGCTTCGAGGAAGCTCCTGTCGCCCGTCCACAGATAGCCGACAGCCCACGGCGTGGTGCACTCAAGGAACTCGACGACGTGGGCGTTGTCCACCGTGGCCCCCGGGCTCAAGTCCGGTGCCTTGCGGTAACGGGTCAGGTTGGGCAAGCGCTGCCCCTCCTGCCTGAACATGGCATCCAGCGCGTCGGCGATGCCTTGATTGCCGGTCCAGCAATAGGCATCGAAGGCCGGCCAGAGATTGGACACGTTGCCGGTGATCGACCGCAGGCAGTCGGGATCGCTGCCGTAGGCCTTCAGGAGGGCGTCCAGAATGTGCTTGTCGCCGGAGCCGGAATAGAACCCGCTCATGGCGCGGCCCAGCAAGCCGCAGGCCCAGAGCGGCCAGCCCTCCAGCGCGGCCGTGACAGCCTTTCGGTCATCGAGATTGCTTCGCTTGAGCCACCAGAGGAAGAGCAGCCCCTCGGTGTTCATGTTGTCGGCAACGGCGTACAGCCGCCGCTTGGCCTGCGCGATCAACGCCTCGTCGTGCAGGGCGTACCCGAGCCGCGCCAGCCCATCAAACCAGTAGCCGCCCCCTTCGTAGGGCCAGGCGCCCTTGTACCAGAGGAGCCCCTCACCGGTCATCTTGTGGTCCGGCGCCCAGGCCCGTTTGAACTCGTCATCATACTCGTCCATGTGGCCGGTGAACCCGTCCCGCGCGGCCAGGCACCAGTCGCGCAGCCAGCCCGCGGGCTCCACCGCGCCGGGCGGCAGCGGCAGGAACGCCGGGCGATTGGGCGGCTCAAACGGCCGCGCATAGTTGACCCGTACCGGCTCGGGCGCTTCGCCCGCCTCCGCTATCGAGCCGAGCAACGGGGCAATACCGCCGAGAGCCATGCCAAGCACCATCCTGTAGTTGTGTTTCATATGGATCACCGCCACTGCATGGTACTGGATTCCGCGGCTGTCTGTCATGGAGGCCGGCCGTTTGGGCGGCGGGGTCAGCTCGGAACCTGAGTTCACCCGGAATCACCAATCGGTAAGCCCAACCGACCCCGCTCTGGGCCGCTCTCCGTGCGTGTCCCGCGCCCACGGGCACTTGGTTGTGCACCCAGCTTGCGTCTCGGTGACGCGTCGGCGCGCTCGGCGGCTGGTTGCGGAAGCAGCGCGTTCCTGCGAAACAACCATGGCGCCGGACGCCCCGGAGATCCCGCAAGTGGTGTCCCCGATCCCTGCAGCGGGCTTGAGTCTGGCTCTGGCCCCGTCAGAGTCCTGAGTCCTCTGTTGACGGAGGAGACCCCAGCGGCGTGATCGTCACCGTCTGTTCTCCCTGCACCGCCACTGTACGCCCAGACCCGCCGACGGCGAGGTCGCTGGCAACTACTACGACGCGTGCCGTCAGCTCCTCGGTTGGGCTCGCGTTCCCCAGTCCGGGAATTGTGCCCACGTAGTTGCCGCCGTCCGTCCAGGACAGCGTCGCGACCTTGCGGGTCACGAGGCTGTTGTCCGACTGGTTCCGGAGCATCGCCCGCACCCTCAGGTCGGCTGCGGCGATATCCGGGTCTGCGACCGCCACTTGCACAGACACGCTGCCACTCACGCGCAGCGTCAGATTCTCGGGCGAGGTGACGGTGGGAGACGACACCGCGGGCGGCTGGTTCGTCGTGGTGCCGCCGACGGGAATCGGCTCCGGGAGTGCGTCCAGGACCACTGGCGGCAGCGCGGTACGCGCACCGGCTCGCGTCTCGATGTTGCTCTCGTCGAATGTCGTCGTCTCGATCTGGCGTGCGTCAGCACTCAGCTTCCGCATGGTAATGCGAAAGCGGCCGGCCTGCACGTTGGTGATCTCCCACTCGCCGGTGCTGTCGGAAAGGGTGATGTCTTCGCCGGCCGCACGTCCGGCCGCTGCCTTGCCCGGAACAATCTGCGCCGAGACCTCCACCCCGGACAAACCCTCTCCCTCCGGGCCGACAACGCGTCCGGCCAATGTCGCAGGCATGGTGGAGATGTCCCCGAAGCCGCCGCAACCAGCGAGCACACAGGCCGCGACCGGGATCGACGCGGCGACGAGCAAACGGGGTGTTCTCATGTTGTCAGCTCCACTCGTGGGCGTAATCGGGCACGTGCGGCCAGTCTCGGCGCCTTTGGGCGAGCGCACGACTACCGCAACGGTATCGCAGTTACAGCGCGTACAGCGCGACCTTCTGCGTCCCGCGCAATCGCCTCGACGAGATACACTCCGCGTTGGAGCGGGCGACCGTTAGCCGCCCGCGAACTCCACACAACGGTGTTGAGACCGAGGGCCGAGCGGGTCGTGGGCAGCGTGGCCACGGGGCGGCCGTTGGGAGCGAGCACGCGAACCTGAACGTCGGCCGCAGCGCTCAGGACGTAGCTGATTGTGGCGGCGTCCGCTGCCCGGCTGGGCTGCGCGCGGAGGTTGGTGAGCCGGAGCTGCCCTTGGGTTACCGGAGAGAGTGTCACGCGGAACAGGTGCGCGGCTGCGGCTGCTCTGTTGGCCGGCGTGCGGACAGCGTATACTCGCGAAGGTTAGGAATACACCGAAGCTATTGCACAAGTTCGACGCCTCTGCGTGCACAGCAGTGTGTTGAGTGCTCACCACACGCCCACGGGTGAAGTTCTGCGAACTTCCACTTCGGTGTATTCCTAACCTTCGCGAGTATAGCTCGTGGTTGTCCGCATCGCGCGGCGCGTTCCGGTCTCAAGGTCGGTGAGAGTCAGCCGCCACTGACGGGGCACGGCATCGTTCAGTTCGGGCCACGTCAGCGTAGTCGCCTCACCCGGCACCCCGCCGCCAAGAGTTAGTTCCCACGACCTCTCGGCGGCGCCCTGGCCGCGAGCGGGAATGTCGACTGCGACGGGAAGGCGACTGTGTTCACCCCCGCAGGGAACGTGCTGCGCTCAGCCACCCGGAAGCCGCGCGGAAGCGCCGCCGACTGGTTGTCGGCATTGGTCACTGTCACCGTGCCGTGACGGCCGTTGTCGGTTGCAGTGACGCTTGTGAGGCGGACCTCGCCCTCGGCGTAGATGCCGTTGCCCTCCTCATCATTGCCCGATTGCGCCGCGCTTCCGTTGCGTGAAACGTCGACAAGCGTGGCGCCGAGGTCGCCCTTTGTGCGAATGCCGGCCGTGCCGTTGGCGGAGACGCTGCTTCTCTCGTCGGGGTAGTTGGACACCCCGGGCGCGGCGAAGTTCAGGAGCACGTCTTCGCTTGCCTCGATGCCGGCATGCGCATTGCGCTCCACGATCACGACGCCTCCGCCGATGTCGCCGCCGCCCTCCCTGGCCCGGATGCCGGCGCGCTCCACGGCGTCGATAGCACGCGCGCCATTGCCTGTCACCTCCAACTGCGTCGCGTCGACTTTGGCGTCTGTCACCGTGGCGTCGCCCTCCTCGCCTCCTGCCCAGATCCCGGCGCGGCCGTTGCCGCTGATTCTGCTGACTACTCCCACGTACGGAAGTTGGTCAACCTCAATGTTGGGGGCGACGTCTTCTCCGGAGAAGATACCGAACCCCCCGTTGTTCAGCACCTGCACTGCGCCGTACCTGAGGTTGACCAGCTCACCCTCCCACTTTTCGCCCAGAGCCTTGGTTCGGCATCTTATCCCATCGCCGCGGTTGTCCGAAACACGCACCTTGAGCAGGAAAGCGCCGCCGGTTGTGAAGATCCCAGCGCGGTCGAAGTCGACCTCGCCCTCCGCACCGTTACCGGTGACGTCCAACTGCGTCGCGTTCACCGCTACGTTCGTGTGGCCGGCGCCCTCCTGGGTACCGCCGCACTTGATGCCTGCCAAGCGGTTGCCGGCGATCTTGCTGACCACGCCGAGGTGAACGGGCTGGTCACCCACGATGTTGATTGACACAGTGTCGTCGGCGTCGATGCCGAAGCCACCGTTGTCCAGTATCTGGACGGCGCCCTGGCCGCAGTCAACCTCCCCCGGTCGTGGACAGAATGCCGGTCCCGCCGTTGTTGCTCACTTCGTTTGCCGGACCCTTGACCGTGACCGTCTCGACGGACTTGAGGCCGGTCTGGGCGTTGTCGAGGACCTGAACGTCTGAGAGGGTCACCGTGCCGTCCGCGGTTGCTTGGATGCCGATGCCGTGATTGGCCGAGACCTCCGTCCCGCTGATGTCAGCGGGGCCCGCGGCGATCAGGAGACCGCCCTGGTCCGCCTGCTCAGACGCCGATCCCTTGCCGTTGGCACTCACTTTGCAGGCTTCGACGCTTAGAGCGGCGCCGTTCGTCTTCCGGACTCCCCAGGCGCCGTTCTCGCGAAGTTCGCACGAGAGCAGCCGATCGGACGACATTCCGGCCGCCCTGGTCTCGCGTGCCCGCTGGGCACTCTCCTGGAGAAGCACTCCGTCTGCGCCGAAGCCGGTAATCAGCAACCCCTGGATCGTGCACGACTTGGCGCTGACGGTCAGCCCGTTGGTGCTCGCTCCCGCGGCGCCCCCGTCGAGTTGCACCTGCCCACTTCCCGGCTGGGTACTGCCATCGAGGGTGGTCATCCACGTGATTGTGGGCAACGGCCCTCCTGGGCGGATCACCGGCGCGCCGTTGGGCGTTGTCTGCTCGTCCCTGACTGTAGCGACGATGCTAAAGAGGATTTGCGTGGACGAGGTCATCACGAGGTTCGCCCGCGTGTTGCTCTCCTCAATGGCCGCTCGCAGGGTGGTCCTCCCGCTCTCGTCTTCAGCCACACCGTCTCCCGGGTCCGCGTCCGGCGTGTCGGCGGTGGAGTTGACGACAAACGTGAAGGAAGAGCGTTGGCGAGTCACCGGCCGGTCAGCCGGGCGGCCCATGCTCTCTTGACCGGGTGCGCCCAACACCCCCGTAGAGGAGCTTGGGTCGCGCGATTGCGCGCCAGCCAGGACAATACCCGCAATGAACGGCACCGACAGCAAGCACCTGCGCATCGACGAACTCATGGGTTCCTACTCCTTGCCAATCGTAGGTTGCCAACGGATCATGACCGCAGTGGTGTACCCAGTCAAGATCCGGTTCGGGGTCCAGCCCCCGCCCACATCAAGAACCGGGCCGCGCCGAGCGACAGGAGGTACCGCACTGTGTGGCGAAAGCAGGAGCGCCCGCCCGTGAGTGCGGCAAGTAAGGAGACCCGACTATGAAGATCTTCGTCGCAGTTGACATGGAGGGGATCAGCGGCATCTTCCAGAGCGAACAGGTCTCGCCTGGAAGCCGGCTATACGAGGAAGGGCGCCGGTTCCTGACGCAGGATGTCAATGCGTGCGTTGAAGGCTGCTTCGCGGGCGGCGCCGAGCAGGTAGTCGTCCGCGACATCCACGGCGGGGGCAACCACTTTGTCTGGGAGGACCTGGACCCGCGCGCCGAGTACGTTCGCGGCGCGACAGAGCGGGAGCGGCTGCCTGGCATCGCCCAATGCGCCGGGCTGATCCTGCTGGGCTACCACGCCATGGCCGGCACGCGCGAAGCCATCCTCGAGCACACTATGAGTTCCAGAGGGTGGCAGAGCTTCCGGATGAACGGCCAGCTCACCGGCGAGGTGGGCATCGACGCCGGCATTGCGGCCGACCACGGCGTGCCGACGATCATGGTCAGTGGCGACGACAAGGTGTGCAAAGAGGTGAAGCGACTTCTCAAAGGCGTCGTCGTCGCGCAGGTGAAGATAGGGCTGGCTTGCCAAGGAGGGCAGTTGCTCTCGCGCGAAGCCTCGCGCGACCTGATCGTGCGCCGGAGTTCGGAAGCCGTGGGCAAGGCGCCCTCCATCGAGCCCCTGAGAGTGAAGTCCCCAGTGACGATGCGCTTGGAGCTGGTTTCTCGCGGCAACCTGCCCCACCTCGACAGCAAGCCCTACGCGAAGATCATCGATGGGCGAACGTACGAGGTGACCGGCGAGAGTGTTGAGCAGGCGTTGCGGCGGCTGTAGGCACCAGGTTGTACCAGGCAACCCAACGCAAACCCGCCCGCGGGACGCCCGAGCTTGTTCGGGGGGCGAGCGCGGGCAGTACCCCAACAAGTTGGGGCGTCCGGAATGTACTTTCGAAGGAATCATCAAGTGCACAAACACCTCTCGCCGCCTCCGTCCTCGACGCCCGCACCTTGTCGCCCTGGTCGCTTTGGCGGGACGCCGCTTCTCCTCGGCACGCTCTGGGCGCTGCCGTTGGTTGGGGCGCCGGCGCCGGACCAGTGCCACGTCTACTGGGGCGACGTGCATGGCCACACGCGTCTGTCCGACGGCAAGGGTACGCTCGACGACTACTTCACGTATGCGCGTGACGTCGCGAAGCTGGACTTCGTCATCGTCAGCGACCACGACTTCGGGAACGGGGAGCCCTGGTGGATGCCCAGAGAGAACTGGACGCGCACCCAGGCCAAGGCAGACGAGTACACGACCGATGGTCGCTTCGTCGCCCTCGCGGGATACGAGTGGACGTCGCAGCCCAAGTACTGGACGGAAGTGGGGCCAGACACCCCGTCGGAGCGCCTTTTCCCCGGCCCGCCCAAGCACTACAACCACAAGAACGTCTACTTCCCCGCCGGAGTGGACCATCTGCTGTGCGCCAAAGATCCCGCTTACATGAGTCCCAACCTGTTGGCTCAAGCAGTTGCCAAGCTGGGCGGGCTCATCCACAACAACCATCCCGACTCCACTCCGGAAGGGGAAGACCAGTTCGCGTACGACCCGGCATACTCCACAGTGATCGCGAACACGGAGTTGTTGCCGGACACGCTCCAGTATCAGGGGAAGACGCACCAAGTCAACGGAGAGCAAACGGTGCGGGGCTTCCTCAACCGAGGCGGCAGGACGGGCTTCGTGGCGGGCACCGACAGCCACGAGGGCAAGCCAGCCGCGAGAACCGCCGTTCTCGCCCCGGAGCTGACTCGCGCCGCGGTCTTCGACGCCCTCCGCCATCGCCGCAACTACGCCGTCACCAATGCCCGGATCCTGCTGGACTTCCGCCTCAACGGGCACCTGCTGGGCGAGGAGTTCGAGATTGAGGGCAAGCCGCGCCTCGTGGCGGAGGTGCGGGGGACCGACATGCTCGACGAAGTGGCCCTCATCCGCGACGGTGTCATCCTCTACTCTATCAGCCCCAAGGCGCGGAGCACGCGGCTCGAGTACGTGGATCAGTCGTTCGAAGGCACAAGCTACTACTACCTACGCGTCATCCAGGCCGACAAAGACGAGCACGGTAACCGCTCCCATGCGTGGTCGAGCCCAATCTGGGTGAAGTCGGCGGAGTAGCCGACACCCGGTACTTGGCGCAACGGCAAGAGGCGGCGCGGGCACGACGATATTCACCAAGGAATCACTCATTCCCGTCCATTGGTTGAGCACCACGCCTGACGAAAAGGCGCGGTCCCGCGGTTCCGCCGGTCTGACCCTACAATCTGTACAATCTGGAATCTGACATCTGGAATCTGCATTCCCCCAGGAGTCAATCATGTCACGCACAATCCCAGTCCGAGTCCTGCTCGCAGCAGCCGTGTGCCTTCCCTGCCTCACCGGGTGCTTCAAGGTGACCACCGTGCTGAAGGTGCACCCCGAAGGCAACGGTACGCTTGTCGAGACCATGGGTCTCAGCAAGGAGGCCCTTAAGCAACTCGAGGCGATCTTCTCGGGGTTTGCCGAAGGCATGGGCGCCGACGCCAAGCCGACAGGCGGGTTCCTCTGCGAAGACTCCTTCAAATCCAAGGCAGGCAGCTACGGTCCCGGAGTCAAGCTCCTCGGCATCAAGAAGACCGAAGACGGCGACTGGGTCCAGACTGTCGCAACCTATGCCGCCAAGGACGTGAACAGGATCCGGCTCTCGGAGAACAGCCAACCCGACATGCCGGGCCAGGACAAGGAGAAGAAGGAGGAGGAGACGCCCTACCTCTTCAAGCTGCGCAAGCTGCCCGAGGGGCTGGCTGAGCTGACGATCACCGTCCCCCAGCCGAAGCCAGCGCCCGCGGCCGCCAACGACGAGCCGGCGAAGGAGAATGCGCCGGGCGCAGAGCAGCCCGACCAGCAGGTGCCACCAGAGATGCTCAAGATGTTCAAGGACCTGGAGATCACGGTGGCCGTCGAGTGCGGCAAGGAAATCGTCGAGACCAACGCAACGTACGCGGAAGGGAACCGAGTGACCTTAGCCCACTGCGCATTCGCCAAGCTCCTGGAGAACCAGGACAAGCTCAAGGAACTGGCAAAGCTCGGCCCCGCCGCCCAGGACCTGGAGGCGCTCAAGCCCCTGCTCAAAGGGATCGAGGGGTTCCAGTTCGAGCTTGAGCCGCAGGTCGTAATCAAGTTCCGGTGAGATTGTGACGGGGCAGGCTGTCGGCCGCGCACCCCGAAACCGCGCTCAGCGTTGCGGACGTTGGTGCAGGCAGTGCGTGGCTGTCTGGCGTAGCGCCGCGCTCGACGACTCGTTCGTGACGAGTCGCTCCAACGCGTGGAACGCGTCCTCTGTCCCGGCCTGCGCCAGCGCCTTGGCGGCGCGCCCCTCGATCGAGTACGGTGAGGTCGGCTCCGGCACGTAGCCGGCTGAGGCGTCGCCCTGCCGGTAGAGGACCTCGATGGCGAGCGGCACGGCACGCTCATCGCCCAGTTCGCCGAGTGCGTCGCTGACAGACCTGCCGAAGTACTCGTGGGGGTCGGCCGTGCTCCGGACCACGGTGCGATACGGCTCAAGCGCGTCCCTCAGGGCCGTGAACGCAGCATCGTCGTGGTAGCGGCTCAGCGCTCGCGCGGCCCTGCACCGCACGTTGAACCAGTCGGTGCGAGTGTGGCCCTTCCACCAACGCGCGTCGGGAGGCGCCAACGTGACGACCTCGATGAGCAGCGGCAGGCAACGTCGGTCACCGGACTCGCCAAGTTGGGCCGCGGCAGTGTATCGTGCGTACAGGTCCGGGTGCCGCAGCAGTTCGTCGGGAGCGAGGTCGGCAAGACGCCTGATCGCGTTGTGGCGCACGTACTCGCTGCGCGCCCCAAGCTTGTACTTGAGGCCGGTCACCTCGCCTCGCCGTGCCAGGTCGTAGGTGGGGGCCATGTGGTATCGCCGCGGTCCACACGCGAGGATGAGGGCCACGGTCAGGAGCGCGATTTCCAGACCGCCCAAGCGGCGGCGTGTTCGGCTCTGAAACGCGCCGGCCGGCGAGGCGAGACGGTGTGACTGCCACAGCCCGATCGCCATTCCCAGCAGCGCCAGCGGCCTCAGACAGATGGCGATACCGGTGTCGCCGATCCCTTCGGAGAGCCTTTGTGTGCACAGGTAGAGGCCGAGCCAACCCAAGAGGAGACCAAGCACGGCCCCGGCCGCGGCGCCACTCCTGGCATTCGGCTGGCGCCAGTTCATCCACTGTTCGGCCTACCGGCGCGTTGCGTTGGACCTCGGCACACTTCGGTGCGAGCGGCCGTCGGGCAGACTGCCTAACGCCTGGGCAAGCCCTTCATTCGCGGCCTGGCGCAGCAGCCTGCACGACCTCCCGTTTCGGGCGAGCCGGTACAGTGCTTCGAGGGCGTCCCTGCTGCCGATCTGTGCCAGTGCTTTCACAGCACTCCCTTCGACCGAGGGCAGTACCGTGGTATTGGGCACGTACCCCGTTGATACGTCGCCTCCACGGTAGAGGATATCGACCAGGGCCGGCACGGCACGGGCATCGCCGTACCTCCCCAGCGCGCCGACGACCGAGATCCCCAGCGACCTCTCCTCCGCGCGGACGGCCCGACGAAATGGCTCCACGGCAGTCAGCAGGGCGGTCAGAGCCCTGTCGTCGCGATATCCGCCAAGCGCATGCGCTGCACCTTGCTGGGCAACGACGCCGCGCATCCACGGCACCCCAAACGCGCTTGCGGCGGGCTCTCCCCGCGACAGCGTCCCGATGAGGAGAGGGAGCGCCCGTGGGTCGCCGCTTCTGGCGAGCTGCAGTGCCGCGCAGTAGCGGGCGTATGGGCCGGGGTCGTTGAGCAGTTCCTCCGGTTCGAGTTCGGCGAGGTACTCGGTTGCGTGGCCGCGCACCACCCCGTCCCTCGCCCGCATCTTGTACCGGAGCCCCTTCCGGCTACTTCGTTCCGCCAATGCTCGGGTGCTGGTGACGTGGTAGTGCAGCGGCCCGCAGGTGAGCAGGACATCGGCGACCAACAGCGCTGCCGCAACCACGGACAGGCCCCAACCAGACAGACGCCGCTGCTGGCCGCCTCATGGACTGAAACGGTCGGAGTGCCACAATCCGGCTGCGCTGCCAAGCAAAGCAGCGCAGCAACCACGAGCCACGTCGCAACGGTCAGGGCCGGCAGGTAGCCCAGATCGAAGAATGTCTGCGGACACAGGAGGAGACTGGGCCAGCCGACCAACAAACCAAGGGCCGAGCCGGCGACCGCGCCCTCCCGGGCGCCCGGTCGATGTGCGCGGGCGTAGACCAGTGCGGCGAACCAGCCGCCGGCCGCGGCGCCAGATGGTCCGCCGGCAACGAGACTGACGAACGCCTCCGCGATGGCCGCGGAGGCGTCGCCTGAGTTGCTGAGTTCGGAGACCACCCCGCACATGACCACTGTCCCCGCCACCATACCCAGGAAGCAGCCCGCGAGAACCCCAAGCACCACACCCAGGGGAGGTCTCTCCCGCATCCCACAGCGCAGGAGCCGGACCAGCCCCCACGC
>Ga0210014_1000584_pt1 | contig 30004 bp, 37 predicted proteins | sample CryGeymeta201519_FD_183983 | JGI IMG/M metagenome (GOLD analysis project Ga0210014, IMG submission 183983) | Groundwater microbial communities from Crystal Geyser aquifers in Utah, USA - Crystal Geyser metaG 2015-19 (SPAdes) (version 2) | ecosystem: Environmental > Aquatic > Deep subsurface >...
CCCCAGTAAAAGCGCCGCATCTTGGTCCGACTAATCTGTCGGATGTAGACTTCAGGACGGCCAAAGCACCACTTATCCCGTAGCAATGGCATGTCGATGACGTTGCCCGCGCCATCCGTGCGAACATCGGCCCACTGGAAAGTCGCCTGATGCTTGAGGGGGCGGCGGCCTTTCCAAGCGTCATCCCCTCCGGCTGCGAAGACGTCCTTAGCCCAATTGCTCGGCGGCGGGGTCGGAGGGATCATGCGGTGACTGACTGTGAGGTTGGCGGTCATATCGCCGACAAGATCCTTTCGACCTGGGCTTGATCGAGTCCGTCGGTGGTCAGTTGCGGTAATCTATCCCGGAGCTTGTTGACGAAGCCCAGTTCATGAACAGACAGCCACCGCCTGCGCGGGGATCGTTCACTAGCCACTTCCCGCATGACTGCGCGCTGTTCCTGCGTGAGGGCTTTTAACTTCGTGCCCAGCACGGCTTCGAGTTCCATGGCCAGTCCGTGATCACCGGACGAAGACGATCGCCGAAAAAACCTCCCCCAATCAATGTCAGGATGCCGTTGTTGCAAGACCGCCAAATGGAACGATTCAGCGTCGAGCTTGAGGATGTTGGCGAGCTGGGTGGCGCGGTCGATGGGAATGGGCACACGCCCAGTCGCCATGTGGCTTAGGACGACCGCCGTTTTGTAATTCATCAGCTTGCCGATCTGACGGACGCTCATGCCTCGCTCGTCCTTGGCGCGAGCTAGGCCCTCAGAGAGCATGCGAGCGGCGGGCGAGGCCGCGAGTGGGTGGTCGTTGTTCATAACAGAATGCATGGCATACGACACGCATGCGTGTCAATGTATTGACATCAACGAAACGCGTGCTATAAAACACACATACGTGCAATCGCACATAGATGGGGCCGTCTCCACGCCTTCGCAACATATACGAGGACAAGACATTTGGACCGGAAAGCATACAAGATTGGTGAGGTTGCGCAGGCGCTTGGCGTCGGACCAACTACCATCCACAAACTTCTCCGCGAAGGCGAACTTCAGAAGATCAAACTCGGGCGATCCACACTTATCCTAGCGGAATCTCTTGATGACCTTCTTCTGCGCCTCGCAGTCCCAGCTGGAGCACCGGGATGCCTCTGACCGTTAAGGAGATCGAGGCTGCGCAGCCGCGATCCAAAGCATGGAAGTTAACTGACGAGAGGGGGCTATATCTTCAGGTATCGCCAAACGGTTCCAAACGCTGGCACCTTCGTTACTCGTTCCAAGGCGAGAAGAAGAAGATCAGCTTCGGCCCCTTTCCCGAGGTCAGCCTCAAGTCAGCTCGTGCGAAGCGCGATGAGGCTCGCACAATGATAGCTGGCGGCATGGATCCGCTCCATCAGCGCCGCGAGCAAAAGCTCGAAGCCAAGCGCGCGTCAGAACATACGTTCGCCGCGTTGGCTCGGGAATACATCGCAAAGCGGGCCAATGATGGTGACAGAGCGATAAGCGAGACGACCCGAAGCAAAACGGAATGGCTTCTCTCGTTGGTTGAGCCGAAGCTTGGTCGCTTGCCGGTCGCGGAGATCACTGCACCTGTGCTTCTAGCTGCGCTGAGAGAGATTCAAGAATCTGGTCGGCGAGAAACTGCTCGACGCCTCCGCTCGTTCGTCGGGCGCGTGCTTGATTATGCCATCGCGACCGGGCGCGCGGTAAACAATCCCGCTCCGGCGTTGCGAGGGGCACTTGCGGCTCCATGGGTTCGACATCACCCCGCTGTGATACAGCCAGCTGCGCTTGGCGAGCTGCTGAGAGCGATTGACGGGTATGGAGGCTATGCTTCTACCAACGCTGCCTTGAAGCTTTCTGCGCATCTTTTTCAGCGCCCTGGCGAGATCCGCCAGATGAAGTGGTCCGACGTCGATTTCGACGCTGCAATCTGGACTATTCCAGCTGGAGAGACGAAGATGCGACGCGAACACCGCGTTCCCCTTTCACGACAGGCGATCGAGCTCATTCGCTCCATGGAAGACATCGCAGCCTACAGCGATTATGTCTTCCCCAGCTTCAATCCCAAGAAGCCGCTTTCCGAGAACGCGGTCACCGGCGCGCTCAAGCGGCTAGGATATTCCGGGGTGATGACAGCACATGGTTTCCGCACGACCGCCAGCTCGCTCTTGAACGAAAGCAGCGAGTTTCATCCCGATGTGATCGAACGCGCTTTGGCCCACCAGGACGGCAATGCTGTCCGTGCGGTCTATAACCGCACGCAGTATTGGCACGAGCGTGTAAGAATGATGCAATGGTGGTCGGACAAGATCGATTCTCTGAAGGGGCTGCCCTCCGAGTGAGGGGCGCACAAAAGACCCCCAAACTGACCCCCCGAAGCATGCGGTTCAACGCGACGGTTGGCGATCGAGCGCGAAGCTCGACCCAATCTTTCCTGATGTTTTTCAACGATCTCCGCAGCATCGCGATGCTGCGCGAAGAAGCTACTGGTGCCCAGAAGAGGCATCGCACTCTTACCATTTTCCTTCGTAATTTCATACACTTAGGAAATTCGGGTTGCCCGAGAAGCCCGCAAAAGGCCCGCAAATTCCACTTAATGCATTGGTTTGATGCCTTTTTAGGGACTCGAGAATGCATCTTTGCCCCCGGGAAACCAGTCAAGACCGATGTCCGCTAGTTGCCCCAATCTCGGACATTTGGGTAGTCACGAGACTTTGCCGAAAGCTGCCGTTCGTTCAGACAAACGCTGAGGGCAGCTGTAGGACGCAATGTCGATTGTTTGGTTAGCTGCCCAGCGACAAGTCTTCGAAGAATGCCTGGAGCAGGTCAAGATGTTCTAGACCCGAAGACTTCGCGAACTGCCATGCTTCCCGAGTTGCCGTCCCGATCAGGTATCCGCCAGAAATCGGGAGCTGTCCTGTAACAATCGGATGATGTCCTGCGAACCCGAAGGTGTGAACGCGCGATTGGCGTCACATTGAACAGGAGCAGATCAGATGAAGAGAAGCACGATTTCCACCGCCGCGCTGGCGGGCCTCGCCATGATGGCGGCCAGCCACGCCGGTGCTGCCGACAACAATAAGCCGAAGGAACGGTGTTACGGTGTGGCGCTGGCGGGTCAGAACGACTGTGCCGCAGGCCCGGGCACGACATGTGCCGGCACGTCCACGGTCGATTACCAGGGCAACGCCTGGAAGCTCGTCGATGCCGGCACCTGCGTGGACATGGGCGGTTCGCTGACTCCGCGCGAAGGCAACGCCCGTCCGGTTCCGAGGCGTGGCTGATGCTTGCTAACATCACCAACGCGAAGACGCAGGGCTCGCATGCCCAGCGGTGGGCCATCGTCCTTTCGGGCGCAGCCGCGCTGGCAGCGTGCGGCAGCGGCGGCAGTAGTGGCGGTGAGGCCCAATCGTCCGCCGCCGAAAGCGCCGCTGCGACAACCGAGGTGGTGGTCCAGGACAAATGCTACGGCATCGCGCTGGCCGGGCAGAACGACTGCGCGGCCGGACCGGGCACGACGTGCGCCGGAACGTCCACCGTGGATTACCAGGGCAACGCCTGGAAATATGTCGAGGAAGGCACCTGCGAAGAGCAAGGTGGTTCCCTCGTGGCCGTCGACGACAATGATCCCCCGGTCGTCGCGGAGGGCTGACCTCCATGGCCAAACGGATGCTGGCTGACATGAACTACCTCGCCGACCTTCCCCCATCAGGCGTGGGGATCGGATTGAAGCCCCAACACTACGGTGTCGTTCTTCAATCGGTGTCAGCCAGCATTCCTGCTTCGGGCTCTTCGCCAGACTGGCTGGAGGTTCACCCGCAGAACTATTTCTGCGACGGAGGCGCGCCACATCGCTGGCTCTCGGCGATCAGCGAGCATGCCCCGATCAGCTTCCACTCCGTCGGATTGTCATTGGGCAGTGCAGAGGGCTTAAATCGTGGCGAGCTGGAGCGGCTTGCCGCGCTTTGTGATCGATACAACCCGGCCCTCGTTTCCGACCATCTGAGTTGGAGCGGCAGCGCGAACAACCGCTACCCCGATCTGCTGCCTTTGCCCTACACGGAAGAGGCGCTTGCGCACTTCGTGGACCAGGTCGGCAGGGTTCAGGATCGCCTTGGCCGCAGGATACTGATCGAGAACCCTTCCCGCTATCTGGCCTTCGCCCACGAAGAGATGGACGAGGTGGATTTCCTTCATCTGCTTTGCGAGCGCAGCGGCTGCCAGATCCTGCTAGACATCAACAACATCGAAGTCTCCGCAACCAACCTAGGTTTCAACGCAGAGGCCCTGATCGATGCTTTCGATCCCGCGCTGGTAGGAGAAATTCACCTTGCCGGCCACGCCCGCGAAGAGCGGGACGATGGTGCCTTGCTGATCGACGATCATGGCTCGCCGGTATCAGAGGTGACATGGAACCTGTTTGCCCGATTCATCGCGCGCGCAGGGCCTAAACCTGTCCTTATTGAATGGGACACCGATGTTCCCGATTACTCAGTGCTGATGGAGGAAGCGAACACCGCGCGAGCCCATCTGCAAGATGCGGGCAGGAATACGGCCCCGGAGATTGCTCGTGTCATCGCTTGAGCAGGCGCAGCGCGCCATGATGCTAGCCATCGACGAGGGACCTGTGCATTTGCCACCGGGCCTCTTTGCTGGACCAGCTTCCCGTATCATCGCGGGGATGAAAGTCCACGCGAACACGATATCCCATGCACGGCTGGTTGCGTTGGAAGAAAGTTTCCCGCGCGTGTTGGCTCTTCTCGGCCACGCGGAATTCAACCGCCATTCGCGAGGGTTTCTCTTGCGCGCCGAGGCTGTCCGGGTAGCACTTGCTGTGATTGGCAGAGAGTTTCCCCGGTATCTTTCGTGCATTCCGGAAGCAGCCTTCGCTTCGGCTCTCGCCCAATTCGACTGGCTCTGGCTGGAGGCCTTTCGCGCGCCAGATGTCCGTTCTCTGGTTCTTGCCGATCTGGCTGGCATCCGGCCCCAGGAATTGCCTCAGATCGTGCTTCAACGACACCCGGCGACGCGGCTCGCGCCTCTTGATGACCATATTCGCGGCGCGGTGGGAAATGCATTGTCCGACATGAGCGATGCCGAATGGCTCCTGCTCGTTCGTCCCGAAGATCAGGTGCGTATTCTTCCGGTAACCGCTGCCATGCGCTCGATCCTGGTCAAAGCAGATTTTCCGGCCAGTATCGGTAACCTCCTTGCCGTCACCGACGAACCGGGAAGCAGTCCAGATTGTTTGCCCGATGCCCCGATGCAGGCGCTGATTGCGCTGATCGAAGCCGGGGCATTGCGGGAGGTGAGGGAATGATGCGTATCCTTGGAATTTACGATACGGCGACGCGCTGGCTCGAAAGCCGCTGGCCGATGGATCTGACGCTGCTGTTCACCCGGATTGTCCTAGCAGGGATATTCTGGCGTTCGGGGCGAACCAAGGTAGAAGAGGGTAGCTGGCTTTCGATCAGCGACACGACGACTTTCCTGTTCGAGGAGGAATATTCCGGTGTTCCCTTGCCGCCGGATCTCGCGGCTGTAATGGCCACCTGGTCCGAACATCTGTTTCCAATCATGCTTGTGCTGGGTCTCTTCACGCGGCTCTCGGCGCTCGCCCTGCTGGGGATGACGATGGTCATCCAGCTGTTCGTCTATCCAGAAGCCTGGTGGCAAGTGCACGCGCTGTGGGTAGCGATGGCGCTTGTGCTGATCGTGCGTGGTGGGGGATCGCTGTCGCTGGACAAGCCATTGGCGAGCATGATGCGGCCATGAAATCGGACGAAGCCTCTCTGGCCAGATTGATGGCGATGGCGCAAACGGGCGACAGGCAGGCCTATGCCACGCTGCTGGCCGAATGCCGGGGCTGGCTCAGGTCCTACTACTCGCGACGTGTTCCGCCTAACATGCTGGAAGACCTGGTGCAGGAAACCCTTTTGGCCCTGCACCAGAAGCTGGCGACATGGGACAGTTCAAGGGCGTTTCTGCCCTGGCTGGCGGCCATTGCGCGCTATCGCTGGGTCGATCAACTGCGGCGGATCTATCGCCGCAAGGAAGACGAATTGCCTGAAGCGCTGACGAGCCCGGCCGAGGAAGAAGCGGTGGCAGCACGCATCAGTCTGGAGAGCTTGTTTGCGCAACTTCCCGAGAAGCAGGCCAATGCAATCAAACTGGTCAAGATCGAGGGGCTTTCCGTCGCGGAGGCTTCGGAACTCACCGGGCAAAGCGAATCCCTGATTAAAGTCAATATTCATCGCGGCATCCGCAAGATGTCCGCGATGATCGAGAAGGCATGATAATATGGCACGCAATACCGAAAGTCTGATCGCAGAACTGGTTGATGGACTGGAGCCCGTCAATCCTCTGCGCCTGCGCCAGGGGATAGCCGTGACGCTGGGGGCGCTGGCGCTGACGGTCGGGTCAGTCTTCCTCCTCGCGGGCATCCGTCCCGACGTCTCAAGCGCGTTGGCGCAACCTGTCTTTTTGCTCGCAACCGGCTTGTTCCTGGTGCTTGGGCTGGCAGCGTCGGTCACCGTCGTGATGATGGCCCGCCCTCAGGTAGGTAGCAATCATTCGGGCTGGGTATGGGCTGCGATTATGGTGGCGCTGCTTCCGGCTGCCGCAGCCGTAATGGTCCTGATCGGCGGCGATGCAGCGCTGGCAAGAAGCACACCTGCTCACGGGCTCAATTGCCTGCTGGCCGCCAGTGGCCTCGCCGCCCTGTCATTTGCCGGGCTGACCTGGTGGCTCCGACGCGGCGCGCCGACCTCACCGGAAAGCGCCGGGCTCGTGACCGGCATCGCGGCGGGCAGTTTCGGGATTTTCGCTTATTCCTTTCACTGCACCTACAGCGACATCGTCCATATTGGCCTTTGGCATAGCGCGGTGGTGGTAACCTGCGCGCTTGTCGGCCGGCTGACTGTCCCTCACCTGATCCGTTGGTGATCGATGCGATCTGCTAATGCGGAAGAAGCGAGAATGCGACCCCGATTTCTCACGCTCGTCGCCTCGCGAGCGGTGGTTGCAAATGCCTCGAAGATCTCGCTGGTCGTTGGCAGTTGCCTCAATCTGATCAATCAGGGTGAGGCAGTCTGGAATGGCTCCGAGATAGACTGGCCAAGAATCGTTCTCAACTTCGCCGTGCCCTATCTCGTCGCCAGTTACAGTGCAGCCAAGGCACTGCAGAGGAGTGGCGGCGGATAAACCGCGCTCGAGACGATTTTTCTCCACTCGTGTGTAACCTGGCTCCTGGGCTGGTCGAATCCGTCTCTTCAAAGGAGAATTGTCTATGTCCGTGAATCGGTTCCTTGCGCTGTCTACCGCTTTTGCCGCTGTTCTTGCTCTCGCAGCCTGCGAGAGCGAAGCCTCGTCTCCGCAAGCACAGTCCCAGCTATCCGACGCCGGCGAGACTGCGGAAATCCCGGTGGCTGAATGGATCGATTACGATCCCGCCACCTTTGCCCGCGCACAGCAGGACGGCGAAACCATCCTCGTCGACGTGAACGCCACCTGGTGTCCGACATGCAAGGCGCAGGCCCCGATCCTCGATGATATGCGCGACGATCCGGAGATGGGTGATGTTGTCTTCATGAAGCTCGATTTCGATACCCAGAAGGGTTTCCTCGAAGAGCATCGCATTCCGCGCCAATCAACGATCGTCGTCTTCCAGGGAGAGCAGGAGACCGCGCGCAGCATCGCCGAAACCGACCCTGAAAGGCTGCGCTCGGCGATCATCGCCGGTGTGTGATTTGCAGCTTATCTGAAGGAATTCTCATGGGCGGCGAATATGCACTGGCCTTCGTGGCCGGGCTGGTCACCATACTCAACCCTTGTGTCCTGCCGCTGATCCCGATCCTGGTGGCATCCTCGCTGGGTAAGCACCGGCACGGACCGCTGGCGCTGGCGACTGGCCTTGGCCTGTCTTTCACCATCTTCGGTTTCATCGTCATCACTTTCGGCTTCCAGCTCGGCATCGATGAACGCGGTATCAGGATGTTTGCGGGCGCGGTGCTGCTCATCGCCGGTCTGGTGCTGCTGATACCCAGGGCGCAAGCCGCGCTGACGGCATTCGCGGCCCCTCTGACCAATCGGGCAAACCAGGCGCTGGGCAAGGTCAGCGGTGACGGGCTTGGTGGTCAGTTTCTCGTCGGATTGTTGCTCGGTCTGGTATGGACGCCTTGCGTAGGCCCTACGCTGGGGGCAGCGATTGCCGCTGCCAGCCAGGGCGAAGACCTGTTTCAGGCCTTCACGGTCTTTCTAACCTTTGCCATCGGCGTGGGTATATCCATCGTCCTGTTCGCCTATGCTTCGCGCAAGGCCGTAGGATGGAACGGCAAGCGCCTCCAGTCGGTGGCACGATATGCCAAACCGGTGTTCGGGATCGTTCTCGTGCTCGTCGGCCTGCTGGTGCTGACGGGTCTGGACAAGCAGCTCGAAGCCTTCATCCTCGACCTGTTGCCCGACTGGCTTGTTGCGTTCACGACACGCTTTTGATTGCGGTCCGCGTGGCGCGCATGTTCATGGGATCGAGAGAAGGAGAGTTTCATGCCCGTATTCCCATCCATCGAAGGCGAGCCGGCGCTCGACAAGGTTTTCAAACGCTTTCCGCATACGGTCATGCCGCTTCTGGAATATCATGACCGGCTTCTACGAGACCGGTCGCCGCTCACCGTCGCTGAGCGCGAACTGATCGCGGCCTACGTGTCAGGGATCAATGCCTGCACCTATTGCCACGGCGCGCACGTGGTGGCCGCCCGTGCCTTCGGTATCGATGCCGACGTTTTCGAAGGACTGATGGCCGATTTGGAATCGAGCGCGATCGACGAGAAACTCAAGCCGTTGCTTGCGTATGTGGGCAAACTGACCCGCACACCGGCCATGATGGCTCAGGCCGACGCAGACCGGGTCTATGCCGCCGGCTGGGACGAAAAGGCCCTGTTCGACGCGGTGAGCGTATGCGCGCTGTTCAATTTCATGAACCGCATCGTGGAAGGGTCGGGCATCAAGTCCAACCCGCTAGAGGCAGACCAGGCCGAGATAGACGCCCGCCTTGCGCGCATGGGTGGCACCACGGACGATCCGCACGAGGGTGAGCCTAGTTACACAAGGCTGGCCGATCTCTGGGGTATTCGGAAGGGTTGACGCTGCGTTTTGCGGCCCTTGGTTCAGGGACCAGATCGAGGGCAACGCCAGTGTAACTTTCTTCGCCCGGCGAACGAAGGAAGATACATGGTCAACCCAATCTCCCCGCATCGAGCATGACCGGCGAAGCGCACTTCGCCGATCTGAAATTGTCCGCGCTGTTCCTGAACGGCAGCCTGAAGCGGTCGGCTGAGCAATCGCACACACAGCTCCTGATGGACAATGCGATCGCGATCATGGAGCAGAACAGCGTTTCGACCGAGACGCTCCGGCTTGCCGATTTCGACATCGCCCCCGGCGTCCAGCCGGACATGACAGAGCATGGCTTCGAGCGGGACGACTGGCCCGAAATCCAGAAGAAGGTGCTTGCCGCAGACATTCTCGTCGTCGGCACACCGATATGGCTGGGCGAGAAATCGTCGATCTGCACTCGCGCGATAGAACGGCTCTACAGTTACTCGGGACAAACCAACGAGAAGGGTCAATACCTGTATTACGGGCGCGCAGGCGGCTGCGTGATCACCGGCAACGAGGACGGCATCAAGCATTGTGCGATGAACATCCTCTACTCGCTCCAACACCTTGGCTACACCATTCCTCCCCAGGCCGATGCCGGATGGATCGGAGAGGCGGGACCGGGGCCATCGTATGGCGACGAAGGCAAGGTCGGTCTCGATAACGAGTTCACCTGCCGCAACACGACCTTCATGGCGTGGAACCTCATGCACATGGCGGCCATGCTTAAACGCGATGGAGGATTTCCGACCCCAGGCAACCAGAGAACCGCCTGGGACGACGGTTGCCGCTTCGATCACCCCAATCCCGAGTATCGCTGACGCTGTCCGCCCGCGGGTTCGACAGAAATTTAGATGGAGCAAGTGCCGATGTCCCAGACCTACGAGATCGACCTCCCCCTGCGCAGCAAGAATGATACCGATGAGGCTGTCAGCCAGCCGCTTCGTGACGCCGAGAGCGCGATGGGCATGGTTCCCAACATGTATGCCGCAATGGCCAATCTGCCTGCGCTGCTGGCTACCTACAGCTTCGGCTACGACAGGTTCCGCAACGAGTCAGGCTTCACGCCAGTCGAGCAAGAGATCGTCTATCTGACAATTAGCCGTGCGAATTCCTGTCATTATTGCATGGCCGCCCACAGCATGCTGGCCGATACAGCGTCGGGTGTTCCGACAGAAGCGACCGAGGCCATCCGCGAAGACCGGCCGATATCCGATGAACGGCTCGAAGCCCTGCGGGAATTCACCCGGACCATGTTGGAAAGCCGCGGGAACCCGACAGCCGCCCAGTCGAAGAAATTCCTTTCCGCAGGATACAACGATGTGCAGATCCTCGCCATCGTGCTCGCCATCAGCACCAAGGCGATCTCGAACTACAGCAATCACCTGTTCCAAACCGAAGTGGACGACGCTTTCGCTTCTCACGCGTGGAGCGAACCCAAGGGATAGAGCGCAGTGCAGGTGGTAGTCAGGCTAAGACTGCGCTGATTTTCTCGTCAAGATCGATAGGGCAGGAGGCGAGCACTGCATGGCCCGCCTCCAGTGCTTGGCGTCCGTCGATTTCCGCAAGCCGGGCGATCTCGGCGTCACGCTTGCGAAGAAGGTCTGCAAGTTCTTCGCGATACAAAGCGACCATCGCGGTCAGCAGGCGATTGGTCAGGCCATCTTCCGGCGTGCAATCCACGTCGTATTGATCGAGCCGCGCGATAATCTCGTTGGCCGGATAGAGGAATTCGTCGGTGACCCACCTGTTGGTGACGAACCAGGACAGGGGAACCCCCTGCTGGTCGATCGAGAGTCCGGCGATATGGACCACGTGCGCTGGCGCGTCCTCGCCCTTTGCGGGGGTGGCAAGAGGCTCACCACCATCCGCCATCTGCGTGCGATGGAGGAACAGGTGAAAATGTCCGTGCTCTGCACCGTCGCGGTCGTTCGCAGCATGGACATGGTAATACCATCGGGACCTGGTCCGTGGATCGCGTGCATCCTGATCCGGGTAATGCTGCCAGAACTTCGGCTGCCCCTCAGGTAACACCCGCATCATTAATGGACGGTCCTGCGCAGCCATGCGCGAGATGACATCGATCACCACCTCTGCCGCTTCGGTCTCCGTCATAGAGCTTCCTCGCTGGTAGCGATGGAGGCGGACGATGTGACCGCCTCCATCCGACTCTTATGCTCAGGACTGTGCTGCGCAAGATGCAGCACTGCAATCCATCGCCGCACAAGCAGCCGCACTGCAGTCTGCCGCAGCCGCGCATGGAGCAGCACCGCAACCGGCAGCAGCGGCACAAGGCGCGGCGGCGCAGTCTTCCCCAGCGCAAGGTGCACTGGCACAGGGCGCGGCAGCGCAATCGTTGGTCATCTGGTCTGCCGCAGCGGAGCACGGCCCGGCATCAGCCTCTCCGGAACAGGCGGATGTCGCGACTGCAAGTCCGCCGGCGACGGCCAGCATCGATGCAAGTTTGGTCTTTTTCATATTGGAATTCCCCTTGTCGCGTGGCGTCTGCAATTCATCCACCAGGCCCGCCACACCCCCGGCTTTCGCGAGACGGGATCACCGCTCACCGTTACCCGAGTTCGTTCGAGCTAATTGCGGCAGGCGGTTACTCGACTTGCTAGGGCGGGTTCGTAGGCGGAAGCGATCAGGTTACACCATTGCGCTTACGCCGCTTATCCAAGAGCGAACCGACGGTGGTAGGGAAAGCTGTTCATGACTGAGATGCTAGGTTGGGGAGGTCCGCTTTTTACGGGGCACTGCGAAGCTGCCAAGCAGCTACCGGCCCAATTCCGGTCGTCGCGACAGTTATCTGGAAAGTTAATGCAGGCTGGGATGCAGGGCTCGCCCCCGCGTGTTTAAATCCTCGATCAGAATTCAATTAGTTGGTCGACGATCTCGATAGCTTTATCGGACTCGAAACTTAGAATCGCGCTTGCTCAAAATTATCCAATGGTGATCATAGAGAGGATCTCCGCCGCCTCCAAGAATGCCCTCCGGCAACGAGGATAAGAAGCCTCATGTTTAATCTGTGATCACCACGCATCGATGCCGACATAAGCCATTTACAAAAGTCTTCGTGGCGGAGGTGGCGAAAACTCGCGCCTCAGCTTGCCAGGCCCAAGACGAGCCCTCCGAGTGCTGCAATTCCCAGAACCCGCAGCACAGACCAGTTCGAACCAAACGTAAGTAGGCATGACAGCAGAGCCAAGGCCACCGCGCGCCAATCGATGCTGATCCAATCGGGCGAGTAGAGCCGTACCAGTCCCATTTGTATTTCATTGACCTCCCCGAACAACATATGGAGTCCATGACGTGACCCCCAGCTTTCCCCCAGCTGGGATTAGAGCCGGGCGGTTGTTTTGCGCATAAGCTCGGTTGAAGCAATGGGCTGCGTAGCGGAGCCCGTAGGGCGTAGCGAAGCAGGCCATTGCTTATCCAGTTCGGCGGCGAACGCCGCCGGTGTTGCGTAGCCAAGCGATGAGTGTGGTCGCTCCCGATTGTAGTCATCCACCCAGGAAAGCGGACAGTCAGCCGCCAAGAATGACTGCACTTCTGAGTAAAATTCGAGCGCGCAGCACGTTGTTCTGATAGTTTCTGGACAGCAGAATTGCCAAACATCCTAGCCGCATGGGACGTCGACGCGGGACTGGCTAGCTAGTGTCGCCCACGGCGAGTGGCGGTCCTATTCGAGTATCTAGCCTTTCCCCTCTGCCCCATCGGTTCAGACCGAGCATTTCTTGGCTTCGGCTTTTTCGCTTCGAGACGGCCTTGTGCGCGGTTTCCGGCTACCGTGACCGCGATGAACATCCCCGTTAACACAATGAAGACGGCGATTATCATGACCAGCATCGTTGGCTTCCCAGAGTTGAAGGTTCCGTTTCACTAGCAGTCTTACTGACCAATTGCCCGGTCTGAAGCTGCAGCCTTTCTACCAATTCTGCCATCGGCAGAGGATGGCTGTTTTCGAGTAGGTTTGCGGTATCGGACAGTTGCCTGAGATCGGATTGCTGGCGGCCGTCAGGAAAGGCCAGCACTACCAGATTCATGCCTGCTTCGACGGGGACGGTCACGATATGATCGAAACATGCACGCAAATTGCGCAATGCCGACTGGTCCTGGCCGCGCGGATCACACAGGTTTGCCACGAGAATGCCGCCGGGATTGAGGCGCACGCGGCACGCCGAGAAGAATTCTGCCGATCGCAGCTGGTGAACCTCTTCATCAATATTGAAATCGTCGATCAGAAGAATGTCCGTGGTTTTTTCATCCTGGGCAACAAAATCGTGACCATCAGCCAGGATTAGTTCGAGCCTGCTGCTATCTACGGGAATGCAGAACTGGTGCGCCATGGCTAGCACGTCTTCATCGATTTCGACCGCGCGAATACGGGTCGTTGGCAGGTAGGTGTGACAGTATTTCGCGAGTGAGCCACCGCCCAAACCGATGATTTCAATCGTGCTGGGGGAGGCATTGAAAAGCAGGAAGCCCATCATCGCCTGCGTATACTCCAGCAGTAAGCGGTTCGGGTCATTGATGCTCATGGCGCTCTGGACATAGCCCCAGTTGGCGAGAAGACTGCGGATGTCACCGAAGTCAAAGATGAACGCTCCGGCCTGCCTGGCACCGCGATAGCAAGGCTCCGCTACGCCGGGTTCAAACCGTTCATTCCAGCGCAGCTCGCGGTCGACTGCGTAAATGTGTTCGAGGAATTCTTCGACAGCATGCGTGTGCGACACATCGTCATCCTGTGCCGCCGACGAGTAAATTTCCCGGATCGGCGTAAGCGCTACGTGCTCGCTCATCTCCCGGACCTGGCTTCGAAGGTGCGGGCGCGCTCATACATTTCCCGCCACGCTGCTGCCGCCCGCAGCGAGCGTTCTTTCACGCGCGGCAGCGTAGCCTGCGTAGCCTCATCAAGGCAGGTTCGCATGCGCCCAAAGTAGAAATCGCTCTTCCGTGCAGGCAGCTTGGTATGCTGTTCATGATTCATGATCTCGTCGACTCGGTTCGGGGGGGTCATAGCTGGAAGAGATGAAGCGCCATCAATGACGGCTAGGCCGGAACAGTGTCCGGCATTCGGGGGTCTGCAAGATTACGAGGCGATCAGGGATCGCCCTCGTCTACGATCGAATCCGGCCGTTCCTGCTTGAAGCCGTGCATCCCGAACCACCATTGCAGCGCGATGATGGCACCTTTTGCGGGTTGGATAAGACCTACCGTCAGTATGAGGGTTAGGGGCAGGATAATTGAAACCAGGGCCAGCGTTGACAGGCCGTCAATACCGGTAAGACCGATGACGATCGGCGCCATCACATGCCCGGTCACGAAAATCGAAACATAGGCCGGAAAATCGTCGGCTTGTTGATGTGTCCAATCCTGATCGCACCGCGCACATCTTGCCACCGGCTTCAGGAACCGGGCGAAAAGCCGAGCTTCGCGGCAGCGAGGACAGCGGCCAAGCAACCCTCGCATGAGAGCAGCCCAACTCGTTGGCGGCAAATCAATCGCGCCGCAGGGCTTCTGGAGCAATCCGGCCTCAGATTCTTTGCGGCTGCTGTGGACCCGATCAGCCATCGTCTGAAGGAAATCAGGCATCGTTCGGCCTCGCCGGCGGGGCCCATTTCCAGGTTGTTGGGTGCGACGATCGAGTGCCGAAACGTAGCGAGAGCTTGGGTCTAGAGATCGGTCGCTCCTCAAAGTCCGAAACGGTAGACCGGCCAAGCGAGCCGGCATCGAGCTGCAGCTCGCCTGAAGCCTCTGGTAAATTGGGTAACACTAAGCCTTTGGCACCTGTCTTCACCATGTAGAGCCTTGAGTAGTCATCGCATTTACCGAGCTCCGTCCGTTTCCCTGGTTAATTACCCCAAGAATCTCCGACATGAGGCGCGCAGCTTCGGTCGGCGCTAATTCAGCCTCGCACAGCGAACCATCTGCTTGGTGAAATGTCACAACAACCCGGAAATCTTGGGGCTCGCGTGGAATTACGCGCAAATGCGCATTCACGCCGGTTACCCTTGAGCGCCTTGCTGTCACACAGACAGTGGTCTTCGACCCCGGGATTATTGCATCTCTAAGCTGCATACTAGCTATATACAGTTTATATCTCGATTGTTAAGACTGATTTTTGATGTATTAAACATCATGGAGCTCGTATGATCACATCGCAGCAGATGAGAGCGGCGCGTGCCCTTCTCGGACTTGACCAGCGCCAGCTCGCACAGCTGGCCGGGCTGTCCTTGCCGACGATCCAGCGCATGGAATCGTCCGATGGCCAGGTTCGCGGCGTCGTCGACACACTGGTCAAGGTTATCACCGCTTTGGAAGGAGCCGGCATCGAGCTGATCGGTGAGAATGCACCTAGCACGGGCACAGGCAGAGGGGTTCGCCTATCCGAGACAACGTCCAGCAAGACGAGCGGCAAGGATCATTCGATCCTCTATGACAAAGCGCACAGCTGAGGATCGGCGCGGCGCGCTATGAATAGCTACACTCCCAAGCTCATTACCGTTTTTCGCGAAGGATACTCGCTCGGCACCCTGAGAGCCGACACCATCGCCGGAATGACTGTGGCCATCGTTGCGCTGCCACTCGCCATGGCGCTTGGCATCGCCAGCGGCGCTTCGCCCGATAAGGGCCTCGTTACAGCCGTGGTCGCTGGTTTCTTGATTTCCGCGATGGGGGGCTCAAGGGTCCAGGTGGGCGGGCCGACAGGCGCCTTCGTGGTCGTCATCTTCAATGTCATTGCTCAGCACGGTTATGACGGACTGCTGATTGCGACCTTCCTTGCCGGTTTCATTCTCATCGCGGCAGGCGTGCTCCGCTTCGGGCAGATGATCAAGTTCATTCCCCATCCGGTCGTTACCGGCTTCACCGCTGGCATTGCGGTCATCATAGCGTCCAGCCAGGTGAAGGATTTTCTAGGACTGTCGATCGCCGAAGTTCCGGCCGAATTCGTCCCCAAGTGGCAAGCCTATTGGAGTGCGATGGCAAGCACGAGCTGGGCCACGTTGGGCGTCGGGGCAGGCTCGCTGGCCATCATCATCCTGCTGCGCAAATTTGCGCCGAAGCTACCGGCATTCCTGATCGCGGTGCTTATCAGTTCGATCGCGGTGGTCGTGCTCAAGCTGCCGGTAGACACCATCGGCTCGCGCTTTCCCGATATTCCGGCGGGCCTGCCGATGCCATCGCTCCCGGAAATCTCTCTCGCCAAGATCAACGCGGTCCTGCCATCGGCATTCACCATCGCCTTTCTGGCCGGGATAGAGGCCTTGCTCTCTGCGGTCGTGGCCGATGGCATGATCGGCACGCGGCATCGCTCCAATCAGGAATTGATCGGCCAAGGTGTGGCAAATCTCGGCTCCGCCTTGTTCGGCGGCCTGCCTGCCACGGGCGCCATTGCCCGCACGGCAACCAATATCCGGTCGGGTGCGCAGACACCGGTCGCAGGCATCCTCCACGCGGTGTTCCTTCTGCTGTTCGTTCTTTTCGCAACCGATCTCATGGCCTTTGTGCCGATGGCGGCACTTGCCGCCATCCTGTTCATGGTTGCCTGGGGAATGAGCGAATACGAGCGTTTCCTGGCGCTGCTGCGCATGCCCAACAGCGACCGCGCTGTATTGCTGCTGACGTTCGGGCTGACGGTGCTGGTGGACCTGACGGTGGCGATCGGTGTGGGTGTTACCCTTGCCTCCCTGCTGTTCATGGCACGTATGGCGGAGTCGGTTGAAATCGATGGGAGCAGGAGGCAGGACATCGACCGCGATTCCGAGGATCTCGATCAACGCGATGCGCTGCCCGATGGCGTCGAGGTATTCCGCATTACCGGGCCGTTCTTCTTCGGAGTAGCCGGCGAGCTGCTCAATACACTGCGCCGTGTCGGGCAATCACCCAAGGTCATCATCCTGCGCATGCGCCTGGTGCCGCTGCTGGACGCCAGCGGTTTGCAGGCCTTGGAGGAATTCATCACGCAGGCGGAAATCTCTGGAGCGAAAGTGATCCTGTCCGGGGTCCAGTCGCAGCCGCGATCCATGCTCGATCGAGTCGAGCTTGGCGCGGATTCGAACAGAATCCGATATGCGAACAATTATGCGCGGGCTCAGGATATGGCTATTAGTCTGGTGTGATAGTGACTCTCGAAGCGCCTCGCGGCTTCAGTCGGATCACCTTTTTTCGCCTGTGACGTGACCCCCAGTTTGTTCCCCGTCAGCACCTATGGCACAGAGCTGAGGTTGTAATTTAAGGAGGATTTGGGTCTCGTCGTGGTCTGAGCCCGAACTTTCCTTCAGCTACGAGTAGAGCCGTGGTCCATTTTGATGCCCATCGCTGGGCGTGATGGCAACAGCCGTATTGGGGGCATGCCCCCAATACGGTTTTCCGTTTGATCCAGCCCGCGATCTCAGCCGGGGTTTTGTTCCCTAGGCTCGAGTGGGGCCGGAAGTGGTTGTAGTCGTGCCGCCAAGCTTCCAGTTCCTGGCGGGCATGGGCGAGGCTGGTGAAGATCGTCTCGTTCAAGAACTCATCGCGCAGGCGGGGATAGAAGCTCTCGATGAACCCGTTCTGGTATGGCTTGCCCGGTGCGATGTAGTGCCACTCGACGTTGCGCTCCTTGCTCCAGCGCAGGATTGCCATGCTGGTCAGTTCAGTGCCGTTATCGCTGACGATCGTGTGGGGCCGCGCCATCCTCTCGAAGACTGCTGCATCAAGCCCACGCCCGACCCGGGCGCCCGAGATCGAAGTGTCGGCGATCAGGCGCACGCACTCCCGACTGTAATCATCAACCACCGCGAAGATCCGGAACCGCCGCCCGCAAGCAAAGGCATCGGACACGAAGTCGAGGCTCCAACGCTGGTTCGGTCCCTGTGGGATCGTCATGGGCGCCCGTGTGCCCAAGGGCCGCTTGCGACCGCCACGGCGGCGCACCTGTAGCCGCTCCTCACTATAGAGCCGCCGGAACTTCTTGTGGTTCATTGCCCATCCTTCCCGGCATAGCAGCCAGTGCAGCCGCCGGTAGCCGAACCGGCGACGCTGGCTGGCCAGCTCTTTGATGCGCTCGCGCGCCTTCGCATCGTCGGGCCGACGACTGACATAGCGCACCATGGTTCGGTCCACGCCCAGCACCGCACAGGCACGACGCTGGCTCACCTCGAAGACCTCTTGGAGATGAGCCACCGCATGCCGCCTCGCACCGGGCGCTAGAACTTTTTTGCGCTGATCACCTTGAGCATGGCGTTGTCGAGCATCGAGTCCGCCAGCAGCTTCTTCAGCCGCTCGTTCTCCTGCTCCAGCTGGCGCAGGAGAACGAGCATCCGACACTTCCAGCCCGCCATACTTCGACTTCCACTTGTAGAAGGTCGCCGAGCTGATCCCGTGACGACGGCATACATCCGCCGTTGGTATCCCCGCTTCCTGCTCCTTCAACACAGCGATGATCTGCTCCTCGCTGAACCTGCTCCGCTTCATTCGTCCGTCTCCTTGTCAGGGCCGGACTCTACTTATCACTGGAGGAAAGTTCGGGCTCAGACCACTTTCCAACGCAGTCATCGAAGTCTCCCGGCGATCCAAGCCTCCACTTCGTCTTCGGCCCATGCGACCGCATAACCACCCAGTTGAACGGGCCTCGGAAACTTGCCTTCACTCATCCAGCGATAGATCGTCGAACGGCCCAGTCCGACGCGATGCTGCACTTCGGGAAAACGAATGAGGCGAGTGACCCTGCGGGCTTCGGTCGCTTCTTTGTCGCTCTCCTCACCCACGATGGCCTCCTTCAGCACCGGCGAAGACATCGCCAAGCAGCGCGTCCTTGCGCTCGAGCTCGTCGATGTGATCGGAAAGCAGCCGTGCAACACGATGCGCGGTGCCCTTAGCCCAGCGCGGCTTCACATCGTGAACCTGGTTGCCAAGGACACGTTCGAGCGCCGAGGGCAGTTCGCCGGAAAAGTCCTCGAAGAATTGCGCGAGGTCCGATTGCAGCCAAGCGATCGCGTGATCGCCGCTGCTGACGAGGAACAGGAGCAGGTGTGCGTGCGGCGCGACGCCGCTCGCGGCGAGAATGCGCAGGGCTTCACCGAGGCTGGCCGAGCGTTCGCCGGCAAGGATGCGGCGCAAGGCATCCTTATGGAGCTGCGCGTCGCGCGCTACGTCGCAGCGGGCACGGCCGCTGGTTTCGACGGCGGCCAAAAGCAGCCGGGCGAGGTCGGCGCGAACCTGTTGTTCGGCAAAGAGCGCCATGTTGGTCATCGACGAATCCTTATCTCAGAGGTGATCGACTCATCGGCTAACCCCGAAGGAAGCCTGTAGGAAAACAAAAAGAACATTTAGAGAACATAAAGGAAGGAACGAATCGGCTTCCTTCAATGATTCGCGCGAATTCCGGTCGTGTTCACGCAGATCGGGGCTCGCTTCGCTCAGAAGCCGGCACAGTCGGCGCTGCTTCGCGATCAGCCTGCGCGAATCCCGGCCATCGCCCCTCCCGATGTCGCTTTTTGCTTGGTCGACTGCCCCAAAATCCAGTTCCCGATTTCCTACAGCCCGGCTCCGGGGAGAGGAAAGAACATACAGCGAACGCATCGCTGGCTGATGTTCAATCCCTCGAAAGGTTCCATCCATGACCACCAAGACTGCCCTTCCGGCCCAGCAGCGCACGCCCAATCGTGCACGGGGCCGCGACTACATTCTTCCCGCCTGCGTGGCGCTGGCCTGCGCCGGTGCCGCCTTTGCCGGCGCCGACACCACCTTCGATCCCGCGCTGACCAAGTTCACCGATTTCCTCGAAGGCTCGGGCGGCAAGATCATCACCGTCCTCAGCCTTGCGGGCGGTCTGATCGGCCTTGCCTCCGGGCGCTTCTCGCTCGGCCAGGTCGCGGTGCCGGTCGGCGTCGGGATTGGTGTCGGCACCGGTGTGCCGATCGTCACCTCGGTCGTGACCGCGGTCATCTGATCAGCGGATCCGGTCACGACAGGAGGGCGGCATCATGGCTGACAGGTACCTCGTTCCACGGCGGCTCGACGACCCGGAGCTTATCGGCTTCTGGACCATCGACGAGTTTGCAGGGATCCTCATTCCCTTCGCCTGGGGCATCCTCGCGCAGCATATCTTCATCGGTATCGGCCTGGCCGCCGGGGCCTGGCTTGCCTTGCGGAAGGCAAAGGCACGCGGCGCCGGTTCGGCACTGGTACATGCTGCGTACTGGTACCTGCCCGGGAGCTTTCTCGGGCTAAAGGCCACGCCGCCCTCCCACTGCCGCCTGTTGGCGGGCTGAGGGAGGCGACCCATGCGAGCAGAATTCGCGCACGAACAGGCGCAGACCTACCTGCGGCAACGCAACCGCTTTGCTGTGCTGGCAGGCGTCCTGGGCCTGACCACGCTGGTCAGCCTCGGCGCCGCGGTCACCCGCGACGAACAAGTGGTGCTGGTGCCGATTACCGCCGAGCGGATCACCGTCTCGAGCGGCGGGATCGACGCGCTCTATCTCGAGGTCGTCACCCGCGACACTGCGCTGATGCTCCTCAATCGCGCACCCGAAAGCCTCGACTACTGGATGGCGAACATTCTGAAGCTCGCCGATCCCGCCGCGCACGGCCGCCTCAAGGCCGAGCTTATCAGAATCGTCGAGGAACAGCGCGGCTCGGACATCAGCCAGGCCTTCGTGATCGCGGAAATGCACGTCGACCCCAAGGCCCTGACCTCGACCGTCACCGGCACGCTCAAGACCTTTGTCGGCGCGCAGGTGATCGCGAGCCAGCGCCGCTCCTTCCGTTTCCGCTGGTCGAAGCGTGGCCTCAGCCTCGCGCTCGCCGGCTTCGAGCAACTTCCCACCGACAAGGAGGAACCTGGTCAATGAGCCTTCTCCCATCTCCCCTCGCTGCTGCGCTTGCCGGAACCGGCCTTGCCTGTTTCGCGTGCCGAACGACAAGGCGCCCTGATCCCGGGCTCAAGCTGACCAGCCTCGCCGTGCTCGCATTCGCGCTCGCGCCGGTCCCGGCGCATGCCGACCAGTTCGTCGAAGCGGCCGACAATGCGACCATCGACTGCGAACTCGCCCGCGGCGAACTCACCCGGATCGCGCTCATCGATGATGGCTTTGCCAATGTCTCGATGATCGCGAGCGGCTTTCCCTACAACGACTTCCAGGTGACGCACGAGCCGGTGCGCGGAGACATCTATATCTCCGTACCCCCGCAATTTGCCGCTGCCCGGATCAGCTTCTTTGCGACCAGCAAGGCAGGCTACGTCTACAAGTTCGCCTGCCGCCTCGGCGGCGAGGAAGCGACCCAGCTCTTCATCACCAATCCCGCGCTCGCGAAAGGCGAGGCTGCGGAGTGGGAAACCGAGACCGGGCCGGAGGACGCAGCGATCCGTTTGATCGAGGCGATGGCGAGTGATGCCGTCCTGCCCGGGTTCACCGCCCGCGCTGAACTCTCTGTTCCGCGCCGGACCGGCGGGATCGAGGTCCAGCTGGTCGCCGAATACCAGGGCGATGAACTCACCGGACAGCGCTTTCTCGTACGCAATCTCGGCAAGGAGAGCCTTGCGCTTGGCTCCGAGCGAGAGGGTCCCGCAGGCGCGCTCGCCTTTGCCTATGGCCGCGATGCACTCGCTCCCGGTGAAGCGACCAGTGCCTTCCTTGTCTTTGCCAAGGGAGGGCTCGACTGATGGCCGAGGCAACACAGAAGGACGCTGAGAAGAGGCCTCTGCCGGGCTCGCCGGAAGCGCGCGAGAGCGGACGGCGCAACCTCAATTCGCAGATCGCGCAACGCCAGAAGATGCTGCTCGCCGGGATCGGGGCCATCGCGCTCATCGGCGGCGGGATGTTCATCTTAGGCGGCGATGGCGACGAGGGCGGCAGTGATGCCAATGGTGCAGCGACCATCGACACCGGCGGCCTCGTCAATCGCAACCTCTCGCAGCGCGAGTTCGTAGCGAGCTACGGCAACCGGCTCGATGCACAGGGCCGCGCGATCAAGGATCTGCAGCAAGCCCAGCTGCCGCGCCCCGAGATTGAGCAGGAGCTCGAAGCCCTGCGCAGCGAGAACGCGCAGATGCGCTCCGACGGCCAGGCGGCGATCGACGCGATCTCGGCCGAGAACGCCAATCTGCGGTCACAGCTCAGCGACGCTGCGAACGCACCTGCCGCCGCGCCGCCCTTGCCGCCGCCGCCAGCCTATGGCCCCGGCGTCGGCACCGGCGGGACTGTCCAGCCACCGCAGGGAGCGCCGGAAGCGCAGGGCGGACAGCTCAGCCTGATGACTTTCAGCGCGGAGCCGGGCAAGGACGGCAAGCCGCGTGCGGCAGAGATTGCGCCAGCCTTGCTGCTCGAGGCGAGCCGCGATTACCTTCCGCCCAACAGCTATGCACCGGCAACGGTCATCGTGGGTGTCGATGCCTCGACCGGCGTTGCCAGCCAGAGCGATCCGCTTCCCGTGGTGCTCCGAATTACAGGACCGGCCCGCTCGGTGATGCGCGGCAACAAGCTGCTCACCACCGACATCACCGGCTGCCTCGTCAACGGCGCGGCGCGCGGCGATCTCTCGGCGGAGAAGGTCTACGTCAAGCTGGTGCGCATGACCTGCGCGCAGCCCGGCGGCCGCTTCGCGGTGAGCGAGGTCAAGGGGTTCATCTCCTTTGCCGGAAAGTCGGGCGTGCGCGGCCGCGTGGTCAGCCGCGAAGGCAGCCTTGTCAGCCAGGCACTGCTCGCCGGAATCGTCGGCGGCTTCGGCCGCGGATTTTCCGCCAACGCCAATGGCATCTTCACCGGCCAGATCGGCAGCGATGGCAAGCGCGAAGCGCTGTCGCCGACCGACATTCTCGCCGGTGGCTTTGGCCAGGGTGCCGGCGAAGCCGCCGACACCGTCAGCCGATACCTCATCGAACGCGCCGAACAGTACCAACCCGTCGTCGAAATGCCGACCGGCATCGAGGTCGAGATCGTCTTTCTCGACGGCGTCCACGTCAGGAGCCCCTCCAAATGAACTACAATGAACACCGGCCGGGCCTGAAGGCCCGCGCCGCCCACCTTGCCCTTGCCCTCTCGAGCGCCGCCGCCGTGCTGACACTCGGAGTCTCTGCCGTCACCGTGATGCCTGCGAGCGCTGCCGGCATGGCCAGCGATGTCGCACAGGCGCTGAAACTGCGGCTGCCCAAGACCCCGATCGATGCGATCAGTTGCGACACGCTTGGCCCCTGGTGCGAGGTCGTCTCGGGCGACACGCTGTTCTACATCGACGAGACCGCCCGCTACCTGTTCGTAGGCCGTCTCTACGACATGGAAGAACGGCGCGACGTGACCGCCGCACGGCTGCTCGAACTTAATCCCGACCTGCTCGCGGCCGGTGCGGCGCGCGCGGCAGGCGAAGCCCCAGCGGGGCGCGACGAAGCGCCAGTCCAGACAGCCGCCAGCTATGTCGACCTCTCGTCGCTTCCGACTGCGGGCGCGATCCACTGGGGCAACCCCAAGGGCGAAAGGCTTGTCGTCTTCTCGGATTTCCAGTGCGGATACTGCCAGCGTCTGGCGGGCGAACTCACCAAGGCCAAGATCCATGTCGAGGAGCGACCGATCTCGATGTTCGGCGCGGCGAGCCGCAAGATTTCCGAGGCGGTGCTGTGCGCCAAGGATCCGGCGAAGGCGCTGCATGCGGCCTATGCCGGCCAGGCTCCGACAACCGGCAAGACTTGCAAGGACGCCAAGGCGCTCGATGCCAACGAAGCCTTCGCGAAAGCCAACGGATTTGCCGGAACTCCGGTCATCGTGCGCGCCCGCGATGGGGCGGTGCTTCATGGCTACCGCGATGCCGCGGCGATCCGCCGCTTCGTCGCCGAGGGCAAGGGAGAGGCGCAATGAGCCAGCTCCCGATCCTTCGCGCCTTGGTGCTCGCCGCGCCGCTCCTCCTGGCCAGTGGCTGCGCCAGCCTGGGCGGCAACGTCAAAGGCAGCTTTGCCTGCCGTGCTCCTGAAGGGACCTGTGCGCCGACCTCCGCGATCGATGCCGGGGCGACCGGCATCGAGAAGGCCGACACGTCTGAGGCGCATCGGACGGTGACCCCGACCGGCGAAGCGGTTCGCCGCCTGCAGGTCGTGCTGACGCCTTACCGTGACGCGGCGGGCCGCGACCATGAGGCGCGCGTCGTTCACCTGACGCTGCCCGAACAGGCAGGGACAGGTTGGCGGCCGCCGCAGGGCCGCCGCGAAGTCCTGCGCTCGCTGGCGTCAACCATTGCCGCGACGCGCGAGGGCAACCCCGCACCCGATTTCCACCCGCCAAAAACCCAAGAGACAGACACATTGCCGGAACAGCTGTTCATCCCCTCGCAGCCCGTTCCGGCGATGCCCGGCGCTGACGCGCCGGAACCCGGGGGACCTGGCTCGTTTCCCCCTCCCCGCGAGCCGGTCCCCCACCCTGAAACACCTGAAGGAGAGAGCCGGTGACGCTATCCCTTGCTGCCGCGCGCGACGCACTCTCACGGGGCCTGTTTGCCGACACGGCTCGGCCCGAAAAGCCGCAGGCGCATTTCGGGCTCGATATGCTCTCGGACTGGCTGCCCTACCGGGTCTATGACGAGGGGGCGAAGCTCTACCGCAACGCCCGCTCGAAGGGCTTCGTGCTCGAAGTCACCCCGCTGATCGGGGCCGACGAACGGACCGGCGAGATCCTCGGGCAGTTCTTCTCCGAAGGCCTGCCGCAGGGCGCCTGCCTCCAGGTCCTGAACTTTGCATCGCCGCGGATCGGCAGTATGGTCGGCCCCTGGTTCGCTCCGCGCTATGAGCAGGGCGGGATCTACGAGGCGATTGCCAGGGCGCGCACCAAACGCCTTTACGATCTCGTCTGGAACTCAGGCTCGGCGCATGCGCCCTTCCATGCCCGCAACGTCCGGCTGATCGTCTCGCTCGGCGTGCCGGTGCCCGGAAGCGTGACCGACGCCGAACTCTCCGAATGCCGCGAAGGGCTGATGGGCATGCTCCATTCGCTCGGCCTCCACGCGCAGGAGCTGCGTCCGAGCGGCCTACTGGCGCTGATCGACGAGCTCACCTCGCCGACCACTGCGCACGAGACCGATATCCATGCGTGGAACCCGCACGACACCCTCGATGTCCAGGCGATCCGCCGCGACATCGAACTCGAGGTCGGCGACGATCGCCTGATCCTGCGGACCGAGCGCTTTCGCGAGACGGGCCGAGACGAGGAGGGCAATCCCGAAGTCGGCGAATGCTATCCCGACCATTTCGACGTGCGGCATTATGCCGTGCGCTCTACCCCTGAGCGCTGGGCGCCCTGGGAATGCGCGCGGCTCATTGGCGACATGTTCACCGACAAGCTGCGCTTCCCCTGTCCGACGGCGACCATGCTGTGCCTCGTCTACCCCGACCAGGAAGCCGCCTCGGCGCGCGCGGGCTTCAAGTTCATGCGCACGACCAGCCTCAGCCAGACCAAGAGCGCGCGTTTCTTGCCCAAGCTCGCCGAACAGTCGGCCGAATGGCGCCACGTCCAGGCCGAACTCCAGGCCGGCAAGAAGCTCGTCAAGCTATTCTACGGGCTCACCAGCATCTCGCCGCTCGGCCAGGGCGACGCGCACGAACGCATCATCAAGGCGATCTACAAGGCAGCCGGATGGGATCTGGCCGACGAGCGCTTCCTCCAGCTGCAGGGCCTCGTCGCTGCCTTTCCCTTGAGCCTTGCCGATGGCCTCGCCGACGACATGGCGCGGCTAAAGCGCCTCAAGACCATGCTCTCGACGACGGCGGCGCATATCGCGCCGATGCAGGGGGAATATCTCGGCGGCGTGATCCCGCACCTCCTGCTCGTCGGTCGGCGCGGCCAGCCCTTCTGGTGGTCGCCCTTCGAAAACTCTGCCGGCAATCACAATATCGCGATCTGCGGCAAGTCGGGCTCGGGCAAGTCGGTGCTGCTGCAGGAGCTCTGCGCCGCCTTGCGCGGCGCGGGCGCCAAGGTCGTGGTAATCGACGACGGGCGCAGCTTCGAGCATTCGGTCAAACTGCAGGGCGGACGCTTCGTCGAGTTCACGCTCGCCTCGGGCTTTTCGCTCAACCCCTTCTCGATGGTCGACGATGCCCGCGCGCACGAAGACGAAGACTACCGCCTCGACTGCTTTGCCATGATCAAGGCGATTGTCGGCCAGATGGCGCGCCCCGGCACTGCGCCGAGCGATACCGAGCGTGGGCTCATCGACCGGGCCGTGACCGCGACCTGGGAGGCACTCGGCAGCGGCGCATCGGTCGACGATGTCGCACTTGCGCTCCATGGATCGGAAAGCGAGGCCGGCCGCGATCTCGCCACCGCGATCGCGCCTTTCTGTCGCGGCGGCAGCTACGGCGGGTTCTTTGCAGGCAAGGCGAGCTTCGCGCTCGACGATGATTTCACCGTCTTCGAGATGAGCGATCTCGCGTCCCGTGAGGAACTGCGCAGCGTCGTCCTTTCGGCGATCATGTTCATGACCAGCCAGGCGATGACGCGCTCATCGCGAGCGACCAAGAAGCTGCTGCTGATCGACGAGGCCTGGTCCATGCTCAAGGGCGGCTCGATGGGCGAGTTCGTCGAGACCTATGCCCGCACTGCGCGCAAGTACGGCGGCGCGCTCGCCACCGCGACCCAGTCCCTCAATGACTATTACAAGTCCGATGGCGCGCGCGCTGCGCTCGAGAACAGCGACTGGATGCTGGTGCTTCAGCAGAAGGCCGAGACGATCGCCGATTTCAGGGCGAACGCGCGGCTCGACATGGACGATCGCACCGAGACGCTGATCCGCAGCCTCAAGCGTTCGGGGACCGAGTACAGCGAGGTCTTCATCAAGGGTCCCGAGACCGAGGCGGTCGGCCGGCTCGTGCTCGATCCCTTCTCGGCGACAATCTACTCCTCCGATCCCGACACCTATGCCGCGATCCAGGAATGCGAGCGGCGCGGGCACAGCCTCGCCGATGCCATCCGCATCGTGGCGGGAGGCGGACAATGATGGTCTCGCATCTCGCCGACCGGACCCCTCCGGCCAATCTCCGCAGCCTGATGCCATTCCTGCAAGGGAGCTGCTTCGTCCTCATTGAGACAGTGCGCTTTGCCGCGACCTCGCTGCTGATCGTGCTGGGAATGCCGCTCGCGCTGTTCCTGTTCGTTGCGGGCTGGGACCTTGGCGGCCTCTTCACCCAGCTCGCCAATCTGTCGGACCGCTACCTCGAAGCCGATGGCCTGCGCCGCAGCCTGTTCAGCCAGGACCTCAAGGGCTGCTTCCTGGTGCTGACCGGTGCGGTGACGCTGTTTCGCATGCCGCGTTTCCTCAAGCGGCTCGCGGCCGATCTCGACAACCATCCGGCCCGGGAGGCGAACCGTGACTGACACACGCAGATTACAATCTTTTAATCGCCCGCTGGTGCTCGGAATTTTCGGCGTGCTCGCACTCGTGGCCGCACTGCTCTGGGCGGCCTGGGTCAGCCGCGAATTGTCCGAGCCGCGTCAGCATATCGTCACCGTCCGGCTTGCCGAGACCATCGCGGGTTTCGTCGATGCCGAAGCGCGCGCCCAGCAGGATCCCGAAGCCAGCCAGGCGCGCGTGCTCGCCTTCCTCCAGGCTTCCGAACGCGCCGTTGCCGAAATGGGAACCGATGGCCGCGTGGTGCTGGTCGGCGAAGCGGTGCTCGCGGGCGATGCCCCCGATGCTACCGATGAACTGCGCGCACGGATCGCCCGCCAGCTTGGGCAGGGAGGCGATCAGTGACGCACTTCGCCTCTCGTCTTGTCCGCACGATCAAACGCCCGCTCGTCCTGACCGGACTGGTGTTGCTGCCGCTCGGATGGGGCGCGGTCGACGCCTTCGCGAAAGACCATGCCTTCCTCATCAACGCCAGCCCGAGCCTGCCCAACTGGGCCTTCTGGCTCGACAAGCACGCGCGGATCGAGCGCGGCAGCCTGATCTTCTTCGAGCCGCCAGCAAACAGGCTCGTCGAAGTGCATTTCGGGAACGGCTCGCAGCTCTTCGGCAAGCGGGTGCTGGGCGTGCCGGGCGACGTCGTGAGTCACCGCGGTCACGAGGTCTTCATCAACGACCGCAAGATCGCCGCGCGGCTCGATGAGACCCGTCTCGGTATTGCGCTTCACAAAGGCCCTGAAGGACCGATCCCCGACGGCTGCTTCTACACCGGGACCAGCCATCCCCGCGGCCTCGACAGCCGCTACGCCGAGATCGGCTTCGTCTGTCGCGGCCAGATCCTCGGCAGCGGGAGGGCGATCCTGTGAGCAAGCTCATCCTCCCTTCGGCCCTGCTTGCCGTCCTGCTCTGCCCTGCCGAGGTGCTGGCGCGCGACTATGGCCAGCGCGGCACAGTGTTTCCCGTGATCGAGCGCGACCTCCTCGAACAGATCCATTCGCGCCTGACGCAGATGGAACGTTCGGGCGAGACCGCGCGGCTCAACGAAGACCTGAAGCGCCGCACGATCGCGCGGGTGGGCCGCCCCGACCCCGTCGCGGGGATCGTCCGGGCCAGCGAAGCGCGACGCTGGCAATTCGATCCGACGATCACGCTCGCTGCCGATATCCGCGGCGCAAAAGGCGAGCTGATCCATGCGGCGGGCACGAGGGTCAATCCGCTCGACAGCGTCGGGCTTCGCGCCGATCTCCTGTTCCTCGACGGCGACGATCCAGACCAGCTCGCCTGGGCGCTCAAGCAGGACGCCAATGCCAAGCTGATCCTGGTGAAGGGCGCGCCGCTCGAGCTGATGAAGGCTCGCCAGCGCCGCTTCTATTTCGACCAGGGCGGCAAGCTCACGGAAAGGTTCGGGATCAGGTCGGTGCCCGCGCGCGTGCGCCAGCAGGGCCGCCTGCTCGAGATCAGCGAAATCGCGCTGCCACCGAAAAGGAGGACAGCCCAATGACACGCCTACGAAAGCTGGCGCTCGTTCTGGCCGCTATTCTTGGTCTCGCCACCGCAACACCCGCCATGGCCGATGCCGGTCCGGGACGCTGCACCGGAAGCTTCGTCAACCCGGTCACCGACATCTGCTGGTCGTGTCTGTTCCCGATCTCGATCGGCGGGCTGGACATCTGGCCGTCGAGCCGGCCCGATCCCGACAATCCCGACCTGCCCGTGTGCCTGTGCGGTCTTCGCCCCGGCATTGCCATGGGGTTCTGGGAGCCGGTGCGGCTTGCCGATGTCAGCATGAAGCCGTGGTGCTTCGTCAACCTCGGCGGCATGAAACTCGATCCGGGTTTCGATATCGGCTTTCGCTCGATTTCGGGTCCATCGGCAGTGGGCGGCGCGAGCCAGTATTATTCGAGCTGGCACGTCCACTGGTATGCCTATCCGCTAATCTACTGGATGGAGATCGTCGCCGATTTCCTGTGCCTGGAATCGGGCTCGATCGACATTCTCTATATCTCCGAGATCGATCCGCTGTGGCAGGATTCCGAGCTTACGGCGATCATCAACCCCGAGGCCGTGCTCTTCGCCAACCCGCTGGCGCTCGCCGCCTGTGCGGCCGACTGCGTCGCCTCGACCGCGAAGCTGCCGATCGACGAGATGTTCTGGTGCGCGGGCTGCCAGGGGTCGATGTATCCGATGAACGGCAATGTCTCGGCCTCAATCGGGCACGTCCAGGCCTCGCGCCTCGTGCTCTCGCGCTTTGCCTACAAGCTCCACCGCGAACTCGTCTCGTGGGGGACGATGGGGTCCAAGGGCCTGTGTGGCAAATATTTGATGCCGGTGATGCGCAAGCAGCAATATCGCTTCCAGGCCACCAACCCCAACCCGGCGACCTCGGGCCGTTACGCCTGCCCGCCCATCGGCGCCTCCACCACCTTTCAATCGGCCGGACAGGTCATCCCCGCCATCGGCGAAGACATGGGATACCTCGTCTGGCGCAAGCGG
>Ga0210014_1000603_pt1 | contig 29675 bp, 29 predicted proteins | sample CryGeymeta201519_FD_183983 | JGI IMG/M metagenome (GOLD analysis project Ga0210014, IMG submission 183983) | Groundwater microbial communities from Crystal Geyser aquifers in Utah, USA - Crystal Geyser metaG 2015-19 (SPAdes) (version 2) | ecosystem: Environmental > Aquatic > Deep subsurface >...
TCGGCACGATGCTCACCAACCATTCGAACCGCGCGTTCGCGGACCTCAGGCGAAAACTTGTTTCTTGCGTTGCTCATTATAGCTCCTTCTCACAGATAGGAGCCTCCAGCAAACCCGGGACGCTTCAGGGAGAAGGATGTGAAGACTTACGAACTTGTTCGTTAGTCGCAGCTGGATGAGGGCGTTCTGTGCTTCAGAGTAAAGAACACCCTCATCCAACGCCGCCTAATTCGCTTCGCTCATAAGGCTCTGTATCCTTCTCCCTCACGGGAGAAGGATTGGCGCGCAAGAATTTCCCGGAATAGTGACCGATGATATCAAGCTTTACCCATCGCCAAGCGGCCCTTTTTCCACCGCAGCGCTATCCCTATATCATGACCATGACCAACCCACCGAACATCACCGATTTCGAAACCATCGCCCGGCGCGTGTTCGAAACCATCCCGGCACCGTTCGCAGAGCATTTGACCGACATCGTGTTGCGCATCGAGGATTGGCCGGCGCAGGAGATCCTCGACCATTTCGGGATGACCAGTGGCTATCAATTATCCGGCCTCTATCAGGGCGTGCCGGTCGGCGAAAAGACGCAATGGGCGCAGCCGAGCGGGGAGGGGGATCATATCACGCTGTACCGCCGTCCGCTGCTCGCCGAAATGGCCCAGACCGGTGTCGCGCTCGAAGCGCTGATCCGCCACGTCGTGATCCACGAGGTCGGCCATCATTTCGGGCTCAGCGACGCCGACATGCACGCGATCGAGGATAGTGCGGAGGATTGAGTTCGCCCGCCTCGCGCAACCGGATCAGCCCTGATAGGTCGGCGATTCCTTGCCCGCCAGACTGACCCCTACAATCGCCGCCATCGCCGCGATAAAGCCGGGAATGATCTCGTAAACGCCGGCCCCCCCCATAAAGCTGGCGTTCCAGCCCATGGCGATCCAGACAATCACCACGCCGGCACCAGTCACCAGTCCGGCAACTGCGCCAGTCCCGGTCATCCGCGGCCAGGTCAGCGACAGCAGGATCAGCGGCCCGAACGCCGCGCCGAAGCCGGCCCAGGCGTTGCTCACCAGACCCAGCACCTTGCTGTCCGGATCGCGGGCGATATAGATCGCGACCAGTGCGACCAGTGCCACCGCGAGCCGTCCGACATTGACGGTTTCCCGTTCGCTGGCGTTCTTGCGCAGGAACAGGCGATAGAAATCCTCGGTCAGCGAGCTCGACGACACCAGCAATTGCGAGCTGATCGTGCTCATGATCGCCGCCAGCAGCGCCGCCAGCAAGAAACCGGTAATCAAGGGATGGAACAGCGCGTTGGCCAGCAATATGAAGATTGTTTCCGGATCCTCCAGCACCATGCCGTTGCGCTCGACATAGGCGCGGCCGGTAATACCGACGCCGATCGCGCCGATCAGCGCCACGCCCATCCAGGTCATGCCGACTGTCCGGGCCTTGGCCACGTCCGGGATTGATCGGATCGCCATGAACCGCACGATGATATGCGGCTGGCCAAAATAGCCCAGGCCCCAGGTCACGGCGGAGAGAAAGCCGATAAACGACAGTCCGGCGGTCAGGCTGAGAAAATCGGCGTCCACGCCGGCCAGCGTCGCACTAACCGCGCTGATGCCGCCATCGTCGGTCAGCACCACAATCGGCATCAGCACCAGCGCTACCACCATGATGCAGCCCTGGACAAAATCGGTCAGGCTGACCGCGAGAAAGCCGCCAACCATCGTATAGGCCAGCACCACGCCCGCCGTCATCCAGATGCCGGTCATATAGTCGCTCATGCCCGTGTCGCCGAACAGGCCGGCAAAGCTGGTTTCGAACAATTTGCCGCCGCCGACGAGGCCGGCTGCGGTATAGACGGCGAAAAACAGCACGATGATGATCGCCGACGTCACCCGCAAGGCAAGCGCCTTGTCGGGAAACCGGTTGGCGAGAAATTCGGGGATGGTGAGGGCGTTGCCCATGCGTTCGGTCTGTTCGCGCAGCCGCGGCGCAACGACGATCCAGTTGACCAGCGCGCCGCAAAACAGCCCGATCCCGATCCACACTTCGACCAGACCTGCCGCATATAGCGCGCCGGGCAGCCCAAGCAGCAGCCAGCCCGACATATCGGACGCGCCTGCGGACAGCGCTGCCACGGCGGGATGCAGGTTGCGCCCCCCCAGAAGATAGCCTTCGCTACTGTCTGTCGACTTGCGCCAAGCGTAAAAGCCGATCGCGAGCATCAGGATGAAATAAAGGGCGAGTGAAATCAGGGCTCCGGTCTGCATCCGGCATACATAGCGATTTTGGCGTGCGAGTCACGTTTTGCGTTTTTCCGCAAACCAAGGCGTTTCGCCCAATCCTCCCCGCCCGCGGGGAGGGGGACCGCGCGTAGCGTGGTGGAGGGGGCGTGCGTCTGAACGCTGCGTCTAGGCCAGAGCCCCCTCCGTCGTCCCTCCGGGCCGCCACCTCCCCGAAAGCGGGGAGGATTGAAAGGGAAAAACTACCGCAACCGCTTCACAAACAAATGCCCGTGATCATCGCGCTTGGTCTGGAAATTGGGGACCGCCTCGAACATTTCCGAAAGCCGGGAAAAGCCATAGTTGCGGACATCGAAACTCGACCGGTTGCCGGCAATCTTGCCGACTTCGCTCAGGCTGGCATAGCCTTCGGCATCGCGCTTGGTCGCCTGATAAGCATCGATCAGCAGATTGAGCAATTCGTCGTCGACCTTGCCGCTGCTGTCGCCGCTGCCATTGTTGCTGGGCTGCTCTGGCTTCGCAGACGGCTTGGCGTCACTTTTGCCACCACCGCCACGATTGCGCTTGTCTACCTTGATCAGAGCATCCACGTCGATAAACCGGCTGCACGCCTGGCGAAAGCCTTCCGGCGTCTTGGCGCTACCAAAACCGTAGACCGGAAACCCTTCCTGCCGAATCCGCATCGCCAGCGGCATGAAGTCGCTGTCGCTCGACATGATCCCGAAGCCGCTGACATTGCCGCGAAACAGCAGGTCCATGGCGTCAATCGTCATCTTCATGTCGGTGGCATTCTTGCCCTTGGTCAGGTCGAACTGCTGCTGCGGCTCGATGCCATATTTATGCAGGATATCGACCCAGCCCTTGAGCGATTGCTTGCGCCAGTTGCCATAGGCGCGGCGGATATTCACGGTTCCCAACTCGGCCAGGGCGGTCAGCACCGGGTCGATGCCGTTGTGGCTGGCGTTGTCGGAATCGATCAGCAGGGCGATATTGTCATTATGTTGGGTCATGACGCTTTGATGGACTGACAGGCAAGGGCGTTCAAGTGGAAAAAGGCAGAAGGGCTTCTCAGGCTACACGGCTTGACTCGAGGGGATTAGATCCTCCCCGCTTGCGGGGAGGTGGCAGCCCGCAGGGCTGACGGAGGGGGCTGTGGCCCAGGCGCTGCGCTCAGACGGGCGCCCCCCTCCACCTTCCTTCGGATGGTCCCCCTCCCCGCAGGCGGGGAGGATTTTGGAAGATGTTGTAGCGTTGGCCCTGAGGTTGTCCAGGCTTGGAACAATTCACCCTTCTCCCTCACGGGAGAAGGCGAAAGAGCGAGCATTGGGAGAGAAACGGCTAATCGTCCGATATGTTAGAAGGAATATTTTCTAATATACTGATATACCAAATTATTCATTTCTCACTCAACAACCGAGAACTGGTCACTATCCTGATCCAGCACATGCAGTCGCCCTTCGGCGATAGCAAACCAGGCACCAATCAGCCGAATCGATCCGTCCGCCTCTTTTTCCTGGATGCAGGGGAATGTCCGCAGATTGGCCAGGCTGGTCCGGACCCCTTCATGCTCCATCGCCAGCTGCGCTGCCGGGCCGCTCAGATCGCCATGATCATGCGCAACCTTGGCCCGCGCACCATCCAGCAGGGTGATCCAGTCGGCGATAAAGCCGCCCTTGCCGTGCGGCATGTCCTTCATCTGCTCGGACAGCGCTGCGGCACAGCCGCCACAACTGCCATGGCCCATCACCACCACTTCGTCGACTTTCAGAAACTGCACCGCGAATTCCAGCGCAGCGGACACCCCATGCTGGCCAGGCGTTGTCTCGAACGGCGGCACCAAGGCCGCGACATTGCGGACAATGAAGGTCTCACCGGGGTTGGTGTCGAAAATCTGGGTCGGATCGACGCGGCTGTCGCTGCAGGCGATGATCATCACCTTCGGGCTCTGCCCTTCCTTCAGTTCTTCCCAGCGCGCGCGCTGCGTTTGCCATTGGGTGGAACGAAAGCGGCGATAGCCATCGAGCAGGTCGGAGAATTTTGTCATGTTTCCGTCCATATCACCGACTTTGGGGGTGGCAAGAGCGCTTTTCTTTCCCTATTTGATAGAAATGAACGAAATCACCAAGATAAGCGCGCCGGAAGGCCAGCCTGAGCGACTCCGCAAACCAGACTGGATTCGGGTCAAGGCGCCGATGGGCGCGGAATTTGAGAAAACCCGCAATTTGATGCGGGAGCATAAGCTGAACACGGTGTGCGAAGAAGCCGCTTGCCCGAATATCGGCGAATGCTGGACCAAGAAACACGCGACGGTGATGATCCTCGGCGATGTCTGCACCCGGGCCTGCGCATTCTGCAATGTCAAGACGGGCATGCCGATGGCGGTGGACGCGCTCGAACCGCAGCATACCGCCGATGCCGCCGCCAAACTGGGGCTCGAACATATTGTCGTGACCTCGGTCGACCGCGATGATCTGGCCGATGGCGGTGCGAGCCAGTTTGTGAAGGTGATCGAGGCCTTGCGCCGGACAACGCCGAAAACGACCATCGAGATTTTGACTCCGGATTTCCGCAACAAGACCGAAGCTGCGGTAGAGGCAATCGTCGCTGCCCGTCCCGATGTTTACAACCACAATCTCGAAACCGTGCCCCGCCTCTATCCAACGATTCGGCCGGGCGCGCGCTATTATGCATCGCTGCGTCTGCTGGAGCAGGTCAAGCGGCTCGATCCGTCGATCTTCACCAAGTCGGGCGTCATGCTTGGTCTCAGCGAACAGCGTCTGGAAGTGCATCAGGTGATGGACGACATGCGCAGCGCCGATATCGATTTTCTGACGATGGGCCAATATCTCCAGCCAACGACCAAGCATGTAAAGGTCAGCGAGTTTGTCACGCCGCAGGCTTTTGATGCCTACGCGGCGGTTGCACGCGCGAAAGGCTTTCTGCTGGTTGCCTCCAGCCCGCTGACCCGGTCCAGCTATCACGCCGGCGAGGATTTTGCCAAAATGCGGCAGGCGCGTGAGGAAAAACTGGCGCGCTCGGGTGCAGCGAATGCCGGTTCATAGGGAAACCCGCGACCTGCCTTACAGCGCCGCGCAAATGTTCGCGCTGGTCGCCGATGTGGGGCGCTATCAAGAATTTCTGCCTTGGGTGGTCGGCACGCGGGTGCGGTCCGACAGCGAGACAGAGATGCTCGCAGATGTCCTGGTGGGGTTCAAAGGTTTAAGAGAGCAGTTTTCGTCGCGGGTCATCAAGGTGCGCAACGAATCGATCGATGTCGATTATCTCGATGGTCCGTTAAAACAGCTGCACAATGAATGGCGGTTCCGACCGCGCGACAGTGGCGGATGCCATGTCGATTTTTACGTCGAATTCACCTTCAAAAACCGGATGTTCGAGAAACTGGCGGGGCAAATGTTTGCCAAGGCGCTGCACAAGATGACCAGTGCCTTTGTTGAACGCGCCGGCGATATTTATGGAAACAGCTACACGCTTTCGTCAGGGAGCAGCAGTTCCAGCGCGACCAGCACCGCCTGAAGCCGGATCTCGGCCCTGGTCTTGTCGTCGCCAAAATTTTTCCGGTCGGCGACGACCTCTTCGACGCTTTTGCCTTTTTCAGCCTTGGCGAAAACCACGGTTCCGACAGGTTTTTTCTCGCTGCCCCCGGCTGGGCCCGCAACACCCGTAATCGCCACTGCCACGTCACAACCGGAAGCGGCCAGAGCGCCCTGAGCCATCTCCCACGCCACTGCGATGGAAACCGCGCCAAATGTCTCGAGCAGGTCACCGCTTACGCCAAGCATATTCTGCTTGGCGTCATTGGAATATGTGGTGAAGCCACAATCGAACACATCGCTGCTGCCGGGAACTTCGGTGAGCGCCGCTGCGACCAGACCTCCGGTACAGCTTTCGGCGACGGTTATCTTGCGACCGACCGCGCGATTTTTCTCGACGACGCGTGTCGCCAGTTCGACAAGTTCGCGGGGGAGGAGGTTTTTCATATGCCTGCGCGACTAGCGCATCATGCCGGTGCTTTGCAAATGGGAATGTCCCGCCTCTTGCCTTCCTTCTCCGAAGCCTGAACAATAGTGATCGCCAGACTGGCGAGATTGGCAGACGGCATTGGTGCGAGATCGCCGTAGATTTTACCGATCAGGGCGCAGTCTTTCTGTTTGATTTCCTGGCCAATTAATTGGGTAAACATGGCATCGGCAATCGGTCGCAACAGCGCATCGTCTATGCCCGGCGGCAGCCTCTCACCCGCCAATACTGAAACCGCGCTCTTGGCTTTTGGCCAGGCGCTTTCGGATGCTGCGCGATATTTGGCGAGCCGTTCCGAATTCGCGATCATAAGGGGCGAGGTTGCGGGAAGGCTGGCAGAACAGGCTACCCGACTGGCGTCAACGGCCTTTGGCAGAAGATAGGTCACCAGCGCCTCGGCCTGCATTATACTGAGACACTTCACCGGTTCGGCTGTTTGGGCACCTGCAGACTGGGCAAGACCGAGCAGCGCCAGGCTAATGGCAAAGCCGAATTTCATAAGTTTTTCTCCAAAGAAATGGTGGCAATGGCTTGGGCAGCGATACCTTCCCTTCGACCGGTGAAGCCCAGCCCTTCGGTGGTGGTCGCCTTGATACTGACCTGATCCATCCCGATCGACAATATTTCGGCAATATTGCGCCGAATTATCTCACGGTGCGGCTTAATCTTCGGAGCTTCGCAGATTATGGTCATATCGACGTTATGAATGGTCCCACCTTTCTCTGCGATGAGCGACGCGGCATATTCGACAAAGCGGGCCGAAGCGGCACCCCGCCATTGTGGATCCGTTGGCGGAAAATGATCGCCGATATCGCCCGCTGCTATGGTTCCGAGCAAGGCATCGGTCAGGGCATGCAGCAGCACATCGGCGTCGCTGTGCCCGGAAAGGCCCATGTCATGGTCAATTTTCACGCCCCCCAGCCACAGGTCCTCGTCGCTCGCCAGTCTGTGAACATCATAGCCCATTCCGGTGCGTATCTGACGCATCTGCTGTATTCCTTCCTCACCGAAATCGGCTGGCAACGTATATTTTTTTAACGCCTCGTCGCCCTCGACGATCGATACGGCATGCCCCGCTGACTTGAATATTTGCGCGTCATCGCTGGCATCGTGATCTGTGGAAAAACTGTCGTGCGCCGCTATCAGCTTCGAAAAATCAAACGCTTGCGGAGTCTGTACGCGCCACAAACTGTTCCGATCTACCGCGCATTCAAGCTGGCCGCCCTTCAGTCGGACCATTGTGTCAACGCTGGCGAGAACAGGGATCGCAGCCGATTCGGTCTTCAGTCGGTTGCGAAGGCGATCAATCACCTGATGCGAGACAAAGGGTCGTGCAGCATCATGGACGAGAACATATTGGGCACCCCCGGCCTCCCGGATCGCCCGGAGCCCATTGTAAACGGATTGTTGCCGCGTAGCCCCGCCAACCACAAGCCGGAAAGAGGAGAGGGGGGCAAGCGCCACTGCCATCTCTTTCTCCTGACCCGCTGCAACCACCACCCAGATTTGATCAATGCCGGGGTGTGCAGAAAAGCTATCAACACTGTGCCGGACCATCGGCTTTCCCCGGACCGGTTGAAACTGCTTGGGAAGGTCCAAGCCTGCTCGCGCACCAACGCCTGCGGCCACGATAAGCGCATGCGTTTGGAGGGAGGGATCACGGGCTTCAACCATCAACCGCGATCTACGCTGAGAATAGCGATGAAGCAATTCTTGCCTCGAAATTGATTTGCCGATAAAGGCTGCTTAAATTTTAGGCAGCGCATATGAAACTCGACCCGATCTACATTGGCAATTTGAAAATCGAAAGCCCGGTGATTCTGGCTCCGATGACTGGTGTCACCGATTTGCCCTTTCGCAAACTGGTCCGCCGGTTTGGGTCCGGACTCAATGTGACGGAAATGATCGCCAGTCAGGCGATGATCCGGGAAACCCGTCAGTCGCTGCAGAAATGCGCATGGGATGCGACCGAAGAACCGGTGTCGATGCAACTTGCCGGCTGTGATCCGGTGACCATGGCCGAGGCGGCCAGGCTAAACGAAGATCGCGGCGCGCAGATCATCGATATCAACATGGGCTGCCCGGTGAAGAAGGTCGTCAACGGCGATGCCGGCTCGGCGTTGATGCGCGATCTTCCTTTGGCGGCGTCGCTGATCAAGGCGACAGTTGAAGCGGTCAATGTGCCGGTTACGGTCAAAATGCGGATGGGCTGGGACCATCAGAGCCTGAATGCACCGGAACTGGCCCATATCGCGGAAGATCTCGGCGCCAAGATGATCGTTGTGCACGGTCGGACCCGTTGCCAGATGTATCGGGATAGTGCCGACTGGAGCTTTGTCAGCAAGGTCAAGCAGGCGGTTTCCCTACCAGTGATCGTTAATGGCGACATTTGCACCATCGAAGACGGCCAGAAGGCGCTGGAACAAAGCGGCGCCGATGGCGTGATGATCGGTCGCGGCGCTTATGGCAAACCCTGGCTGTTGGGTCAGTTCATGCACTGGTTCAAAACCGGCGAGAGCCTGCCGGATCCAGACATTGCCACGCAATATGCCATTCTCAACGAACATTATCGGGACATGCTGAAACTCTATGGTGAAGATGTCGGCGTCAAGGTCGCCCGCAAGCACGTTGGCTGGTATACTAAGGGACTGACCGGTTCGGCAGAATTTCGCAATCGGGCAAATAGCGAGGCGGATCCTCACATTGTGCTGAAAATGCTGGAGGAGTTTTACACACCTTGGCTGAATAAAGCGGCGGCTTGATGGACGGTTTCCCTTCGGGAGAGCAAATTCTGGCTGGTCTGAGCCATGCCCTGATCGTCGTGGATTCAGGCCATCTCATAAGCCGGGTCAATCCCTCGGGCGAGGCTTTGTTCGGGACCAGTGCCAAACATCTTGTAGGCCGCAGCATTGATCACGTCCTGCAATTCTCTGACCCAAGACTGAATGCAGCCCTGACCGAGCAGGATATCAGCCTCACCGCCCGCGGCGTGATGGTTGCCAGCGACGACCGCAGACTGGGTATTGTCGATTTTGACATTCATCCGCTAGCTTCGGATTCCGACTGGCGCTTGATATCGCTGTCGCTGATGCCGCAGGATGGCCCGATTCTTGAGAGCGAGCATCACGATCCGTCCAATCTCGCCATCCGGGCACCTGACATACTCAGCCACGAAATCAAAAATCCGCTTGCCGCGATCCGGGGCGCGGCCCAGTTGCTCGACCGGCAGCTCGACGAATCGCAGAAACCGCTGACCCAGATGATCACGGCGGAAGTGGAACGGGTGGTCAATCTGCTCAACCGGATGCAGACCCTGTCGTCCAATCAGCCGGCCCAGATCAAGGCGGTCAACATTCACACTTTGATCGACAGCGCCCGGCGATCGATCGAGGCGGCGACCGGTCAGGCGGTCAAGATCAACGACAAATTTGACCCGTCACTGCCCGACGCTCTGATCGACCCGGATGCGATGATGCAGGTTTTGACCAATGTGCTGGCCAATGCAGTTGACGCGACCAAAGATTTGCCGAACCCGGAAATCCGTATCGTCACCCGTTACAGTTTCGGAGCGTCGCTGTCGGCGCAAGGCGAAACCGCGGCGATCAGGTTGCCGATCCAGATCATGGTGTGCGACAATGGCCCCGGCGTGCCGGCGGAACTCGAGCGGGAAATTTTCTCGCCGTTCGTCTCGACCAAGAAAGAAGGGCAGGGGCTCGGCCTCGCTCTGGTCAAAAAGCTGATGCGCGATATGAACGGGCGCATTCGCTATGATCGTGAAAATCAGGACGAGATGAGCCGGTTTACGCTGTTTCTTCCCGTCGCCCCGAAAAACTGACCGCAGGACAAAACATGGCGAACGAAAAAATCATATTAGTCGAAGACGATCTGTCGGTCAGCCACGTCATCATTACCGCTTTGCGGGCCGAGGGCTATGATGTTGAAAATTGCAAGTCGATCGCCGAGCGGGATGCGTTGATGGCCAGCAGCAGATATGATCTGCTGTTGACCGATGTCGGGCTGGGCGAGGGCGAGGGTGACGGCATTTCCTCTCTCGGCAGCGTGAAAGCGACCCATCCGGACATCCCGATCATCATCATTTCTGCTCAGAACACGCTCAATACCGCCGTCCGGGCGTCGGAGACCGGGGCCTTCGAATATTTGCCAAAGCCGTTCGACCTCGACGAGCTTGTCAAAGTTGTCGGACAAGCTTTGAAGCCCAAAAACGTGCTTCTGGCCGAACCGTCAATGGACGAAGAAAGCCTGCCCCTCGTGGGCCGAAGCCCGGCGATGCAGGACGTCTACCGGATGATCGCCCGGCTCCTGAAAAACGATCTGTCAGTGCTGGTGCTGGGCGAATCCGGCACCGGCAAGGAACTGGTCGCGGAAGCCATTCACGGACTGGGCCACCGGAAATCGGGTCCGTTCATTGCCGTCAATATGGCGGCCATTCCCTCGGAACTGATCGAAGCGGAGCTGTTCGGCCATGAAAAGGGCGCCTTCACCGGTGCTGTCGCCAGTGCCGCTGGGAAATTTGAACAGGCGCAGGGCGGCACCCTGTTCCTCGACGAGATCGGCGATATGCCGATGCACGCGCAGACCCGTCTGCTGCGCGCCCTCCAATCGGGCGAAATAAGCCGGGTTGGCGGCAAGGGCCTGGTCAAGCTGGACGTGAGGATCATTGCCGCCACCAACCATGATTTCCTCGAACTGATCGAGCAGGGCAAGTTCCGCGAAGATCTTTATTACCGGATCAATGTCGTGCCGATCGAATTGCCCCCGCTGAGGGAGCGCGCCAGCGATATTCCGGCGCTAACCAATCATTTCCTCAAACTGGCGGTGACCGAGGGGCTGCCCCATAAGCAGATTTCGCAAGAGGGGATGAACCTGTTGTGCCATAACTACTGGCGGGGCAATGTTCGCGAACTCAAGAACGTCATCTACCGCCTGGTAGTGACGGGCAGGGAGGAAACGCTTTCCGAGGATGCCATTCGTCAGATACTCGCAGCAGAGCGCGGCGAGGACCGGGCTGAATCCGCCAATATGGAGTTTGAAGGCCATATCAAATCGATCGTACTAGGCCTGATGGCGGCGCCAGAGAAAGAAAATCTATACGCCCAGGCGCTGGAAAAATTTGAGAAACCGCTGCTGATCGAGATGATGCATCACGCCCACGGCAATCAGATCAAAGCCGCCAAAATTCTGGGAATCAATCGCAACACCCTGCGCAAGAAACTCAACGAATATCAGATTGATCCCACCCAATCGAAATAGCCTCGGCCAAATAGTCCCGCGCGACGAACCGACGTTTGGATTAGCCGAACCGTGATATATTTGCAATATTAGTGCTTTTCCCGCAACGAAACTGTTGTAGTGAAAGCACAATGACGGTTTCTTCCTCACATTCGGAACAGCGCGTTCCCAATTGGCTGCGGCGGCTTGCGCTGATGGCGGAGAAAGAAGCCGTAATGAGGCGGGTCGAGTGGATCGTCCTGATTCTCTTTGGCGCGATCATGCTCGGCACTTATTTTCTGCTGAGTCGGCAATCCGATCAAACCGATTTCATTTCCCCGCCCTTGACCGCAGCGCTACTGGTGGCGAACCTGGTTCCGGCGATGACGCTGCTGGTCCTGTTCGGTCGGCGGATCGCGAAGGAGCGCGCAGCAAAATCTGCGATCGGCAGCAAGGGCCGGCTGCACGTCCAACTGGTTGCGCTATTTTCCCTCGTCGCCAGCATCCCGATGTTGCTGGTGGTCATTTTCGCATCCCTGCTGTTTCAATATGGCGTCGAATTCTGGTTTTCCGATCGCGCCAGGGGGATGCTGGAGAATGCCAATGACCTGGCCCGCGGCTATTATGAACAAAACCAGCGGGAAGTGGGCGAAGAGACCATCACTATGGCCAATGATTTGCGCAACTATTTGCAACAGGCCGATCTCGAAAGCCCGGAATTCGCTGAAGGATATGTGTTTCAGGTCCTGTCGCGCAAGCTCAATGAATCCGCCATTATCGAATATGGAGCCGATGGCGTTGCCCGAACGGCGGCGGCCGTCGATCCCGACGACGACGACAAACAGCCGAAGATTACCGAGGCTGTCTTGCGGCAACTCGAACAGGGGCAAAGCTATGTCGTCACGGCTCGGCCTAACAAGATCGAAGCGGTTACCGCGCTCGATTTGAAATCGCGGATATTCCTTTATGCAGCACGGGATTCCGACATGCTGGCGCTTAGTCAGTGGGAACGCGCCCAGTCCGTGCTAGCCGATTATGAACAGCTTTTTTCGAGATCGCGAAGCCTGCAACTGCAATTCAATATTGCCTTGTTCGTTATCTCGCTGCTCATCGTCGGTCTTGTGTTGTGGATAGCCCTGCTGGTCGCCGACCGGATGGTCAGGCCGGTCAGCGACCTGGTGCACGCCGCGAAGCGAGTCACGGAAGGGGATCTGGCCACGCGGGTGCCGACGACCTTTGAAAATGACGAAATTAGCACACTCGGACGCGCATTTAACCGCATGACCGAAAGGCTGGAAACGCAGACAACCGCCTTGATTACCGCGAACGAGCAATTGGGCAGCCGGCGCGCCTTTATCGAGGCGGTGCTGGAGTCTGTCACAGCAGGGATCATCAGTCTGGATGAAAAAGGCGAGATCAAGCTGGTCAATTCGCAGGCCCAGTCGCTGCTGTCGAAACCGATCAACGATCTGCTGGACGTCGACATTCGCAAGGCGGCACCGCAATTTGCCGCGTTGATTCAGGAAGGCGTCGAAAACAGCATCATCGAATTTGCTTCGGATTCGGACATGCGCACGCTGGCGGTGAAAATTGTCGGTGGCCCGACCGGCCATGTGATCACCTTTGAAGACATAACCCAGCAATTGCTGGATCAGCGCCGGGCGGCTTGGTCAGACGTCGCCCGGCGGATTGCCCATGAAATCAAAAATCCTTTGACGCCGATCCAACTGGCCGCCGAACGATTGCAGCGGCGGTTTGGCGCGCGTCTGACGGACGATGCGACCGTGTTCGAAAGCCTGACCAAGACGATCATTCGGCAGGTCGGCGATCTGAGAAATATCGTCGATGAATTCTCCTCATTTGCACGGATGCCCAAGCCCGTTTTTCGTGAGGAGAACCTGGACGATATCCTGAAACAGGCCTTGTTCATGCAGGATGTGGCTTGGCCAGCCATCACATTTCACTTTGTCTCGGATGATCAACCGATATCGCTGGTTTGCGATCGTCGACAACTGGGCCAGGCACTTACCAATATCATCAAAAATGCCGCGGAAGCGATTCAGCAGCGGGCCGAGTCCAGCCCCGCGTTTCAGGTCGCTGACGGTCAAATAGAGCTGGCCGTCCGGACAGAAAATCAACTGGTTGTTATCGAACTGACGGACAACGGAATCGGCTTGCCGATCGAGCGGGACCGGATCGTAGAGCCCTATATGACGACCCGGGCGACTGGCACCGGGCTTGGCCTCGCCATCGTCAAGAAGATCATCGAAGAGCATTTTGGTGAGATGAAGTTCAGCGACGCGCCCAATGGGGGCACAAAAGTAACAATCCGGCTCAGCACCTCCCAATTGGCCAGACTTTCGCACGGGATGGCGGAGGACCGCGCTCCGTCGCTGACCGGCCCCGACGAACGCGACCCAAAAGCGGTTAATATTGAGAAATGAAGGTTAGAGGTTCAACATGGCGTTAGATATTCTGGTTGTCGACGACGAACCCGATATCCGTGATTTGATATCCGGTGTTCTGGAAGACGAGGGCTACACCACACGCGTAGCCGCCGATAGCGATGCCGCACTTGCCGCTGTAAATGAGCGGCGCCCTTCGTTGGTCCTGCTTGATGTCTGGCTTAGAGGCTCGCGTCTGGACGGCTTGGAGCTGCTGACCGAAATGAAGCAACTCGATGCCAAAATGCCGATCATAGTGATCTCAGGCCACGGCAATATCGACACGGCGGTCGCGGCAATATCCCAAGGCGCGGTCGATTTTATCGAGAAGCCGTTCGAGGCCGAACATCTGCTGCATTTGGTGGCGAGAGCGACCGAAACCGAAAGGCTTCGGCGGGAAAATGAAATCCTCAAAGCACGCGTAGGTTTCGCAGACGAATTGACCGGGAATTCGGCCGCCGTGAACAATGTGCGCGCGACATTGAAGCGGGTTGCCGGCACCGGCAGTCGCTTGCTGATCTCCGGTCCGGCAGGGGTCGGCAAAGAGGTTGCCGCTCGATTGCTGCACAATTGGAGCAACCGGTCCAATGCCGCCTTTGTGACGATTAGCGCCGCGCGGCTTTCCCCGGAAAGTGTTGAAGAAGAGCTTTTCGGCACCGAACGCAACGGCAAGATCGAAAAAACCGGACTGATGGAAGAAGCCCATGGCGGCACATTATTCATCGATGAAGTCGCCGACATGCCGCTTGATACCCAAGGCAAGATTCTGCGGGTGCTTACCGAGCAAAGCTTCAACCGGCTTGGTGGTTCCAAGAAGGTGAATGTCGATGTACGGGTAGTTTCTGCGACTTCGCGAGACCTGGAAGTGGAGATACGCGAAAAACGGTTCCGGGAAGATTTATTCTATCGCCTCAATGTGGTGCCGGTGATCCTGCCACCGCTGAACCAGCGGCGCGAGGATATTCCGGTACTGGTTGACCATTATGCGGCGCGTTTTGCCGCCGAGCAACGACTGCATCCGCCCGAAATCTCGGACGAAGCAATGGCTGCGCTCCAGGCCTGCGATTGGCCGGGCAATGTCCGGCAATTGCGCAATGTTGTCGAGCGCACGATTATATTGGCGCCGAAAGATAATTTTACCAAGATAGAGGTCGAAATGTTGCCACCCGAGGTGTTGGGCAATGACGACGATCTCGACCAGGGCGTGGCTTCGCTGATGGGTTCTCCGTTGAGAGAAGCGAGGGAGAGTTTCGAACGGGAATATCTGAAAGTCCAGATCCGGCGCTTTTCCGGCAATATTTCCAAAACGGCGAATTTCATTGGGATGGAAAGATCTGCGCTACACCGCAAGTTGAAGATATTGGGCCTTGCGTCGCGCAAGAAACCGGATGCTGACTGACCGTAACGGTTAAGCGGTTGTCGTGACCGCGCAAATCCCATATATGAAGAGGGAAGGGTCCCAAGAATGGAAAATACCGTCGCAGAATCATAAAATGCCGTCGTAAAGATAGCCAATAATAGGAGTCAAATATGACCGATAAATCAAACAATCTTCAGGATTTGTTTCTCAACTCTCTCCGGAAATCAAAAACCCCCGTGACAATGTTTCTGGTGAAGGGCGTCAAACTTCAGGGCATTGTCACCTGGTTCGACAATTTTTCCGTACTGCTGCGCCGCGACGGACAATCACAATTGGTATACAAGCATGCGATTTCGACGATAATGCCGTCCGAAGCGCTCGATACCGAACCGTTTGCCGAGCTTATGAACAATACGAAAATTCGTGCGGGGGTACTTCAGGAGGTGTTCCTTACGGCGGTCCGCGACAGCAACGATCCGGTAACGATGTTTCTGGTCAATGGCGTGATGTTGCAGGGCGCAGTTTCTGCCTATGATCTCTTTTGCATCCTGCTCGAAAGGGAAGGGCTGTCGCAACTCGTCTACAAACATGCGATATCAACCGTGCAACCTGGTGGACCTCTCAACCTCGCCGATTATAATAATGCAGATGATGGTGCGCATTGATACCATTTGAGAAGGAAAGTCTCGATAGCAAAAGCCGTCGGGCGCTCATCGTACATCCGGATATGGTGTCCCTCAGCCAGTCTGCGCTTGAGCATCGGCTGGCTGAGGCGGTTGGCCTCGCCTTGGCGATCGGCTTGGTGGCGACCGCATCCCATTATTTTTCGGTGCGCAAGCCAAAGCCAGCCACTTTGTTCGGATCGGGCCAGGTGGATCAAATCCGCAAGATGATGGAGGAACAAGAAGCCACGATATTGATTGTGGATGGCAGCTTGAGCGCGATCCAGCAGCGAAATCTGGAAGAAAAGCTCGACGTCAAGGTTATCGATCGAACCGGTCTTATCCTCGAAATATTCGGTGCCCGGGCCGCCACGGCGGAAGGGCGTTTGCAGGTGGAACTCGCGCATCTGGATTATCAGGCGGGCCGTCTGGTGCGGAGCTGGACCCACTTGGAGCGGCAGCGCGGCGGTTTCGGCTTTCTCGGCGGACCGGGCGAGACCCAGATCGAGTCCGATCGGCGGATGATTCGCGATCGCATGGCCAAGTTGCGGAAAGATCTGGCCCATCTGCGCAAGACCCGCGCGCTGCACCGTGAACGGCGGCAGCGTGCGCCGTGGCCGGTGATAGCCCTGGTCGGCTATACCAATGCCGGAAAATCGACATTGTTCAACCGGTTGACCGGCGCCGATGTGTTTGCCGAGGACTTGCTTTTCGCAACGCTCGACCCAACGATGCGGGAATTTCCGTTGCCCGGCTATGACAAGGCAATTTTGTCGGACACGGTGGGCTTTGTCTCGGACCTTCCGACCCAATTGGTCGCCGCATTCCGCGCCACGCTCGAAGAGGTCAGCGCCGCTGACATCGTCGTCCATGTCCGCGACATTGCCCACGAAGCCACTGATGCACAAGCCCGGGATGTCAGGCAGATCCTGGCCGACCTTGGCGTGTCCGAGGAATCAGGAGAGGGGCCTCCAGTCATCGAGGCCTGGAACAAGATCGACAAGATCGATCCCGAATCCCCTGAATATGCACGGATATTGCCGCCTTTGCCCGAAAATGTCTGCGCCATTTCAGCAGAAACCGGAGCTGGCGTTGATACACTGGTCAAACTGATCGCGAAGACATTGTCGGAAGGCTATAAGTCCGAACAGGTGACCATCGCGGCCTCCGATGGCAAGCGGATGGCCTGGTTGCATGAAAATGGCCGGGTGCTGAGCAGCGAACAGCGGTCTGATGATCTTATCTTGGCTGTCGAAATGTCGCCGCGCAACTGGGGTCGATATTACGCACTGGAATGAGCAATTAGGTCGCGCCGAGGCTGATCTTGGCTTTTTGCCATTCGACTTCCAGCTCATCGAGCGACATATCCTGCATATCCTTGTCAATATTAGACTCTACTGCATTGAATCGCTTGGTAAATTTTTCAGTCGCATCGGATAGCGCACGCTCTGCATCGACCTCGTAATGACGGGCAAGATTGACCGCAGAAAAAAGCAGGTCGCCGATCTCCTCATGCACTTCCGCAGCGCTCCCAGCAGCCTCTACTTCATCCAGTTCCTCGAGCAGTTTATCCTTCACCGGCCCCTTGTCAGGCCAGTCAAAGCCCACGCGGGCCGCGCGTTTCTGGATTTTTTGCGCGCGCAATAAGGCGGGCAGGGCGAGCGCTACTCCATCCAATGCACTCGACTGGCCGGAATGCTTGCGTTCGTCCGCCTTGATCTGTTCCCAACCCGGGCTCTGATCAGCTTCGCCAAAAATATGCGGATGACGACGGGTCATCTTCTCACAGATCGATGTGACCACGTCCTGAAAGTCGAACGAGCCCGTATCAGCAGCAATCTGGCTGTGAAAGACCACCTGGAGCAGGAGATCACCAAGTTCGTCGCGGAGTGCCAACATATCGTCGCGGTCGATTGCGTCGGCAACCTCATAGGCTTCCTCAATGGTGTACGGTGCAATCGTGCTGAACGTCTGCACCTTGTCCCATTCGCAACCGGTCTCCGGATCGCGCAAAAGCCGCATGATTTCAAGCAGGGGATCGATCAATTGCGCATCCATTTCAATCTATCGTAAAGGTTGATAATATATATTATGTTAAATGCAGAGTTATTCGACAGGCGTGCTCTTGGGCGGTTCCAACACCATTTCCGCGCCCTCTACGCGCCAACTTCCCAACTTTGACAAAAAGTTCATGCCAATCACATTCGAATCGCCGAATTCCTCCGCAACAACCACCGGTAAATCCTGCGCCACCATCGGACCGATCTGCAGCGACTGGATCGTTCCGCGTTGCGCCTCAACCGATCCGTTGGCTGTGATCAGAACCACCGGAAACGGACTTTCACTCAGGTCGATATCGGCGCGTTGGGCGGTTCGCAATGTCATCGCCGTTGTCGTCGCTCCGCTGTCGATCAGGAACCGCACCGGCAGCGCGTTAACCTTTGCATCAACCCAGAAATGGCCGTCGGCGGATTGCCGGATCCTCAACGTATCGCCGACAATAGCCTGTTCATTCGCGCCGGTCATTTCGCCGGACACTCGGTTCCAAACTGCTAATAGCTCGCGCTGATAGGAAAATCCGACGATAAACACGGCGAATATCGCCACCCATGCCAAGGCAGTGCGAACCATCTCCCCCAGGCCGATCCGTCGGGAAAACAAGGCGCTGCCGACAAGCACCAGTGCGCCGATTGCAAAAACGAGATTGATATTCTGGTCTTCGGTCACCGTCAGGTTTCTTTCACATATCCATCATAAGCGGGCCGGACATGTTCCGGCAATATGCTCACAAGATGGGCATAGTCCATCGACTTGTCCATATGAGTCAACAGACTCAATTTCGGTTGTACATCGTCAATAAGCGCCAATGTCATATCCAGATGCGCATGGGTTGGGTGCGGCTCGTCGCGCAATGCATCCACAACAAACAGGTCACAATCACGGTATAAAGTCCGCATTTCCGGTGTGACTTCGCCAAAATCGGTCGCGTAGACGATCGATTTTCCCCGGTGTTCGAAGCGCAATCCTGCCGATGTTATGCCGCCATGCGGCTGATCGACATGGCGAACCAGGATATCACCGATTTCAATATCACTCTCCAGCGAGATACCCTCACAAATAGACGGGTAATATTTATGTCCCTTAAAGGCATAGGCAAAACGAAGCTGCAGACTGTTAAGAGCAAATGGGCGAGCATAGCCGGGGATCGGCTTGCGCGATTGCTGAAACACCGACCGCAGGTCGTCGATCCCGTGGCAATGGTCAGCATGGTCATGGGTCCAGATCACAGCATCAATATGGTCGATGTCATTATCGAGAAACTGGTTGCGCAAATCAGGCGATGTGTCGACCAATATCCGGGTGCTAGCGCTTTCTACCACAATCGAGACCCGGCTTCTCCGGTTCTTCGGGTCGTTCGGGTCGCAATCGCCCCAGTCGTTGCCGATGCGGGGTACACCCGACGACGTTCCACATCCCAAGACCGTAAGTTTCAAGGCCACATTCAGGGCCGCGCCTTGGTGAAGAGCTGATAGAAGTTGCGACTGGTTGTTTCGCAAAGCTGATCATAATCCTCGCCTCGCAGTTCAGCGAGATATCGTGCGGTATCGGCAACAAACGCCGGCTCCCCGGTTTTGCCGCGGTGCGGAACCGGTGCCAGGAAAGGCGCATCGGTCTCGACCAGCAGCCGGTCTGAAGGCAATTTTGCCGCTGTTTCTTTAAGATCTTTGGCATTTTTGAAGGTCACGATACCGGAGATCGATATATACAGGCCAAGCGCCAAGGCTTTCTGGGCAAAATCCTCACTGGCCGTAAAACAGTGGATAACACCGGTATAGGCGCCCTGCTCCATTTCTTCGGCCATGATTTCAGCCGTGTCCGCTTCAGCTTCCCTTGTATGGACGATGATCGGTAGGCCGGTTTCGCGCGCCGCATGGATATGGGTACGAAAACTCTGCCGCTGGCGTTCACGGTCGCTATGGTCATAATAATAGTCCAGCCCGGTTTCGCCAATCGCGACAACCCGCGGATGCGCAGCCTCCTTGACCAGCTTTTCGAGATCGACATCGGGATGAGCATCGGCTTCGTGCGGGTGGATACCGATGCTCGCCCATACGTCTGTCTCCCGAACGGCCGTGGCAACAATATCGCGCCATTCGCTCTCACGGGTCGAGATATTCAGCATCGCCGTCACACCGCTTTGCCGCGCGCGATCGAGAACAACCCCCTGCTCTTCGACCAGTCCTTTATAATTCAGATGGCAGTGGCTATCGACTAGCATATCAGGGATTCACTTCATTGGTCAGGAGTTCAAGTCTTGGGAAAACACCCTCGGGTTGAGGCAGTTCCAATCCCGGTTTGATCGGTGTTGCCAAATCTTCGAAATCGCGGGCATCCTCCGGTTGAGAGAGTAAATCGAGCATCCTGTCACAGCTATCGGGGATCGCCCAGCGCAGCATGATCGCCAGTTGCCGGACCGCTTCGGCGGTATGATAGAGCACCGTGTCAGCGCGAGCGGGATCGGTTTTGCGCAACGCCCACGGTGCCTGATCGGCGAAATATGTGTTGGTGGCACTCAACCGTTCGCGGATGATATCCAGCGCTTGGTCAATCTTGAACAGACCGCCGGTCATCGCTGCCTGCACATCCGCAAAACAGACATTCAATGCACTTAGTAACTGTAGCTCCGCTTCGGTCGCGATACCCGGAGGCGGAACTTTGCCGTCGCAATTTTTGGCGATCATCGACAGGCTGCGCTGCGCCAGATTGCCGAAATTATTGGCGAGATCGGCATTGGTTTTGGTAATGATGGCATCGGCCGAGTAGGTGCCATCCTTGCCGAAGACGACATCTGCCAGAAGAAAATAGCGCAGTTGATCCACGCCAAAACGTTCAGCCAATTCCATCGGATCGACAACATTGCCGACCGATTTTGACATTTTCTCTCCACGGTTCAGCAGGAAGCCGTGCCCGAACACCTGCTTCGGTAGCGGCAAACCGGCGCTCATCAGAAACGCCGGCCAGTAAACGGCATGAAAGCGGACGATATCCTTGCCGATCAGGTGCAGATCCGCGGGCCAATATTTTGCGAACATGCCCGTTGTATCGGGATAGCCAACGCCGGTCATATAAGTTGTCAGCGCGTCGACCCATACATACATGACATGGCCAGGCGACCCGGGTACAGGCACGCCCCAGTCAAAACTCGTCCGCGAGACGCTGAGATCCCTCAACCCGCCTTCGACAAAGCGCATGACTTCATTGCGCCGACTTTCGGGCTGGATGAATTCGGGATGCTCTTCATATAATCTCAGCAATTTATCCTGATATTCGGACAGTTTGAAAAACCAGGTTTCTTCTGCGGTCCATTCGACCGGCGTCCCTTGCGGGGAGAGCTTGACACCCCCCTCGCCTGTTTCCAACTCATCTTCCGCATAAAAGGCTTCGTCGCGAACCGAATACCAGCCTTCATAGCGGTCGAGATAAAGATCGCCATTGGCTTCCATCGCTTTCCACAAGGCCTTGCTGGCGTCATGATGCGCAGCCTCGCTAGTCCGGCGGAAGCCATCATGTCTTATATTAAGTTTATCGCACATCTCTATGAAATATGAGGACATTTCATCAGCCAGTTTGATCGTATCGACGCCCGCGTCCCGCGCGGTCTGGACCATTTTCAATCCATGCTCATCGGTTCCCGTGATCAGCCGAACATCTCTGCCATTCAGCCTATAAAATCGGGCAATGGCATCGGCGGCAATCGCCTCATAGGCATGACCGATGTGCGGACGACCGTTCGGATAGCTGATCGCGGTGGTTATATAAAAGGGTTCTGACATAGCCATCTCTCTTGATGGATTGGCAGCGCTTGTAAACAGCCAAAATCTCTATTTTGCCGGGTTTTCCTGCGCAAGATCTGCCATCAGGCTGCCAAGACGGAATATTACGGCCTGATTATCCAGTGCTTTCGGCAGTGCGGCAGCGGCTAAATCACTGGCTTCCCGCCATTTTTCAATGGCATGCACCGAACAGGCGATCTGCTGCCCCTTGATCTGCTCGGCAATCAGACTGGGAGCCCGCTCCAGAAAGGCACGATATCTCGGGGTGGCGGCTTTCAAGGAAAGCTTCCGGGCCAAATCGCTTTTCAACCGATTATCCCGGTCGCCGGACTTGATGATTTCCCGGGCCATTCCCTCCAGCTCCGCAAGCCCTACCTCGACATATTTCAGCGCCCGGCCGGGCGATCCTTCTCCCGCCACGACCAGGGCCTCAAGGTCCGCATCACTCAAGCGAGGTGCAGTTTTTTTCAGCACGATACGCATATCTTCATCGCTCAGCGGGTCGAAGCGCAGCATCTGGCATCGCGAACGGATAGTCGGCAACAGCCGGTCCGGCATATGACTGATCAAGAAGAAAATGGTTTTTTTGGGCGGTTCCTCGAGGTTTTTCAATAGGGCATTTGCTCCCGAGCTTTCCAGATCGTCGGCCGCGTCGATGACAACCACCCGATATTCGGAAATCGACGTCTGGTTCTGAAACAGCGGTTGCAAGGCCCGTATCTGCTCGACCTTTATGTTCCGGGCCAGCTCATGCTCAGCCAGCGAATCCAGGCCATTGTCCCTCGCCTTCTTCTCCTCCTTGTCGCCTTTTGGACCCCGGCGAAGCAGCCGGAAGTCCGGGTGAGAGCCGGCGGCGAGAAGATGCCCGGCCTCATCGTCCTGTCCAACGGAGAACTCTGCCGGGAGATTGCGCGAATTAAGCAGAAAATGTGCGGCCTGCTGGGCAAAGCCGGCTTTGCCCAGTCCCTTGTCACCGGCAAGAATCCAGGCGTGGTGCAGCATATTTTTGGCCAGCGACTGGCGAAATATCTGCCGGGGTTTATCGTGGCCCAAATATGACGTCATGACAATAAATCGTCGATATTTTCGAAAAGCTTATCAGTGATGGCTTCGGCGGAATGCCGGGCATCGATCAGCCGGACGCGCTTTGGATCATCGATGGCAAATTGACGAAAATTGGCCATGACTGCCCGATGATAGTCGCTATCCCTGCTACCGATCCGGTCGCTGTCGCCTCGATCCCTGGCCGTTGCTCGTTTTGAGGCAACCGTCTCTGGCAGATCGAGAACGAAAGTTCGATCCGGCATCAGACCCTTACTGCCTACCTGGTGCAACTGCATAATCTCTGCGTCCCGTAGCTCGCCGCTGACGCTTTGATAGGCCCGGCTGCTGTCGACAAAGCGATCACAGATTATCCATTCACCGCGCGCCAGCGCAGGACGGATCAATTTGGCGCAATGTTCGGCACGCGCGGCCGCGAAAAGAAGGGCTTCCGTGCGCAGATCCCATTTATCGTCGCCCCCGGTAAGCAGCAGCTCGCGGATGATTTCCGCGCCCGGGGTACCACCCGGTTCGCGGGTCAAGCAGACCGCAAGGCCTCTCTTCCCAAGCGCATTCGCCAGCGCCTTGGCCTGAGTCGACTTTCCGGTTCCTTCGCCGCCTTCCAGGCTAATAAAACGGCCCTCGATCACGCCAGTCCGAGCAAAGATTTCAATCCGGCCCAGACACGGTCAAAAAAGCCCGCCTCTCCAATATCTTCGCCGGCCACCAACGGCACCGACTGCTGACCGGCGTCGGCTGTGGTTACAACCAATGTTGCGATCGCCTGTCCTTTGGCGATCGGCGCCCTGATCGGACCGTTATAGGTCACCTTCATCGATATTTTTCCGTCAGACGCTTTCGGGATTGTCGCGAAGAGATCCTTTGCCGCGACCAGAGATACGGTGGAACTGTCCCCCAACTGAACTTCAGCGCTCTGGATTTTCGTGCCCTTGTCAAAAAGCTTTTTGGGTTCCCAGGCGTTGAATCCCCAGTTCATAAACTTGACCGATTCCTCAATACGACCGCCGTAGCTATCGAGCCCCGCGAGGACCGACACCAACCGCCTCCCCTTCTGCTCCGCCGAACCGGTAAAACCATAGCCCGCTTCTTCGGTGTGACCGGTCTTCAGGCCGTCCGCTCCAGACACTTTGCCCATCAGCGGGTTGCGATTTGACTGCGTGATGCCGTTCCACTCGAATGTGTCCTGACCGTAGAAAGCATCATATAATTTCGGAAAATTATTGACCGTTGCCGATCCGAGCTTGGCCAGATCTCTGGCCGTCACCACCGTCACGCCTTCATCCGGCCAGCCGTTGCTGTTGCCGAACCGGCTCCTGGACATGCCGAGTTCCTTGGCCCGCTTGTTCATCAGCCCGACAAAGGCCGGTTCGGTGCCAGCTATGCCTTCGGCCAGAACGACACAGGCGTCATTGCCGGACAGGGTCACAATGCCATACAGCAATTCACGCACACTGACCTGGTCGCCGACGCCAAGAAACATCGTCGACCCCTGATTATTCCACTTCTTCCACGTTTCTTCGTTGACGCGGAATTTGTCATCCAGCTTGAGTTTGCCTTTTTGGATCAGATCAAAAGCAACATAGACGGTCATCATCTTTGCCATCGACGCCGGCGGGATTTGCTTGTCGGCATTTTTCTCGAACAGCACCGCCCCGGAGGACAGGTCCGTCATATAAGCGATCGGAGCATCGGTTTCAAAATTGGGTGCAGCGACAACCACGGATGATAGAGCGATGAATGGCAGTGACGCCAAGAGGTATTTTTTCATGTAGGTCAAGATTCCCGATCAATATTTAGCGACTCAGAATTAGTTGTCAGCCCGCAAAATGCGCGCTCCACTATAGCCGTGCTGCTGCGCCTGTGCCAGCCCTGCTTGTGCTTCTGTTTCACTGGAATAGGGTCCGTAGCGGACTCTCCAAATCGATCGCGTGCCATCGGGCATCACTTTCGCGCCGATTTTTCTCGCAAGCGTATCCGCTCGCTTCTTGTCGCTGAATGCCGCAACCTGGACTGCGTAAGTACCAGCGAATCCGCCGACATAATTGTCGCCGACGCTATTTTCTGCCGCCACCGGCCGACCGGGACCCTCCACAATAAAGCGGCCATCGCGTGTTCCAGCGGCTTTCGTGGGCGCGGGACGGGCGGCTTTACCCGCCACGGGAGGAGCATAGGCTGGTGCCGCTGCCTGCCTGATTGGTGCTGTTGGTTTGGGCAGCTTGGCAAGATTGTTCCGGAGAATTGAAAGCAGTGAATCCGGCGTAGCAATACGCTCTGTTGCGGGAGCGCCCATCCGCAGCACCGCCCGCTCCTGTTCGTTCGGATTGACTTTGCGGACCCGGACGCCGGAAACGCCATCTTGATCTATCCCGAGCTGCTTCGCCGCTCCATGTGACAGATCGATCAGGCGGTCGTTGGAAAACGGCCCGCGGTCATTGACCCGGACCAAAATGGTCCGCCCGGTATCCAGGGCGGTCACCTCGACGTAAGTCGGCAGCGGCAGCGTTTTGTGGGCGGCCGAAATACCCTGAGGGTTAAACGCTTCGCCATTGGCCGTCGCGTTGCCCGCGAGTTCATCGCCATACCAGCTGGCATAGCCGACTTCATCGTAGCTCTGCACATCCTCTGGCGTGTAGGTATTGCTACCGATTTTGTACGGCTCGCCAATTTTCTGAGGATAGTCGGACACCACGACAGATCCAATTGGTCGGCCCGCGCCCCCGGGAGCGGGTAAGCCATCCGGGAACTGGCCGAAATCGCGCGATCCGCTGCAGCTGGCCAATGCCAAAACAGCGGTCGATAAAACTCCAAGTTTAACTGCGTATTTCATCCGCCAATAACCCCACTGCTAGTCCGTAAAAATTCGAACAATTATAATCCAGAATGACCCGATAATTACCGGTCAACAAATAGGCCCTGTTGCCCGCCCCATCAGGCTCGAGCAAGGTTGCCATGGTATTTTCACCGAGAGTCTGGCCCGTCGCCGGGACAACGCCCATCGCGCGCCATTCCGCCATGCTCTTCCACTGACTGTGGCGACCAAACACCCGCGGGCAGCGGGTCGGAACAATTTTGCTTTCGATTGATGAGCGATTAAGCGAAGAGGGTACGTTGACAGCAATGCCCCAAGGCTCGCCCCTGCGCCATCCAGAATTGACGAAATAATTAGCGATCGAAGCGACGGCGTCATATTCGCTTTCCCAGATATCTGCATATCCGTCGCCGCTGCCATCTTTCGCAAGGCGCAGATAAACCGACGGCAGAAATTGTGGTTTTCCCATGGCCCCTGCCCAGCTGCCCTTGAGAGCAGATTGGGGAACGCCCTGATCGATGAGCTTCAGTACCGCAAGCAATTCGGGTTCAAACAGGGCGCGGCGCCTGCCTTCATAAGCCAGCGTCGCCAGCGACCGGGGAATATCGAAATCGCCGGTATAGGAACCGTAATTGGTTTCCTTGCCATAGATCGCCATGATGATCGGGCCAGGCACGCCGGTTTCGCGTTCCACATCGATCAGCTTGGCGATCAAGCGCCGATAGGCATCCTTGCCCTGCGAGATCCGCGCGGGCGTGATATGTCTTTGCTGGTAGGGTGCAAAGGGCGGGATCGCGCTGTCCGGACTGCCGCCGGGCTGAGACCGATCCAGTTCGATCACACGGGGATTATATGTCAGCCCCGGTAGAACTTGATCCAATGTTTGTGCACGCACGCCTTGCTGCAGAGCTTTCTGCCTAACCTGCTGGAGATAGGACGCAAAGCCTGAACTCTCTTGTGCATTGGCGTTTTGTATCGGCGTTGCAGTGCTCAAACTAGCAAAGGTGAGAGCGCTGCATGCGATAGCGGTCATGATACGCATGAATACTTCCCTTTCGTCACGCCTTTGTCGCACAAAGCGAGTCGGAGGGGAATCCCTAAATAACCCATCGACGCCACCGCTCGACCCGAAAGCGGCGACGGACCGCAATTTTGCCCCACAATTCCATACATTTGCAAAATGTTTTGCGCTTTCAAATCGGGAACGCTAGGACGCGTGCGACCCGGCTATGAAGGCTATGCGGACAGGTGGCAGAGTGGTCGAATGCAGCGGTCTTGAAAACCGCCGAGGGTGCAAGCTCTCCGTGGGTTCGAATCCCACCCTGTCCGCCACTCCCCTGTTTCCATACATCCCGAGCTAACCCGTGAGACCCGCAGATTACTGCGGGTTAGCGGGTGATTCGGGTCCTCATTTGTCCTCAGGTTTCCACCGGTGTGTGATTTGGAATGTGGGAACAAATGTGGGAATATCAGGGCTATGGGAAGACTATCCGCGACCGCTGTGAAGGCAGCAACCAGACCCGGACGGCTGAGTGACGGCGACGGCCTCTATTTGATCATAAAGCCCGGTGGGGCAAAAAGTTGGGTATGCCGGGTGCAGCGGCACGGCAATCGCCGTGATTTTGGTTTGGGCAGTGCAAAGAAGGTCAGTCTGGCTGTTGCACGAGAAAGAGCGCGAGAAGTGCGCGCCTGGATCGAGCTTGGCCTCGATCCCGTCTTCGAGAGGAGAAAGATTTTGGGCTTCCCGACCTTCCGGGAGGCCGCTGCCAAGGTTTTGGCCGCGAGCAAGAAGAGCTGGCGCAATGCCAAGCATGAAGGCCAGTGGGTGAGCACGATGGAAGCTTATGCGTTCCCCTATATCGGCGATGTAAAGGTGAATGACATTACCGGGCCGATGATTCGCGATCTGCTCGCCCCGATCTGGCTGACCAAGCCTGAAACCGCGCGGCGGGTGCGCCAGCGGGTCGGAGCAGTGCTCGACTGGGCCTATGCATCGGGCTTCCGCGAGAGCGAGGCTCCCATGCGCGCGATCACCAAAGGCCTGCCGCGCCAGCCCAAGAAGGACAATCACTTCGCGGCCATGCCCTATGACAAGGTAGCGGCGTTCCTGAAGCAGCTGCGCAAGCGAGAATCGTTCAGCCGCCTTGCACTTGCTTTTGCAGTCCTTACCGCCGCCAGATCAGGCGAGGTGCGCGGAGCCACATGGGAGGAGATTGATCTGGAGTCCGGTCTATGGACCATCGCGGCCTCTCGCATGAAGGCAAGCCGAGAACATGTCGTGCCTCTGACCGATCCGGCGCTGCGGATTGTGAGGCGCTGCGCCGAGCTTAGACTACCAAGCAGCGACCTCGTGTTTCCAGGCATGAAGCGCGGCGCGCCGCTTTCTGACATGACCCTCTCCAAGCTGATGAAGGAAATGGGCGAGCCCTATACCGTCCACGGGTTCCGCTCCGCTTTCCGGGACTGGGTATCAGAAGAGACCGCTCACCCAGGCGACGTTGCAGAGGCAGCGCTTGCTCATACCATCGGCAACAAGACCGAAGCGGCCTACCGGCGCGGCAATCTGCTTGAGAAGCGCCGCATCATGATGGCTGACTGGGCGAACTATATCGAAGGGAGAAAACAACAATGAACGCCCCTGCCCAAGCCATCCCCATATATTGGTATAGACATGATCGGAATCGCCCGTTTGACAAGCGCAGTGATGACGCGCTTTGCGGTGGCGCATCATCACTGCGCGTTGATGCTTGCCAACCCGGCATCAAACTTTAAGAGTGAGCAGCAATATGCGCACCGACCTCGATCACCTTCCGGCAGCCAAGCAACGCGAGATCGAACGCGTGAAGGCGATCATCTTCGAAGAGTTCGAAGACGCTCTGGCGCTCGCGCAGCACGAATGGAAGAAGAAGGGAAAGATCGAGAAGATCATTCTCTACGGAAGCTACGCAAGGGGCGGCTGGGTTGACGAGCCGCACACCGCCAAGGGCTATCGTTCCGACTTCGATATCCTGATCATTGTCAACGACAAGCGCCTTACCGACAAAGTAGATTACTGGCTAAAGCTGGACAACCGGCTGATGCGCGAACTCGCCATCGAAAAAACATTGCGCACGCCGGTCAATTTCATCGTGCACACGCTCGGCGAAGTGAATGACGGCCTGGCGCATGGCCGCTACTTCTTCATGGACGTCGCCAAGGACGGCATCGCGCTCTACGAAGCCGATGGGCGTCAACTTCATGTACCCAAGCCCAAGACGCCTGAGCAGGCGCTGGCCATGGCAAAGGAGTATTTTGAGGATTGGTTTCCTGCGTCAATGCGGAAATTCAAATTGTCGAATGACGCCATAGATCAAGGTTTCGCCAAGGAAGCCGCGTTCTTGCTCCATCAAACAGCTGAAAGCCTCTACCATTGTGTGCTTCTTGTCTGCACTTTCTATACGCCGCATGTGCATAATCTTGGCTTCCTAAGAACACAGGCCGAGCGTCTTGATATGCGCTTGGTTGATTGCTGGCCGCGCGAGTTGCGTGTTGACCGCGCGCGGTTCGAGAAGCTGAAAGAAGCATATGTGAAGGCGCGCTACTCGAAGCATTACCGCATCAGCGAGGAAGAGCTGGCTTGGCTGGGAGCATGTATTGAGGAGCTAGGTCGTGTCGTTCACACAATTTGTACGGAGCGCATCAACAAGCTCGAAACCAGCCTTTAGCGGAATGGAAACAACAATAGCAATCGACGGCCCCCCGGAAGCATTGTCGCATCGTCGGATTGCTCTTTTGATAGACGCCGACAACATCTCTCATAGCAAAGTTGGAGGAATTCTGGCGGAGCTTTCGCGCTATGGAACCGCAACCACTCGCCGTGCATACGGCGAATGGGCAAGCCCAGTGGACTTGTAACGGTTTCGCGCCGGTGACTTGAGAGTTAAGCACTCATACAAGGAGACCGACGAGATGAAGAAGCATACAGAAGATTTCAAGCAAGAGGCAGTCC